>JAABUX010004292.1_pt1 | contig 18192 bp, 20 predicted proteins | sample 5561851 | NCBI WGS metagenome assembly JAABUX01 (sample SAMN10711883, study PRJNA513361) | rock metagenome | isolation source: Antarctica rocks | place: Antarctica: Victoria Land, Richard Nunatak red sandstone | collected 2016-01-03 | reverse complement strand
CCGGGCAGCGCTGCGCGAGGAGAAGACGCTTGCGCAACTCGCCACGGAGTACGGCGTCCACCCGACACAGATCAGCACGTGGAAGACGACGGCGCTGCACGAATTGCCACAGGTGTTCGAGCGGCGGGACCGTGTGGCGGACCAGATGGCCGCCTGGCCCAGGCCACGCCGCCAATCTGGAACAGCGACCAGGGGGGCCACTTCACCAGTCCCCAGTACATCGAGCGTTTGGAGGCGCGGGGCGTCCGGATCAGCATGGACGGCAAGGGCCGCGCCCTGGACAATATCTTCGCTGAGCGTCTCTGGCGCCCCGTGAAATATGAGGAGGTGTACCTGTATGCCTACGAGACGCCGCGCGAGGCGCGGCAGGGCGTGGCCCGCTATCTCCACTACTATAACCACGAGCGTCAGCATCAATCGCTCGCCCAGCGCACCCCGGCCGAGGTTTACACTGGCCCATAGGACATGATCACGATAAGGAGAGGAGCCACAGTTTTACGTGTTGCCCCTCACTTTGTCGTCTTGACAAAGAGGTCCACTATACCGGGGCATGAGAGTTCAACCTTCTTCGATCTAGGTGATATTAGCTGAGGCGCTTGGCCAGGCGCTCACCCATGGCGACGCTGTAGTTCTGGCCACGGTCCTGCGGGTAGACCTGGAACATGTTGGCGAGGTAGAGGTGGGGGATCGGCGTGTCGTGCGGCGGGATGTGCGTGGGGAACTCGGGCGTGACGATAGGCTGCGCGTAGGGCGCGGCGAAGGAGTGAGAGCCGGTGACCCACTCGTCGCGGAACCGGGGGTTGATGCGGCGCAGCGCGGGCAGGAACTCGGCCAGGATGTCCTCTTTGCTCCGCTTGAACAGCGGGTGGTCCATGGGTAGGTAGTTGCCCAGGTACAGCAGGTGGCGGCCGCCGTAGTCCTCCGGGGGCATGTAGTTGGTGTGCTCGACCATGGCCAGGAAGGGGTACCCAGGGTCGTTGATGTTGAGCCAGTAGACGTCGCCGAACTGGCGGTCGAGCTCCAGGATCAGGCAGTGCGCCCCCAGGGCGTCTCCCCAGTCGTAGCGATCCTTATACTCCTGGGGCAACCCCTGGGTCAGGCGCACCGTCAGGCGCGTGGGCAGCGTGGAGACGACGCGGTCGGCGTGCAAGGGCTGCTCGCCGTCGGGCGTGGTCACGCGCACGGTCAGCGTGCCGTCGGGCTGGCCCTCGATAGCGGTGACGCTCTGACCAAAGCGCAACGCGCCGCCGCGCTCGCCCACGCGCTCGGCCAGCCGGTTGTAGAGCTGCTGGAAGCCGCCGCGCAGGTAGCCCAACTCGGGCGAGCGCAGGTGGACGCGCGACCAGAACCACGGCAGGCCAATCGTCTTGTAGTGGTCGTGAAACTTGCTGCGCATCAAGGGCTCCCACTGCACGGTGTAGGCGCGCTCGCCCATCCAGGCGCGCAGCCAGGCGTCGGTCAACTGGCCCTCCAGGCGCGTATGGCTCTTCTCGGCGCGCAGGTAGGCCACCACCGCGCCCATGCGCACGCGATCCACAAAGGGCAGCGGCTTGTAGCGCAGCAGCGAGAGGGCGCTATCGAGCTGATGCTGCTCGCCGTTGATCAGCGTGGCCGTGACCGGGCGCGGCCACACCAACTTATCTCCGAGACCCATTTCCTCGATCAGACGCGTCGCCGCGCGGTCGGAGCGGAACAGGTGGTGGTAATACTTCTCCAACCAGGAGGGACCGACGCGGAAGCCCGCGGCCAGGCCGCCCGGCTCGCCCTCGCGCTCGATCACCGTGACCTCGTCGCCGGCGCCGGCCAACCGATACGCCATCGTCAACCCCAGCGCGCCCGCGCCCAACACCGCCGTCCGCCGCGCCATTGCGCCTCCACTCTTTTCACTTTATGTTCGTCGTGCTCGTCGCACCAACGCATGCCGCGCAGGGAACGCCAACCAAAAGATTCCCGGCCTGCGCACCGTTCGCGCGGGCGTACAACCCTTCGCTACGGACCTTGGTGTCCTGACCCCATTGTATGCGACTCGCCAAAGCGGCAAAAGGGCCACGTATCATGTGGCTAGTCGAACAGGGGCGATTGCTGACTTCCGTCGACCGCATCCCGAGGAGCATGCGACACACATCGCTGTACCAGATCGTGGAGGATGGTTATGTGCAGACCCTGGACGGATTACGGATGGCCGACGTAGTCGCGGGGGACGCGCGGGGCGATGCCGCACAGCACCTCGTAGGCGTTGGTCCCGACCAGCGCCCCGATGTCGTCGGCGCCGATGCGCTCCCCGCCCTGCCGGCCGATGGCCACGACCTCGTCGCCCACGGCGGCGCCAGGCGCGTCCGTCAGGTCGAGCACCGTCTGATCCATGCAGACGCGCCCCACGATGGGGCAGCGCCGGCCGCGCACCAGCATGTGCCCGCGGTTGGAGAGCAACTGCGGCAGTCCGTCGCCGTAGCCCAGCGGGACCAAGCCCAGGACGCTCTCGCGCGCGGTGCGGAAGGTACCGTTGTAGCTGACTCCCGCCCCTGGTGGGACTCGCTCCACGCGCACCAGCCGCGTGGCCAACGTCATCACCGGGCGCAATCCGTCCGGGTTGACGCCCGACGCGAACCCTGACCCTGGGCTGGCGCCTGGCCCTGCGGGATGGTAGCCGTAGAGCACGATACCGGGGCGGACCAGGTCGAAGCGCGCCCCGGGCAACTCCAGCACGCCGCCGCTGTTGGAGGCGTGCAACAGCGGGATAGCCGTCCCGCGCGCCCGCACCTCATCGACGATGTGCTGGAACAGGGCCAACTGCTCGTCGGCCGAGCCGTCCTGGGGCGTCTCCGAGGCGGCAAAGTGGGTGTAGACGGCCTCCAGGGTCAGGCCGGGCAGCGCGGCCAGAGCGGCAATCTCGTCGACGGCGCGGTGGGCGGGGATGCCGAAGCGGTTGAGGCCCGTATCGACCTCGGCGTGGACACGCGCCACCGCGCCCGCCTGGCGCGCCACGGCGGCGAGTTCCGTAGCCATGCTGAGCGAACCAACCCCAACCGAGAGCGCGTGCGTCACGGCCGTGGCATACTCTTCGGGGAAGGTGGGCGCGATCAGCAGCAGCGGGGCGGCGATCCCGGCGCGACGCAGGGCCACGCCCTCGTCGACGGTCGCCACTGCCAGCCAGGCGGCGCCGGAGGCGAGACAGGCCCGCGCCACGGGCACGGCGCCATGGCCGTAGGCGTCGGCCTTGAGCACGGCCATTACTCCCACGTCTGGCCCGACGGTCCGCCGCACCAGCCGCACGTTGTGGCCGACGGCGTCGAGGCTGACCGTGGCGCGCGTACCGCGCCGGCTGTCCGCCATGCCCCGCGCGCCATCGACATCGACAGGCGCGGACTCGCGGGCGCCGCCACGTCGCTCCATGTCCCTTCCCTTTGTTGTCGTGATGCGCATAGCTCTTAGCATAGCGGGTCGAGCCGACGGCCGCGGGCATGACGCGCGGCCTGGATCAAAGGGTCCAAGGCCAACGGGCAGCCTGAGCCCGCCACGCGTTCGTGGCGGCGAACGACGCCAGCGACGCTATCTTCAACGATGTCGGCAATGACCCGCTCAGCATCTGAGAAACGGGTCAGTCACGGGCGGGGCAGGAGCTGCCCTGGCTAAGCATCTGACCATAAGTTCGGCACAGTTTCTCGGGCGAATCACGCCTAACAAAACCGTGCCAGATTTCTGAGCACATGCTTAGCACAGCTCTTGCGCGGTGATACGGGAAGACGGGTACATGGCCCGCCAGGCCACGGGCGACGATAGCTCGGTCTCCGCACACGGACGCCGACAGGGGGACATATGACGACAGCGACCCCAATGCGTAAGACGGTAGACGCCGTCCATGACTTTCCAGATCCCGCCGAGCAGTTGTCGGAGACACTCCGGCCGCCGATACAGGGGCGCTACCAGTATCGCGTGCGCATCTACGAAGGGGGCGGGCCGGGCCGGGCCCCCGCGATTCCCGTGGTCGTCGTGACCGACGCGACGCCGGGACACGAGGTGAAAGACATGGCGTGGCTGAGCAACGACGCCCCGCGCCTGGCGCCAGCGGTGCTGCGAGCACACCTGCCGGCGGCCACGGCGTTCCACTGGATTACGCCGTCCATCTTTGTCCAGGGCCTGCCGCAACCATCGGGCGATGTCTTCGAGCAGACCCGCTTCACGGTCTTCGGCGCCCATCAGGTCGGGTACGACCAGCAACCGCGCCCAAGCCAGTCCCCGGCGCTGGAGACCCAGGCAGCCATCCGCTCGCGCTCCGACGTGGAGGCGCTGATCGGGGAGCGGCTCGACGCGTGACCTCTACCACGGCGTCTACCGCGGTGGCGCTCGTCTCGGTGGTCAGCCGGAGTTGGAACTGTTCGGCACTATCAAAGCGTGGGCGCTAGGCTGGCGCACTGCGTTCGCCCCCGACGTGCTCACGGGGTACGTGTGCTCCTACCTCGTCTGTTGTGATGATAATCGGAAGGATAGAGCTTCGTGACGTGTATCTGCGTATTCTGCGGGTCGAGCGAGGGGCGGCAGCCGGTCTATCGGCAGGCGGCCTGGGCAATGGGTGAAGCTCTCGTGCGGCGCGGGTTAGGGTTGGTCTACGGCGGCGGCCGGGTCGGACTGATGGGCGCGGTGGCCGACGCGGTCCTGGCGGCCGGCGGCGAGGTTGTCGGAGTGATCCCGGATTTCCTGAAGGCCAAAGAGATCGCGCATCGGGGCCTGACCGACCTGCGAGTGGTGGGCTCGATGCACGAGCGCAAGGCCTTGATGGCCGAACTGGCCAGCGGCTTCGTCGCCCTACCGGGCGGCTACGGTACCCTGGAAGAGTTCGGCGAGATCCTCACCTGGGCGCAGTTGGGCCTGCACGGCAACCCCATCGGCCTGCTCAATGTCGAGGGCTACTACGACGGTCTGCTCGGCTTCTTCGACCACGCGGTGACGGAAGAGTTCCTGAGCCGACGTCTGCGCTCGCTGGTGCTGGAGGCAGACGACCCCGCGCGTCTGCTCGATCTGATGGCCGCGTATCAGCCTCAGGATGTCGACAAGTGGCGCACGACCCCGCCGGGCGATATGTCGGCGACCTGACCCTTTGGCCAGATCCAGGGCTGCGCCAGCGCCGCCATCACGATCACTTGTTGGGACGTCACAGGCCAGTCGACCGTCACTCTTCAAGTCCGGCGGCAGCGCCGCGAGCAGGGGTTGGTCTGTCTCCAATAGACTATACTGGCGGGTTGGCGGGTTGGCGGGTTGGCGGGTTGGCGGGTTGGCGGGTTGGCGGGATGAGGTCTATGGCCGCCGAAGAAAAGAACAAGATGGAAGAGTGCATCCTTGGGCCAGCCGAGAGCGAACGCCTGTCCACACTGATAGAGCGACAGCGCCACGGCCTGCTCTTGGAGGAGGAATGGGCGGAATTGGACAGGCTCGTCGCGGCGTACGGACGCGAGCTGCACGAGCAACGCCTGCGCGAACTGGCGAAAAAGCGCAGTGTTCCACTGGAGCAGGTGCGGCTCGAGATCGACGCCCAACTCGCGGAGGCCGTCAGGCAGTGGCAGGAGATCGAGCCCGATCTGACCCGCTGGCAGGATCAAATCCTCGTCAATGGAGTTAGCACATAGGGCGCGCGTTAGCAGAATTCATAATGGCGTGATCTACTCCAAACACCCACCGTACTAGCCAATCAGGCGGGCAACCACCGCCAATGGCTCGATTGCCGGGATCGGTGAACGCGCGAAGCTAGCAGGATCGCGCGTGACGATGATATCGAGAGCCCCCGACATTGCACAGGCGATTTGGACATTGTCCTCGAAGTCATCGCCCGGTAGCGCGAGTGCCGCGGACACGATTGCATGGTCCACCGCAATCAGCGTGAATCCCTGTATGCAGGCTGCCACGGCCTGCCTGGCACGCTCTAGGCCAACCTGCTTGCGGCAGATGTAGAAGATATCGGTCAGGGCCGACGCGGGCAGGTAAGCGACGAGACGTTCCGCGTCGCGTGCCTCCCACATCGGTTGCGCCTGGCTCAACCACGGCTCACGCGCCAGCAGCAGGTCGAGCACCACGTTCGTATCTACGAGGATGTGCAGGGAGGATGCGGCGGGCGAACCCGCCGCTGGAGTCACACTCTCCCCGCTATCCATACTTCTCCATCCTATGCTCGTCAAGCCATTGTGCGACCTCATCGTCAGAAGGTGATGGCTGGCCGTTCGCCGCAAGGCCAGCCATCTGTCGCCAGCTCGGACGCTGCGCCGACACTCCTCCTTCCATTTGCTCTCTGGTGCGCGCGAGAATCGTTTGCGCCAGTGCTACTTGATCGTCGAGGGGCCATGCTTCGATAGCCCTCAAGACCGTCTCACGATCATCCGTTGGGATAGCCATACTATCCTACTCCTCGAAAAGAAACTCGAGTATCTAACCGATCGCCTCTCCACCTTCATAAACTATACTCTTAAGCAGTCCCACATTAGAAGCATGAGGAGGCCCCGATGATGAAGATACACCTGGACACCGATCTCGGCGGTGATACGGATGATCTCTGCGCCCTGGCCCTGCTTCTGCACTGGCCGGACGTGGAGATCACGGGCATCACGACCGTGGCCGAGGACAACGGGCGGCGAGCGGGTTACGCGCGCTATGCCCTTGGGCTGGCGGGGCGGCTAGACATCCCGGTCGCCGCTGGCGCGGATGCCGGATACGGCCCCTATCGGCATCCTATCCCCGATCTCTTCCCCGACGAGGAGGTCTACTGGCCCACGCCCGTCTCATGCGCGCCGACCCCCGTGGCCGCTGCCCTCGCGCTGCTCAAGCGCAGCATCGAAGCGGACGCGCGCATCGTGGCGATCGGCCCGTATACGAACCTGGCCCTACTCGATCGGGCGTATCCGGGGCTGTTGGCGCGGGCCGATCTCTACGTCATGGGTGGGCTCCTGCATCCGATCCCGCCGGGGTTCCCCCAATGGGGCAATAACATGGATGCCAACGTCCAGTTCGACGTAGCCTCCGCCCGCCACATCTTTACGCGGTCCCATCCAACGCTCGTCCCGCTGGACGTGACGGTCCAGACGGCGCTGCGCCGGGCCTATCTCCCGACCCTACAGACAGCTGGCCCGCTCGGCGCACTGATGGCGCGTCAAGCCAAGGCCATCGCGCGGGACTGGAAGATCGAAGAGACGTACGGGCGAACCTGTCAGGGACTTCCCACCGACATCATCAATTTCCAGCATGACCCGCTGACCTGCGCGGTCGCCCTGGGATGGGAGGGCGTAACCATCGAGCACGCGCGCGTCAGCGTGGAACTGCGCGAGGGCTGGCTGTATGAACGGGTCGATGAGGCCGGCCAAGCCATGCGCGTCGTCACCGCTGTCGACAGCGCCCGCTTCAACGAGTTGTGGCTCCGGCTGGTAACGGCGTGACAAAGCCTCTGTACGGGAAAGGACGGCACACTACACTGCGCGCGCTGTAACGAGGCCGTGAGGGGCGGACCCACGATAGCGCCGGGATGATTGTCAGACGAGACGAGGCGGAGGACATGTAATGTTTAGGTGCAGTGTACGACCAGCACCCTTCAACGCGCAGTGATGGGATCGGATCCGCCATTCGTACGCGGACCCTTCATGGGAGCCGACGTGGTTGCCGTTGTGCTATCGCGCGATGGAAGACCGCTCGGCAACAGTGGGCCGCGGGCGCTGGCCGAACTCGGCGCCTTACTGCGGCGGGAAAGGGCGGAGTTGGAGCTGGAGCTTGGCGCGCCGGTCCGCTTCGTGGACTGCGATCCTGGCACGGGGCCGCGCTGGCTGATCGGGCCGGCTGCCTGCAATCCCGCTCTTGCCCGCTCTGAACACCGGCACTATAGTGAAATAGGGCTGTGGCTCGACCGCGGGCGGCAGGTGCTCGTCGCCGATGCGCCGGACCTCGACGGCATCCGGGAAACATTCAACCTGTTGCGCACGTTGCGCATGAGTGGCGCGGAGACGGTGACGGCCTCTGACTGCGCGACCCTCGGGGAGGCGATCGCGCGCGTCATGAGCGAGGTGGGCTACACCTACCCGTCCTTCAGGCTGCGGCGCCTCGACTGGGACGCCATCCGCGCGCGCCACGCCGACAGGGTGCGCGCGGCCGCCGATCCCCTCGCCGCTATGCAGGAGTGGCTGGCCGAGTTGCATGATGGCCATACCTGGGTGCGTACGCGCCCGGCGTCGGTCCCGCTGCCCTATCAGGTGTGGGTCGACCCCACCAGTGCGATCGCGACGATGACGCGCGTGCCGCCGGGAACCGCTGCCTGGGACGCCGGAGCGCGGCCCGGCGACACGCTGACCGGCGTCGATGCCGCCGGGTGGTGGGCGCGCACGGCCGCTCCCGCCCACATGCGTCCGCTCCTGGCGGGCTACCGGCTGCTCTCTGGCCCTGTCGGCGTGGCACGAGAGTTCATGACACAAGCGCCAAACGGACAGGTCCATACCTGGACCGACGCCCCGACGCTCGACCCACCCTATCCCCTCGTCAGCTGGAAGCGCCTGCCGTCGGGCTCGGGCTACCTGCGCATCGAGGCATGGCGCGCCGACCTGGGCGTGGACGCCGCGATCGACGCGGCCTTCGACGAGTTTGCCGGCTCGGACCGCCTCATCGTCGATCTGCGCGGCAACGTGGGCGGCAACACCACCCTGGCGCTGTCCTTCCGAGACCGCTTCCTGCGCGGGGGCGCCACGCTGGGCAGCGTGCGCTTCTCCGACGGCACGGGCGGGCTCACCGCGCCCGCACCCATCGTGGGCGAGCTGGCGCCCGCGCGCCGCCGCTGGCGCGGGGCCGTCCGCTTCCTGACCGACCCGCTGACCTACTCCGCCAGCGAGGACGCCCTGCTCGGCCTGCAGGGCCTACCGCACGTCCGGGTCGTCGGTGAGCCCAGCGGGGGCGGCAGCGGCCGTCCCCGCGCCGTGCGCTTGCTCCCCAATCTTATGCTCGGCGTGAGCACGGCCCTGACCTATGACCGGCAGGGCCGCTGCGTCGAAGGCGCCGGCATCCCCGTCGACCGACCCGTCACCCCGGACCGCTTCTCGCCCGACGCCCCCGACATCGTCCTCCTCGCCGCCGACCGCGACTGGTGAGCGGGCATCCCCCGATTCGGGCTTGGGCTCGGGCTCAGCCCGTATCAACCACAGGGCAAGCGCGCCGGCGAAGATGTAGAGTGCGGCCGCGATGGTGAGCAGCGGAACGACCCCCACGACATCGCCGAGCACGCTTGCTGCCCCACTGCCGACCACGAGCATCAGCGCGGTTGTCGTGCTGTATGACCCGAAGACGCGCCCCCGGTATGCGTCCTCCGTGTTGATCTGGAGCAGCGTTTGTTGACTCGTGAGCCAGCCGATGATAGCCGGCCCATTGGCGAGGGTGAGGGCGAGGATGAGCGGGAGATAAGGGACATGCACCTCGACCAAGAAGACGCTCCCGAGGACAATCAGGCTATATCCCAGCAGGCGTCCCAGCGGCACGCGCGCTCCGATCCACCCGACCACCACCCCGCCGAGGACACCGGACACGCCGCGCACCGCGAAAAGCGTGCCCAGGGCTTGCGCGTCGCCGCCCACCACCGTTCTCACGAACGGTACCAGTAGCGCGGTGAGGATGCTGTCGGCCAACAACGCCGTGCCGGCCACGATGAACACAGAGGTGAGGACGCGCGTGCGACGGACCAGCCGTAAGCCATCGATCCAGTCCCGCCACAGCGACGCGACGACCCCACTATCCGCCGCCGGGCGTTCCCTTATCGTCGCGTCAGGCATCCGCACCGCGCGTGGGACGGCGAGCAGTGCGATCAGTATCCCGGAGAGGAGGAAAGATGCGCTGTCGAGCAACGCCGCGCTGGCCAGCCCAAAAACACCCAGCGCCACCCCGCCCAGCGCGGGTCCAATGATGCGCGCCAGATTATCGGTCAGGGAGGTGAGGGCGTTCGCCTCTTGCAGCCGCTCCTCGCCGACCAGGCGCGGCAGCAACGCGTGTTCCGCCGGGACGAAGAACTGGGCGAGCGTGGCCGCGACGAAGGTCGTGAGGTATGCCACCCACACGGACGACGCCGACCGCACGAGCAGCAGGGACAGGAGGGTGACGGCCTGCAGGAGATTGACCGTCACCATCGTGACTTTGCGATCCCACCGGTCCACGAACACGCCCGCGACGGAACCGAATACCAGGCCGGGCAAGTAGTATGCGATCCAGATCAGCCCCGAGGCGAGGGGCGATCCCGTCAGCGCGTACAGCGCATAGGGCAAAGCAGTGATAAGCACCCAATCGCCGCTCTGAGAGATCAGCCCGGCGCACCACACGAGCGCGAAGGGGCGCTGACGCAGGGTCTCGCGCATGCTCAGGCCTCGACGGCGGCCGTCTCGTCATGCCCCGTCGGACGGGGCTCCATGGACACCGATCACCCGAAACGTGTCGCGATCCGCGATGACGTCGAGCGTCGCCCTACCGGTCACGCTCTCGTAACTCGTCACGATCGCCGCGCGGCCATCCGCCTCGATGGTGCGCTCGGGCAACAGGCGGATACGCGGGTGGTCCCGCCAGAAGCGCTGCCCCTCCGGCCTCCACAGGGAGAGGCCAGCCAATAGCAGGTCCCGTGTACAACCGCACGACGCGCATGGGATGTGGACGCCATGCGCATTGCGCACCGCCGCCGGTAGGTAGTCGGCCGGCCACATTTGGAGCGGAGCCAGTCGCCCACACTCGCAACAAGGAACTATTCCCTGGGCCAGGGCTTGCTGGAAATAGGTGTGCGCCCAGGTCATCGCTCGCGTCAGCGCGGGCTTGGTCGCTTTGGCCCCGGCCAGTGGCCGCTCGCTCTCCATGCAACCCATGTTGACGCCCGAGAAGGCGCAAGAAGGACAGCGCAGCACAATCGTTTCCGTCTCATGGGTCATTCCGCCCACGAACCGGCGCCGACCGCAATTGGGACACCAGATGCGCGTCTCTTGCCAGGTCACCGACGACGCGATACCGTACGCCGCGACATCATCTTGCAACTCCGTTGTCATGATGCGGCGCAGGGCCAGCTTGCCCCTTTGCAGACGCATCGCCACCGCGCCCTCGCTCATGCCGAGGCGCGCCGCCACCTCCGCCCGCGGGGACTCCTCGACGTACGTTTCGGTGAGCACGCGACGCGTTGCCGGCGGCAACAGGGCCAACGCGCGATCAAGCAGGCGAACTAACTCGTCGCGTTCCAGTTCGGCCTCGATGTCGACCGTGTCTGCCGGCCAGTCCACATCACCCGTCACGCCGTCCTCATCCGGTGTCCGTCGCACATGGTGGGCCGCCTCGCGCCCGCGACGACGCCCCCAGCGGAGGCAGACGTTGCGAGCGATCGCGGCGAGCCAGGGCGCCCTACCCTCCGGGTCGCGCAGCCTGTCCATGTGGCGCCACGCCTCGACGAGCGTTTCTTGCGCGAGATCTTCGGCGGCGGCGCTGTCTCCCGTCAATAGAGTGCAGAGTCGGACCAGGCGAGTCCGCTCTTGCGGTAAAGCAATCTCCCATCCGCCGCTGTACGCGGCCGTTCCCCGTGCCATAAGCTGTCTCCCTTCCTGAGTATGCATCGTCCATCCACACGCGTACGCTACTCGCATGTCCCTATCGCTCGTGAGGAGCGAAATGTAACGCGTTTTTTTGGAAAGGTGCATCCGCTACGGCGATTTGGCCGCGCTCGGCATACACTAGGGAGGAGGGTTGTAGGAACACGACATGCACGAGAGCGAAACAGGCAAAGGTGGAAGCGGCGGCACGGCCATCGGGTTGGCCGTCCGAGAGCCGGGGCAAGACCAAGGGCAAAACGGGGCACGGGATGACGCGATCGCGGTCGACGGGCTGGTCAAATCCTATGGCGCCACGCGCGCGGTCGATGGACTGAGCCTGGGCGTGCGGGCCGGTGAGGTGTTTGCGCTGCTGGGTCCGAACGGCGCGGGCAAGACGACGACGCTGGAGATCCTGGAGGGCTATCGCACGCCCGATGTCGGGACCGTACGCGTGCTGGGGCTGGACCCGCGGCGCGACGCGCGCCTGCTCAAGACGCGTATCGGCGTGATGCTCCAGCAGGACGGCCTCCACCCCGGCCTTACCGCGCGCGAGGCGCTGCACCTGTACGCGGGCTTCTTCGCGCACCCGGAAGATCCCGACGCGCTGCTCGACCGCGTCGGGCTCCGTGACGCCTCCCGCACGCGCTGCCGCCGCCTCTCTGGTGGCCAGAAGCGTCGCCTCGCCCTGGCCGTGGCCCTCGTCGGCCGCCCCGCCCTGGTCTTCCTCGACGAGCCGACCACGGGCATGGACCCGCAGGCGCGCCTGACCACATGGGAGATAGTGCGCGGGCTGCGCGAGGGCGGGACGACGGTGATCTTGACCACACACGCCATGGACGAGGCCGAACGCTTGGCCGACCGCGTGGGCATCATCGACCGCGGCCGCCTGGTGGCCCTGGACACGCCGCGCGGGCTGATGCGCGGCGTGTCCACCGGCGCGGTGCGCCTCGTCGCCCCGCCCGGCCTGGACACAGGGGCCATGGCCCGCCTGCCCGGCGCCCACTCCGCCCGCGAGACCGCGCCGGGCGTGTACACCGTCGAAACGGACGACACGCCCGTGGCCGTGGCCGCACTGACGGCCTGGCTGCGCGACGGGGGCGTCACCCTCAGCGAGCTGCGCGTCGGCCACGGCTCACTGGAGGAAGCCTTCTTGCGTTTGACCAAGCCGAGTGACGAGTTGCCAGTTGCCAGTTGCCAAAGGATGCGTACATGAATAGTGATTCAGCAGCCGTTCGTCAAGACAAGATTGCGCCTGGACAGGCCGGGGAGGGTAGCCCGCTGCTACCGGCGGTGTGGGCGCAGACCCGCGCCGAGCTGCTGCTGGTGGGCCGCCGCGGCGAGAATCTGCTGATCACGGTGATCGTCCCGGTGCTGTTGCTGGTCTTCTTCGCCTCGCTCGGCGTCGTGCCCACCGGGACGCGCCCTGTCGACTTCCTGCTGCCAGGGATGTTATGCCTCGCTATTATCGCCACCGGCATGGTCAGCCTGGGCATCGCCACTGCCTACGAGCGCTACTACGGCGTCTTGAAGCGCCTGGGCGCTTCCCCGTTGCCGCGCGGCGGCCTCATCGCGGCCAAGGCGATCTCGGTCGTGGCGCTGGAGGCGGCGCAGGTGGCGCTGCTGTTCGCCATCGCCGCTCTGATCTATGGCTGGCGTCCCGACGGCAACGTCGGGACGGCGCTGCTAGCCCTGTTGCTGGGCACGGCGGCGTTCGCCGGGCTGGGACTGGCCATGGCCGGCGCCTTGCGCGCCGAGGCGACGCTGGCCAGCGCCAACGGGCTCTACCTGCTCTTCTTGTTGCTCAGCGGCGCGGTGCTCCCGCTCGACCGCCTGCCGGGCGTGCTGCAAGACCTGGCGCGCGTGCTCCCGGCGGCGGCGCTGACCGGGGCGCTGCGCGCCGCGTTGAGCCGCGACGCGGCCTTCCCCGGCTCGGACCTCGTCGTGCTGGCGGTCTGGGCGGCGCTGGCCCTCGTCGTGGCGGCGCGCACGTTCCGCTGGGAGTGAATCCGCGGTGAATCCAGCGGCGGCAGCCGGGCGCGTCCATGGACTGCTTGCGCACAAGTGATCCAACATCCATCGCGCGACGTATAGGGATTGTTACCCGTTGCCACGTTGCCGCCTCGATCACGTACGACGGGACGCACGGCGTCATCAATCATCCGCGTGTCAGTATTTTTTGGGCGCCAGGGGAGGAGTATACACCGATGGACACGATCTACGAGTCAGAGGAAGAAGTACGCGAAGCAATCATCGAAACGTTCGACAAGACAACCGGCCGCGGCGACGTTCTGCGCGCTATCCTGGGCGCCGGCGCGGGCATCGCGGCCGCGGGTTTGGGCGCTGGCCTGCTGTCCGGCGCCCATGCCGACGCCGCGAGCCTGGGGCTGCGCTCGGGCCGCAACCACCTGGGCGTGCCCAAGAGCGACATCGACATCCTCAACTACGCCCTGACCCTCGAGCACCTCGAGGCAGCCTTCTACACCGGCGTCACCTATAACGCCGCCCCGACGCTGCAGGCGCTCTCGTACGCGCACATCGTCGCCCGGCATGAGAGGGCGCATGTGGACGCTTTGACCAAGGCGATCTCGAGCCTGGGCGGCGCGCCGGTCTCCGCGAAGACGTACAAGTTCCCCAAGTTCAGCTTCCCGTTTGTGATTGCCGTGGAGAATCTGGGCGTCCACGCCTATCTTGGCGCCGCCCCGATGATCCAGACAGCTACCCTACTGCTGACGGCGGCCACGATCGTCACGGTGGAGGCGCGCCACGCCGCCGCCTGGGCTTCGCTCAACGACATGCCCGACTTCACGCTCGGGGCGTTCGACACGGGATTGCCCATGAAAACGGTCGTCACCGCGGTTGGTCCGTACTTTGCATCCTAGTTCGACATCGTGTTGTCGGAGTTATCAATTTGCAGTGATCTAGCGGCAACGCCGCTGCGTATTACTGATGACTCCGGTTACGCTCACCAATGGGGCGCCACAGGCCACGTGGCACGCGGCGGGCGTTTGGAGAGGCGCGCGGGTCTACCATGGCCGGCCGGCACGGAAGCAGGCGCGTTCGGATAGACACAAGTAGGTAAGTAGGGAGTATTCATATCATGACCACGTTCTACGAGTCCGAGGAAGAAGTACGCGAAGTTATCATCGAGGCGTTCGACCAGAGCACGGGCCGCGGCGATTTCCTGCGCAAGTCACTGGCCGTCGGCGCGGGCGTCGCGGCGGCGGGCATCGGCGCCGGCATCCTCGGGGCCAATCATGTCGACGCCGCCAGCCTGGGGCTGCCGGAGGGCCACACCAACGCGGGCGTGCCCAAGAGCGACATCGCCATCCTCAACTATGCTCTGACCCTCGAGCACATCGAGGCCACTTTCTACGCTAACGTGCAGGCCGCCGACGCCCCGACCCTGCAGGCGCTGCGCTACGTCGGCATTATCGCCGGCCATGAGAAGGCGCACGTGGACGCCCTGACGGCCACCATCTCGCAGCTCGGTGGCACGCCGGTCTCCGCCAAGATGTACAAGTTCCCCAAGATCAGCTTCCCGTTCGGCATCACGGTCGAGAACCTGGGCGTCAACGCCTACCTGGGCGCCGCTCCCATGATCAAGACCCCCGCGATCCTGCTGACGGCGGCTTCGATCGTCACGGTGGAGGCGCGCCACGCCGCCTGCTGGGCTTCGCTGTACAACGCGGCCGACTTCACAAAGGGCGCCTTCGACACGGGCAAGTCCATGTCGGAGGTCGTCAAAGCGGTCACGCCCTTCTTCGCGTAGTATCTTCTCACGGGGGCGAGTCTCTCGTAGCTCGCTCCCATAGCAAGGGAGGGGCCGCCGGTGTTAGTAACACCGGCGGCCCCTCCCTTTTTGTTCTCCTCTCACCGTCCAGGCGGATAGAGGCGGGCATCGTGAGCGCGTCCCGCGACACGATTGCTCTTCTCCGTCACATAGGCTGCCCACTGCCCACTGCCCACTGCCCACTGCCCACTGCCCACTGCCCACTGCCCACTGCCCACTGCCCACTGCCCACTGCCCACTGCCCACTGCCCACTGCCTACTGCCTACTGCCTACTGCCTACTCGTATGGTACGCTTGCTGCAGACAGATGAATTAGGAGGACCTGTACGCGTGCTATAACGCCTGTCCGTGACGTGCGGACAGCACGCGAACAAACGCCGAGGAGGGATTAGCATGAGCGACAATGAGAGAATTGATGCGACCGCGGCACACGAAGAATATATGGCCGAGGCCCGCGGGTTGGTCGATGAGCAGGTCGATGCTCTGTATGCACTGGTCAACGCGGCCATGGCGGGCGCTGTCACGGGGACGCCGGGAACCAGCATAGCGGGTGCGGAAGGCGCACAGGCGCGGGTCACACGCGATGGGCACGGCATGGCCGTGAGCAGGGGAGGACGCACGGTGACGCTGAACGTCGAGGCCATCACCGACCTGCCCGAGGGCGCGGATCGCGCCCAAGAATTTGTCTCCGGGCAGGCGCGCTGCACCGTTCAGGGTCCCGATGGAACGGCCGCGCAGTGGACGCTGCAACGGGTCGGCGCCGGAAGCGCCGCGCCACCCTACGCCTGGGTCGACGCCCTAACCTCCCAACCGCTTGACACGGCTACCATCGCGCAAACCTTGCAGACCATGCTGGCGTGATCCGTTGCGCTATACTATCAGCACAGTTGTCGGCCGTTAGCTGTCATCCGATGGACGATAACTGACGGCCCTCATAGCGCCGCAGAAGGAAACGATACCTCCATGGATAGATCGACACCGTCCGATCTCGATACGGCGGTCGGCGTGACGCCGGCCGGCGACGGCATGGTCACCAACAGCCTCGGGCTGTTCGGGGTGGTCGGCTTGCGCACGACGGACCTCGCGCTGGACAACATCGCCTGCTGCGGCGATTGCGGTAATGCCATCCCCGGCCAGGGACCTTTCCTGTGCAACGCCGGCTACCTGACGACGTTGTACTCGATCAAGGCGGTGCATTGCCCGGACTTCTCCTCGCTGGAGGCTATCCCCGAGTCACCACAGGAAGACGAGCGCACGGGAATGCAACGCCGCGCCGATGAGAGTGACGAGATTGTGCTTCCTACCGACCGCCGCAGCGGCGACGAGCGGCGCCAGGACCTCGAGGGCTGGTCGAAGACGAGTGGCGAGTGACGAGTGGCGAGTGGCGAGTGAGGAGTGAGGAGTGAGATAGGACGGGAGGGGAGAGGGGCGTTAGTAGACGCTTGCGCGCTTGCGCCGCTCCTCCTCGTCTCCACTTCACTCGTCACTCGTCACTCGTCACTAACCACTCACCTGCAGGAGCGGGCTGGTCAGCATGAGCACCCCGATCAGCGCGATCAGGCCAAAGTACAGCACGGTAATGGCGAGGCGCTCGGCCTTACTGATGTCGTAGTAGCCGGGGTGTGCGGTCGGCGCATGCCGTCCGCGGAAACGGGCCACCGTCTCGGCCCCGCCGATCACCGTGACCAGCAGCAAGAAAGGATTGTGAGTCAGGATAAACAAGGCCAGCAATCCGACCAGACCGACCGGCCACAGCCAGCGCGAGATGGCGGCGGCAACGCGCCCGCCATCGAGCGGCGAGACCGGCAGCAGGTTAAATAGGTTGAGGAGCAGACCTATCACACCCAGCCAGGGCCACAGGGCGCCACCGTAGATCTGTCCAATGCCGAGGCAGACCAGCGCTCCCGCTGTCCCGGCGATAGGCCCGGCGATGCCAATCTCCGCCTCGTCGCGCACCGAGCGCGGCATGCCGCGCATACTGATGACGGCGCCGAGGAAGGGGATAAAAATGGGCGCGCTGGCCGGGACGCCCTTGAGGCGCATCACGATCCAGTGTCCCATCTCGTGGATAAAGAGCAGCACGACGAAGCCAACCGCCGCCGCCAGCCCCAGGTTCAAGGCCCAGGCGTAAGTAACGATGCTGACCAGCATGGTCACGGCGGTCAGGGCAAGCTTGAACTTGAACAGCGCGGCCAGCACAAACTTGAGCTTGGCCAACAGGGCAGCCAACGGCGCCAGCGGACCCAACAGGCGTAGCGGGTTGGCGCGGCGCCCACGGCGAACGTCCGGCTGGACACCCAGGCGTGGCCGCGTGCCCAGGGCGATCGTGCCGTCGGGGTGGTAGATCAGGTCGGGCGTGCGAGGTACGTCGTCGTGTCGCGCCCGCTGCTCCGCTGCCGCGCCTGACCCGACGGGGTCGGCATGACCGGCATAATGAGTCTCGTCGGGGCGGCCAGGGCCAGTCCATGGATCGGGCTCACCGCCGTACCACCCACGGGCGGCAGTCTGTGCCGCGACCGGGAGCAGGCTATTGCAACGATAGCAGCGCGTCGCGCCGCTTGGGTTAACAGAGTGACAGGTTGTGCAGGTCATGGTCCAGGACCGGAAGGGATATCATCAGCGCCCAGCGGCTCCGCCAGCGCGTTCCCAGGGGTCATTCTCCCTACCTTGAGTATATCGCACTCAAGGTGTAGGGCCTACCCGTACCCCCCCCTCTAGTAGGGCAATCGCATTATAAAAGGGCTTGCGGGAGAGAGGGCAGGAGGCGATACTGGGACAAAAAGAGGAGAAGGGGAGGGGCAACGATGGACGCGGGAGCACCCTGTACAATCATGACGCATTTTG
>JAABUX010004291.1_pt1 | contig 18199 bp, 15 predicted proteins | sample 5561851 | NCBI WGS metagenome assembly JAABUX01 (sample SAMN10711883, study PRJNA513361) | rock metagenome | isolation source: Antarctica rocks | place: Antarctica: Victoria Land, Richard Nunatak red sandstone | collected 2016-01-03 | reverse complement strand
TATTCGCATAAAAAGGTCCCGCACCGACCACCTGCCCACGGGCTTCTGGGGCCAACGGCGGCGGCGCACGGCCCCAGAAGACCCTGCTTCGCTTGACCTAGCCGCCTGATGCAGCGGAAACTAGAGTCTACATCCTCTTAACGATTATCGTTGCCCTGATCGCTATCCCATTTATCTGGATGATAGCGAGCGCGTTTAAAGATCAAACGAGTGTCTATGCGAGTCCGCCCGTGTGGATACCACATCCATTCGTAACCGATAATTTCGTGTCCGCGTGGTCACAGGTCCCGTTTGGCCAATTCTTCCTGAACAGCTTGAAGGTGGCCGGCCTCAACACCATCGGACAGTTGGTGACGTGCACACTGGCCGCGTACGCCTTTGCCCGGCTACGCTTCCCCGGACGAGACATTATCTTCGGCATTTATCTCGTGTCGCTGATGGTGCCTAGCCAGGTAACGATCATCCCTCTGTATATCTTGATGAAGGACTTTGGGCTTGTCGATAACCACGCGTCTCTGATCTTGCCGGGACTGTGGAGCGCGTTCGGCACCTTCCTCCTACGCCAGTTCTTCCTCACCATTCCGCGCGAGCTCGAAGAGGCGGCTATCGTCGATGGCGCGGGGCTGCTGCGCGTTCTGGTCACCGTGGTTTTGCCCCTCTCTACGCCGGCGCTCGCGGCGCTGGCGATCTTCACCTTTAACTTCTTCTGGAACGACTTTTTCAGCCCACTCATCTTTCTGGACACGCCAAGCAATCTGACGCTGCCGGTTGGACTCAGTCTGCTTCAGGGCCAGTATGCGGGCACTAGCCCGGCCGTGATGTTAGCCGGTGTCTGCATGGCTGTCGTGCCGGTGCTCGCTCTGTTCGTCATTGGGCAGCGTTATATCGTGGAAGGAATTACGTTGACGGGCTTGAAGGGGTAGCTCGCATCGCACGTCTATCCTCCCCGATTCCTGGATAACGTCCTACGCGCCGTCCGCCCGCTCTATTGCACCCGCGACGTCCTCTGACACTGCCACAGTATGGGCCACGATCTGCGCCAGGGGCCGTGTTTGCCCGGCGGCCCAAGCCTCGTCAAAGGCCACCCCGCCCAGAGAGGCGCGTGCCGCCGCCAGCGCGCCCTCGACCTCGGGCCGGTCGGCCGGCCGCACTGGCGCGCCCATGTCCTGGCGCAGCCGTGCCGCCGCGCCCAGCAGATGGACGCCCTGCCGCGCCGGCCCCTGCTGCATCGCCAGCACGCCAAGCGCATCCAGGGCCGCAGCCACCACGACGCGCGGCCCCTTCGCCCACGCGAGCGTGAGCGCCTCGGCCAGGCTAGCCCAAGCGGTCGTCGCCGCCCCCTGCCCTCCCCTGACGCGGCCCAGCGTGACCAGCACTTCGGCGAGGTTCGGACCCGCCCGCAGGTCCCGGAAGAGCGCTGCGCCCTCCTCCGCGCGATCCGTCGCCCGCGCCAGGTCGCCGTCCCGGTAGTCCGCCAGCGCCAGATTGTTGAGCGAGAAGCCGGCCAACGGATGGCCCAGTTCCTGGAAGATGGCCAGTGTCTCCTCGCAGTACGCGCGCACCCGCGCCGTTTCGCCTAGGTCGCGCGCGATGTCGCCCAGGCCCAACAGCGTGTATCCCACGCCCTCCCGATCGCCCAACGCACGATGCAGCGCCAGGCACTCCTCGTACAGGGCCGTCGCCCGCGTGTAGTGGCCCTGCTCGCCCAGCACCAACGCCAGGCGGGAGAGCGCGAGCCCGAGGCCGCCGCGCGTGATGCTCTCGCGGTTGCCCCGCGCACGCTGGCGGGCGAGGGTCTCCTCCAGCAGGGCCGTCGCCCGCGCATAGTCCCCGCCGGCCCGGGCCGCCATCGCCTCATTGATCAGCAGGCTGGTCCTGCGCTCGTCCTGTCCCAGGGCGTGACGCAGGGCGTCGCTCCGCGCAAACAAGGCGGAGGCCTGCGCAAAATCGTGCTCATCTTCGGCGAGCCACGCCGCGCCTTCGAGGGCATTCACCCGCGCGGCGCGGCGCGCGGTGTCCTCGTCCTCCTCCGCGGGCAGCGCCAGCACCGCCGCCAACCAGCGGCGGCCCGCACTCAGATGACTGCGATGGCTCCGCCAGAACGGCCAGAGCCCGGCGACCAGTCGTACGCCGAGCGCACTGCGGCCGTGGTCCAGCGCCCATTGCAGGGCTGCTCCCAGGTTGTCATGTTCACGCTCCAGCCGCGCCAGCCACACGACTGGCTCTCCTCCCAACAAGGCCGGCGCGGCCTGCTCGGCCAGCGCCACGTACCACGCCAGGTGCCGGTCCCGCAACGCCGTCGCCTCCCCCGCGCGCTCCAGGTGCTGCGCGCCGTACTGCCGTACCGTCTCCAGCAGCCCGTAGCGCGGGGCGTCATCGGCCTCGTCCACGACGGACACCAGCGAGCGCTCCAGCAACTCGTCGAGCAGCTCGAGCACGGCCTCCGCCAAGACCTCGTCCCCGGCGCAGACCGCCTCCGCCGCCGCCACGTCCCAGCCGCCCGCAAAGACGGCGAGTCGCCGCAGTAGCGCCTGCTCCGCGGGATCGAGCAGGCTGTAGCTCCAGTCCAGCGTCGCCTGCAAGGTCTCGTGGCGGTCGGTGGCGGCGCGCCCCCCGTGCCGCAGCAGCCGGAAGCGGTCGTCCAGCCGCGCGAGCAGGTCGCCCATTGGTAGCACGTGGAGGTGGGCGGCGGCCAGCTCGAGGGCCAGCGGCAACCCGTCCAGCCGCCGGCAGATGGTCGCCACCGCGGACGCGTTCCCCATACTCAGGGCGAAGCCAAATCGCACGGCCTGGGCCCGCTCCACGAACAGCCGCACCGCCTCGGATTGTCCCACCAGGCCGAGCGTCGCCGGCGTCGGCGTGCCATCCGACGCAGGCGGCAGCGCGAGCGCGCCCACCGGCCACACGGTCTCGTCCGCGATCCCCAGCGCTTGTTGGCTCGTGGTCAGGATACGCAGCTCCGGGCAGGCCTCCAGCAGCCGGGCGGTCAGCGCGGCGCAGGCCGCCGCCACATGTTCGCAGTTGTCCAGGACCAGCAGCAGACGCCGGGTCTGTAGGTACGCGACCAGCGTATCCAGCAACGCCTGTCCCGGCCGCGCGCGCAGGTCCAGGGCGGTCACGGCCGCACCCGCCACCGCCGCGGGATCCGTCGATGGACTGGCCGTCAGGGGCGCCAACGCGACCAACCAGACGCCATCCGCGTAGGCGTCGCGCAGCGCCTCCGCTACGGTCAGGGCGAGGCGCGTCTTGCCGCAGCCGGCCATCCCGCTCAGCGTGAGCAGACGCGCGCCGGCTCCCGTCACAGGGTCCAGGACCCGCGCCAGGTCCGTCAGGTCCGCGGCGCGGCCGATGAACGAGGTGCGAGCCGGGGGCACGTTGGTCGGCGGCCGTGGCGATGGACGCGCGACGACCGGCTCCAACCGTGGCGTCGATGCCGTGATCTCCACGGTCGACGACGGGTGGGGCGCCGCGGCCAACGAAAGTGGGGTGACCGGCGCCAGTGCCTGCTCAACGGCGCCCAGAGCTACGAGCACCGTCCGCTGCGCGTCCGTGATCCCGGCCAGGCCGGTGATGTCCAGGCGCTCATAACGGCGATCGGCTCGCAACTCGCGCGGGCCGACGCCAGTCTGAGTGTCCCACAGTGTAACCACCCCGTCGTCGCTCCCGCCAGCCACCACGCGCCCGTCCGCCGAGAGCGCCGCACATCGGATCCCGCCGGTGTGCCGCTCCAATGTCGTCAATAACCGCCCGCTCTCCGCGTCCCACAGGCGGACCGTCCCATCCCAACTGCCGCTGACCACCAGCCGTCCGTCCCCACTCAACGCCACACTATGGAGGCCGCTGCTGTGCCCCTGCGCTGTCGCGAGCAGCCGCCCGTCGAGTGTGCCCCATAGCCGGATCGTGCCGTCCTGGCTGCCGCTGGCCACCAGCCGTCCATCCGCCGAGAGCGCGACGCCCTGGATTGGGCCAGTGTGCCCCTCCAGGGTGATCAGCGGTCGCCCGCTCTCCACGTCCCACAGCCGGACCGTCCCGTCACGACTGCCGCTGGCCACGAGACGCCCATCCACCGAGAGCGCCACGCCCCACACCGCGCTGGTCTGTCCTTGCACAGTCGCGAGCAGCCGCCCGCTCTCCGCGTCCCACAGGCGGGCCGTCCCATCCCAACTGCCGCTGGCCACCAGCCGTCCGTCCCCGCTCAACGCCACACTCAGAACGCCGCCGTTATGTCCCTCCAGGGTGATCAGCGGCCGCCCGCTCTCCACGTCCCACAGCCGGACCGTCCTATCCCAACTGCCGCTGGCCACCAGCCGTCCATCCGCCGAGAGCGCGACGCCCTGGATTGGGCCAGTGTGCCCCTCCAGGGTGATCAGCGGTCGCCCGCTCTCCACGTCCCACAGCCGGACCGTCCCGTCACGACTGCCGCTGGCCACGAGACGCCCATCCACCGAGAGCGCCACGCCCCACACCGCGCTGGTCTGTCCTTGCACAGTCGCGAGCAGCCGCCCGCCCTCCGCCTCCCACAACCTGGCCGTCCCATCCTCGCCACCGCTGGCCACCAGCCGCCCGTCCCCGCTCAGTACGACATCCTGGATCGGGCCGATGTGCCCCTCCAGCGTCGTCAGCAGTCGCCCGCTCTCCGCGTCCCACAGCCGGGCCGTCCTGTCCTGACCACCGCTGGCCACGAGGTGGCCATCCATCGAGAGCGCCACGCCCCACACCACGCCGGTGTGCCCTCGCAGCACGGCCAGTGGGCGACCGCTCTGCGCGTCCCACAGCCGGACCGTCCCGTCGTCGCCGCCGCTGGCCACCATGCGCCCGTCCCTGCTCAGTGCCACGCGCCAGACCGGGCCAGCGTGCCCCTCCAGGGTCGCGAGCAGCCGCCCGGTTTCCCCCTCCCACAGTTTGACGGTCCCGTCAAAACTGCCACTGGCCACCAGGCGGCCGCCCCCACTCACCGCCACGCCGTGGATCGGGCCGGTGTGCCCCTGCACCACCATCAGCAGCGTGCGGTCCGCGACCCGCCGCAGGTTTACCTCACCCGTCGATGTCCCCATCGCCAGGTACGCGCCGTCCGCGCTGAGCGCCACCGCCATGGGGTTGGTGAACGCCTCGTCCAACACTGCCTCGGAGAGGAGGGCGCCCGCCAGGCTGGTTTCTTGCGCCTCCACCCCCGGCAGGTAGGCGTGCCGGATGGTCAGATGGGAGAGATCCAGCCCCCGCAGGTTACCACGCAGCAGCCGCAGTAGGTTGACCACGTTGCCTGGCCCGTAGCCCTGTTCCACTGGCGGCTGCCCGCGCCACGTCCCCAGCAGCGCCAGCAGCCGCCGCTCGACCGCCTCCGGGCTGCCACAACGCATGGTCAACAACTCCAGCAGCGGCCGCGCGATCAGGCGCTCCTGACTGCGTCGCACGTAGTCTTTGGCTGTTGCCTTGAGTAGCGCCTGGCTGACCAGTAGAGTTGGCGCGCCCGTCAGGATCTCACCCGCGAGAGACGCGATCAGGCGCCCGGTGGCGTCCTCGAGCACCACCGGTTGGATGGTGAACATGCCGCCGGGGCCCCATTCCAGCAGCGAGCGCCGCAGCAGCGCCTCCACCGCCTCCACCACCTCGCCCCGCGCCACCCCCGCCCCCCGGTCGGCCACAAGCTCCGCGAACCCCACCGGCTCCCGCTCCACCGCCAGCCAGGTCAGGACCGCTCGCTCCAGAGGGGAGAGGCGCGCCACCTGCGCGTCGAGCAGCTGCCGGATGCCCCCGAACACGATTGTGTCCTGCGCCAGGAAGGCCGCGAGGTCGCCGCCGAAGACCGCGCCGACGGTTTCCGCCACCACGCGCAGCGCCAGCGGGTTGCCCCCGTAGCGTGCCACAAGCGCCTGCCACGCCGCCGCGTCGCCCGCCAGACCGCGGCTGCCCAGCAGCGCCTGGCCCGCGTCCACCCCCAGCCCCTCCAGATGCAGCGCGCGCACGGCCGCGTTGTCCGTCGGCAGCGGCTGCTCGCGGCTGGTCAGCAGCAAGCAGCCCGCGTGCATGCCCTCGGCCAGCCGCCGTAGCGCCTCCTCGTAGCCCTCGTAGCCCGCCCGGTAGCGCACCTCCCGCGCGCCCGGTTCCAGGATGGTCTCGAGGTTGTCCAGCACCAGCAGCGCCCGCCGGTCGCGCAGCAGATCCAGCAGCAGCCCCAACCGCGCGTCGCGCCCGTCGGGGACGGCGGCCTGGCCGGCGGAGAGGGCGCCGAGGGCGCCGGCCAGCCACTCCTCGACGGGCGGCGCGTTGCGCAGGCTGCGCCAATACACCACCGCGAACGCGGGCGCGAGGTCGTGCGCCGTGCGGGCCGCCAGGGTCGTCTTGCCGATGCCACCCACGCCGAGCACCTCCACCACGCGGCAGCGCTCGTCACGCACCCACTCGGCCAGCGTGGCCAACTCCACCACACGCCCCTGGACGACCGGTGTGGCCGGCGCCTCTCCCCAGTCATGTCGCCGCGGCGGGAGGGCTGGCGCGATGGGCGGGGGCGACGTGGAGGGGACGGTTGTGGCATCCGCGCCCCGCAACGAGGCGAACCAGCGCGGGTCGAAGGGCGGCGTGCGCCGCGGCGCACGCGCCCGCACGCTCTCCCACAGCGCCGCGGCCTCCTCCTGCTCGCGCCCGGCCCCGAATGCGGCGCGCGCCCGATAGAGGGCGATGAGCGGCTGGAGGCGCTCGGCCCCGGGATAGGTGAGGCCAGCCTCCCACGCCCCGATGGCCTTCTCGCTCACACCCAGCATGGCGCCCAACTCGCGCTGGGTCAGGCCGGCCCGCTTGCGCAGGGCCACCGCTTGGTCAGCGAACCCGTAGTCACGTCCGTCGTCAAAATGGCTGGAGGGCATGAGCGCTTCCAGTGCTTGTCCCGTCCGCGGCGCCCCCCCCACGGGGCGCCCACATCTCCCCGAGCGCGACGGGACGTGCGCGACGACGGCGGCGCACACGGGATCGCTGCCCGGTGCGCCCAGTGTACCACGGCCGGCGGGTCGTTGTCACGAGGTGAGCGCACGCTTGTTGAGCGCACGCTTTGCTGACCTGGGGCGACCAATGGGAGGTGGCAGGAAGCTCAAATGGAAGGTGACCGGAAGCGCAAATGGAAGGTGATCCCTACTGACACCGCGCTCGCCAACCCTTAGAGTGGAAGAAGAGCGATGCAGCAAGCGCGCCACGATCGAAAGGTCGTCGTCGCGAACTTCTCGAAGAGAGACCACACCGTGGCAGCCGCGGCGGCAACCCACCAGATCGCGATTGAAACCTGCCGGTCTGTCTGTGCGGACAGACCGGGAACAACCGGGCGTTGACAGGAGGCTTCTAAGATGACAGGGCGAACGATGTTCGTTGGTCTGGGCACGCTGGGTGCGGTAGGCCTGCTCATGGTAAACCACGGTGACGGGGCGTACGCCGCGCCACCGTCCCGCCCGTCCGCCGTGGCCGGTTGCCAAACCGCCCAGCTCGCCATCGCGCCCGACTATGGCGAGGGCGCTGCGGGGCACGCTAGCCTCGTCTTCCTCGTCCACAATCGCGCGGGACAGACCTGCACGCTCTACGGCTATCCCGGCGCGCAACTGCTTGACGGCGCGTATCGGGGGCTGCCCACCTACCTCCGGTGGGGCGGCGACAATACCCCGCCCCGGCGGCTCGTCTATCTCACCCCGGGAGCCGACGCCTACTTTGCCCTGACCTGGGTCCGCATCCCGACGGCGGGCCGAACCTGTCCCACAGCTTCCTTCATACGGATCACCCCGCAGACGGATCACCCCGCAGAACGCGTCCGCGTCTACCATTGTGTGGGCCGGCGAGGGCGGCCTCACCGCGTGTGGCGGCGCCCTCACCGCCTCACCCGTCGAGCCCGCGCAATTTAGCTTCGGGCTCGTGCCCACGCCCTGACCGTGCCCGCACCTTAACAAGCTTAACAAGGAGGAAAACGATGCAAACGCAGGCGACACCGATGGTCGTGCTGGTGCATGGGGCATGGGCTGATGCGTCAAGTTGGACTAACGTGATTCAACTCCTACAGGCTGCGGACCACCAGGTCCTGGCCGTGCAACTCGATCTGGCCACCCTGGCCGACGACATCGCCGTCACCCGCGGCGTCCTGGCAGCGCACGACGGCCCCACAGTCCTGGTGGGCCATTCCTACGGGGGCGCGGTAATCGGCGGGGCGGGGGCCGACGCGCCACACGTGAGCGGCCTGGTCTACGTCGCGGCCTTCGCGCCCGCCGAGGGGGAATCCGTCGTGACGTCCGTCGCGGGCTTCCCCCGTGCGCCTGGTTTCGAGTACCTCATCCCCGACCCGCGCCCTGGCTTCCTGCGGATCGACCCGATCGCCTACCCGCAGGTCTTCATGCGGGACGTCGATCCGTCCGAGGCGCGGGCGCGGGCGGTGACGCAACGGGTCATCGCGGACGCGGCCTTGCGCGCGCCGGTGGGTCCGCCGGCCTGGCGGGCGCTGCCGTCGTGGTATGTGGTCTCCGATGACGACCGCATGATCAATCCCGACGCCGAACGTGCGATGGCGGCGCGCATGGGCGCCATCACGACCACCGTACGGGATGCCAGCCACGCCTCACCGGTCGCGCACCCGGCCGAGGTGGCTCACGTCATCATGGTCGCGGCCCTGGCCGCCCTGGATGGCGCGCATCGCTGAGTGCCGCTGACTGAAGGCTGACGAATGACTTGGAGTGGCGTCCTCACATGGCGCGCTGGACGAAGGAGAAAAAGAGAATGAGCAAATCATGGCTTCTGGGCCTCATGATGGGCGGCGCTATGGCCCTGAGTCCGGGCGTGGCCACGACGACTCGTCCCCAGATCATCGCGACCGCGCGTGTTATAGACATCGTTGCGGCTGAGAATTTTTATGGCAATGTGATCGGGCAAATCGGCGGACGTCACGTCTCCGTCACATGCATCGTCACCAACCCGACTGTAGACCCGCACAGCTACGAATCCAGCACACATGACGCCAGTGCCGTGGCACAGGCGCGCCTTATCGTCCAGAACGGCCTTGGCTACGACGCCTTCATGCAAAAGCTGGAAGATGCCTCGCCTAGCGCTGGGCGCACCATCATCGATGTCGGCGCGATCTTCGGTCGGACGAACGGTGACAACCCGCACCAGTGGTACGACCCAGCAACCATGCCGCGCGTCGCTGCCCTCGTCGCGGATCGCCTCTCCGCGCTCGATCTTGCCGACAAAGCAACCTTTCGCGCAAACGTGCGGCGATTTGACGCCTCGCTTGCCGCCTACACGCGGCGTATCGCCGCTCTCCGGCGCCGATACGGTGGGACGCCCGTCGCGGTCACCGAGCCCGTTTTCGGATACGCCCTCCGTGCCCTGGGCCTTCACGTTCTGACCCCCTCATCGTTCCAACTCGCGATCGAGGAGGGGAACGACCCCTCGCCGCAAGATGTGCAGACAGAGCGCGGCTTGCTCAGCGGGAAACGAGTGAAAATGTTGGCCTATGACCAGCAGGCGATCGCGCCCGTCACCCTGAGCCTGCTCACGATCGCTCGTGCCCACCACATCCCCATCATCGGGGTCTACGAAACCATGCCGCTCTCCAAGACGTATCAGGGGTGGATGCTCGCCGAGATGAACGCCGTTGATCAGGCCCTCGGCCATGGTGTCTCCACGGAACGGATCTCGTAGCCATGCCTCGTCACACTACCTCCAACGCCGCCGACGCGCCACTCCTCGTGCTCGACCGGGTAGCTGTCAGCCTTGGTGGCCGTCCTGTCCTCCGCGACGTCAGCATGGCGGTGGCGCCCGGCGAATTTATCGGAGTTATCGGGAGTAACGGCGCGGGTAAGACGACCCTCCTTCGCATTATCCTCGGCCTGTTGCGGGCAGACAGCGGCCACGTCATGGTCGAGGGTAAAGAGGTCCGGCGTGGGAATCGCGCCATCGGCTACGTCCCCCAAAAGGCGCAGCTCGATCCCGACACGCCGCTACGCGGGCGTGATTTCGTGGCGCTGGGTATTGACGGCGAACGCTGGGGTATGCCCCTCCCTAGCCTCGCACGCCGGCAGCGGGTCGACGACGCCCTCGCATCTGTCGGAGCGCGCGCCTATGCCGATGCGCCGATTGGACGTCTCTCTGGCGGTGAGCAGCAGCGCCTGCTCATCGCTCAAGCGCTCTTGACCGCGCCGAAAATCCTGCTCCTCGACGAGCCACTCTCGAATCTCGATCTCAGGAGCGCCAGCGAGATTGTCCAGCTTTTCGCCCGTGTCGGCCGCGCGCATGGGGTCGCGGTACTCCTGGTCGCCCACGACGTGAATCCGCTAGTGGGTGTGATGGACCGCGTCCTCTATCTGGCCGATGGGCGCTCAGCCGTTGGCCCCGTGGACGAGGTGGTGACAAGTAGCGTCCTCGGCCGCCTATATGGCTACCCCATAGACGTGCTTCACGTGCGCGGGCGGGTCGTCGTGGTCGCGGGCGAGCACATTATTGGAGACGCCGGACCCTGCGCCATGGGCGACTGTGGCGACACCCCCACGACAAGACGGGTGTCTCGCCGCCAGGGGGTGACGCGATGACCTGGCTCACACATGTCCTCCCGGCGGGGATACTCGACAATCCACAGGTGGTCAATGCCTGTGTGGTTGGACTGATTGCCGCGGGTCTCTCGGCGGTGCTCGGGTACTTCGTCGTGCTGCGCGGCCTGTCGTTCGCCGGCCATGCGGTCACGGATATCGGTCTCGCGGGCGGGGCAGGCGCTGTCTTGATCGGGCTCAACGCCCTGTGGGGCCTGCTCGCATTCTGTCTTCTAGCCGCGGTCGGGATTGATCTCCTTGGCGACCGTGCACGCGAACGCGACGTGGCAACCGGCGTCATTCTCGCCCTCGCGCTCGGCCTTGGATCCCTCTTCCTCTACCTCGGCACGCGCTTCATCAGTGAGCCATTCACCTTGCTCTTCGGGTCAATCTTTGAAGCCGATCCGTCACAGACCCCTGCGCTTGTCGCGATTGGACTCAGTTGCCTCGCGGTCCTGAGCGTCCTCTACCGCCCGCTCCTGTTCGCGTCCGTCGCCCCCGCGGTCGCCGCTGCGCGTGGTGTGCCGGTCCGCCTGGTCGGACTCCTCTTCATCGCGGCGATGGCGTTTGCCGTCGCCGAGGCCGCACAGGTCCTGGGTGTGCTTCTGTCGACCGCCCTTCTGATCGGGCCCGCCGCGAGCGCCGCGTATCTCACGGCCCGTCCGTGGTTCGGCATCGTCCTCGCCGTCCTCTTCGGATGTGTTGAGACAGTCGCGGGTATCGTGCTCGCCTACGGCAGCTATACCTGGCCGCCTGGCGGGAAAGGGTGGCCCGTGAGCTTCTTCATCACGGGACTTTCCCTGTTGATCTATCTTGCCGCACGGTTCCTGCGCCCGGTGGGACGGCGCCGGGTCATGAGCGCGTCCATGCATCGACCCGAGGTGACGGCATGACACTGTTCGATCCAGCGCTGTTCGCGCAGCCGTACATGCAGAATGCCCTGCTCACGGGCACCATCGCCGCGATCCTCGCCGGCGTCGTCGGATTCTTCGTGGTGGTGCGCGGGATCAGTTTTGCGGCCCACGCGGTCGGGCAGATCGGCTTTGCCGGGGCCGCGGGCGCGGTCCTCCTCAACCTCTCGCCTCTTGCCGGCCTCGTCGTCTTCGCCATAGGGGGAGCCGTCGGCATCGGACTGCTCGGTGAGCGTGACCACGGGCGGGATGTCGTAACAGCGTTGATCCTTGTCTTCGGACTCGGCGTCGGCGCCTTGTTCCTCACGCTCAACACCTCGTATGCGACCGCCGCGTTCAGTCTCCTCTTCGGCAGTATTGTCGGCATCAACCGGGCGCAGGTCTGGCAAACCGCCGCGCTCACAATCGGCTGCCTCGCGCTTATCGGCGTCCTGTACCGACCGCTCGTTTTCTCGTCGGTGAGCGCCGATGTCGCGGCGGCGCGCGGCGTGCGCGTCCGGCTCGTTGGGGTCCTCTTCCTGGTTATTGTCGGGATCGCCGCCGCGGTGACAATCCCGGTCGCGGGAACGCTCCTTATCTTCGCGCTGATGGTCGGGCCCGGAGGCGCCGCGGTTCATCTCTCAAGCCACCCCATCAAGGCCCCCCTGATCGCTGTCGGGATCGGTCTACTAGCGACGTGGGTCGGTATCATACTCGCCTATGACACCGGGTGGCCGGTCGGCGTCTTCATCACGGCCGTTGTCGCCACCTGTTACGGTGTCGCCCGTGTCGCAGGACCTCGTTTACCGACGAGGATGGGAAAGGGTCACATTGTCGATGGGCTAGCGTAGTTCAATGTTGCTGCGCTACGTCGGTATTGTGTCGACAACGACGAAGCCGAGGCGCTTACTCGTCGGGGACTCGACAACGCACTCACCGCCATGCCTCCGCCGGCCGGCCCCTCCCCAATCGCACGGGGTCGTTTAGGCGTCAATCCGCAAGGAGCGGACGCCGCGCAGATCGATCCAGTAGCGTCCGCGCCCGTGGACCACGCGCAGCAGGACAGTGTCACAGGAGCGGCAGCGCAGGACGAGTCCCGGAGCGCGCATATAGGCCACGAGCCCGCCGATGTCGTCCGCCGTGCCGCAGGCGTCGCAGGTCGCCACGGCCGGCGTCATCTCACGCCCGAACACGGCGTGCAGCACCCCCGCCGCCGCGTTGCCGTCGAGCGTCGCCTCCCCATCCTCATCGCCCCCACCGGCGTGATAGGTCATCTTGTCATCGCTCATGGTGATCCTTACCCTCCCGTCGCGCCAAAGCGCTCGGTCTTGATGCGCGCCGCCGCATACCCAAGTCCGCGTAGGCCGTCGGCGGCCGTCTCTACGAACGGCGTCGGGCCACAGATGAAGGCGAGCGGCGCCTGCATGGCCGGCCAGCATACGTCCGTGAGCATGGCGGCGTCGAGCCGGCGGTGGTACCCCGTCCAGCCATCCGGGGCGGACCGCGTATACGTGTAGACGACCTCAAGTCCGGTTGCCGCGGCGGCCAGGCGTGCTAGTTCGGCGTGGTAGATGGCGTCCGCGGGGGTGCGCACCGAGTAGAGCAGGCGTGTCGGGACCATAAGGCCACGCGCCGCGCGATGGCGGATCATCGCCATCAGCGGGACGACCCCCGACCCGCCCCCCACCAGGAGGGCCGGCGCGCGCAGCGCATCGTCCCATACGAAATAGCCGCCGATGGGACCGCGCAACTCCAGCGGCTCGCCCACCCGCAGCTCGTCGGCCAGGTAGGGCGAGACCTCGCCGTCATCCAAGCGCTCGACCGTCAGGGCCACGCGCGCCTCCTCGGGCGCCGACGCGATCGAGTAGCTACGCTCGGCCTGGTAGCCGTCCTCCGCGGTCAGGCGCACATCGACGTGCTGACCCGCCCGGTGGCCCGGCCAATCCGGGACATCAAAGACGAGACTCGTCACGCGCGGCGTCTCGGCGACCCGCTCAACGAGCGTGGCGCGCTGCCAGTCCAGACGCGTACGCGTTGGCGTGGATGCGGTCGTCATGCTAATCCCCCGCGTAGCGCTGCTCTTTCCACGGGTCGCCGTAGATATGATAGCCGTTCGACTCCCAGAAGCCGGGCGCGTCATGGGGCATGAGGCGCAGCCCGCGCACCCACTTGGCGCTCTTCCAGAAATACAGGTGCGGCACGAGCAAGCGCGCCGGCCCGCCGTGCGCGGGGGCGAGCGGCGCCCCGTCGTAGGCGTAGACGACCCAGGCCTTGCCGCCGGTCAGGTCGGCGAGGGGCAGGTTGGTGGTGTACCCCCCGTCGGAGAAGGCCAGCGCGTACGGCGCGGCGGAGGAGACCTGGCCCAGCAGCGTGTCGACCGACACGCCCTCCCAGCGCGTGCCGAGCTTGGTCCACTTGGTGACGCAGTGGATGTCGGTGGCCACCGGCTCGGCGGGGAGCGCGCGAAACTCGTCCCAACTCCAGCGCCGCGGCTCATCGACCAGCCCCTCAATCGAGAAGCTCCAGTGGTCCAGGGAGGTGCGCGGGGTGGGACCGGCCGAAAGGACGGGGAAATCCGCCACCACATGCTGGCCGGGAGGAACGCGTGCGGCGTCGCCCGCGTCGCGGCGACGGCCCTGGAAACCGCGTGAAATGAAGCTCATATCCGTACCTCTTCCCATACTATACGCCTTATGTTGTGTACCGAAAGGACCATCATCACGTCTCGCGACGACGTAGGCGGACCACGGGATTGCGTTCCCCACTCTGACAACACCTGCGACGCAGCCCTCTCCGAGGGCGAGGGCGTTGTCAGGGGGAGGACGAGCTGAAATGTTGTCCCGTGGTCACCCGTTGCCTCGACGGTCAGGTCGCCAGCGTGCGCGCGTGCGATCTCGCGCGCCAGGTACAGACCAAGTCCGAGACCGGGCGAGTCGGCGTCGGCGCTGAAGCGCTCGAAGATATGCGGCAGGAGGTCCGGCGCGATGCCCGACCCGCGATCCGACACCCGCACCGTCGCATGCGGGCGCCCCCCCTCGCCCTCCGGCGCGAGGGCGACGCGCACGCTCACGGGCGCGTCCGGCGGCGAGTGGCGCAGGGCGTTGGTGAGGAGATTGGCCAGGACCTCCCGCAGCAAGTCGGGATCGCCGACGCACGGCACCTGCTCCGGCGCCTCGACATGAATCACGGTGCTGGGGCCGGTGACCGCGCTGACCGTTTCGCGGACGACCGTCGCCAGGTCGAGCGATCGCGCGTCGGGCACGAGTGGCCCACGATCCAGGCGACGGGCTGTCAAGAGCCGCGAGGTCAGGCGCGCGAGGGCCGTAATCGCCGCGGCGGCCGCGGCGGCGCGTCGCGCGTCACGCGCACGCCCCTCACGCTCGGCGCTCGCGCGCAGCAACGCGACGTAGCCGTCGAGGGGCGTTAAATAGCCCCGCAGGTCGTGGGCGACCATGTCGATTAGTTCCTCGGCGGTCGCGCGCCGCGCACGTTCCCGCGCCTCGATCGTGGATCGCTGGGTCAGGGGGCCGGCCATCACATGGGCCGTCTGCTCTCCGCGCCCGGCCGTGCGTCGTTCATCACTCATGCTCACACTCCCATTCGCCACCGCGATCTCACCTATGCCGTGCCCACAGGTCGTCCCCATCGCGTCGCCACGTCCACGCCGGGGTCGCGCGACCCCGGCTGTCCGTCGCACGCGACCGACCCGGCCGTGCGCCCTGTATCCCTCGCCACCATAGCCGGTGCGGGGGCGCCGTTTTCACGACGCCGTTTCGCGCCATGTTTTGCGTGTTGCGTACACATAGCGCCATCGACCTACTCGGCGACAGATCGTGGTCTTGCGCTCAGGGCGGGACCACGGCTGCGCTCAGGGTGGCCATGGCCGCAGTTATGGCGGCAAGGGCCACGCGGCTGTTCGCCCCCAGACCGTGGCGCCGGGCCAGCCAGGCGAGATCGTTGTAGGTCAGCCAGACCGCGCTGTCCGCATCCTCCCAGGCCAACACTTTTAGCGGCAGATCGAGGCCGGCGGTCTGCTTATCCTGCATCAGGGGCGTGCCCCCCGTGGGATTGCCGAAGATGAGGAGCTCGGTCGGCCGGAGCGTCAGCCCGACGTGCGCGGCAGCGCCCGCGTGGTCGATGCGCGCGAAGACCTGCATCCCTCTGGACGTGACCGTCGCCACGATCCGGTCGATCGTGTCCGGGACGGATAGCCCGCTTCGCACCGTTACCAGTCCATCGTCGCCCACGCCCGCGACGAGGTCGTCGCGGGACGGGTCGTGGGTCAGCTGCTCGCTTTTGTCGGTGCTCATGCCGGTTCCTTTCCGATCGTCGAACGATGTGTCGTCGCGGCCCGCCAACGCGCGCCTGATCCCCGCCGCGCCCCGCGGGCGAGTCGCGCGCGGACGTAGGCGCGCCAGTCCTCGGGGAGCGCCTCGAGCTCGCTCGCACGCCGCAGCAGGTCCATGTCCTCGTCACTGTCGCTGTTTCCCCCGTGCGTGAAGAGGCGGTTGATGTCCGCCACGCTCAGGCTGCGCGCGGTGCGCCCGCGCAGGGTGATGGCATCGCCGGCCGCCACGTCCCCCTCGTCCAGCACCGCGAAATAGATCCCGCTGCGCCCGCTCTTCTGGAACAAGCGCACCATATCCGGCCGCCCGAACCGGATACCCAGTTTGTAGCAGGGCATCCGCGGCTGTGTCACGATCAGTTCGGCCGTGCCGACGCGAAAGCGGTCACCAATGTGGACCGTGTCCTCCAGGAGACCCACCGTCGTCAGGTTCTCACCGAACGCCGCCCAGGGCACGTCCGCGCCGGCCAGTTCCGCGCGCCAGGCGGGGTAGTGCTCGGAGGGGTAGGCGTAGACCGCCTTGGCGGGGCCGCCGTGGACCGAGAGGTCGGCCTGGCGGTCGCCGTCGAGGTTGAGCCGGCGCACCGCGACCCGCCCCGCGACGGGCTCCTTGAAGATCCCGGTCGACACGAACTCCCCCCTCCACTCCACGATGCGGGGAAGCCCGACGTTGACGGACACAACGCCCGGTACCACCTGTGGTTGCATGCGTCCCTCCTCAAATTAGTCTGTCCTGTCGTCTGACGACGCGGTATTGCCTACCAGAGTCCGCCGCTTGGTTCAACAGCACGTCATCGGGGCTAGCGTCGTCCCGTGCGTCCCGCCCTCGCTAGCCGCGTCAGGAGCATCACACCCCGCCGGCTTGTGATCGAAGATGCGCCACTTCCAGGACCGCGCTGGCGAAGACGTCTGGAGCCTCCTGGGGCAGGTTGTGCCCCGCGTTCGGCGCCTGATGATGCGCGCGGGGTCCGGTGAAGTGACGCGCGGACGCGCTGCCGTCCGTGGCCGGGAAGTTGCCATCCGCCAGGCCGTCCAACGTGACAGCCGGGACCGTGATCGGCGGCTGTGCCGCAAGCTCCTGCTCGATCTGGTCGTATGGAGGGTAGCCAGGCGCGAGCCCGAGGCGATGGCGGTAGGAGTGGAGCACGACGTCGACGTAGTCGGGATTGTCGAAGGCCACGGCGGCGCGGTCTAACGTCGCGTCGTCGAATCGCCAGCACGGGGAGTTGCGCGTCCAGATCACCTTCGCGATGTCGCGCCTGTGCGCCGTGAGACCGGCCCGGCCACGCTCGGTCAGGAAGTAGTAGAAGTACCAGAAGCCGGCTTCGAGGTCGGGCCGGATCGGGGTCATGGCGCTGCTGATGTCCTGGATGAGGTAGCTGTTGACCGAGACGAGGCCGGCGCACCGCTCCGGCCACAGCGCGGCGGCGACGCAGGCCGCGCGCCCGCCCCAGTCATAGCCGGCGAGGATGGCGCGCGGGATGGCGAGCGCATCCAGCAGCGCGATGACGTCGGCGCCGAGGGCTGCTTGCTGTCCCGATCGCGGGGTGGCGCTATCAAGGAAACGGGTTGGCCCGTGCCCGCGGAGGTAGGGGACGATCACACGATGGCCCGCCTCCGCCAAGCGGGGGACCACGTCGACGTAGCTATGGATGTCGTACGGGAATCCGTGCAGGAGGAGGGCAACCTCGCCGTCGCGTGGGCCGGCCTCGACGTACGCGACCTCGAGCGTATCAGTGCGGATATAGCGTAGGGGTTCGAGCCGTGGCAAAGTCCCGGCCGCCACGGCGCCTGGGTTCTCGGTCGTCATAGGTCCTTCCCTGCCTCTCTCCATGGGTCATCACGTAATGCCCGGTCACGAATCGGGGCCATGTCGAGCCCACATGTGGTCATCGTTTTCTCCTCGTGTCGGGCCCTGCTGGTCGATCCGTCGACCGGACCGGTCGCTCGACCCTGCGCGGCCACCCGTGCCTCGGGGGGACGTGCGTCGCCCCGGCCCAACGATGACCGGGCGATCCAGTACAGCTTGGCACAAGTCACCCAACGATGGCGCTGACCTGCGACTGACGTCGCATGGCAAACAAGCGGGCATTGACGTGTCTCAGCAGCGGCACGCGCACCGTCAAGACATCTCGGCCAACGTGTCCTAGATCGAGCGCCGTCGGTCGCGCGCCACGCCCGCGTCCGGCGTCGCCGGAGGGGGGCGGGCCGTCAGCCGGTGAACGTCGCCAGCGGCTGCCCCACGTCGACGATGTAGGTGGAGAGCATCTGGCCCGTCTCGGGACCGACGTCTAGCAGTCTGTCGGAGAGAACGAAACGATGGTTTGCATGATCGGGGTGTCGCCGTCCGGGTGGGGCGTCCGGGCCATGTCCACGCGTGATCGGCGCGTGGACGCGGGCCGGACACGGTCACAGAT
>JAABUX010004290.1_pt1 | contig 18201 bp, 12 predicted proteins | sample 5561851 | NCBI WGS metagenome assembly JAABUX01 (sample SAMN10711883, study PRJNA513361) | rock metagenome | isolation source: Antarctica rocks | place: Antarctica: Victoria Land, Richard Nunatak red sandstone | collected 2016-01-03 | reverse complement strand
CGCGCTCTGGGGCTTGACCGAGGCGTGGCTGCACGCCGACCCGCGCCGTGGAACCGTCGCGGCCGGCACGACCAAGAACTATCGCACCGGCCTGCGCCATCTCCTGGACGCGTGGCGTCAGGAAGACCTGTTGCGCCCCGCCCCCGACGCGGCGGCTGCCTACGTGCGCGTGCTGGAGCGGCGCGGCCTCGCGCCGGGCACGATCGCTCACCGCCTGGCCACGGCGCGCGGCCTCTACGCTGCCTTGCGCTGGGCGCGCGCTTTCCTGGCCGACCCGTTTGAGGGCGTCCACGTGCCGCGCGACCCGACCCCGCCTTGGGAGAAGCGTCTCCCCTATGACGACGATGAGGTCGCCGCGCTCACACAGGCAGCAGCGGACCCGCACGACCGCGTGTTGGTGCTGCTGGGGGCGCACGCGGGCCTGCGTGCGGGTGAGTGCGTGGCCCTGCGCTGGGAGGATGTGCACCCCGGCCGCCGCGACCTGACGGTGCGGCGGGGCAAAGGCGGCGCGGCGCGAACGGTGGCGATGAGCGCGACGCTCGCGCGGGCGCTGCAGGTATTGCCGCGCCGGTCGGATGGCTACGTGCTGCCCTACCGGGCATCGGTGAGCGCCTGGCGACACATCCAGGCGCTCTGCGTGGCTGCGGGTGTCGCGCCGAAGGGAGTGCACTCGTTGCGGCACTCGGCGGGGACACGCCTATACGCAGAGACGGGTGACCTGGAGACGACGGCGCGTCACCTGGGCCATGCGAAGCTGGAGACGACGCGCGTGTACGCCAAGTGGTCGGACCGACGCCTACGCGAAACCATCGGGCGGTGGTAACGGGGGGTGCCTCCAATGGAGATGCCGTCCGGCCGCGCCCGGCAGAGTGATATGAACGAACACGGCGCAACCCCTTCACGGGCGTGAGCAACGAAGGCCTCGTCAGGCATGCTCAGCCAATAGCCGGAGCGGAGAGAGGCGGACAAGATTCCTACTACTTGTCACCCTTTTGACACGATCACGGGGTCTGTTGAGTCGTCCCTGTCGCTGACGTGTTCAACGCTCGCCGTGATGACAGTATGGCTGTCGTTGGGGTATTTCATATCGTCGCCCTTTCGGCCCACGAAGTGCAAGGTGGGCGCCGCTGGTGTGACGAGGCGGGGGCCTAGCCCAGCGACCACAGGATTGACCAAATCCGGATCCCACGAGGCGCCGCGCGCCATGATGACTTCGACCGCCGCGCGTTCGCCCGAGCTGACGGCGCCGTCCATGTACCCGTTCCAGACGGTTGCAGTCTCTGTCCCTGCCCAATGGATGCGCCCGATGGGCGCACGCACGTCCTCGCCGCAGGAGGTCCAGACTCCCGGAGGCATGTAGCCCGCGTATCCACCCCGTGAATATTCCTCGTCCGCCCACGACTGCTCACTGTACATCCGCGGATGGGCCGCATCCGCGCCGAAATAGCGTACCAGATCGGCCAGAACCGCGGCGCGGCGTTTCTCATAGGGCCAACGTGACCAGTAGCGCGCCGCGTCGCCGGCGATGAAGCCGACGAGCACGCCAGGCGTGCCGCCCTCGGGCGAATTGTCGAATGTGGTGCCGACGGGACCAGTGTTGCTTGTCGCCTGTCCCGACAACCCGTGGGTCCGCCAAAATGCGGTGTCGTAGATGCAGTGGACTTTGACCATTGCCCCCATTGGCAGGCGCTGTGTCAATTGGTCGCGCTGCCCGCTGAGTGCCGGTCGATAGCGGATGCGCCCGGCTAACGTGGGCGGGATAGCGACGATGACGCGGCGCGCCGTGACGACGCCACCATCGCTGACGACCTGGACGCCGTGGGCATCCTGGGCGATTGTGTTGACTGGGGCGTTGAGGACCACGCGCGAACCGAGTTGCCGCGCCATCCGGTTCGCCACCTCTTGCGCCCCCCCATGGAAGCGGCGTTCCTGTGCCCCGGTCAGGACGTCGACAAGCGGACGCCAGCCGCCCGCCGCGTGGCTGTAGAAGAGAGCGTGCAGGAGGGACAACTCGTGTGGCTCGACTGAGAAGATAGCGGCGCACTCGATCCGCAGCCAGGCGCGTGCGACGGCGACTGGGACGTTCGCCACGATCCAGCTCTCGAACGTCTGCGCGTCCCATTCCCTGGCGCGCGGGGCGGCCCAGGGCGCCTCCAGGGGCACGTCGCGCGCCAGGATGTCGAGCGCCTCAATCGCCGCGAGAATGGCCGCGCCCACCGCCGAGTCTCTGGCTGGGATGGCGCTCGTGTGCGCGATGCGTAGGCCCTCGGGGGTCTGAGGCGTGCGCACCAGGAAAATCGTCGCCCCCTCGTCGTACGCGGGGAACGTGGCCACACCGAGGGAAGCGGCCAGCGCGGCGATGCGCTCTTGCCCCGGCCCGATCCACTGGGCGCCGTGGTCGATGGCCGCCCCATCATCCCAGTGCGTTGTGTAGGCGCGCCCTCCGACGCGATCGCGCGCCTCCAACACGCGCACATCGACGCCGTGCGCGACCAACACCCGCGCGGCCGTCAAACCAGCCAGACCCGCACCCACGACAACCACATCGGCCTGACGACCATCCGACAGAGCGTGACTATCCATACGTCGCGTTGCTACCTTTCCTCGTCCATCAAACCCGTTCCTCACTATCCTATGCTCTTTTAGAGGTCAGGTCATGCGCGCCCTCCACATACCGCGGTATCATAGGCGCGATGGGAGAGCTATTGCGCGCATCGTCCTATCGCGCCGTGGTTCGCGTCCGACCGTGCGGCAGGGACAAAACGGGGTGTCGGTATGCGGAGACACACCCTTCCCGCGGGGCGGCCAAAGAGTGATCATTGAAGGGTCAGGGATGTGCGACAATGCCCTGAGTTGTCCAGGCTCCCATCGCGACGGGCGCGCTCTGGGAGAGAGGGCGTTAAGCGCCGGCGAGGCGTGGACTTGGCCGCTGCCTCGCGGCGGGTCCATCCGGACTGGAGCGCGCGGCGATCCAGCGCTCCACCTCTGGCGCGGGGATGGGACGGCTCAGGTAATACCCTTGCGTCACGTCGCAGCCCAGAACCCCAAGGAGGTCCCAGGCCTCCCGCGTCTCGACCCCTTCCGCCACGACGCTGAGGTCGAGGGCGTGCGCCATGGCGACGATCGAGCGCACTAAGGCGGCGTCTTTGGCGTTGCCGGTCATCTCCAGAACGAAGGATTTGTCGATCTTGACCTCGTCCACGGGGAGGCGCTTGAGGTAGCCCAGACTGGAGTAGCCCGTCCCGAAGTCGTCGATGGCAAGATGGACGCCGAGCGCGGCCAGCCGCGTGAGCACGTCGAGGGCGCGCGTCGGGTCGATCATCAGGGCGCTCTCCGTGATCTCTAGCGTCAGATACGCGGGCGTGTAGTCGTACTGCCGCAGGAGGTCCGCGACCAGGTCGGGCAGTCGGATGTCATGGAGCGTGCGCGCGGACAGATTCACCGCGAGGTTGAGGTTGATCCCCCGTTGCGCCCACGCCTGCCCCTGCCGCAACGCCGTGCGAAGGACCCACTCCGTAAGCGGCGCGATCTGGCCGGTATGTTCGGCCAGGGGAATGAACTGGTCGGGCGGGATGAAGCCAAGCTCGGGGTGAGACCAGCGCAACAGGGCCTCGACCCCGACCACCCCACCGTCGCCGCACTCCACCTTGGGTTGGTAGTAAAGCGCCAACGCGTCCGTGGCTATGGCCTGACGCAGGTCGCTCATCAACGTGAGCCGATGCGTGCTGTAGCCATCCTGGGCCGGGTCATAACACGCCACTCCAGTGCGGGCGCCCTTGGCCACATACATGGCGATATCGGCGCACCGCAGCAGCGTGGCGGAGTCGTGCCCGTGCGCGGGATGCAGCGCCACACCGATGCTGACCCCGACGTCAACGGCATGTCCTTCGAGGAGAAACGACGCCTCGAGCGCGCCGCGAATGGCCTGCGCCACGCCGGACGCGTCCTGAGCGTCGGCGCCGGGCAGGACCACCGCGAACTCGTCACCGCCCAGGCGCGCCACCGTATCGGTCGCGCGCAGCACTCCCTGCACGCGCGGGCCTATCTGACACAAGAGCAGATCGCCATAGTAATGGCCGAGGGTGTCATTGACCTCTTTGAAACGGTCGAGGTCCATCAAGAGGAGGGCCACGGTGGTATCGGCGCTCCCCGTGGCGGCGAGCGCCTGACCGAGGTGTGCGTGTAACCGCGAGCGATTCGGAAGGCCCGTCAGGGCGTCGGTCGTGGCCAAGATTTCAAGTTGGGTGTTGGCCGCGGTGAGGGCGGCGTTATTGGTATACATGGTCCGCAACGCGCGGTTCGCGGCGACGACTTCGCGGATCGCGACGACTTGGCGCGCCAGGACGAGCACGACGAGTATCACTCCCCCGAGATACACCCCGTCGTCGAGGAGCGCGGTCCCGCGCGTGTGCCAGACGTAGACCGCGAGCGCCGCGACAGCGGGAATGACCGCGTACGGCAACAGGGCGCGCCAGACGGCAGGCGCCGTCGGCGTCGTTTCGCGCGTGGCGTAAAGAGAGGGCGCGCCATCCGCCACGCCCGCGTCCGCGTACCAGAGCGCGCGGACACCGAGCCCGATCATGCTGTAGCCGAACGCCCAGCCGACATCGAGCAGCGAACCCGTCACGTACCCGCTGTGCAGCAGTTGGTAATCATAGACGCTATCGGTGAGGACGATACTCGTCAGAGCGACGGCAAGGATACCGATGACCGGACGGAGATTCCCGTTGGTGACGCGCGCCGCGAGCAGGAGCAGGCAGACCATCAGGAGGAGGTCGCCGAGCGGATAGGCGGCGCCGACGGCCGTCCCGAACGGTGTCTGGCCGGCCTGTAGCACCGTCGGCCCCAGGACGAAGTACCAACTGAAGGTCACTAGCGCGGACATGATCAAGAGCCCGTCGAGGATGACGCGCACACGCGCGGCCAGTGATAGCGTGCGGCGTGAGAGGAGCAGGATGCCGCCGAGCGCGAACGGGTATACCGCCAGGAAACTGGCGTCGGCCCATGACGGGAACAAAATGGTTTGATGGCGGATGTCTTCGTAATAGGTGTAGGTGGCCTGGCCCATAGCCTGGCAGAGGATGGCCAGCGCCAGCAACAAGGGTGACCACCGCCAGGGACGCGCGCGATCCCCTCTGGGCGCGTCGGACAGTCGCGGCCGAGCGCGCAGGCGGGCGTGCCAATGGCGGGGCGCGCCCGGTGGGACGCACAGGGCCACGCCGAGCAACATCCTGAGCAATTGCGCGAGGTTGTCGACGGTGACGAAGCGGTCGTGGGGGGCGGGCTTGAGAAGAACCCAAGCGATGAACAGACCTGTAACCAAGCCAACGAGACCCATAGCAGGCCAGGGGTGGCGGCGTCGCAAGGGGATGTGTCGTGGCATGCGCGGGGCGTCTCCTCGTCGGGACACAGTGGACGGTCGCCGCGCGCCGAGTCCGTCACGCGCCAACGCGCTGGCTCCCGTTCCTCCTTACGCGTCGTCGTCATGGTAGGCGTGGGATGGTCGTCCATCCATCCCCTAATAGGGCTAGAGCGCGTGTGGCGACGCAAAACGAGAGCTGCTTTTTGAGGATGCGTCAGGACTCGGAACGCAATTGGGTTTTTGCGCGCGTCAGCCTGCGGTTTAGCTCGCCGGATCGCGCCTACGCCGCCTGCATCACCGTGCACACCTCGCCCCAGCGGTCTTGGAACAGGCGACGCTGATCGGCCAAGGAGACCGTCTCGTTCAGGTGCTGGCGGGAGCGGAAATGGTCGCGCAACTCGTCGTGAGCCGTGCAGACGCGCGATGCTGCCTCGAACGAGCCGAAGCCGCGCATGGGATAGTAGCGTTGCTTGATGCCCCGCTGATCCTGCTCGATGCGATTGTTCATGTAGCGGCTGGTGCGCTGCTGCACGTCCGGGCCCAGCGTCTCGCGGATGGCGCGCGGATAGGCGTCGTGCCCGTCTGTCGTCACCTTCTCCGGCGCGTGGCCGACGACGGTGCGCGCCCGCTGGAAGAAACGCTTGGCGGCCGCCATGTCCCGCGTCTCGCTCAGCAGCGAGTCGACGAGGGCACCGTCGGCGTCGATGGCGCGATACAGATAGCACCAGCGTCCGTCTACTTTTATATACGTCTCGTCGCAGTGCCACGTCACCCCTGCTTTGCCCCGTCGCTTGGCGCGCAAGCGCTCCGCCAGGAGCGGGGCGAAGCGCTCCTCCCAGTCCCGGACGGTCTCGTGGGTAAAGGTGAAGCCGCGCGTGAGGAACATCTCGGCCAAGTCCCGCAGGCTGAGTTTGTACCGCAACCGCCAGAGCACGACGAGCAACGCAATGTCGGTGGGCGCCTGCAGGTGGTTGAACGGCGTGCCCGTCCGCTCGTTGAAGGTGCGCCGGCAGGGGCGGCAGCGGAACAGCCGATAGCCCAACGTTGTCGTTCGCTCCAACGCCTGTGTCGTGTCCCCCTGGCAGTAGGGGCAGCCCATCGTCCCCTCCTCAACGCACTCTATAAAAGGAGAAGGATACCCGACCGGTTGGCTCCCCACCACCACTGATTCTGAGTCCTGACGCAACCCCCGCGAGGAGCGCATGCGGGAGAATTTCGAGATCTTCGATTTCACGCTCGACGAGGCGCAGATGGCGGCGATTGACGGGCTCGATCGCGGCGAGGCGGGGCGCACGGGGGCGCACCCCGATGTCTTCGACTACCTGCCGCGGTAACGCCGCCCCAAGGGTCCGAGGACAAGGCGGCGCGACGAGCGAACGAGACGAGGGCTCCGTACGGGCTGAGGGCTTTTTCTACAAGTTAAGGATTTTAAGCCGTTGTCAAGGCCATTTTTGCAGCTTTTAAGCCAACCTGGTAGCCGCCATGTTGCACAAACGCATGAGGCGCATGGCGTAGCGACAGCCGTGTGTGGGAGCAAAAGGCTCGTGGAAGTACGGCGTCTATGCTGCTACGCTCCCTTTGCCACCCCGAGCGGCGGAAATGCGGGTACTTGACATGTGGCTCAGAACCTTAACTTGTAGGCAATAGGCTAAGGGATAGTACGTGGTCAAACGGACCAACCCGGTCGGCGTCGTGCGGAGGGGGGCGATCGCATTGACGAGCTGCGCGAGGTTCGCGATGTCCACGATGTCGGCGCAGCGCAGCAACGCGTTGAGGCAGCACGCGACGGCGAGGGCGTCACGCAGATTGTAGGGCTCCTCGGTGGCCAGCAGGCCGGTCAGCCGGCGGATCTCAGCCGGATCGTCGATCTCGTCCAGCTTGTGCGTTGCCCGCACCCGTTCGGGGACGGCACGGTACCAGACGTTCCACTCGTCGAAGGCGAGGCCGATGCGCTTGTCCAGCCCCAGGTCGGTCAGCACGAGGTCGATCACGGCGGCGTGTTGCCGCGCCAAGCGTTCCAGCAGCAGAGGTTGCGCCAGCGCCTCCGCCGTGTCATCACTGCCCACGTACACATGCAAGGCGAGGTAATCGATATAGGGCGCCGTTTCCGCGAGCACCGTCGCATTCCACTGTGGACCGTCTTCATGGCCCACGGCCACGAGCTCGATACGGGGGTCGACGAGTCGCATCGCTTTGGCCGTCTCGCGCGCCACCAGCGCGTAGTCGTGGGCCGGTCGTTGGCCGACTTGCCAGCGGCCATACATCTCGTTGCCCAGGCCCTACAACCGGACGTCATAGGGCCGCGGATGGCCGTTGGCGGCCCGTTGCCGGGCGATCGTCGTGGGCTGGGTCGAGTTGCAATATTCCAGCCAATCGGCCGCCTCCTCGGGCGTCCCCGTGCCCAGGTTGACACACAGGTAGGGCTCGCAGTCCAGCTGCGCGCAATACGCCAGGAATTCGTCCGTCCCGAACTGGTTGCTCTCCACCGCGCGCCACGCCAGCTCGCGTCGCGCGGGCCGGCTCGCGCGCGGTCCCACTCCATCGCGCCAGTGGTAATTGGAGACGAAATTGCCCCCTGGATAGCGCAAACCGATGACGCCCAGCTCCCGGACCGCGTCGCGGACGTCACGGCGATAGCCCTGCGCGTCGGAGAGGGGCGAGTCCTCCTCCCAGATCCCGCCGTAGACGCACCGCCCGAGATGCTCCACGAAGCTGCCGTACAGGCGGGGCTGCACGGGACCGATGACGCGCGCGGGATCGATCGTAATCTTGGCCATACCCCTTAATCTCGCATGCGCGGCGTCGCCTGACCACGCCGCACGGCGGCCCAGGCTATCCCTTGATACCCGTCCCGGCGATGCCTTGCACGATCTGCCGCTGGAAGATGGCAAACACGAGCAGGATGGGGATCGCCGCGAGCACGGCCGAGGCCATGACCTGCGCATACTGCAGGCCGAAGGAACTCTGGACCGTCGACAGGCCTACGGTGAGGGGCATCATGTCGGTGCTCGTGATCACGATCAGCGGCCAGAGGAAGTTATTCCACGCCCACACGAAGGTGAAGATGGACACGGCGGCGATCGCCGCCCGCGACAACGGTATCCAGATCTGCCAGAAGATGCGGAAGCGGCTGCACCCATCCATCACGGCCGCCTCGGCCAACTCGCGGGGGAGGCCGTCGAAGAACTGTTTCAGGATGAAGACCGCGATGGGCGAGGCGATTTGCGGCAGGATGACGCCCTGATACGTGTTCACCAGGCCGAGGTTGTTCATCATCGTGTATAAGGGCACGATGAGCACCTGCGCTGGGACCATGAGGCCGGCCATGACCACGGCGAAGAGCAACCGGCGACCGCGGAAGGGGACCTGCGAGAAGGCGTACGCCGCGAGGCTGGCTAGCACGACGGTGATGAGGGTGATGGCCACGGAGACGATCACGCTGTTGAGGTACCAGCGTGGGAGGCTCCCCGCGCTCAGGACCTTCCCGAAAGCGGCGAGCGTGGCGTGGGCCGGGATCCACTGCGAGGGGATGGCCGTCGTCTCGCTCTCGGGCTTAATCGCCGTGTCCAGCGCCCAGGCGAAGGGTACGAGCCAGATCACGGTGACGATGATGAGCGCGATAAAGGCGGCGGCGCTCGCCAGCCTCTGGCGACGGCGGGTGCCCGAGGGCCGCAGGTCAATGGCGGGCGGCGCGGTCACGTGCGGTGTCATCAGGCACGACCCCTTCCGCGGTTGAACAGGCCAAACTGTATGGCCGAGACGATCAGGATAACGATGAAGAACGCATACGACAGGGCCGAGGCGTAGCCGAGGCGGTACGACTGGAAGCCCTGCTCGTAGATGTATTCGATGGCGGAACGCGTCGACCCGTTGGGGCCTCCGTTCGTCAACAAATAGATCTGGTCGAAGACCTTCAAGGACGCCAGGATTTGCAAGACGACGATGAGCGTGGTGGTCCGTTGCAGCAGGGGGACCGTGATATAGCGCAGGCGCGCCCACCCATTGGCGCCGTCGATGGCGGCCGCCTCGTAGATTTCCTGCGGGATCTCCTGCAGGCCGGCCAGATAGAGCACGAAGTTGAAGCCGATGGTCCACCACACCGTCGCGATGACGACGGCGGGCATGGCCAGGCCGGGATCGCTGAGCCAGGCGATGGAATGGAAGCCGAACTTCGCCAGGTAATTGTTGATCAGGCCGAAGTCCGGCTGGTAGAGCCAATTCCAGATCAAGTACACGATGGCGACCGGGAGGACGTACGGCGCGAAGAAGGCGAGGCGAAACAGCCACTGCGCGGGCATCTTGCGGTTGGCGAGGAGCGCCATGACGAGGCTGAGCACCACGAGCGGGATCGTGCTCTCGAGGGTAAACTCCACCGTGTGCCACAGGTCCGTCCAGAAGATCGTATCCCCAAAGAGGGCGCGATAGTTGTCGAGCCCGATGAACCGCGATGTACCCAGCAGGCTCCAGTTATAGAAGCTCATGTGGAACCCGCTAATGATGGGCCAGATGATGAAGAGCCCGTACGCCGCCAGGAACGGCAGCACGAAGCCCAGGCCGATGAGGTCGGTCCGCCATTGCTCCATCCGTCCCCGACGGGCCGTGCGATAGGTCGCCCCCGCCCGCGTCGTCCCCGTCGCCTTGTGCTGCGTAGCCATAGCGATGATCCCCTCCCTTTGGCGGCGGCAAGACCCCTCGTGAGCCTCGCCGCCGCTGGTACTCTGTCGTTAGGACGGAGGTGGCGTGGCAATCAACTTCTGCACGTCCGAGCGGAACTGGCTGATCGCCTTCGCCGGCGTCAGGTGCCCCTGCAGGACCGCCTGGAAGGCCGCCCCGGCGTCCGTTTCCATGGTGGACGCCGCCCCGCTGTACCAGGCCGCGGGATCGTACACCACATGCGCCGCCTCGGCCGCGTAGTGGGATTGCGGTGACAGGCGCTTGTAGGCCGCGCTGTCGGCGACGGGGAGATAGGCGGGAATGTGGCCGCCCTCGGCCCAGACGACGCTGTTCTTGAGCACGTCGCTGACGAACGTGAGCGACGCCGCCAACTTGCCCTTATCCAGCGACCGCTGGTGTGGGATCACGAAGGAGTGCGAATCGGCCTGGGTCTGCAGGCCGCCGAAGATATTGGGGAAGAGCGTCATGTCGAAGGGCAACTTCTGCGCCTGGAAAGTTGTGGCCTCCCACTCCCCGTTCCAGAGGAAGCCGGCCTTACCGCTGCCGAAGAGCGCGACGGAGCCCGGGTAGTCGGAATTGGCCCCCGTCACCTTGCTCGTTTGGGTCAACTCGGCCATGAAGGAGAGGGCTTTGGCCGCCTTGGCGTCGTCCAGGACAATGCTCTTCCCGTCCGACGAGAGGACTTTCCCGCCCATCTGCGAATACAGGCTGTAGAACAGGCGCCAGGGCATGACATCGGCCGTGTCGAGGGCGAGTCCGTATTTGCCCGTGACCTTCTGGGCCTTCTTGAACGCGTCGAGGACCGCGGCGGGACCCACCAGCGGCTTGAGCTTGCCATCGGAACCAAGGAGCCCGGCCTTGCGGCAGATCTCCGTGTTGTAGTACATCACGAAGGGGTGCGTATCGAGGGGGATGGCGTAGACCTGCCCGTTGTACTGAGCCTTCTTCCAAATATCGGGCAAGAACTTATTGGCTGTGATCCCGTACTGCGCGAGCAGCCCCGTGTCAAGGGGCTCGAGCAGGCCGGGAGGAGCGAAGGCGGGTAACCGTGTCATATGGAGGATTGCAACGTCCGGCCCCTGCCCGGCCACGGTCGACGTGGTCAGCTTGGTGTAATAGGGGAGGCCCCAGGCCAGTGTCGTCGATTTGAGGGTGATGGTGGGATGGCTTTTGGCGAACATCTTCTCCAACTGGACCATGCGCGCGCCGTCACCACCACCGAAGAGGTTCCAGTAGTTGATGGTTTGTGTGGGTGCAGGTGCGGATGCGGCGCTTACAAGCGCACGCAGCAGAGAGGCAGCAGCCACACCGGCGGCGCCGACCGCGGCGGCGCCACGAAGAAACGTGCGGCGGCTGAGCGCGTCGGTCATTATGTGCGTAGGACGCGGATCTTGATCATCCATTGACTCTTCTCCTTACGGCTATAAGGCTTAATCCCTCACAAAGGGAAGCCCATCGAGTAGCCAGCGGCACTGGCTCGCTATCCACACGTCTTGACGGTCGGGCACCTCCTCATTCCTGGTATGCATGCGCCAGACGCGCCACCCCCGTAGATCGGCTTATCCCTGCGCGTTGGCGCACGCTAGCATCCCCAGCGGCATCCGTACACGCTCCCTGGTAGAACGCTAAACCTTAGTTTAACGTTCCATTACCATACCATTCCCCCTAGCGATTGTCAAGAGGACAGGTCTCCAGGGGGTGCACCACAGCAAAGTTCCCAGCACGCGCACAGCGGCCGTGCCAGTTGGCTGCCGCGCCGCACAAGGGAACTTTCTTGTGGTGCACCCGGCCTCCAGGTCTCCAGGTCTCCAGGTCTCCAGATTCCAGAAAACTTTGGGGGAGGCCAGATACGGTACGTGCAAGGCCGACAACGCCACATGGCGCGGTGAAAAGGCCGTGACCATACCTTCATGAGGCAGATGCAGACGTACCGCCGTGGCGCCTCTGATACAGGGGGCGCCTCGTTGCGGCGCATATGCTCCCATTACAGCGACATAGATGCCACAGCTATGCCGTTTTGCGGTCTGCTCGCCACCGCGACAAGGCTGTGCTCGTGCGTCTTCGGCCAGATGCGGAAAGCCAGATGATGCACTGACGAGACAGAAAGCGGATCCTTGCAGCGCATATCCTCCCACGATGGGGGCAACGATGCCGTGGACAGGCCGTTTTGCCGCGTGTGCGCCTCTTCTAGCGGTTTGTGGGATTTAGAGCTTTGGAGTATACTTGCTTGACAATCGGCCATGGAGGATGGTACGGTGATGGAACGTTAAACTGCCGTTTACCCTTCCCTTCACTAGATATAAATTAGGGCTGCCGATGGATGGAACAGACACGCCATGACTGTGACGCTCCGGGATGTCGCGGCTCACGCCGGGGTTTCGCTACAAACCGTTTCTAACGTGACCAACGGGCGCACCGCGCGCGTGGGCGAGGACACGCGCGCGAAGGTTCTTACAGCGATTGCGGCGCTTCAGTATCGGCCCAATGCGGCGGCGCGCCACCTACGGAAGATGCCGACCGGCGTGCTGGCGCTCGCTATCCCCGACCTGACCAATCCCTATTTCACGGAGGTCGGCCGGATGATCTTTGCGGAGGCGACCGCTCGTGGCTATACGGTCCTGCTCGACTACACCAACTGGGATCGCGAACAGGAACTGTTGGTGGCCAGAGGGATGCGTCCCCATCTCATCGACGGGTTGATCCTCGATCCCCAATGCTTGAGCAGCGAGGACTTGCGGATGGCCAGCCCACAGACGCCCATTGTGCTACTCGGTGAACGCATCTACGACAGCCCCTACGATCACGTCGTCATCGACAACGTCGCCGCTGCCCGTCTGGCGACCGAGCACCTGATCGCGCTAGGGCGGCGTCGGATCGCGGTGATCGGCCGGCAAGAGCGCCCGACCTCCCATACGCCTCAGATGCGCTTACAGGGCTACCTTGATGCGCTCGCCGACGCCGGTAGAGTGGCGGATCCGCGTCTGCAAGCGTCCGCCTCTAAGTGGCGCCGGTCGCACGGCGCCGCGGCCATGCGCGCCCTGCTCACGTTGCCGGAGCCGCCCGATGCGGTCTTTTGCTTTAGCGATATGCTGAGTATCGGCGCGATCTCCGTGCTGCACCAGGCTGGCTTGCGTATCCCTGAGGATGTCGCGGTTATCGGTTTCGACGATGTGGAGGACGCCCAGTTTACCGCGCCACCGTTGACGAGTATTGCGCCCGATAAGGCGGCGATCGGTCGTCTGGCGGTCGAGTTGCTGATCCAACGTATCACCGGCGCCCGCGCTGGGCCACCCCAACGGTTCGATCAGGCCTTCACGCTTGTGATCCGTCAGAGTACGGTGGGGGTGGACGCGTCCTAACATGGTGATGGCCCCCACGCGGTGATAGCTTCTACGCGGTCATGGCCCCTACACGGTCACGCCTCCCGCGCACCCGCGTGTCACTTGGCCCGCATAACAGGCCGATTCTCATTCCTCGATCATGGTTCGACGCCGCATAACCGCGTGGGGGCCATCACCGTCGCAGGCATCACATGGACCCGTCTAAACGGATAGTGGCAGGCCGGAGTGGCACAGTCACGGCTGCTCGACCGCTTTTAGTATGCCTGTAGGAGGTAATTGACGTGCCACACGGTCACACACCGTTACACCCACGTCCGCAACGCGCGCGTACGGCCTGGGTCGACCTGAGCGGCGCCTGGGACTTCGCGTATGACGACGAGGGCCGCGGCCTCGATGCGCGCTGGCAGGAGCATGCGGAGGTATTCGACCGGCGGATCGAGGTCCCATTTCCCCCGGAATCACCCGCCAGTGGCATCGCCGATACCTCCTACCACCCCATCGTCTGGTATCGACGCCTGCTCGAGCGCCTGGCCCTCCGCGCCGGTCAGCGTGCGATCCTGCACTGTGGCGCCGTTGACTACCGCGCCCATGTCTGGGTCAATGGGCGGCTCGTCGCCACGCACGAGGGAGGACACACCCCCTTCAGCGCCGACATCACCGCCGCCCTCGACGACGGACAGGTGAGTGTCGTAATCCGCGCTGAGGATCCGCCGCTCGACCGGGCCATACCGCGTGGCAAGCAGGACTGGCGGCCACACCCGCATGAGGGCTGGTATAACCGTACGACCGGTATCTGGCAGCCGGTGTGGCTGGAGACGGTCGACGCCACCCACATCGTCGATATTCGCTGGACCCCCGATCTCGATCGTGGCCTGCTCGGCCTGACCGTCACGCTCCAGCGCGGCGACTCCGCGCTGGTGCAGGCGCGTGTACGCGTGCGCTTGCGCGACGACACGCTGGCCGACGTGACCGCCACTGTTAGCGGCGCCGAGTTGCGGATGGATCTGCCGCTTGACCTGAGCCGCTATGACGATGACCGCGCGGTCTTGTGGGCGCCCGCGCACCCCAACCTGCTGGACGCGACGTTGACGGTGCTGCGCAATGGCGAGCCGATCGACGAGGTCACGAGCTATGCCGGTCTACGCAGTGTCGGCGTCGCGTCCGGCCGCTTCCTCCTCAATGGTCAGGCCTACTACCTGCGTCTGGCGCTCGCGCAGGGCTACTGGCCCGCGTCGCACCTCGCCGCGCCCAGCGTCGAGGCCATGCGCCGTGAGGTGGAGCTGTCCAAGGAGTTGGGCTTCAACGGCATCCGTATCCACCAGAAAGTGGAGGATCCGCGTTTCCTCTACTGGTGCGACCGGCTAGGGCTGCTGGTGTGGGGAGAGATGGCCAATGCCTACGTGTTCTCGCCGTCGGCCGTGGAACGGCTCACGCGCGAGTGGCTGGAGGTGCTGGCGCGCGACTATAGCCACCCGTGTATCGTCGCCTGGGTGCCGTTTAACGAGAGCTGGGGTGTCCCCACCCTGGCGGCGAGCCCGGCGCAGCGCGCCTATGTGCGCGCCCTGTACGAGCTGACCAAGACGCTGGACCCGACGCGTCCGGTGATCGGCAACGACGGGTGGGAGCATGTCATCGGCGATCTGTTCGGCATCCATGACTACACCTTCGCGGGTGGCGACCTGCGCGACCGCTATGGCAGCGTGGCGGCGATCGAGCGCACGCTGGCCGAGGTGCAGCCGGGGCGCCGCCTAGTGGTGCTCCCGGACCACCGCTGGGCGCGCGAGCCGATCATCATCTCCGAGTTCGGCGGCGTCGGCCTACGCCCTCGGGAGGGTGAGGAGTGGTTCGGCTATGGGACCGTCGACACCACCGAGCAGTTGCTCGACAAGTACAGGGAATTGGTCGAGGCGGTCCTGTCCAGCCCCGTCGTGGCCGGCTTCTGCTACACGCAGTTAACGGACACGCTGCAAGAGATCAACGGCCTGCTGACCGCCGACCGTGAGCCGAAGGTTGATCCCGCGCGCATCCGGGCGGTGACCGGAGGGCATACCCCCGCGATGCCCTTGGATGTGGTGGAAGGCATGCGCGCCGCGGTCGAACAGCAGATGCGTTGAGGATCTACCGCCGACAACGCCGGAGCCGCGGTAGCGCCCCTTCTGAGAGACAGTGCCATGGCACGCCACGCTTCGTCGCGTTGGCGGCCTGACACGTCCGGCGACTTTGCCAACAGGGTCCTACGTTGCGGCCGTTGCGGCCTGTGGGACCTGTCGTGGCTTCCGTCGCCATCCAAGCTGGTATGACGCGCCATGTGAAGCCCGATATGCTCAAAAGAGAAGTGGGTGGCGTCCATTCCGATCCATTGGGATGCGAGCCCGATGCGAGGAAGGTATGACATGGTGGGGCATGACGTGGCGAGGACAATCCTTGGCGCGATCAAACGGCGCGGAGACGCGTGCCTCGGGGGCATACACCGCTGGCTCCTCCGGTAGACGAAGCCAACGACGGGGACGCTTGCGCGAGGAGTGATCGCCGATGGTGTCAAGGGCAAGGCCGCGTTGATGGCCGAGAACGCGCTCTTGCGTCAGCAATTGATCGTGCTCCAACGTCAGGTCGCGCGGCCCACGTTCACGCCGCGCGATCGCGTGCTGCCCGTCCTCCTGGCGCGTCTCGTGCGCGGCTGGCGGGCCGCCCCGCTCGTCGTCCAGCCAGACACGCTGCTGCGCTGGCATCGCCAAGGATATCGACTCGTGTGGCGGGCTAAATCCACGGCAGCGGCCAAGAGGCCGCAGGTGGCCGAGGAAACGGTCGCGTTGATCAAGCGGGTGGCTGCGGAAAACCGCTTGTGGGGCGCGGAGCGCATCTGCGGCGAACTCCTCAAGCTCGGGGTCCGGGTCGGTACGGGCACCGTTCAGCGACACATGCGCTCAGAGCGGCCGCCGCGCCCGCGCGGGCAGACGTGGGCAACCTTCCTGCATAACCACGCCGCCGATGTGTGGGCGTGCTGTGTTCGCTAGGATAAAAGCGGTTCTGGCGCTCTTTTGATGGTGCGGATCAAAGGACAAATGGGCAAGTGCAACGCACAATTCGGCATGTAGGGCTGCGGTGAAGGAGGATCGTCGCTGGTAGCCTGACGAGAATCATAGGTCAGCGAATAACGGCAGTGGCCGGAAAAGATCGGCTATTCGATGGGAGCAAAAACGACCTACGCCGCGCGTGAATTACACGCGATTCACGCGTGAGCCCGGACCATCAAAAGAGATACCGATGGCGAAGTCGTCGGAGCGGCTGCGGTAGCCGAATTGGCAGAGTTCCGCGACCCGTTTCGCTCGTCGCTTATAGCCTTGCAAGAGTCATCGCCCGAATAAGCGGAGGGCTGCTGGACTTCGGTAACGATAGGTCAGGCTTTACAGCCTTTCCCCCGTTCCAAACGCAGCATGCGACTTTCACCGCACTGCGCTTTCCAGGTCGGTCCCAGTACTCGCGAAGGGCGGACTCGTGGTTGTCCACGGGGAGGCGCACCAGTAGGACAAGCCTACCGTCATCTGCTTTCCTCCCTTCATCCATTTACTCCGTTTTCCAAGAACGTCCCCTGGCGGACCTTCACCTTGTCCGTCCCATTACAGGACAGCATTTGGCTACTACGCCGCCTCCGCCCTCTCTCCCGCGCGCTGGCATTCTCGCGTCCCCTCGCGGGGTGAAGCGGTGTGAGAGTTCCCCAGTTTCAGACGAAGAAGTTCTAGCAACCCGTAGCTGCGTGTTCTCTGCCGGGCGGACGAAGGAGCAATCCCTGAGGGACGATGGCACCCCCAGGACAGCCGCCGTACCATTTTGGTTCGGGTGTGTCAGCCGTTTCACCCGTCTTGATGTACGACATGTTGCACGTTTCTGTTGCGCCGAAGCGCTCGTCGTCAGCATAGGTTGCAGGGGTAGCCCAGTGGCTCGTTCGGCTCGACCCAGTGGATACATTGTCAGCGGGCTTCCCACCCCAGGGAGTGCCACTCCCTGGCGCAGGCCGCTCACCCCTCGTGCCATTGCTCATGCACGGTTCTTTATGAACAACTCCTTCGCCCGTTAAAGGGCGCACCCATCGGTATCAAAAGAGTGCCAGAACCAGAACATCCGACCATGTGCTACTCCAGGTAACACGCGTCCTGGTGCGCTACCCGTCGGGTAAGAGGCCAGGTCTTGGTTGCCCAAGAGCACCAACCCCTCCCCGCCGAACCGGACGTGCACCGTTTCGATGCGTCCGGCTCTCCAAGAGTCCCTGCGCCAATGCGCAGGTCTGCTAGGCGCTCCAAGGTTCTGTAACTCATCCGAGTCAACCTCTTCGTCCTGGCAGGGACTCTCTGGCGCCCTTCCCCCTGTCTCACCCATTACGGTGAGCGTTCGGGTAGTATGGCGCCTCCGTCACCCTATCCCTTGCGGGACGTAGGTGATCCCTTGGTTACGCAGGAGACGCGGTGTGTACGTAGGCCCTCCGTACGTCGTTTCCCCCTCCTTGGGGGCTGGCTCCGGCGGGAGTGCTACACCGCCAGTCGGAGTGGAGTGCAGCGCCGGATACAGGCATCGATCCCCTTTACGCCTGCAGATCCTAACCTTACCGCCATGACGAGAGTTCAGGCAATCAGCTTTGACCTTATACACCCTTCCTGACCGACATCTGGCCTGTGGGATTCAGGCGTCACCGGCCTTTTCGCACCATGCTACTGTCCCCCCTGCCCTTTCGAGTGAAGGTAAGAGCGTGTCCACAAACCCCCCAGCTCCCAGGTCTCGTTTTCGACCCAACGGGGACCACATCGGTGGTTGCGGGGGCCGCCGGAGGAC
>JAABUX010004289.1_pt1 | contig 18201 bp, 17 predicted proteins | sample 5561851 | NCBI WGS metagenome assembly JAABUX01 (sample SAMN10711883, study PRJNA513361) | rock metagenome | isolation source: Antarctica rocks | place: Antarctica: Victoria Land, Richard Nunatak red sandstone | collected 2016-01-03 | reverse complement strand
ATACCCCCGCGCCGGCGCCGGACACGACGTGTGACCCCGCGCGGCCGCAACGGCTGCGGCGCCACGGCCTGGCGCTGGGCGTGCTGCGCTGGCTCGTGCGCTTGCAGGAACCCGTTCCGGCCGGGTTACCGGACTTCCTCCTCGGCGGCGTTGAAGCCGCGCTGGCTTCCGTTCCGCATACCGTCATCGAGCAAGAGCGGGACGCGGCCGCGACGGAGACGCCCGATTGGCGACGCGGGCGTTGGCGCGATAGTATCGGCGGCGACGGAACGGTCAAGCTCGTCGAGCACATGCTGGCATGGCGACCGGACCTGTGGTCCGACGCCCACCGCGCGCGCTACTGGGCGCTGTTGCACTGGCTCGACCGGCCGTTGCCGGGCCTGCCCCGCCGCCTCCCGCCCATCCAGCACACCTTGGCCTCCCACCACGCGGGGGGCACGACCGAGGCCGACGTATTGGATGCCCTGGTCACATCCGCCGTGCGCGGGCAGGGCTACCACGCCCGTGACAATGAAGGGCTTGCGACGTTGAGCGGACGTGCGCCACGTCCGCTGATGGACGAGTACCCCATCTTGAAGCGGTTGGTTCCGGCGCTGCGTGAGCGCATCGTAGCGATCGAATTGGCGCGCGGCGAGATGCCGACCGCGGCGACGCCCCTGACGTTCGCCTTGCGCTATACGGGAGAAATGGACATCTTCGCGCGCCTACTCGCGTCCCTGGCCCCGACCGGCCTCACGCGCGGTTACACCTACGACAATAAGGGCCGCGCCACGGCCTTCAGCCACCTCCTGCGCGCGACGTTTCCGGGTGCGGAGGACACGGCCGCGGTGTTCGCCCGCGTGGTCGACGCCGCCGGCCTCGACACGGAGCGGCTGGTGGCGGCGTCCGTCTACGCCCCGCAATGGGCGCGTCGCGTCGAAGACTACCTCGCGTGGCCGTGCCTGGAAGAAGCCGTCTGGTGGACGCACGCCCACACCAAGGACACGAATTGGGGCGTCGACGCCGGGCTCAAGGAGGTGTGGCAGGCCGAGATGTCCGAGCGCACGCCATTGGCGGCACAGGATTTACTCGACGGGGCGGTCGACGTGGACTGGTTCCGGCGCGGCTACGGGGCGTTGGGTCAGGCGCGCTGGGAGCAGGTCTACGCCGCCGCGAAATACGCCTCGGGCGGGACGGGGCACGCCCGCGCGCGCCTCTTCGCCGACGCCATGACCGGCGCGGTCACGCCCGACGACCTGGGGCGGCATATCGCGGCGAAGCGGACGCAGGACGCCGTGCGCGCGCTCGGCCTGCTACCCCTTCCCGTTTCCGATGGCCGCGCCGAGGAGGTGGCGGCGCGCTACAACGCGATCCAAGAGTTCGTGCGCGGCGGCAAGAAGTTCGGCCCGCAGCGCCGCGCCAGCGAAGAGGCTGCGGCGCGCATTGGCCTGGAGAATCTGGCGCGTACGGCCGGCCACGCCGACCCGATGCGCCTGCAATGGGCGATGGAAGCGCAGGTGGCCGCCGATCTGCGCGACGGCGCCAAGACGGTGACCGACGGCGACGTCGACGTCACGCTCGCACTGGACGCGCTCACCGCCGAGCCACGATTGACTGTGACCAAAACCGGCGGCCGCACGCTCAAGACGCTCCCGGCGCGCCTCAAGAAGAATCCCGAGGTCGCCGCGCTGGTCGCGCGCAAGCGCGAGATCGAGCGGCAGGTCGCGCGCATGCGCCTCTCCCTGGAGGCGGCGATATGCCGGGGCGACCGGTTCGAGGCGGCCGAATTGGCGCGTCTGCTCGACCACCCCGTGCTGGCGCGGCTGCTGCGCAACCTCATCTTCGTGCGGGATCGCGGCGACGACGCCTCCGCACCGGCGCTGCTCGGCTATCCGGCGCTTGCGCCGGGCGTCGGCGCGGACGAGCGCCTTTTACAGTTCACGGCGCACGACGGCAATGTAATCGCGGTCGCCGCGCGGACGAGTGACCTGCGCCTCGCCCACCCGCACGACCTGTTCGTGAGTGGCGGCTGGCGCGACTGGCAGCACGACGTTTTCGTATCCGAGCGCATCCAGCCGTTCAAGCAGGTGTTCCGCGAGCTCTACGTGCTGACAGCGAACGAGTGGCGCAACGGCGACGACGCCGTGTCGGGCCGCTATAGCGGGCAGCAGGTGCAGCCTCAGCAGGCCATGGCCTTGCTCGGGACGCGCGGCTGGGTCGCACACGCGGACGAGGGCGTGCGCCGCGTCTTCCACGCCGAAGGGTTCGCGGCGGTGGTCACCTTCGACCACGGGTTCACGACGCTGGCCGAGGTCGAGGGCCTGACGCTCGACGATGTCCTTTTCACGCGACGGGGAGAGTGGACGCCGCGATCCCGTTGGCGGACGTGCCGCCGCGCGTGTTCAGCGAGGTGATGCGCGACCTCGATCTGGTGGTGAGCGTGGCCCACCGTGGCGGCGTCGACCTTGAGGCCACGGCCTCGACGGTCGCGATGCGCGCCGCGCTGGTGCGCGAGACATGCGGGCTGCTCGGCCTGGACAACGTGGACATCAAGAGCGCCCATGCCGTCGTCGACGGCGGGCTTGGCGACTACTCCGTCCACCTCGGCAGCGCGGTTGTCCATCGCCAGCCGGGCGGCGCGCTGTGCATCGTGCCAGTGCATAGCCAACACCGCGGCCGGCTGTTCCTGCCCTTCTCGGACAACGACCCGCGCACGGCCGAAGTAGTTTCCAAGGTCATCCTGCTGGCGCGGGACACGGAGATCAAAGACCCCAGCATCCTGGAGCAGATCCTATGACCAGGGCCCTTCTGTCCTGCTCTATTTCAACAAGGGGCAGGTCTATATGTCCGAGATCACTCAAACCCCACAAGATATTGCCACCGGAGCTTCGTGGCCGACGGATAGCTGACTATCCACCGGCCATAGGTCGATGTAATCATTGGGGCCATTGATGCAATCCTTGCCGTGGAGGATTACACCCAAGTGCTCCATGTAAACATCGGGCGCAAAGATCTCACTGCGCTTTCATCGTGTCGAAGGCATTCGGCGAAAGGCTTTCATACTGGCGCACACGGGATAAATAACACGGCAGCGAACGAGCTGGCCTTTTCCAGCCCCCGGGCTACCCCTTGCGTTACCAGCGATCAATGGCCTCGCACAGCCGCTGGTACGACAACCAGTCACGCGGCTGAGGCGTGTAGACGATACAGAGACGTATAGCCGCGTGATGTCGAGCGCCCCATGTGGCGGTGCCGACAGGTCGTGGAGCGGCGCATCTGGCCCCTGGAGGGAACGCGAAGCCGGCCTTGACGACCTGCTCTCCCCACACCGCTGGCGCCGCATACATCGCATGCGCCCCTCCCCGCCGAACCTTCTCCCGCCCACAGAACAGCGTCTATCATCAGGCTACAGTGATACGACTATCGGCCGCTCCTCCGTCGGTACGGGATGTCCTCGTGTCCATGGCACAGCCCTTGCGCTCGTTAGGCCAGCCCCTCCAGCGCCCCTCGCGTGCCGTGGCGTGGCTCTCAGCACAGCGCCTGATCATGGCGCAGGGAGCAGCCTGCGGCAGAATCAGTCCGGAGAGATCCGGGGAGGAAAACAGTATGTTCGTCCGCAACAAGCAGTTGCAATATCCGGTGCGGGTGGATCGGCCCGACCCGCTGTTTGCCAAGCAGGTGCAGGAACTCATCGGTGGCGTGTACGGGGAGTTCACGGTGATGGCGCAATACCTGGCGCAGGGCTGGAGCTTGCGCGGGGCCGAGGGCAACCCCACGCTGACCATGATCAAGGACATGCTGCTCGACACGGCGACCGAGGAGATCATGCACGTCGAGATGCTTGCCACCATGGTTGGCATGCTCCTCAACGGAGCCTCGCCCGAGCAGCAGGCTGCGGGGGCGAGTTCTAACCCCGCCATCGCCGCCGTGATGGGCGGGATGAACCCGCAGCACATGATCGTTTCGGGTCTGGGCGCGATGTACGCCGACAGTAATGGCAACCCCTGGAGCGGTTCCTACGTGACCGCGGGCGGTAACGTGGCCGCCGACATGTACACCGACGCCATCTACGAGATGCAGGGTCGCCTACAGACCGCGCGCGTCTACGAGATGACCGACGACCCTGGCATCCGCGACACGCTCTCCTTCATGCTCTCACGCGACCTGCTGCACCAGCAGCAGTTCCTCGCCGCCGTCGAGGAATTGGGCGGGCCGGCGGCCGTGCTGCCGATCCCGGCGCAGATGACGGCGGACAAGCTTGGCGAGAACAGCAAGTACGCCTACGCGTTCATGTCGTACGCGCAAAACCCCGCCGACACGACGGCGGGCCAGGGCCGCTGGGCCAACGGTCCCTCGCTCGACGGCAAGAGCCAGTACTCCTACATCGCCGAGCCCTTCGCCCTGGGCATGGAGGCCAACCTGCCCCCCGCCCCCGCCAAGATCTTCGGTGGCCTCCCCGGCGACCCCGTCGGCGACGTCCAGATGCCTCGCCAGGCTATGGGGGGGTCATCCATGACACCCTTACCGTCCACTCTGACGTCACCCTTTGACGAGAAGGTGGGCAATAAAATGACGGTGGCGGAGATGGCCGACACGGCGAGCGGCGTCCATGTCGGCGCGGAGGACCCAGTCGTGACGGTGAACGAGGGTCCGCTCGTTGTTGACAAGACCGGCGATCCGACGACGCGGCCGTCGTCGTAACAGGTTACGCGCGGTCCCGTCGATGCCATCGCACACCGCATCCGCCGGATGCGTGACGTGGCATCGACTCACCGTCAGGACGACGCGATGACCGCTATGAGCGATACGCTCATCGATACAGGATAAGGCGCCGATCGTGTTGGCGTTCTCTGTCCTACCATCGAGCGCGTACCGTGACACTAGTATGAGGACGCGTCATGGATCGGGGTACCCAGTTGCAGTCGGAGGCATCGTGAATCAGGGCGCCCCATGTCTGCCGCGGGCAAACATGTGTTTGGCGACTCAGTGTCTACCATGCATGTCCATGGCTGATGACATGACCGGCGGCGTCCTACGCGTAGCCGGTCTGTACGCGATCGCGTGCAGCCCCCGCCCCCCGATGCAGCCCCCGCCCACGCGCTGGCTCTAGGCGGGAGCGAGGCTAAACAGAAAAAATCTCACCATCGCAGAAGTAGAGGAGTTGACACCATGGCGACCGATCAGACGACGCCACAGAACCCGCTCACGCAGTACCCGAAGCCGCCCTTCGCCACGCGGCACATCGACCCGCCGGGCATCGAGTCCCAGATGGACCCCAAGCCCGACTACGGCGAGCAGTCGTACCGGGGCAGCAATCGCCTTACTGGCCGCGCCGCCCTGATCACTGGCGCCGACAGCGGCATCGGCCGCGCCGTCGCCCTGGCCTTCGCGCGCGAGGGCGCCGACGTGCTCATCTCCTACCTCGACGAAGGCGAGGACGCCCAGGAGACCCTGCACGTCGTGCGGGAGGCCGGACACAAGGCCGTCGCCGTCGCCGGGGACATCAGCCAGGAGGGGCAATGCCAGCAGCTCGTGCAGCGCGCCATCCAGGAGTTCGGTCGGCTCGACATCCTGGTCAACAACGCCGCCTTCCAGCGCACCTATCAGAGCATCGTCGAGATCCCCGCTGAGGAGTTGCAGTACACTTTCGCCACCAACATCTTCAGCATGTTCTACCTCTGCAAGGCTGCCCTGCCGCACCTGACAGAGGGCGCCTCGATCATCAACACGTCCTCCATCGAGGCGGTGCAACCGGAGCCCATGCTTCTCGCCTACGCTGCGACCAAGGGCGCCATCGTGAACTTCACCAAGGGGCTCGCCAAGGAACTCGCGCCCAAAGGCATCCGTGTTAACTCGGTCGCGCCCGGCCCGGTCTGGACGCCGCTGATCCCCTCCACGATGCCGGCGGAGCAAGTCACCCAGTTCGGGCAGCAGTCGCCGATGCAGCGCCCCGCGCAGCCGGTCGAGCTCGCCCCCGCCTACGTCTACCTGGCTTCCCACGAGTCGAGCTACGTCTCGGCCCAGACCATCGGTGTCACCGGCGGCATCCCGCTGTTCTAGCCGCCGTCCGGCGCTCCCTCCGCGGGCCTTCCACAAGCGGGGACTGCGGAGGGATGGGCGCGTGCTCCGTCAGCCCCGTCTTCGACAGGTGGTTGTCGAGAACGGGGCTGACGGAGCCTTCTACCGCTGCTCTACTCTGGTGGTAGGGCTTGTCGCGCCTGCTGACTACCCCTCACTACCTCCGTGGCCTCCTGGGTGGGCGTGAGTCGGGCGTCGATCGCGCCCAGCGACGCGCGTCAGCCACCCGTGTTACCGGATGGTGTATCCCCATCGCTCGTTCCCCGCCGAGATCTAGTGTCTCAGCCGGGTATGTCCCCTTGGCACCTTCGGCGTCGCCGTCCGGCGCGGCGTTCCCTCCCGCGTCACCCGGCGCACCGGCCTTCGGCGCACCGCCCGCGTCATCACCGCCACTGGTGGTCGCATCCGTCCATCGATCGTCGCTCATCGTCTCACCCTCCTTCATTACCTGTCTGAGGCCAGGACGATGCCCATCCGGGGCTATCGCGTCCGCCCCAGCGGGCCAGCACCGTGCTAGACCCGTCGCTTGGCGCATCCATCGCCCCAGCCGCACCCCTCACGTCAGGGATGCGGGCGACGACCGGCCCGCCGTCGTGCACCGCCGCGCCGCGGTCGTCGCCCGGCAGTTGCCCCCGTTCCATAGGTTCCTGCCCGCCTCATTCGTCTCCGTCCGCGCCGTCCGCCTCCCGTGGGATGATGTAATACGTCCCGGTCACGATCATCATCAGCGCGTCCGTCGCGGCGTCCACGAGGCGCGTTTCGAGCATGACCAGGCGCGTCGTCTGATGCAGCGCGGTGCAGCGGGCGATGACACCGCCCTCCGTGACGTTGGTCAGATAGTTCGCCTTGGCCTCTAGCGTGACCGCGTGCGCGTCCTCCCCCACAAGGCGACGCACTATGGCTCCCATGGCGTAATCGGCGAGCGTGAAGAGGATGCCGCCGTGGACGTACCCGTAGCGGTTGAGCGCGGGCGCCGTCACGTCCATCGCTAGCGCCAGGTCGTCGTCCCCCGCGTTTAGCGTGCGCATGTTCACCAATCCCCCCAGGTACCCGAACTCGCTCTCCTCAGCCGCACGCGCTGCGGCGATGCTCTGCCGCACGAGCGCCTGCGTCCCCGGCGCGAGCCCCGCGACGAGCGCGGTGTCGGTATCGGCGGCATCCCCGTTCGGGCGGCCTATGGTCGTCATCCTGCCCCTGTCCTTTCTCAATTCTCAATGCTTCGTCCCCACACTGATCCTCAGTCACGCGGACCCCTACCCGCTCTCATCGATCTGGAAAATGCTGCCATGCGGCGCGTGACACCGTCGCTAGCCGCGCCCTGCGTCTCTCTCGCACGCACGATCACCCATGAATGAGCGGCGGTGAGGCCATCAGTCGTCGAAGCGTGCCATCACGGCGGGGATGTCGGCCAGGAGTTCGCGCGCGAGGAAGCCGAGTTTGCCCATGCGCGCGCTCATAGCGTTGCCCGCCTCGCCATGCAGGTAGACACCCCAGACGGTGGCGTGCAGCGGTTCAGCGCCGCGCGCCAACAGCCCCGCCACGATACCCGCGAGCGTGTCGCCCGAGCCCGAGGTGGCGAGGCCAATGTTGCCGTCAGCGTAGCGGTAGGCCGTGCCGTCCGGCGCGGCGATGTAGGTCTCAGCGCCTTTCAGCGCCACCACCGCTCGCGCCTCGCGCGCCGCCCGCCGCGCCATACCAAGCGGGTCGGCCTCCACCTCGTCCCGCTCGACGCCCAGCAGCAACGCCAACTCGACCAGGTGCGGCGTCAGCACGGCGTTGCCTTCCAGGTGGTGCAAGGCCCGTCTATCCTCCGACACAGCGGCCAGCGCCGCGGCGTCCAACGCCAGGGCCGTGTCCGTCACGCGAGGCAGCAGCCGGCGCAGCAACGCCTGCGCCGTCGGGACATCGAGCATGCCCGGACCGATGAGCGCGGCCGCCGCGCCCCCTATCGCCTCGGCCAACCGCTCGGCCGCCGACGGGTCGATGTCGCCGCCCGCGGTCTGCGCCAGACCCAGCGCGCGCGCTTCCGGGACGGCGACCGCGACCGCCCCGGCGATCTCGCGGCAGGTGGCGATTTGTAGCTTGCCGGCCCCCGCGCGCAACGCGCCGACCCCGGCCAGGATGATGGCGCCGGGTACCTCGATCGAGCCACCGGCGACGAGCACAGCGCCGCGCGTGTCTTTGCCGCGTCCCCCGCGCGCGGCGTCGTCCGGCCGCGGCAGCGGCCACATGCGCAACAGCTCCGGCGTCACCGCGACGGGCGTGTTATCCTCCAACGGTCTTGGCATCGGGCTCCTTGGTCACTCTCTCCCCGGCTTCCTCAAGCGGGGCTACATGGTTGAAGAGGCGCAACGCCAGTTTGCCGTGCGTGCCGAGCGCCGGGTCGAACTGATACGACGTCACGGAGCAGTTGGCGACCTCCTCGGCGCGGTCGATAGCCAGGATGTCCTCCTCGGTCATACGCTCGAGCAAATAGCGGAAGCACAACACCACGACCGAATGGCACACGATCAGCACGCACTCCTGGCTGTACGCGCGCGTCAACGTGTCGATGACGCTGCGCAGACGCAGGATCACATCGCACCAACTCTCGCCGCCAGGCGGGCGATGGTAGAACTTGCCCAGCAGACAGCGCGCCTCGGCCTGCGCGGGATAGCGCTCTTGAATGCCGCTCGTGGTCAGGCGATCGAGGATACCGAATTCCTTCTCGCGTAGCCGCTCATCGACGACCAGGGGCACACGGCTAGAGTTGATCCCCGCGATCTCCCGCACGATCTCCGCGGTACGCCGGGCGCGCACATACGATGAAGACAGCATGACCGTCGGCCGCTCGTCGGGGGGCAGCGCGTCGAACCAGCGGCCGAGGGCGGCCGCCTGCCGCTCACCGAGCGCGGACAAAGGGACGTCGACGTCGCGTAGGGGGATGTCGATCACGGCCAAGCCCTCTTTCAGCGCGGCGTCGCGCGCCACGTTGCCCGCGCTCTCACCGTGGCGTACGATCCACAACACATCCGGCCACTTCTGCTCCCGACTCACAGCGACATTCACTCCCCCACTTGCCCCTTGATCCAGACCGCTCCCCTGCCCTTGCCACCAACGGGCAGCCTGCGGCCGCCGCCGACCCATCGTCCGAGTCAAGAACCGTACTACCTGGGGTGCGGCGCAACGGTGACGGAATTGGTCCGGCGATGCAAGGATACGGAAAAATGCTCACCCGGCCCGCTGGCCCACGACGGCTCCCAGGACCGTGCCGTACAGCCAATGGGCCAGCACCATGACCGCGGGGCGACCCGGCCGGTCACGTTCGGGCGGCGGTAGGATCCTAAGGGCGGGAATCCAGCCCTTGTAACTGGTTGCCCAGACCAGGCTGCCGAAGATGACGCCCTGCAGCGCGGGTCCAAGCGGTACACGCAGGCGACGGGACAACAGGCCAAAGAGCGCTCCGGCCGTGCTCCCGAAGGCGAGATGCAGCGCAACCGCCAGGGCGGCCTGTTCCTTCCGCGTTCTTCGGATGCCGAGGGCGTCAAGCCCCGCCCCAGCAATGTGCGCGGGCGGTTGGCCGCCTAACGCGCCGACCTTCTGCGCGGCCACCATCACGCTGCTCATGGCGATGGTCCCCAGACAGCCGCCGACGGTCCCATCGACGAGGGCCCTGACATCACGCTGCATCTCGACCTCCTCATCTTTCGCCACCCCTGTGGATGCGCGGACGCTCTAGGCTGTCATGCGTCTGCAGCAAGGGCGCACCTCTGGTGAGAGTGCGTCATTGAGCACACGGTCATAACAGCACAGCGGCGCAATAACTGTGCATTCCTACAGCCGGGATGACGTTCTCCTGGACGCGCGGCCAGGTCCCAGGTACGTGCTCCACCCGATGCCAGCGAGGAGGACAACACCGAGCACACCGACGCCCATAGCGGCCGCCCACGCGGCGACACGCCTCTGCGGCAGCCGCAAGCGACGCTGGAACGGGTTCGCGGCCACCCTGTGGGGACGCTCCCTCCCTGGCGCCTCAGCGGTGGGGTGGGTTGGCCCGCTTACCTGCCACGCGACCGTGCCATCTGGCTGCGCGTCGGCCAGGTTCGCATCCGCCAGCAAGTCGCTCCCTGGCGGCCCGTAGAGGCGCACCGTGCTGAACGTGTAGCGGCAATGCTGCTGGTCCGCTCCATCCTCCAGGGTGACAGACCGCGGATCGGACGGGTCGGTCGGCAAGACGAGCGCGTCAACCCGGCAGCCCGACGCGTCATGCCGGAGCCGATAGCGGTGATGGGTCGCATCGGGGAGGGGCGCGCCCTCCTCACCGTCCGGGGTCCATCCGCGCGCCCCCAGGCCGTCACGCCACGCGGCGAACGCCGGCGTGTCGAGGTGGCCGCGCGGCAACTCCAGGGTCGTAACGACCCCCTCGACCACCGACCAATCCGACGCGTCACCCCTATCGTTAGCGGTGTGGGAGGCCATTACTCCATCAGCCCTTGCGTGTGCGCCTCGTCCTTGATCGCATCCTCGGCCGCGCCCTCGGCCTTCCGCGCGATGGTCCCCACCTTCTGCATGGTGTCCTGCGCGGTCCCCATGGTCTTATCCATCACGCTGTCGCGCGCCTCGCCCAGTAGCTGGTTCTCGCGCTGGGTCTCAGGGATGGCCAGCCCGATGGCCGCGCCGAGCGCGAGGCTGGCGGCCCCGACCGCGAGCGGATTCTCGTGCAACATCCGCTGGAACTGGCCCTGCGCCCGCTGTGCCTGCTCCTGCGTCCCCTCGACTAGCCCACTCGCCGCCTGCCCTGCCTGGCCCGCGACCTGGCCGACCGTACTGCCCACCTGCCCCATGGTACTACTGACCGTGCTACCGACCTGCCCCGCTGTATTACTCACCGTACTACCGACCTGGCCGACCGTGCTGCCGACCTGGTTGGCTACCTGCCCCGCCTTGTCCTGGAGCGTCTCGGCGGTGTCCCCGACCGTGCTACCCACCTGGCTGGCCACTTGCCCGGCTTGATCCGCGAGGCCGCGGCTCTCGCCGGTAACCCGCACCGTGTCCTCTCCCTGCGAGATCGGCTGCGGGTACACCGCGGACGACGTCCGGCTCGCCGCCGCGCTCTTCGCGTGATTGGCGCGATGCGCGAAGAGCCAGCCAAGGCTGGCCGCCGCCAACGCCGTCGGGATCGGGTTCTCTTTGAGGGTCTCCCAGACGCTCGCGCCAATGCCCGTCGATGGCTGCACCGTCACCGCCGTGCCATAGGATGTCGGTGCGCTCCGTATGTTTGCCCCATAAGAGGCGGTCTCCGCGTCGGCGTGGGCCGTCCCGGTCGCGCCGCCAACAAGATTCTTTGCCGCGTCTGTGACGTTGCTGACCATGTGCTCTACCTTCCCTATCGTGGCGTCGTGGACCGCCTCTTTGGTGTGGTCCACCGCGTCGACCACTGCCTCATGCGCGGCATGCTTCGCCTGCGCGACAACATGGTCGGTTGTCTCCTGTACCGTGTCTTTGGCCTGCTCCATGAGGTGCTGCGGGCTGAGTTGCTGCTGGATGGCGGCGAGCGTGTCGCTCAACTCAGCCCGTGTCTCCTCGATCTCCGCGCGTAGCTCCTCAGCCTCAGCCTCGCCCGGCTGCGCCACCACATCCTCGACGAGTGGCGTCGCCACCGGCGTGACAGGTACGCTCGTCGCGGCCGGCCAGCCGACCGCTAGGGGACGATCGGCCTCGATGCGTATCACACCGTCCGTCGTGTCTCTCTCCTGCTCCTGCTCATTCATCGCTTGTTTCCTTTCAGCGCGTTGACGTCCTCTGTGAGCGTCTCCATCGTCTGGCGCGGGGCCATATTGACGCCCTTGAGCGCGCTCAGTCCCTGTCGCACGAGCGCGTACCCGCCGCCTGCGACGACCACGCCGACGATCAACGCGGAGAGCCAGGCGGGGAGCCCGAAGGCGACGAGCCCGAGGACGACCGCCGCGAGCAGCGCGAGCAATCCGGCGTAGGCGATCGCGCCGCCCACGGCCAGGACGCTCACGTCTTTGCCGACCTGCGTCGCCGTCTGCGTCAACTCGGCCTTGGCGAGCGTGACCTCCTGGCGGACCAACGTGCTCGTCTCGCGTGAGAGGTCCCCGAACAGTTCCCCTAACGACCGCTCGCCGCTATCCGTGGGCATGAGTCTCCCTCCTTGTCATCGCTCGCTCGCGCCGCATTATGACGCACTCGTGGCGTCGGTGTACTCGTCCGCGACCACGGGCGGGATAAGCGCGTCGTCAGTGACGCGGACAGGGGGAGCAGCCACGTCAGCGATGTCCGCGGCGCCATAGGCGGCCTGGTCTGTTGGGGTGGTCGGGGTCGCGTCGTAGGCGGCCTGCGTCGCCAGAGCCGGTGTCGCCTCGACCAGCGCCCGCTCTGCTGGGATCGTCTGGCCGGGCGGGGTCGTCGCCTTGCGCTTCGAGCTCTTGAGGAAGCGCGCCGCCAAGACGCCGAGCGCGAGCGCGCCGCCCACAAAGACCGCCGACCGCTGCCGCGCGAAGTCTTCCGTGTCGTCGACGATCTGGCGCACGTCCCGCCCGTGCAGGTAACCAGACACGCTTTCCACGCGCGTCGCCACCTGGTCCGCGAGCCCGGCGACCGGCGCCTGCTCCTGCTCACGGAGCTGCTGACCCGTCTGTCGCAACGCATGCGCGACGGTAGACAGGGTGTCGGCGCCCTGGTCTTTCCGCGATGCCAGGAGCGACGTCGTCTGCTGCTTGGCCTGATCGACGACCTGCCCGACTTTCTCCTGGGCCTGGTCGACGACCTGGCCGGCGGTCTGCTGGGTCTGGTCGATCACATGGCTCGCTGTCGGTGGCGGTGATGTCTGCGACATACGGGCGATTCTCCTATCTGAACGAGGGGGCCTTAACCTTATCGAGTCGTGAGAGAGCCCAGGGCCGCTATCACCGTGTCGGTTGCCCTATCGGGTGATGAGGCATGACGGCTGCCCCATGGATAGCGCTGGATCTCTCTTCCGCCATAGTAGGCAATATGCGTGCCGTGGAGTACGCTCATGTCCAGCAAAGTACAATTGGGACGGGCGATGTCTGTCTGTGTGGTAGCTTGAGAGGGGTCGTGGGGGGAGCGGTGTCGTGCACGGTACGGCCGGGCTCCGTGAGCGGAAAGGGTCGCCAAGGGCATGGACAGAAGGGGTGGGAGCGGCGAGTTGCTGAGTGTTGATGAGGTTGCCGCCTATCTCGGCGTGGGGTCGATCACCATCTATCGCTGGTGTCGCGACGGGCGTTTACCCTGCCTCAAACTGGGCAGGGCCTGGCGTGTGCGACGGGGAGCGCTCGACGACTTCTTGCGCCGGAGTGAACGGGGCCAGACCCTGGCGAGCCGCTTACATGCCTTCTTCACGGTGCCCGACCACGTCATCGCCATCGCCACGGATCACGCGTTGCTGCACCGCCTGGACGCCGCCTTCTTCCAGGTGGGCGCGGCGCGGGGGGGCCTCCTCATCAAGGTCTATGCGGGCGAGACGGCGTCGGTCGAGGATCTGCGCGCCGACCTCACGCGTCAGGGTGTGGCTGTGGCCGCGCTGGAAGCGGCCGGCCGCTTCCGCTTCAGTGCGGAGGTGGATGCGGGTGGGGGACGGGCGGAGGCGCTGCGGCGCCTGCTGGCCGCAGCGGACGCGGCCGGTCGGTCCGTCTGGGTGAGTGTCGACTGGACCACGCAGGTCGATCTGGATACGGCGCTGCGGCAGCAGGAGGGTATCACCGACCTCGTCGACAGCGCGCACCTCGTGGTGAAGACGGCGGTGCTTGAGGAGGTCGTGGAGACGTGGCCAGCGCGCGACCAGCGGCGGGCGCGGCGGGCGCACCGCGGCATGATCTGGATCGCGGACACCGGTCTCACCTGCAGTCGGGTGACGCCCTTACCCGACGGATAAGGACGCAGCGTCCCCGCGTCGTCCATGTCTTGATGGCGCACGATCCTTCGTCCTGGCCCTGGAGGGGTGTGCGCGGTTCCGTTGAGGTCTGCGGAGATGGCGCCGTGTGGTCGAACGTTCAGCGGATGAGCCGGTCGTAGCGGCCCTCCGGCGACGTCCGCGGGTCCCCCACCCTGGCTGGGGTGCTTTCTTGGCGGCGCACCTCCATCCGCACGCCCTCGGGCAAGGTCGGCGCCTCGGCCGCTAGTGCTGTTTCAGAGGACATTGTTTGCAGTAACCGAAGCCCGCGACCGCAGTCGCATGGCAAATGCCGCCGACACGGTCGGGTGGACCGCCGGCCAAATCAAACTTTGTCCCTTGATTCTGCACTAGGAGGCCACACAGGCACATGTGCTGGCGTTACTGTAGCAACGCACGGTAGAGCCCGACATACCGGGCCAGTTGGTCAGGGGGATCAGACGTCGCGTGGGCGATGCCGGCCAAACGGCCACGGACCGTCGCCCGGTAGCGGGCGACGACGGCGTGGGCCAGATCGCCCTTGGTGGGGAAGTGGTGGTAGACGCTGACCTTCTGGATGCCCACAGCGGCCGCGACGTGGGCGATAGCTGAAGGCGTTGTAGCCGCGCACCTGCATGAGATGCAGCGCGGCGTCCAGAATGCGTTGGTCGGTAGGGAGGCTAGCGGTCATCGATTCTTCTCTCGGGGCGCTGTCCGTCACGGAGAGCCCTGCATGTCGCATGCCGCCTGTGCAGTGGACCCCGATCTCACCATGTATGGCATAGGTCGCGCCGACCGTCGTGGTCACCATGCACTGGGTATGGATGTTGCCTGTTGAGCGCGGGGATAGCCCGCTCCCCACACGAGGCCCACTCGTGGGGGGAATCGGACGAGAGGAGATGCGAATGAAGAAACAGGTCGCCATCTATGCCATCATCGCCGTGTTCTTAACGAGCATGGTCGTCCCGTCGTTCGCGGGGCGCGTGAGCGCTGCCTCCGTGTCCAGTCGGACCCCGGCGCACACGCAGATCTTGGACAAGTCGCGGTTTGTCCTGCATGTGGGGCTGCCTACTACGCCTTCCGCCACTTCGTGTACGATCGGTTCCGGCACAAGGTCGTGCAGTCAGATGGCACGACGACGTACGAGAACCAATTCGCCACCGGGCTATCCGCACCGGACCACGAACCTCGTCAAGGCCTGTAGCGGCTACATACCTCATCCGCGTGACCGGTTGTGGTACTTGCAGTTGCGCGAGACCATTGATCGCTGGTAACGCAGAGAGTAACCACAGCCGTTTCGTTAACGGCTGTGTTGTTTATGCTATATGCGCCGTCTCAGTGCACCATGAAGTCGTTGCGCCGAATTCCTGCGACGTCTCGAGAAGCCAAGGCAATGCACTCCTTCGGGGCGCGCCTTCCGTGGGCGACTGGGGCGCTAGCCGATAAGCAGGCGGGTTTCCACGTCAGAGGGCGTGTCCCGTGGTGTCGTCTGTCTGGAACGATTGCGATTGGAAGGCCAGGAAGAGGGCGATCCAGCGCGCCTCGGCCGCGAGGTGGAGCAGCAGGCCGCCGTCTTGCCAAACGCCGTCGTCCTGTGCCCAGCGGCTCGAGTTGCCCTGGTTCATGTGGATGTCGTGGATGCCGTTGCCGGGGAGGAAGCCGAAGTACGCGTCGGGTTTGTCCTGCTCCGGCCCCCAGCGATCGCCGAAGGCGTAGACGCGCGCGGCCGGGTCGGCGACGGCGCGTTGTATATAGGAGCCGACCAGGTCGTTGAGGTCGGCTTGCGGCCCTGACCCAAACGGAGGCAGGAGGCGCATCTGTGTTACGTCGAAGAGTTGGCCCCGCACATAGTCGAGGGCCAGCCCGCCGGGAACACTGTCCAGCGGCGCGCTGCCGTCCGCCACGACGTCGAGGCGACCCGTCAACGCATGCTGGAAATTTTCGTCGGCGGAGTACAACAAAGTTGACGGCTGCGCCGCCGAGCGTACGTCGACTGCGATGCGATAGTCGACGCCTGCGGCGGCAATGTGAACCTGATAGTGCGGGTTGCCCTCGGTCGCCGGCTGGCCCACGACGGCCTGCCCCTTCAATAGGCCATAGCGTGATAACGGCATGCGTACTCTCCTGTTCCATCGTACGTCCAAAGTATAGACGAGAAACGCCACCGCGAACGTTCTACGCGAGGAGGTGGGCGCCATAGTCGGAGGGGCCGCCGCGATTCTGTGATCGCGGCGGCCCCTCTCCGATTACCATCAACTGGCAACCGGCAACTGACTACTGGCGCCTAAGACAGCGCCGTGCCGCCCGTGACGCCGATCACCTGGGCGGAGACGTAGCTCGACTCCTGCGACGCCAGGAATACGTAGGCGGGGGCCAACTCAGCTGGCTGCGCGGGGCGCTGCATTGGCGACTGCTGGCCGAACGATTTGACTTGATCGGGCGGCATCGTGGAGGCGACGAGCGGTGTCCAGACCGGACCCGGCGCGACCGAGTTGACGCGGATGCCCTTTTGGATCGCTTCCTTGGCGAGCGCTAGCGTAAAGTTGACGATGGCGCCCTTTGTCGCGGCGTACGCCAGCAGTGTGGGCTCCGGCTGGAACGCCTCGATCGAGCTGGTGTTGATGATCGTGGCGCCCTCTTTCAGGTGTGGCATGGCCGCCTTGCAGAGGTAGAACATGGCGAACACGTTGGTGGCGAAGGTGTACTGCAACTCCTCGGCCGGGATCTCCGTGATGCTCTGGTAGGTGCGCTGGAAAGCGGCGTTGTTGACCAGGATGTCGAGCTTGCCGAACTCCTGGATCGCGCGCTGTACCAGTTGCTGGCAGTGCCCCTCCTGGCTGATATCCCCCGCGACCGCGACGGCTTTGTGCCCGGCCTCCTGCACGAGGCGCGCCGTTTCTTGCGCGTCTTTATCTTCGCTCAGATAGGCGATCAGCACGTCGACGCCCTCGCGCGCGAAGGCCAGCGCTACGGCGCGGCCGATACCGCTGTCGGCGCCGGTGATGAGCGCAGCCTTGCCGGTGAGCCGCCCGCTGCCCCGGTACGTCTGCTCGCCGTAGTCGGGCTGAGGGTTCATTTGGTCCTCACCCCCTAGCCTGGATTATTCATGAAAACATTCATCGAATTGGATTGGTTGCCGATGGCGGCCTTGCAGGCTCCCAGAGGCCACTTTGGACGCCAAAATTGGCTCTACGACCGCTTCTGCCGGTCTACAGAGGTGGGTGTTCAGCCAAATGCGGTCAATCTGATTAGACAAAAATGCTCATGAATAATTCAGGCTAGTGGGGCGGTGTGCTGCTCGGGGAACGGTGGCTGGGGGTACTGCGTCCGCGGATCTTGCATCGTCATCTGATCTACTGCCACGGTGTCTACTCCTCTGATCTGTCCCGCTGGGGCGATTGGGGAGGGGCGCTATCCGTTATCGCATATCGTATGCCAACAACGTTCCTACACCGCGCCGGCCAGCCAGGAGCGCGCGGTGTCGCACTCGGGACGCCATCCCTCCGGTTGGTAGTCGCCGGACGCGTGCCGCACGTAGCGAGCGGCGCGCTCTCCCCTGGCGATACTCGTCAGAGCGGACACGAGGGCGTCGATGTCGTCGGGCGTGTTGTACAGCGCCAGGCTGGCGCGCACGGCGCCGGCCACGCTCCGCGTCTCGCCGCCCGCGCAGTGCGCCCCAAGGATAGGGGTGGGGACCGCGCGCAGGAGGCGCCGCACGCCCTGGTGGGCGCAGAAGAGACCCGCCCGCACGCCGATCCCATGCTCGTAGCCCAGGATAGCCGCCACGAGGTCGTGCGGTAGGCCGGCCAGGACGAAGGTCAGGATGGCGACGCGGCCCTCGCGCGGTCCCAGCAGGGTCAGTCCGGGCACGCCGGCCAGGCGCTCCGAGGCGTACGCCGTCAGGCGCGTTTCATAGTCCCCCACCGCGCCGCGTCCCAGTTGCTCCAGGCGCCGCAACGCCGCGGCCAGCGCCACTACTCCGATGACGTTGGGGGAGCCAGCCTCTTCCCTATCGGGGAGTTCGGCCCAGACGACGTCGTCGGGCGTCACCCGCGCGGCCGCCCCGCCCCCTACGACATCGGGCGTCCCATGGAAGGAGCGTCGCGGCGCGATCAGCACGCCCAGGCCGAACGGCGCGTAGATTTTGTGGGCGGAGAACACGAGATAGTCGATCTCCTCGCCGGGGACATGCCCACGGACGCTCACGACGTGGTGGGGCACGAACTGCGCCCCGTCGACGAGGATCTCCG
>JAABUX010004288.1_pt1 | contig 18207 bp, 30 predicted proteins | sample 5561851 | NCBI WGS metagenome assembly JAABUX01 (sample SAMN10711883, study PRJNA513361) | rock metagenome | isolation source: Antarctica rocks | place: Antarctica: Victoria Land, Richard Nunatak red sandstone | collected 2016-01-03 | reverse complement strand
GCTTGAGGCATGACGCTCGCAGCTGAGCTCATGTTGATCATCGCAGCGGCTGGCAGCCGATAGACAATGTTTCCACTCTCAGGTCTGCATGGGTGGCACTTGCTCGTGAAAGGCAGTCGACATGTGATGCTGCTACTGTTTGCGTGCAGCAGAGCAGACCCATCAGCCACTATGTATGTACCCTGCGCACATATGTGTATGCATGCCGCAGCACAGCAACCAGCCAGTTGACCGTCCTGAAGTAATGGTCGGGCTGCGTCAGCGGCCCGCCGATGCGTACATCCGCAGCTGGGCCATCCCCGAACATCGCAGAGTATGCCTGTACAGCAGAAACACTCTTCAGGGCGATGCGATGCGATTGTGCAGGATCTCAGCCATTGAGGGTTTCTGATCGCGATGACAGTGTTGCTGCTATGCCTTGCCGTGAGGCCATGCTTCTCAGGCGCCTGACAACACAAGCCTCATGAGACTACAGCGCACCCGCGGACGACGGTGCAAGGCTCAGCATCCACAGAGGAGGGCACTTCAACAAGGCATCTGATGCTGAGGCCTAAGACCTAGCTTACCGACCAGACATACAGATTGATGATGAAGTTGAGGGACAGGCCTAGGGGTCAGGAGGTACCGCTGCAGTCTTCTGCGTGAGCTTGACCTGCCGGCAGCGCAGCCAGCATGCGTCCAGGGTTGCCATGGAGAAACCATCTAGCTCCACGCACGTGTCCAGTAGCTGGCACCGTGCATGTGCATTGAGCAGGGTCAGACACCAACGCTCGCAGGCAAGGATTGGGATAAGGGTTAGGGTTAGGGTTAGGATTTAGGGTTTAGTGCAAGGGTTTTGAGTCAGGGTATGATCCATCCGGCCTGCTTCGATGCACATCTCAGCCAGCATCTGAACAAGGGTGAAGCGGGCAACCAAGGGCAACCTGACAGCAAAGCAGATATGATTGACATCGAAAAGCAGCTCGATACTGAAAGGCCCGGGGTCATCGACGCACCACGGAGCACGGACAGCATGCAACTAGTCACGATCTGCCAGCCTCACAGACTGCTATTGCGGACGCAGGGGTTTGGGAGAGGGTCTGGATCTGATATGCCGAATGGCTCCATGCTCAATTTAGGAGATGGATCCATCAATGACGATGAGGTTCAGGGGCATACCTCGTGAATGCTACCTGCAGCCATCGCTGCGGCAAGCAGGCACGTGTCGCATGTGCCCTCCGCAAGCGACGGATTAGAAGCTGTCCCGCGCAGGAAGACCGCCAGCGCAGCAGCGCACGATTTGATGACGTCGCCGTCCAGAACCTGCCATGAGAACATGCAAGATTAGGATTAGGGTTAGGGTTAGGGTTAGGGTTAGGGTTAGGGTTAGGGTTAGGGTTAGGGTTAGGGTTAGGGTTAGGGTTAGGGTTAGGGTTAGGGTTAGGGTTAGGGTTAGGGTCGTTAGGCTCAAGTTTCTAGGTCGACATGTCATGCCGAGGCGGCTTGGATCAGTCATGCTCTGTCGCAGGAAGAACAATGCTGCTTGTTGCAGAAAGAACAACGTCGATAGCATTTTGTAAGTGACTTGCGATCAGGGTGGGCATCGGGATCAGCCCAGGGCGCAACACACATCTGCGCTGCACTGCCCAGCAGCAAGTCGAGCAGGGTTCGTCGGATCATAGCAAACCAGCCTGTCTGTGCGCTGTTTGCTGGTCAGAAGGGGCCATAGTCCTGTGTTCAGAGGCCAGCAGGCGCGGCACACTGCCCCGGGGGTGCAGCGCTAGCGGGTCAAGAGCAGCTAACGAGCATTGCGGGGGGCGGCTGTTAGCTAGCCCTGCCGCGGGTCTGTTGCGCACCAGCCCATGGTGCGGGGTCGGGATCAGGGTCCGGGGTTAGAACTAGGTCGCAGTCACGGCTATGGGAAGCTCACGGTGGGGCTCAGGGCCAAGGTCAGGGTCCTTCCTGCTGCAGACATGCTGCACGACGACTGCACTGTGGTCATGTGTTGAGGCCATGCCGAAATGGGGCTCACACGCGGCGTCAGGGTCAGGGTCAGGGTCAGGGTCAGGGTCAGGGTCAGGGTCAGGGTCAGGGTCAGGGTCAGGGTCAGGGTCAGGGTCAGGGTCAGGGTCGGACCTGCTCGAGGAGCGTTCGGAACACGGGCAGGCCGGGCAGCTGCGCTCCGCTGGCGCCCAGCAACAGTTGCTCCACGAGGAGGTCGCGGAGGAGCTTGTCGATCAGCCTGCGAACAAACATAGAACAGTAATACAGATGCGTGAGTAATATCAACACGTGCTCCAAGAGGCAGGCTCACTAGCAGGGGTCACCGGCTCGAGCCTAGCCACCGTCGCCTGCAACCATGACCACTGTGGCTAACTACATGCATGCTTCCATGAGCACATCCGACCGCGGCAGGGGCCGCCACGCGGACTCAATGTGGCCTCGCTGCAGCCCCGGCCAGCAGCGTGACAGACACATGCACTCCTGCAAGTGTCGATGGCACAGCGGTGCTGCAGCTGGCTAATGCGGGAAAAGAACCTAACATCTAGCCTGACCCATACCTGAAGGCTATGGTCAAGCCGTCGGAGCATGGGCGGCATCCGATGTGAGTTTCACTCCGCGCAGAGGTCCCATATGCTCGCTTGCCCCGTTGCAGCATGCCCTCATTCCAGCACGCCTTCTGCAGACGAGCGGCGAGGTACTGCACCAGCCTGCGCGCGCCCGAGAAAACACCAATCTTCAGTGCAGTGAGCTCGGCAGGATTTAGACATCATACCAGAGTTGTGACTTCCTCATCACAGCATAAAACACTTCACGTGCACGCGGGGTGTGGCCGAAATCGTATGCGAACACGGCAGCCACCTGGTCTTGGTGATGAGCGACGCCGCAGTGCCCAGCCGGCGGCGCTCGCGGTCTTCTGCCAGTTCCAGGCGAATGAGGCCGTCCATGAGCGCCACGTCCGCGGTGTCACTGGGCGTCTCTTCAACCTGCGCAGACTGGCAAGCCGCTCACTTGGCGGTCCGTCTGGCGAGGCCTGGACCAATCTGGTGGCTGCGTCCCAGGCCTAGGCGGGCTGTTGCGATGAGCTGCAATGTCTGCGCATGCCTGCCGCCGGGGACCCAATGGCAACGGCCACTGACTTGCAATGCCAGCGACACCAGCAACGCCGGCACACAGAATGTCATTGTGCCGACGATGCACCCTGGGCACAAGAGACTGACAGATTGACGTAGCGGAGCTGCACTGGGCGCGGGGGGTCTGTGTTAAGGCGTTGCATGCAATGCAGTCGCATGTGCTGGGTGGTCGCGTACCCTGTTGGCCAGGGCGAGCAGAGAGGGGGCCATGGTGACCAACGAGGCAAGCGCAGTGAAAAATCACAGGCCTGCAATGGCCCTTCCGAAAGAGGGGATTGCAGCGGATGCCTGTGCTGGGAGCCCGAAACCCAAACATGCCGAGCCAAATGCCACCATGGGCGTGTGACCCTATAAATTTTGGAGACGCAAAATGCGCATCTCAGATGGTGCTATCTGCGCTCCTGACTGCCCACACGCACACCCACCACGAGCTATCCGCTGATATGCTCGGACCCCTCTTGTCGCGTCCTCTTGCACGCTTGTGAGCTTTCCAGTGCGCCTTCTGGCACGCCGCCGAGCAGTACTGCGCAGCAGCGCAGCCCGCACGCACCAGCACGCCGAGCGCGTCTTTGGCCAGGCGCCGTCATGTTGCGGCACTGCAGCGACTCAGCGCCATGCGCTGCTCCTCCAGCAGGGTCGGCCGCAGTGCCGCACCAACAGTAGCCATCTTCTGGTCGCTTGCGATCACCCACTCCCACCAGGCTCCGAACTGCAGGGACAGCATGCTGGACAGCAGCCCAGTGTAGCGGGGAGCAATGGGCAGGCAGAGGATGCACCGTGGGCACGCAAACTAGGTTCAGCTTGCCAGCACGCAGCATCTGCGTGGCTGTCGGGCTTGGCGCGTGCTGCAAAGGGTTGCTGCGGATTGCAATATGGTCCCTTCCAAACACCCCTGATGCTGCACAGCTTCGGCCTCCAGGTTGCACGCACGCACGCGGTTGTCACGTGGACGGGCACGGGACATCATCACGGCATACTACACGCTCTCCTGAGCTCCATCACGCCCTCCAGAAGCCCACGGAGAAAAGCGAGACGGCGTCGCACATTGATGCTTCCTCCGAACTCTAGAGCATAGATCGATGCTGATGCAGTAGCTCACCCTCAATTAATTGGTAGGCCAGCCGACGAACTGGGGCTGGGGGGGACGCGGCAGGACGTAAATGTTTTGAAGCTACTGCTGGAGATCCGAAGGAGCAGCGGTTGAAGAGCAATGCGCTGTTGCTAACCGCGCCGCTCTGGTGTAGTGCTGGCTGAAGGGTCAGCTCTGCGCTCGTCTGCCGACTGCGGATGCCCAGCAGGTCGCTGTTGCGCCCACTGCCTCCGAGGTTGCGGCAAGATAGGCGTTGTGGTTTGCAATGTGGCCGCTCGCCTTTGCGGTCTGCCTGAGGCAGTCACGTGCACAGGAGTTGGCGGGGATCCGTCTGCTTCAGGCACACAGTCGTGTGAGCTGAGGCAGCCGCTGGCTGATCTATGAACGCGTCCCAATGCGCTTTCTCAGGCGCTGTCACCCTCTGTGTTCTCCTTACAAGGATGAAGTGGCGGCACGCCTCCGCTTCTCAAAGGCGGGTACACTGCTCTTGTACAGCCCGTAGGCACTGCTTGTACACAGGCGCGATGCACAGACAGCGAGGTCCTGCTTCTAACTGCGTGCCCTAGCTCTAGCCCTGACGGTAAATTCTGAAGCGAACTGACCTACATGCACGTGTGCGCACGACCCTCACCCTGAACCTAGACCTGAACCCTACATGTGCACCATGCGAGAACCTGCAGCTGCGACGGCTACCGGCAATGGCTATCGAGCCTCTTCATAGCGTTGCGGAGAAAAGCTGCTGAACCTTTGTGCAGACCCGCGACACTCTTGTGAAGCAAACTCAGTGCCGGCTCGTGCTGCACGCTGCCTTGTGCGCCGGCCAGTGGGCCGTTTGGCACGCAGCCGAACAGTATTTTGCTACTCCGCACGCCGCACACATCAACATGTGCAGGGTGTCTCTGGCCGGCGTTGCCATGTTGCGGCACTGCGGCGACCAGCAGCCGACGCTCGGCAGCGCCATGCGCCGCTCCTCCAGCGTCATTGGCTGCAGCGCCGCACCCTCGGCCACCTCGGCAATGCTGGCCACCACTCGGGCCGCCACGCTCCGCAGCTGCGGCAAAACCATGCCACTTCTGAGGCTACCATGATGGGAACACAAGCCCCTCCGCAAGCTGTGATAACGGCAGATACACAACACCTCAACGAACAGCTCAACGAGCATGACCACCATTGTCTGTGGCAAAGCTTGTCAACGACGGCGACGCAGAAGCGAGTGCTACCCGGGCGGGCCTGTCTACAGTGATACGCACGTCTCCAACAAGCTGCAGGAGCACATGTAATGCTCACGACAGGATCTACGGCATTGAAGGGCCCACTGATACCGCTTCTCAAGACGCGAAAGGAGAGCACGGTTGAGGCGCACCAGTGTCGAGTCTGTGAACACCAGAGGGGTACGGATCTCCGCCTGGTCGACCTCGTCTGCCAGCCACGGCAGCAGCGTCTCGGGCGTTCCCGCGACCCGCACCAGCGAGCCCCGCAGCATCCGCGTCCAGAAGTGGGTTTCAGCCTCATCGTCCTGCGCATGCATCGCGGCGTCAAACCTGCCTGAGGCGTGCCATGCTCGCTCAGCACTGCGGGGCACGATTGTGGCACAGGATATTGTTGGATGCCCAGTGAGTGCTCCTATCTCTCCACAGATCTGTGCAACTGACAAGTGTGCAGCGCACCGCTTCATCAGCGAACTGCAGCAGCTTTTCGAGGAGCTGGGACTCGTACAGGATCGCGAAATCCAACTCCTGCGCATCGACATCGACATCAACAGGCTCACGTGTCGTGCTCACCGGTGATAGCGGCGGTGTGTGTCACCATCATGGCGGCCTAGCATGATCTTGAGCACAAAATTGGAAACAGGAAAATTCCCTTCAGCTTCCCACGAATCAATGCAACTAATTAACCTGCTAGCTGAGCTTTTGAGCATCCGAGGTGCCAGCATCTGAGCGAGCAACGCCATGCTGTGACTGCGCACCTTATGGTGACCCAAACAGAAGCCCTCCATCTGGGCGGAGGTGTCTGCCGACCCCACTGTGGCTCGCGTGATCAGTGCTCGCAAATCCGCCGGTGAATGCAGAAGAAATTGCAGCACCTACGCAGCAACGATCGGGGCCCATCATCGCTGGTAGCAGGCACCGCTCAGTGGCACAATCTGTGCGGTTGCGCCCATGCTCATGCGCAACAAGCGAGGCGCATTGCATGACGAGCAGTTTCAAGGGCTGGTTAGCTTCTGTGACTGCGTCTGGAAAAGCATACCGTTGCAGCATCGCAGATGGCCATCGTAGATCCAGATGTCGAGGCCAGCTGTGTCAGTACGCGGTACAGGCCCGATGCAGCATCGTAGTTCACCCTGTCGGCTGCCACCCACCTGCAACCCATCACACACGGTGCTGTCATCAGGTTTTTTCTGTTCCAGTGATGCTCCGCTCAATGATGACCATGCTAAATGTCTTCACATTCTGCGTTGGGTTGCAGGGGAGGACTCCGGTGCTTGCACGGCAATGGGCATATCTCAGGGAGTCGAGGAGCACTAAACCTCATCCTGACTATATTCCATCCCTGTCCCGCACCTCGTCAGCGTTGGAAGCAGCTGAAAGACAACCGCGGAGGCTGCATCCGGTTCCAAGGTGGCCGCGCTTTGCATCGTAATGGTGGCGAGGATGAAGAGGTTACGCTGGCCACACGCGCCCACGTCATGCGTTCTCAGGGCCTGCATGTGATCGCGCCAGATATTGGGCCTGTCTGGGGCTGCGAATGACTCCGGCTCGCAGGGCTTGATGAAGTGGATCAGCATTTATTACTTAAGGCCGTCTTGCTGGCATAATGGGTCAAATGTGTGTGCAAAGCTTGCAATGCCGGCAGTCACACAGACAATACATCAGCCAAGAGAGCACACTTGCGGCGACAGTTTGGACGTGCTGACGACCATGGGTTCACCTTTCGAACGGTACTTGCGAAGCTCAGAGCAGTGGAACCGCCTGTCTCTGGGGCCAGCGTGCGAATGCACGTTGGAGCTACGAACAGCACCTGCAAAGATTGTGAGCGCTCAAACGGCGGCAACAATGCGACAACCTCGCTGTCTGCGGCACCACTTGGGATGCGTCCAGGGGCTTGGGATGCGCCCAAGGGCTTGGGATGCAGATCAGGGAGTCCCAACCTGTGGTAAGATTTGCGCACCAACGTATAGAAGGTGTACGGCAAGGTCTCCGGCGACAGGTATTCGTTCCGGAGGGAGTTCTCGCTGCCAGTAAGCCGCATGAGAGCCTCCAGCGCCCGCCAGACGTCCCTGGCGGCCTGCGACTGAGCCCGAGCGTCCGCAGACACAGTGTCGCCGAGCCAGCCTGCATGTGGCCGTGGCACACGGCGCACTAAGATGACGGGTAATCAACAGTATGCAGTGAGAGTCATCGGTTGCAGCCAGAGACCTGGGTCAACAGTGTCAGATGCAACCTGGGTGACCCTGGCAAACAGCTGGCCATGGGAACACCCGCTGAAACACATAAATACAGAGGTCGCGGTTTGAACAGCTCTGTAAACCTGATGCCGTGTCGAGCCTGCGTGCCTGGTCAAGCAGCCCACTTGCAGCCGTACACTCGGTCGCTATCGCCACTGTGTAGGGGCGGCATTTAACTCATGAGGCAATGCAATCTTATCCTCGCAACCACACGGACCAGGGCTGCACCTTTGGCGCACATGTCGCGCAGCGGCTCCAAACAGAAGGTGATGACGCTCAGAAGCATCCCTTGCTGCCCAGAACATTCGGCCACCGACTTGCCATCGCGCCCCTCGCTGAGGTCGAGCTGACCCTGCCAAACACGGCACCGGTCACTTCGTAAGGTTCATGGTTGAATCGAATGCGCTGGCTCTCTCTGACCTCAGAGAATTTGAGTAAGTTCCCTGCCATACCCTGCTGTTTACGGGTGTGCAGCATGCCGCACGCAAGCCGTAGTAGGAATCAAGGCGCTCATCCTAATCACTGTTTGCTGATGCGGTGTGGGATTTGCCTGTCAGGTATCCAGGCCCTGCGAGGTTACGCGATTGCAATAGTGAGCATTGAACTGAGGGTCACTTGTCCGTTAATTGCCAGAATAACCATAGGCACCTTCAGTGAGCCCTTCTTGTCGGCCCGGCGCATCGTCTTCGCCTCGTTGCCTTCTTGCATCAGCAGCAGCAGCAGCAACGCCGCCGCCTGCCATGCCAAATGCACAGGATCTGTCATGCAAAAGCCGACAGGCATGCTGGGTTTCGCAACAGCATCGCGGCCAACTCACCTCAGCATAACATGTCACAAGCAAAATTGCAACCCAAAGCTAAGCCGCTACCTGCAGGTTCGCACAGGTTTTCGCCACGCGAATGTGATATGGGATACATGTCGTTCACACTTATACCTGCCGAGCCCCTCTGAGCAGCGCGATGGCCTGTGCCCGCTCGGCAGGAGCGTCCAACAGCTTGAGCGCCTTTGCTATGAAAAGGGCCGCGTGCTTGCCCTCCGTCGGGCTGAACCCCGGCGTACCCGCTGCGAAGCCCTTCAGCAGCGTCATGGGACCGCTATCGACGCGCAGCAACGCCTCCTCGCGGTCAGGGTCAGGGTCAGGGTCAGGGTCAGGGTCAGGGTCAGGGTCAGGGTCAGGGTCAGGGTCAGGGTCAGGGTCAGGGTCAGGGTCAGGGTCAGGGTCACACCTTGAGCTGTGCATGGTCCGGCCTGACTCGAGGCACGTTCCAGCCCAGCAGCATTATTGGGTAACTCCAGCGATGCATGACTTTGATGTAGGGCTTCAGGTCGGACGACACCGGCTTCCCACGCCCAGCCACACGGGCCAGCTTCCGGCCGACGAAGCCGCTGCCTCGGGCGACGAAGGTCAGGACCTGGACAACAGCACGCACCACATTCGATACACCTCGAGGGCCCCCGAGCGCCCCGTGGCTAGGGCTAGGGTCAGGGCTAAGGTTAGGTTTAGTGTCGGGGTTGGGTTCGAGGTTAGTTATAGGGTCATGGTTGAGTTAGGGTTAGGGTGATGACCAACGCAAACCCTAACCCTAATATAAGCACCTTATCCCCCAAACCCTAACCCTAAGCTCCTGGGGACTGCTGAGATGTTTACACTCATGACAGAAGCACACTGCTACACATGCTGCAGGGATTGAGTACATATCACTGCATGTCAATGTTCTAGGCTAGTGTACTTGAGTAGGTTTGCGCGTTAGAATGGTCTGCTGAGGCTTCAATGCCGGTTTTGCCATGACGGCCGACGTTGCCCGTATGGACGGCTCAGGGTTAAACTCCGAGAGTGGCGTTGTAAACGACCAAGCACAGGCCCAATGCGACACATGCTGCAGGGCTAAACGCAGGAAGCGTGCCTCGGGAGCTGCAGCTGCCGCGCGAGCCAGGGTCTGCAGGCTCTGCAGCCGAGGAACGTGCGGGGCCAGGGGCGCCTCTTCAGGGTCCGGAGCCGACTGCGGCAGCAGGCCGGTGCACATGTCGGTGGCCATGGTAGACGTGACGTTCACACTGACAACGGTGGTGCTCCCCGGAAGCGCTGGCAGCCAGGGGGCGACGTCATGTCTGTCTCTCATGGGTGACACTCGCTTGTGCTCGCCAGTCGGATGTGCACGCTGCCGTTGACTGCTCCAGACAGCACAGCCATGAGCCAGCACACATGAAACCAGCGCACGTGTCCCAACACGGCACACAGCCAGTCGGCCGTCTCATAATCGTCTCCAGGCTGCGCCAGTGGCGCGCGGCCGAGCTGTGCGGCCCCCTGACGGCTGGCTCCGGCATGCTTGTCCGGCGCAGGATGCCTGCTGCGTGCATCTGCGGCCGGGCTGTCCCCAATCATCGCGGCATGTGCCTGCAAAACCACCGGCACACTGCGGGATATTGACAGACAGACTCATGCTTTTCGTTGCTCTTAAAATCTTGCGGGCATTGTCCGAACATCTGGCTCTCAAAACACTTGCGCATGCCTCGCACGTGTTCGACAGCGCCGGCCTCAGCTGGGTCGGAGTGCGACTTGCAGCAAACAAAGCAGAGCTCAGAATCCACAGAGGATGGCAGCATGTGCTTGATATCCGGGCCCCACAGCAATAAGCTGGACAGATGATGGTCAGGGTCAGGGGTCACGTATAGGGTCTTTGTTGGGGACTCATAATTGACCTGTATTAGCAGAGACAGAGCTCAAAAATGAGATCAAAAACAATTGCGTGTCGTATGGCAGGGATGTACCGCGGCAGTCTTGAGCGTGAGCTTTGTTGTCGAGCAGCGCAGCCAGCACGCGTCGAGGGTCGCCGTGGGGAAGCCAGGCATCTGGCCTAAGCACGCGTCCATGACCTGGCAATGGGGCATGTAGCAGAGTCAGACGCCAAGCCGCAGAAGCATGACAAATCAGTCCGGCCCGCTTCCACATACCAGCATCAGGACAAGAGCAAACATCATTTGGCGGGCCCGTTGGCCCGGCACTGACGTGCAGACGTATAGACATGGGTTTATAACCAGCTGCGAAAAGCTCAGAACAAAATGTGGGTCATCGACACAGGGTCGAAGCACGGCACGGCATGCTGTGAGGTCGTTGCTGCCAGAACTGCACCGTGCAATGGCACAGGCAAGGCTTTGCGGAGGGTCACATTTCATGCTAAGTGCATGAGCTGATCTTCGAGCAGTACAGTTTTCCAAATCTCAAGACGAGCCATATATGACGGGAAGCGTTGGAGGCTCTACCCGATGGAGTGAAGCGGAAGCACATGCCGCAAGAATCAGGATCTCGGGGCATGTGCCCTTGGCAAGCGACGGCTCCGATGGTGTCCCACGAAGAAAGACGGCCAGCGCGGCAGCGGATGAGTCGATGATGTCGCCAATCAGGACCTGTCATCATCGGAGTTACTTGTCTGTCTGCGGCCATCAGGTTGTCAGTGTGGCGTCAGATTCAGGCCCGGTGGCTGCAATGCACATCTGTGCTGCCTCGCCAGCAGGCATTTCAGCAGGGGGATGCCGAATCACACTGATTGAGGCTGCCTATACCCTGCCACCTGATTGCAAAACGAATCGCGGAGCGCTTAGTGACGCTGCTGACTTGGGCTGTGCTAAGGCGAAGCACAAGCGAGTTCAGAAGCCACCTGCTCGAGCAGCTTCTGATACACGGCCATGCCGGCGGGCTGCGCTCTCTTCGCACCCGGCAATTGCTCTGGCCAGACCAGCTCGTGAAAGACCGCGGCAAGAAGCCTGCAAACAGGCACACGCTCCCGCTGAAGCGCATGCATGCGTCCGGCGAGCGCAGCAAAAGCTGACGGCCTTGCGCCAGTCAAGACAAGGTAGCCTTGCGGCAGCCTAGCCAGCCATGCATTGCATGTAATGCACTCCTGCCTTCGTCGCCTGCGCCGGATCTTATCGCTCAAAGACAGAGCATGGGATTATGTGGCGATACAGGACAGTTCTGCACGTCTTGGCGGGACTCAAACACCCGCTTCACGGTGGTCGGGCATATTTGCGCCTGTCATCATAGTCTGTTCAAAAAACACTTCTTGTAGCGGGCTGGAATCGACTCCAGCCCTGCCCGCACCTGAAGGTGGAGGTCAAGCCCTCGGCGCATGGGCGGCATTCGAGGCTGAGCTTGTTGGGGCCATGCACGTGCGCTTCCCGCCCCAGCAGCCAAGCCGCTGCACCAGGCTGCGGCGGTCACAGCATGGCGCTCAGTGCAGTGATATGCAGCGGCACATGGCCGCTTTAATGCTATATTCACCAACTCAGAGCTGTGAATGCAGACATGAGCACTGGCAGTACAACATACAATGATGAGGTGCAGCGGCTATGGGGGGACGCAGCCCGCAACGCACTGATACCTTGTACCCAGTGGCACGGCTCTCTGCAGCGTGTTTTTTTGCGAAGCAGCGTGGAACAGCACATCCGAGTGCTCATGATGGGCAGGCACAGCAGCCACCTGGTCTGTGTGACGACTGTCGCCACAGTGCCCAGCCGCCGACGCTCCCGTGCGTCCGCCTTTGACAGGCGCTTGAAGCCATCCAACAGCGCTTGGTCCGCATCCTTACTGTACGTCTCGCGGACCTGACGAAGAGTGCAGGTACCTGTCAGTGTCACGGTGCATCTGGCCATCACCACATGGGGCTTGCTGAACGAGCTGCAATGACTACGCAGGCCCATCGCCACTGCCATGATCGTACTGGTCATCGGCTGCGACAAAGCGACACAAGCGACGACGGAGCACGGGATACGGTGCCGACGATGCGCAGGGAAGACGGAGAGGCAGCACCCTGCCCTAGACGCGGGGGGCGGGGCACAGGACTAGAGACAAGGCGGCGTGGGAGGGTCATTGCGCGTTTATTACGAGCAGGCCCAGTCGCAAGGGGTGCCAGATTGTGCCTAGCCACTGTAGCTGCCGGGGGGTGGGCGCAGGAGGCGTGGATCACAATGCAGCCATGCACATGAGCTGATTACGTACCTTGTTGGCCAGCGCGACCAAAGATGAGGGGGCCATCACGCCCCACCGAGGCAATCGAACGGAACGACCACAGCCTTGGATAAGCGTGCTGTTGATTGTGGCGGGCACACAAAGCCCGAAACGCAGCATGCAGAGCCAAACATCGACACGGGCGTGGGGTCCAAAATACTGACCTCCGCACCAACATTCAAATTGCCTGTGTATTGCTTGGTCTCCGGCAGAGCCATGCTCGGCTGCTCAGCACCAGTCTGCAGGCGTCCAGCCAGCCAAATCAGCACCACTGCAATTAGCATGAGTCAGGAGGCGCCAGACCTGTGATAGCTCCTCTGGGGTGGCGCAGCAGCATCATGCCGAGTACAACATGTCCATGCAGTCAACTTCAACAGCTCGGGGTGGCCATCCTCGGCCGGCGGCTGCTGCGCTTCAGCTATAATGCAGCGTGCCCTTCGCAAGGGCTGTGACGCTGCATGGCCAGCACGCAAGCTGCCCTAGGCGCATGAGACCCATCTGAGTCCCGCACAGCGGAGCCAGCTACCTGCGGACAAACAACATCACCCCGTTCACGCACGCAACCATCGCTTTATGCTGACAAGACAGCTCACCGTGGATCTCACAGCAGGCCAGCCTGCGCATTGGGCCTGGGGCTCCACAGCTGAACACAGACAGCCATCGCTGAAGCATCCAAAGGATGAGACACTGACAGGCAATGTGCTGCTGCGTGCTGCGCCGCTCTGCCAGTGGCTGCCAGTCAGCCCTGCACATTGAAGTGTGCTGGCTGCAAAAGCCTCTAAGGTCGCTATAGCGACAGCTGCCCGTGAGCTGGTATTGTGGCCTCATGGCCAAGCGTGGTGTCCTGCAGTGTGGTCCGCCAGCTTCCATCGTATGCCTGACGCATATATACTCCGTCTGCGGCAGAAAGACTGCCGTCGGCATGCAAGCATTTGGGTCAGCTGAGTCATGATCAGCCGCTGATCCGCAATTGGCGGCTTGACAGGCGCTCCCAACCTATATGCTTCTACATGAATGACATGGCGAGGCTCCTTCGTGCGACAATTACACGTAGCGCGTGACAAAAAGGTACACTGCTCTTGTACAGCCTGTGGGCACAACACAAACGAGATGCTGTCCGATGCATACCACGACCCTGCCACTAGATTATTTGCCAGATCCAAGCCCTGATCTTGACCCTGAACCTATGACTATATGCACATGTATGCGTGACTGTAATCCCGAATCGAGACCTGAACCTTCATGCATACAGCACAAGAAACTGCAGCTGCAACGGCTGCTGTTGCGCACACAAAAGATGGCCCGTGTGCACGACATGCAGCCCAATCATGGGCCAGATCCAAGCCCGAAAGTTTTGCACGCCGCCTTGTGCGCTGACCAATGAGCTTTCTGACAGGCCGCCGAACAATACTGCGCGACGCCGCACGCCGAACACTTCAGCGTGCTGAGCGTGTCCTCGGCCGGCGACGCCAGGTTGCGGCACCGCGGCGACCAGCAGCCGACGCTTGGCAGCGCCATGCGCCGCTCCTCCAGCGTCATCGGCTGCGGCGCCGCAGCCTCAGCCATCTCCCGGACGCTTGCGATCACACGCGTCGCCACGCTCCGCAGCTGCGCCAGCAGCGTGCTGCTAGTCAGACCACTATGATGGAGTGGGAAGTCACGGACAATTGTTGTGGCACCTCGGAAGACGGGAGATCAATCCTATGGCAAACAGCCAGAAGCGTGTGGCTGCCATCATTTGCCAGTGCTTGCTGGTTGTCAACGCCAATGTAGTCACACTTGCAAGAGCAAATGCTGCCTGCGCGGGCGCCCACAGTCACAGTCACACTCAGGTGCCTGAATGAGGTGCAGGAGCACACGTGATACTGATGGGCATCTGTGCAACCCCTGACACTGCTAATTCAGCCCAGCTGCAGAGCGCAGAGCGGAGAGCAACACCGCTGATCACGAGGCGCACCGGCGTCGATGCTTTGATCACCAGCACATTGGGAACGGGCTCGGTCCACTTCATCTCCTCCGCGAGCCACGGCAGCAGCGGCTCGGGCGTCCCGGCCAGCCGCACCAGCGAGCCCCCGAGCATGCGCATCCAAAACTGGAAGCCGGCCTCGTCGCCCTGCGCATGCATGGTGAGACAATCTGATGAACGCTGAGCCTCGAGGGAGCATGCCGGGGACCAGGTCTCCTGCGTGATTAGTCATGCAATGGGGGACTCCCACCAGAAAGCCACAGAGTAGGGTCTGCAATAGACCCCAGATGCCATGCATCATCACACATGGCGAGCAGAGTGCCACAGTAAAGGCTTGCGGCATCAGACCTGCCTATGGCGCGTCTTGCTCGGTCAGCATTGCATCCCACGGTTGGGGCATAGGACATTCTTACGATGCACAATGATGTATGCGGCAACCCCTCCAGGGATCTCTGCACTGTAAGGCATGGGACGCACCGCTTTGTCAGCAAAGTGCAGCAGCTTCTCGAGGAGCTGAGACTCGTGCAGGACTTCAAAATCCAACTCCTGCGCAGGGACAGGCTCATTAAGGTCGTGTTCAGGCGCTTGCAATTCACACCTGAAGCGGTCTGGCCATGACCCTGAGTGCAAAGCATCGGGAAGCAACCTGTACTATCTGCCACGCATGAATGTCACTTATGTGGCCTGCTTGCTGGAATTTTGACCGTCTGAGGTGCCAGGACCCGCGTGAGCGACGCACCTTGTTAGAGCCCAACAAGAAGCGCTCCACGTGGGGAACATTTCGCTTGGCGTCCGCCGAGTTGTCGGTCGCTGGTGTGATGAATGCTCTCAAATGCGCAGGAGACTGCAGAAGAAACTGCACCACCTACGCAGCAAGCAAAAGAGCACATGACCACGGAAAGCAAGCTCCGTAAGCAGAACTGATCGGCGTAGCCTGCTCGATTGCATCCAGGCTCACTCATGCGCAACAAGCAATTGCCTTGCAAGGTTGACTCCCCACGAAACGATTGCGCCTCACAAAATGCAAGTCAGCTTCAGTCCCAGCGCTTTTTGGAAAGCGAACGTACTGTTGCAGCACCGCAAGTGGCCATCGTAGCCGTCGTGGCTACAGATGCCGACGCCAGCATGCACAGTGCATCGTACAGGCCGAGTGCCATCTCACAGTCCACCCTGTCGGCTGCGACCCACCTGCACATTGGTACATGCGGAGTGCCATGATCTGACTGATATTCGATATCCAGCTGAATATCAAGTCTTCATGATGACCATGCTGTATGTTGAAACATTTGCGCAAAACAGGCAGTTTGGTGCTGGTACCGCTATACATAAGGGCCCTTTGTATGGGAGCCTGATGAGCAGGCAGCCTCACCGTGCCAGCGTCGGAAGCAGCTGGAAGACCACCGCGGAGGCTGCGTCAGGGTGGGTCACCGCCAGTGTGGCCGCACGTCGCAGCATGGTGTCCGCGAGCAGGAGGAGACCTTCCGCTTCGTGGGCACCCGCGTCATGCATCGTCAGTGCCTGCGTGTAACGATGCATGGCACTTGGGGTCAACTGCAGACCCTATTCTATGGCTTGGTGGCGGGATGTTCCCTACTTACCGACTTATCACGCAAGTGATGATTCCTCAGCGTTCTATCTCATGCACAGAAGTATGATACCGTTTCGAAATTACACCGCTTTGATCACGCGTGGATTTGGGCCCGTCTAGAGCCGGGAGCGACTAAGGCGCCAGGTGTCGAGGGGCCCACGACTAACCCCAGTGGAAGCCAAGACTTGTGTTCCAACTGAATCTGGCGACATTACGGGTTAGCAAGTGGAGAACACATGAGCGAAACCGGCAGTTGAACAGGTCTATAGCCTAGCCTAGCCTAGCTAGGCGGCTACAGGCAGGACAACGGTCTCGGCAGTTTGAACGCAATGGCAGCAGGAGCTCACCTTCCTGAGCGAACTCGCGAAGCTGAGAGCAGTGGAGCGACCGATCTGTGAGGCCAGCGTGGAAGCGCACGATGGGGCTATGGTCAACACCTGCAGAGACAGTGGGGTGCTCAGTCGAGGCGGCCCGCTTAGCGTGGGAACCTTGCTATGTTCTTTGCTAGATTAGAGAGAAGAGCAAGCAAATCAAAGCATGTGGTTAAGCAGACTGAGCACAGTGCTGCTTCAATGCCCAGCTGCAGTGATCGCTGATGCTGACAATGGAACCGGTGCCAGTCTCGGTTCAACAGCAGATCGCACGACGAGCCCACCTCGAACCCATGAAAGCCGGCGCCAAACCGCCCTTCCTGGTGCCAGAACCTCACTCACGAGCCTAGCCCCAAGCAAACTTGCATGCTCCTCGCCTGCCCGAGCACTTGCTCTGCAAATTGAACTGTGCCAACACGAGCGCATCGCACCATCGAGTGGTGGGTCTGCTGGTCGGAGTGCTGCAACATTACAGTGTCTCCGATGGTGGCGTCGGCAGTGGTGAGCCGCAGGAGAGCCTCCAGCGCCCGCCACGTGTCCCTGTCGCCCTGCGGCTGAGCCTCGGCGAGGACACGGGCCGCGATGCTGGGCGGGGCACCAGCACCGAACCAGCCTGCACAAGGCCGGACGACGGCAATGCTGTCAGACAGCGTTGAGCAGCAGGTTGGAGTCGAAACCCTAACCCTAACCCTGAGACATTGCAGATCTGGATTGGAACGACGTCTCATACAGCCTGACAACCCTGGACTGCAGACGCACTGCAGCATGCACAGGGGTCTGAGTTTGATGTTACTTTCTTGAGCTCGCTGCTGCCTCGAGCCTGTGTGCCCAGGCAAGCAGCCCACTGGCACGAGGCAGACGGAACTGACACTGGGTGCTGGGAACATCACAAAGAGAACATTGGAAGGCAAACCGAGCATCAAAAGCATGACTCCGACATACGCCAGCTTGCTTGCTACTGAGCGGGCACATCCCCATGCTGCGAGGAAGGCCACTGCGTAGAGTGGGACTGCAGCTCTGAGTGAAAATCTCGGAGTCAGGAGCTCACATGAGGTCAGTGTCCAGGGCTGCATGCCTGCGCACCTTGGAACTCGGAGCACATGCTCTGCACCGAACTCAAGCAGAACCAGGTGATCTCCCTGAGGTGCCCCTGCTGCCCCGCGTTGTCGCTTATTGCTTTGCCATCGCGCAGCTCGTTGAGGTTAGGCCGACCCTGCCGAACATGGCACCGATGCTCCGTGAGAATGGATGGCTCGCACCCTATGAGCGATCAACATGACAAGGATCGTTGCCTGACAGCACAAGTGTCCGTACCTTCAACGAGCCCTGCTTGACGGCCCAGCGCAGCGCCGTTGCCTCGCTGGCCGCTGGCTGCATCCGAGCAGCAGCAGCAAAGCCGCCGCCTGCCGTGGCATACGCACAGGAGCACAATCACAAAGGGAGGTCGAGATCAGAGGCCCCTCGATGTAGCCACAGCATCGCGGTGAGCAGCCGGACATGATAGAAGGACACTGTGAAAACATACATACCTGTCTGGCTCCGTCAAGCAGTGCCACGGCAAGAGCCCGCTCGGCAGGCGCCTCCGACCGCTCAAAAGCCGTGGCCAAGGCGAGAGCCCCGTACTTGCCC
>JAABUX010004286.1_pt1 | contig 18211 bp, 19 predicted proteins | sample 5561851 | NCBI WGS metagenome assembly JAABUX01 (sample SAMN10711883, study PRJNA513361) | rock metagenome | isolation source: Antarctica rocks | place: Antarctica: Victoria Land, Richard Nunatak red sandstone | collected 2016-01-03 | reverse complement strand
GCAGGGCATGGCGATGTCTCTTGGCGGGAACGCGTCATCCTAACGCACCGCCCGCTTCGCCGCCCATCGCACCGTCAGGCCAGCCGGAAATGGCCAAAGCCGAGCTTAGCACTCGTTCCCAAAAGCCCTCTGACCGGGACGCACCTCCAACCGGGCTTGGGAGCCAAGCGGTCAAGAAGGCCACCCGGCCTTCAAGGACCCCACTGCTGCCAGATGAAGCCCGCAGCGCCGGCCGCCGCGAGGACCATGCCGCAGCGGCGATAGAAGCGCAGCGGCGACACGAAGGCCCGGCGCTCCTCAAGCATGGCCGCGTGCTGCTCAGGAGAACGGCGCCCGTCCATGCGCGCCTTGAACATCTCCGTGCCCCAAGTCGGAGTGTCCTGATCGAGTTCGGCCCTGATGCAGGCCAGCCAGGTCGCGCTGCCCAGGAGCAGCAAGCCCATGAAGCCGAGCCGGTTCGCCACCAGCGCCGCCGCGCCGATCAGCACGGCGATGAGGCCCCAGGCCGCAGCGTTCGCGACGGTGCCGGCGGAAAGCTTCGCCATGGCAGCGCAGCAGGCCGCGCCGTTACGGCACGACGCGGACCGCCCCCTTGCTGGCGCTCGTGGTGAAGGCGGCGTAGGCGCGCAAGGCAGGCGAGACGGCGCGGGTGCGTGGATGGGCCGGCTGCCATTGGGCCTGCGTGCCCCGGCGCTGGGCCAACTCCTCGTCGGACACGGCCAGGCGGATGCTGCGGGCGGGGATGTCGATCTCGATGGTGTCGCCGTCGCGCACCAGGCCGATGGCGCCGCCTTCCGCCGCTTCCGGCGAGATGTGGCCGATGGACAGGCCCGACGACCCGCCGCTGAACCGCCCGTCCGTGACCAGGGCGCAGGCCTTGCCGAGCTTCTTCGATTTCAGGTAGCTCGTGGGATACAGCATCTCCTGCATGCCCGGCCCGCCCTTAGGTCCCTCGTAGCGGATCAGCACCACGTCGCCGGGCTTGATGCGATCCTTCAGGATCGCCTCCACCGAGGCGTCCTGGCTTTCGAACACCCGCGCCGGGCCGGTGAAGCGCAGGATGGAGGCGTCCACCCCGGCCGTCTTCACGATGCAGCCGTCCTCGGCCAGGTTGCCATACAGGACGGCCAGGCCGCCGTCTTTCGAGAAGGCGTGCGATGCCTCGCGGATCACGCCGCGCTCGCGGTCCAGGTCCAGCGCGTCCCAGCGGGAGGATTGGCTGAACGCCACCTGGGTCGGCACGCCGCCTGGGCCTGCGCGGAAGAAGGTCTGCACGCTGTCGGACGGGGTGCGGGCCACGTCCCAGCGGTCCAGCGCGTCGCCCATCGTGGGCGCGTGCACGGTCGCGGTGCCCCGGTCGATCAGCCCGGCGCGGTCCAGCGCGCCCAGGATGGACATGATCCCGCCCGCGCGGTGCACGTCCTCCACATGCACGTCGGCGACCGCGGGCGCCACCTTGCACAGCACCGGCACCCGGCGCGACAGCCGGTCGATGTCGGCCATGGTGAAATCGACCTCCGCCTCATGCGCGGCGGCCAGCAGGTGCAGCACCGTGTTGGTCGAGCCGCCCATGGCGATGTCCAGCGTCATCGCGTTCTCGAACGCGGCGAAGGTGGCGATGCCGCGCGGCAGGGCGCGCGGGTCGTCCTGCTCGTACCAGCGCTGCGCCAGGTCCACGACGGTGCGCCCCGCCTCCTCGAACAGCCGGCGGCGGTCGGCGTGGGTCGCGAGCGTCGTGCCGTTGCCGGGCAGGGACAGGCCCAGCGCCTCCGTCAGGCAGTTCATCGAGTTGGCGGTGAACATGCCCGAGCAGGAGCCGCAGGTGGGGCAGGCCGAGCGTTCGATGACCTGCAGGTCGGTGTCGGACACGCTGCTGTCGGCGGCGGCCACCATGGCGTCGATCAGGTCGATGGACCGGCTGATGCCGGACAGGTTGACCTTGCCGGCCTCCATCGGCCCGCCGGAGACGAACACGGCCGGGACGTTGAGGCGGAGCGACGCCATCAGCATGCCCGGGGTGATCTTGTCGCAGTTGGAGATGCAGACCATCGCGTCGGCGCAATGCGCGTTGACCATGTACTCGACGCTGTCGGCGATCAGCTCGCGCGACGGCAGGCTGTAGAGCATCCCGTCATGGCCCATGGCGATGCCGTCGTCGACCGCGACCGTGTTGAACTCCTTGGCGACCCCGCCCGCCGCCTCGATCTCCCGCGCGACCAGTTGGCCGAGGTCCTTGAGGTGGACATGGCCGGGCACGAACTGGGTGAAGGAGTTGACGACGGCGACGATGGGCTTGCCGAAGTCCCCATCCTTCATGCCGGTCGCCCGCCAAAGCCCCCGGGCGCCGGCCATGTTGCGGCCGTGGGTGGTGGTGCGGGAACGCAGTGCTGGCATCGTGAAAACTCCTTTGGCAGGCAGTCTAGGGGCAAGCGGGCGGCGAAGGGGAGTACGCTATCGGCGGCGTATGGCACATGAACGCGGGGCGCATAGCGATATGATATGCATATGCCGCAACCACAACGACAACATCCAATGCACGTGGCCGGGCTTGGAGGCGTGCTTTTCGGCTAGCCGCCGCGACCGCTCCTGCTTGCAATCCGCACGCATCGGCGTATACCCCGCCGCTTCCCTGCCGGGGCGGTGGCATCCTCCCCGGCTGTGCCCATTTCGGGCCGACAACAGCCATAGGGGTGACAATGCCGCTATACGAATGCGTGCTGATCGCACGCAACGATGTCACGCAGCAACAGGTCGAAACCGTTGCCGACACCATCGCCACGGACCTTGAGACGGACGGCGGCTCGGTCAAGAAGCGCGAGTACTGGGGCCTGCGCAGCCTGGCCTACCGGGTCAAGAAGAACCGGAAAGGCCATTACATGCTGCTCGGCCTGGAAGCCAAGCCCACCTTCGTCACCGAGATGGAGCGCCTGCTGCGCCTGAACGAAGACGTGCTGCGCTTCATGACCATCCGGGTCGACGAGATCACGGAAGAGCCAAGCGCCATCCTGTCGCGCAAGTCGGACGACCGGGAGCGCGGCTTCCGCGGGCCGAAGCCGGCCGGACGGTTCGAGAGCGGCCGCAAGCGCGGCTTCGACGACCGCGAGGAATACCGCGCCCGGCCCGAAACCGATGGGTTCCGCCCCCCCGAGGCGAGCGAGGAGTAAGCTAAGATGTCCGACCGTTCAGATCGTCCCGACCGCGCGTCCGGGGATGGCGACGACCGCCGTGGCGGCGGGGCCGCCGCCGGGGCACGCCGCCCGTTCTACCGCCGCCGCAAGAGCTGCCCGTTCAGCGGCCCGAACGCGCCGAAGATCGACTACAAGGACGTGCGCCTGCTGTCCCGCTTCCTGAGCGAGCGCGGCAAGATCGTGCCGAGCCGCATCACCGCGGTGTCCGGCAAGAAGCAGCGCGAGCTGGCCAACGCCATCAAGCGCGCCCGCTTCCTGGCGCTCCTGCCCTACGTCGTGGCGTGAGGGGGCGGGCATCATGGCAGCCGTTGAATTGATCCTGCTGCAGCGCATCGAGAAGCTCGGGCAGATGGGCGACGTGGTGAAGGTGAAGCCGGGCTATGCCCGCAACTACCTGCTGCCGCAGAAGAAGGCGCTCCGGGCCAACAAGGCGAACCTCGCGACCTTCGAGGGCCAGCGCGCGCAGCTTGAGGCGCAGAACCTCAAGCGCCGCGAGGAAGCCGAGCGGCTGTCGGAGCGGATGGCCGGGCTGTCGGTCGTCATCATCCGGCAGGCGGGGGAAAGCGGCTCGCTGTACGGGTCGGTGTCGGCGCGTGACATCTCCGACGGCATCACGGCGGCGGGGCTGACGACCAACCGGAACCAGATCGTGCTCGACGTGCCCATCAAGACGTTGGGCCTCACGTCCGTGAAGCTGGTGCTGCATCCGGAGGTCAGCCTGCCGATCACGGTCAACGTCGCCCGCAGCACCGAGGAAGCCGAGAAGCAGGCCCGCGGCGAGCAGGTCGGCCTGGCCGGCGAGGAGGACGTGGAGCCGGACGAGGAGCTGGAGTTCGGCGCCGCCCTGGCGGAAGCCGGAGGCGACCGCGACCGCGACCGCCAGTGATCCCAAGCCTTTAAGCAACTCGTCTCACCCCCACGGCGCCGGCCCTTCCCCATCGGGAGCGGCCGGCGCCTTCGTTTGTAACCCAAACCATTTCGGAGCAGGCTGCAACGGATGATCCTGCGCACCATCCTGGACGGCCTCATCCGGCGCTTCCTGGTCATCGGCAGCCTCTCGGTCCGCTACCCCGACGGGCGCACCTCCTTCCACCAGGGGCCGCAGCCCGGCCCCGGCATCGCCTTCCACGTATCCGGTTGGCAAGCGGTCCGCCGCATGGCGGTGAACCCGGCGCTGGCGTTCGGGGAAGGCTACATGGACGGCGCGATCATCCCCGTCGGTTGCAGCATCTACGACGCGCTCGATTTGCTGCTGGCCAACATCGCGGCGGGCGGGCGGCAGCCGGTGATGGCGGCGCACGCGCTGCTGGGGGGCGCCGTGAAGCGGTGGGCGCAGTTCAACCCGGTCCGCCGGGCCGCGCGCAACGCGGCGCACCATTACGACCTGAACGGCCGGCTGTATGCCCTGCTGCTGGACGACGACCGCCAGTACTCCTGCGCGTACTTCCGCACCGGGCAGGAAACACTGGAGGAGGCGCAGGCGGCGAAGAAGCGGCACATCGCCGCGAAGCTCTGCCTACGCCCGGGCCTGCACGTCCTCGACATCGGCTGCGGCTGGGGCGGCCTGGCGCTGACGCTCGCGCGGGAGCACGGGGCGCGCGTCACCGGCATCACCCTGTCGCAGGAACAGCTCTCCACCGCCCGCGCCCGGGCGCACGAGGCGGGCCTCGCCGACCGGGTGCGGTTCGAGCTGCTGGACTATCGCGCGCTGCGCGGCACCTATGACCGCATCGTCTCCGTCGGCATGTTCGAGCATGTGGGCATCAGCCACTACCGCCATTTCTTCCAGGCCCTGCGCCGCAGCCTGGCGCCGGACGGCGTGGCGCTGATCCACGCCATCGGGCGCAGCCACGGACCCGCCGTCACCAACCCTTGGCTCGCCAAGTACATCTTCCCCGGCGGCTACTCCCCGGCGCTCAGCGAGGTGATGCCCGCCGTCGAGCGGTCCGGCCTCCTCGCGACCGACATCGAGGTGCTGCGCCTGCATTACGCGGAAACCCTGCGGCATTGGCGGCGGCGCCTGCTGGCCCGGCACGACGCGGTCGCGGCCCTCTACGACGAGCGGTTCTGCCGCATGTTCGAGTTCTACCTGTCCGGCGCGGAACTCGCCTTCCGGCACAAGGGGCACATGGTCTGGCAGATGCAGTTGGCCCGGCGGCTGGACGCCGTGCCGCTCACCCGGGATTACGTCACGGAAGCCGAGAGCCGGGTGGCGCGCGTACCACAACCGGTATGATCTCCGCCGCGGCCGCAGAGTTGTCCCCCTGATCCACAGATATCCACAGGGTCATCACCCTGCCCCGCGCCGCCGGGTTGGGCTAGGGTGCAGGCCACATGAACAGCATCGACCCGCCGCTGCTTGGCCTTTCGCAACGCCACCCCCCGTCCAACGACCGGGCGGAGATGGCGCTGCTCGGCGCGCTGCTGGCCAACAACAAGGCCTATGAGCGGATCAGCGAGTTCCTGTCGCCGGAGCACTTCGTCGATCCCGTGCACGGCCGCATCTACCAGGCCATCGTGCGGCGGGTGGAGGCCGGGCAGCTCGCCGACGCGGTGACGCTGAAGGCGGAGTTCGAGCACTCGGGCCTCTTGGACGAGGTGGGCGGCACCAAGTACTTCGCCGAGCTGCTGACCGCGATGGTCGGCATCATCAACGCCGGCGAGTATGGCCGGGCGGTGCACGACGCCTGGCTGCGGCGCCAGTTGATCGACATCGGCGAGGTCGTCGTCAACAACGCTTTCGGCGCCGAGGCGGAGCTGGACGGGCGCCAGCAGATCGAGCTGGCGGAAAGCGCGCTGTTCCGCCTGGCGACCCAGGGCGGCAACGACGGCGGCTTCGTCACCTTCGAGCGCGCGCTGACCGACGCGATCCTGGGCGCGGAGCGGGCGTTCCGGCGGTCGGGGCACGTCAGCGGCCTTTCGACCGGCTTGCGCGACCTCGACAAGAAGACTGGCGGGCTGCATCCGTCCGACCTGATGATCCTGGCCGGGCGGCCCGGCATGGGCAAGACGGCGCTCGCCACCAAGATCGCCTTCGGCGCCGCGCACGCTCTGGTGCGGGAGGCGCGGTCGGAGGACCCGAACGCCCTGGCGAAAGGCTCGGTCGCGGTATTCAGCCTGGAGATGAGCGCCGAGCAGTTGGCGACGCGCCTGCTGGCGGAGGAGGCGCGGGTCAGCGGCGACCGCATCCGGCGGGGCGAGATCGGCCAGAAAGATTTCGACCGCTTCGTGCAGGTCAGCCGCGAGATCGCCGGCCTCCCGCTGCACATCGACGACACCCCGGCCATCACGCTGTCTGCGCTCCGCACCCGCTGCCGGCGGCTGAAGCGCACCAAGGGGCTGAGCCTGGTGGTCATCGACTACCTGCAACTGATGCGCCCGAGCGTCGGCACCAAGCCGGAGAGCCGGGTGCTGGAGATCAGCCAGATCACCCAGGGCCTGAAAGCCATCGCCAAGGAGCTTGCGGTGCCGGTGCTGGCGCTGTCGCAGTTGTCCCGCGCGGTGGAAAGCCGGGAGGACAAGCGCCCGCAGCTTTCCGACCTGCGGGAAAGCGGCACCATCGAGCAGGACGCCGACATGGTGCTGTTCGTGTATCGCGACGAGTACTACCTGCAGCAGCGCGCGCCCAAGCAGATGGCATTTGACACCGGGGACAAGTTCCAGTCGGCTCTCGACAAGTGGCAGCGCGACATGGAACTGGTGCACAACAAGGCCGAGATCCTGATCGAGAAGCAGCGGCACGGCCCGACCGGCAAGATCGACGTGCTGTTCGAGGGCGAGTACACCCGCTTCGCCGACCTGGACGTGATCCACACGGGCGACGATTGACCGCGGAGCCCAGCGCCGGCGCCGTGCTGGAGATCGACCTCCAGGCCATTGCCGACAACTGGGACAGGCTGTGCCGCCAGCATCCGTCCGGCCCGGTCGCGGCGGTGCTCAAGGCCGACGCCTACGGCCTGGGTGCTGTGCCCGTCGCGCGGCGCCTGTTCGCCGCCGGGTGCCGCCACGTGTTCACGGCGCATCTGAGCGAGGCGCAGGCGATCCGCCCCCTGCTGCCCAACCCTTTGCCGCCTGGCGTCATGCTCGCGGTGCTGAACGGCCTGTGGCCCGGCGACGCGCCCGCCTACGCCGAGGCCGGCATCGCGCCGGTGCTGGGATCGCTGGCCGAAATCGAGGACTGGGCCGCGCACGCCCGGGCGCTCGGACGCCCCTTGCCGGCGCTGCTGCACATCGACACCGGGATGAACCGCCTGGGCCTGCCGCCGGAGGAGCTGGACGTGCTGGCGGCGGAGCCGGGGCGGCTGGACGGGGTGCGGCTGCTCTACGTCATGACGCACTTGGTGTCCGCGGAGATGCCGAGCGATCCCGTGAACGCGCTCCAGCGGGACCGCTTCGCCCAGGCCTGCGCCCGGCTGCCCGCGGCGCCGCGGAGCCTCGCCAACTCGTCCGGCTGCTTCCTGGGTCCGGCGTTCGGCTCCGACCTTGCCCGGCCCGGCGCCGCGCTGTTCGGCGTGAACCCGGTGCCGGGGCAGCCCAACCCGATGCGGGCGGCGGTGCGGCTGCGCGCGCGCATCCTGCAGGTGCGGGAGGTGCCGCCGGGCGGGCGCGTCGGCTACAACGGCGTTTGGACGGCGCGGCGGCCCAGCCGGATCGCCACGGTGCCGGCCGGCTACGCCGATGGCTACCCGCGCAGCCTCGCCAACCAGGCGGCAGCGTGTTTTGACGAACAGGCGGTCCCGCTGGTAGGGCGTGTCTCCATGGACCTATCGACATTCGACATCACCGACGCGCCCGGCGCCACCGTGGGCAGTTGGCTGGACCTGATCGGACCGCGCATGACGGTGGACGAGGTGGCGCATAGGGCCGGCACCAACGGCTACGAAATCCTGACGCAGCTTGGGGCGCGCTATCGCCGGGCCTATCTCGGGGCATGACCGACCCCTTGGATGCGGTGGCGGCCGTCGGGCGCGGCATGCTCGGGGCCGTGCGCGCGACGGGAGCAGTGGCGCTGTTCGGCGCGGCGGGCCTGTCCCATCTGCTGCGCCCGCCGTTCTACGGCCGGATGTTCCTGGTGGCCTTGGTCGAGTTCAGCTACTTCAGCCTGCCGGTCGTGGCGCTGACGGCCGTGTTCTCCGGCGCGGTCATCGCGCTGCAATCCTTCACCGGCTTCTCCCGCTTCGGCGCCGAGAGCGCCATCGCCGGGATCGTCGTGCTGTCCGTGGTGCGGGAGCTGGGGCCGGTGCTGGCCGGGCTGATGGTGGCAGGCCGGGTGGGGGCGGCGATGGCGGCGGAACTCGGCACCATGCGCGTCACGGACCAGATCGACGCGCTCGGCACGCTGTCCACCAACCCGATGAAGTACCTGGTGGCGCCGCGCCTGCTGGCCGGGGTGATCGCGGTGCCGCTGCTGGTGGTGGTGGCGGACATACTGGGCGTCGCGGGCGGGTTCCTGGTCAGCACGGTGAAGCTCGGGTTCAACCCGGCCGGGTATCTCACCAACACGCTCAACATCCTCACGGCCGCGGACGTGGTGGCGGGCCTGGCCAAGGCGGCGACGTTCGGCTTCCTGATCGCCTTGATGGGCTGCTACCACGGCTACAACAGCAAGGGCGGCGCGCAGGGCGTGGGGTCCGCGACCACCAGCGCCGTGGTCGCCGCAAGCATCCTGATCCTGGCGTTCGACTACGTGCTGACCGAACTGTTCTTCGCCCGATGAGTGGTCCTCCGGCGAGCGACATCAAGATCCGCATCCGCGGGCTGACCAAGGCGTTCGGGGCCAAGACGGTGCTAGACGGCATCGACCTGGATGTGGCGTCCGGCACGTCGATGGTGGTGATCGGCGGCTCCGGCAGCGGCAAATCGGTGCTGCTGAAATGCATCCTCGGCCTGATCGAGCCGGACGCCGGCAGCATCGAGATCGACGGGCGCGACGTGCTGCGCCTGCCGCGGCAGGAACGGGAGCAGGTGAACGCCCGCATCGGCATGCTGTTCCAGGCCGGCGCCCTGTTCGACAGCCTGACGGTATGGGAGAACGTCGCCTTCGGCCTCCTGGCCCAGCACAAGGCGGCCCGCGCCGAGGCCCGGCAGAAGGCCAGTGCGATCCTGGCGCAGGTAGGCCTCGATCCCAGCGTCGGCGACCTGTCGCCGGCCGAGCTGTCGGGGGGCATGCAGAAGCGCGTGGGCCTGGCGCGCGCCATCGCGGGCCAACCGGACATCCTGTTCTTCGACGAGCCGACGACCGGGCTTGACCCGATCATGGGGGCGGTGATCGACGGGCTGATCGTCGATTGCGTGAAGCGCCTGGGCAGCACGGCGGTGGCGATCACGCATGACATGGCGAGTGCGACGCGCATCGGCGACCGGGCGGCGATGCTGTTCCGCGGCAAGCTGGTCTGGCAGGGTCCGGCGGCGGACCTGCTGCACAGCGGAAACCAGATGGTGGACCAGTTCACCCATGGCCGGCGGGAAGGGCCGATCCAGATGGAGTTGCGGCGGTGAGTTGGGGTATGCTGCAAACATGAAGTATTCCGAGATCATCGACACGGCCCGGGAGATCGTGAGCCGCCACAAGCTGCCGGATTTCGTGACCAGGTTCGAGGTGCGGCTGGGCGAGTTCGACGGCGATCCCGCCATGTGGATTGAGTTCAAGACGTTGCCCGAGCCGCCGGGGCGGAGTCCAGACTTCGAGCGCCGTGTGGACGGCATCGGCGCCTTGAAGAAATCGGTCCAGCCTGATCTTCTGGAAGCTTTCGAGGACCGGTTCCCCTACTTCAGGTTTGAGACCGACCGTGACTTGAAGCCTGTCGAAGGATGACCCATGCGGTTGACTTCGTCATGCATGCGCGGAGCCTGATTACGGAACACCAAAGCCGCATCGGCACAGCGTCCAGCGATGTCGAACTGCGGCGCGCATTGTCATCTGCCTATTATGGGATGTTCCACCAACTGACCATGGCAGGCTCGATGCCGTTTGCAGCAAGCGGCGACACGCTTCGTTTCCAGGTCGCGCGCGCATTCAGCCATTCGGCAATGCGAAAGGTTTGTGACGCCTACGTTCGCTCGCCGATACGCCCATTCCCCGCCTCTCTGCAGCATCTCAATCCGGCCGCTCCCGATCAGCGCCTAAGCGCTGTCGCCGATGCATTCGCACAGTTGCAGGAGGGCCGCCACGCCGCCGATTATGACCTTTCAACCGTGATCGAGGCCCAATACGCCGCCGAGCTGGTCGGCCTTGCCGAAACCGCCCTCGCCGACTTCGACGCCATCCAGTCCCTCCCCGAAACCACCGTCTTCCTCGCCGCCCTGCTGCTTGGCGACCGCTGGACCCGGCGTGGCTAAGCCGGTCGCCCGCTACGTCTGCCAGACCTGCGGCGCCGTGTATCCCAAATGGGCCGGGCGCTGCGACGCCTGCGGCGAGTGGAACACGCTGGTCGAGGAAACCGTCGAGGCGCGGCCCGGCCCCGTCGGCCGCGCCAGCGCCGGGCGGCGCGTTGCCTTCGTCGGCCTGCAAGGCAGCACGGCCCCGCCGCCGCGCGCCAACACCGGCATCGCCGAGCTTGACCGCGTGCTGGGCGGCGGGCTGGTGCCGGCCTCCGCCGTGCTGGTCGGCGGCGACCCCGGCATCGGCAAATCCACCCTGATGCTGCAGGCGGCGGCGACGCTGGCGCGGGCCGGGCGCCGGGTCATGTACATCTCGGGCGAAGAGTCGATCGACCAGGTCCGCCTGCGCGCGCAGCGGCTCGGCCTCACGGACGCGCCGCTGGAACTCGCCAGCGCCATCAACGTGCGCGACATCGCCGCCACCCTGGAAGCGGAGCGCGACCTGGCGCTCGTGGTGATCGACAGCATCCAGACCATGTGGCTCGACGCCATCGAGAGCGCGCCCGGCACCGTGGCGCAAGTGCGCGCCACCAGCTTCGAGCTGATCCGGCTTGCGAAGTCGCGCGGCTTCTCCCTCGTGCTGGTGGGCCATGTCACCAAGGAGGGCGCGCTGGCCGGCCCCCGCGTGCTGGAGCACATGGTCGATGCCGTGCTGTACTTCGAGGGCGACCGCGGCCACCAGTTCCGCATCCTGCGCGCGGTGAAGAACCGCTTCGGCGCCACCGACGAGATCGGCGTGTTCGAGATGACCGAATTGGGTTTGTCCGAGGTGCCCAATCCGTCCGCGCTGTTCCTGGCGGAGCGCCGGGGCAACATCGCGGGGTCGGCGGTGTTCGCGGGCCTGGAGGGCACCCGGCCGGTCCTGGTCGAGGTGCAGGCGCTGCTCGCGCCCAACAGCGGCGGGTCGCCTCGGCGGTCCGTGGTCGGCTGGGACAGCGGGCGGCTGTCCATGCTGCTGGCCGTGCTGGAAACGCGGGCCGGGCTGCGGATGGGCGGCACGGATGTCTACCTCAACATCGCCGGCGGGCTGCGGGTCAACGAGCCTGCGGCCGACCTCGCCGTGGCCGCCGCCCTCGCCTCCGCCGCCACCGACACGCCGACCAGCGCCGCCATGGTGTATTTCGGCGAGGTCGGGCTGTCCGGCGAGGTCCGGCAGGTGGCGCAGGCCGAGTCCCGGCTGAAGGAAGCGCACAAGATGGGGTTCGAGATCGCCTGCCTGCCGCGTCGGCTCGCCCGTGGGGGGCGCAAGAGCAGCCCGCCGGACGGGCTGAAGCTGGACGAGATCGGCCACCTGACCGATTTGGTCGCAGCGTTCAGCGGCAAGCCGGCCGCCAAGGAATTGCCGTAATAAATCCGACACGGTTGGCGTATGAGGCCGGGAGCGGCTATACCCGCGGCGCACGGCTTGGGACGACGGCATGAATTGGGTGGACCTCGTGGTCCTGGCGCTGCTGCTCGTGTCGGGCCTGCTGGGCGTCATGCGCGGCCTGGTGCGGGAGGTGCTGGGCGTCGCCGCCTGGGTGGCCGCGGGTTTCGTCGCCGGGCCGTATGGAGCATTCCCCGCCGTGGCGCCCTGGGTGCGCCGCCACTTCTCGGACCCCGGCATCGCCGACATGGCCGCGTTCGGCGGCGTGTTCCTGCTCACGCTGATCCTGTTGTGGCTGGTGGTGCGGACCCTCAGCAACGCGGTGCGCGGGTCGGCGCTTGGCGGCCTCGACCGGGCATTGGGGCTGGTATTCGGCGTCGGCAGGGGTGCGGCGCTGCTGGTGGTGGCCTATATCCTGCTGGGCATCGGGCTGGCGGCCGAGCAATGGCCGGCCCCGGTCTTGGAGGCCCGCAGCCTGCCCGCCATCCACCACGGAGCCGAATGGCTTGCCGACCAGCTTCCGCCGACGTACCGGCCCGCCGTGGCCCGCCCGCCGCCCGGCCGGTCGGCCACCGCCGCCAGCCTGCTGCGCGCCAGCCCCGTGGGCCGTGCCTTGGGTGCCCGCCCGTCACGGGAGTAGGAGAGTGTCATCGTGCTGACCCCAACCGAGGCTGATAGCTCCGCCGGCCATGACGACAAGCTGCACGAGGAATGCGGCGTCTTCGGCGTCTGGAACGTCACCGACGCCGCCGCCGTCACCGCGCTGGGCCTGCACGCGCTGCAGCACCGCGGGCAGGAGGCGACGGGGATCGTCAGCTACGACGGGCACCGGTTCCACAGCCACCGCGGCCTCGGCCTGGTCGGCGACAACTTCGGCCAGGCCAAGGTCATCGCCTCCCTGCCCGGCGCCAACGCCATCGGGCACAACCGCTACGCCACCACCGGCGACACCATCCTGCGCAACGTGCAGCCCTTGTACGCCGACTTCGAGTTCGGCGGCTTCGCGGTCGCACACAACGGCAACCTGACCAACGCCAACGCGCTGCACCGCGCCCTGGTCCGCCGCGGCTGCCTGTTCCAGAGCACGACGGACAGCGAGGTGTTCGTCCACCTCATCGCCATCAGCCTGTACTCCACCGTGGTGGACCGGCTGATCGACGCGCTGAAACAGGTCGTCGGCGCCTACTCCCTGGTGGCGCTCTCGAACGAGGCGATGATGGGCGTGCGCGACCCGCTCGGCGTGCGCCCCTTGATCCTGGGCCGCATCGGCAACGAGGGCACCGGCGGCTGGGTGCTGGCCAGCGAGACCTGCGCGCTGGACATCGTCGGCGCCGAGTTCGTCCGCGACATCGACCCCGGCGAAATCGTCGTCATCGACGACCAGGGCGTGCGCAGCATCAAGCCGTTCGGCAGCAATCAAAGCCGGTTCTGCGTGTTCGAGTACATCTACTTCGCGCGGCCCGACTCGGTGATGGAGGGCATGCCGGTCTACGACGCGCGCAAGCGCATCGGCGCCGAGCTGGCCCGCGAAAGCCACGTGGACGCCGACGTGATCGTGCCGGTTCCGGACAGCGGCGTGCCCTCCGCCATGGGGTTCAGCGCCGAGAGCGGCATCCCGTTCGAGCTGGGCATCATCCGCAACCACTACGTCGGACGCACCTTCATCGAGCCGACCGACAGCATCCGCAATCTCGGCGTCAAGCTGAAGCACTCGGCCAACCCCTCGGTGCTCCGGGGCAAGCGGGTGATCCTGGTGGACGACAGCATCGTGCGCGGCACCACGAGCCGCAAGATTGTCGAGATGGTCCGCGCCGCCGGGGCGGCGGAGGTGCACATGCGGATATCGTCGCCCCCCACCACGCATTCCTGCTTCTACGGCATCGACACGCCGGAGCGCGGCAAGCTCTTGGCGGCCCGGCACAGTGTGGAGGAGATGGCGCAGATCATCGGCGCCGACAGCCTGGCCTTCGTATCGCTCGACGGGCTGTACCGCGCGCTGGGCAAGGCGGACCGGGACGCCGCCCGTCCGCATTACTGCGATGCGTGCTTCACCGGGGAGTACCCGATCGCGCTCCCGGACATGACGGACAACTCGGACCGGCAGCTCAGCCTGCTGACCGAGATGCATTGATGTCCGACGCTCCCGGCCGCGTGGCGCTCGTCACCGGCGCCAGCCGCGGCATCGGCGCAGCCGCCGCCATCGAGATTGCCCGGCGCGGCGTGCACGTCGTCATCACCGCGCGCACCCAGGGCGGCCTGGAGGAAACCGACGATGCGATCCGCGCGGGGAGCGGCACCGCGACCCTGCTGCCGATGGACCTCGCCGACGGCCCGGCGCTCGACCCCATCGGTCCGAGCCTGTTCGAGCGGTTCGGACGCCTGGACATCCTGGTGCATTGCGCCGGGGCGCTTGGCCGCCTGACCCCGGCGCCGCATATCCTGCCCAAGGACTGGGACACGGTGGTTGCCGTGAACCTGTCCTCCGCCTGGCGGCTGATCCGCACCTGCGGCCCGTTGCTGCTGGCCGCCCCGGCCGGGCGTGCCGTGTTCGTCACGACGGACATCGCCTCCGCGCCCCGCGCCTACTGGGGCGCTTACGGCGCGACCAAGGCGGGGATGCAGCACTTGGCGATGAGCTGGGCGCAGGAGGTCGCGACCACCCCCCTGCGCGTCAACCTGTTCGACCCCGGCGTCGTCGCCACCCGCCTGCGCGCCGAAGCCATGCCGGGCGAGGACCGGAGGGAACTCGCGAAGCCCGAGGACGTGGCCGGGCCGCTGGCGGACCTATGCGACCCGGCGCTCACGCTGAACGGGCAGATTGTCGGACGGGACGGCAAGACTGTTTGAAGGCTGAGACGTCCCTGGCGCCTCTACCGCCGGCCATAAACGCCGATGCACCCGTTCAGGCACTCCGGGTCGGCCGGGTCCGCCGGCAGCGGCACATACACATTGTTGGTGACCGGATCGGCGGCAACCGAGTGCGAACCTTTGCCGGTGGGCACGGTGCCCAGGAAACCGTTGGTGCGGGCGTCGATGATGCCAAGCGCGGAGCCGCCGTTGGCGTAGCGCGCGCCGAGAAAGTAGGTGCGGTTGCCGGGATTGTACCAGACCTCGTCGGAACCGCCGACCTCCGGGATGGTCGCCACCACGTCGCCGGTGAAGTCCTGGATCACCTGCGTCGGCAGCGCCGGCGAGGCGCTGCTGTTGGTCAAGGTCGAGCAGCCGAGCAGCAGGTTGCGCCGCGGGCCGAGCGCCATCCCCACCGCCTGGCAGTTGCTGACCGGGAAGATCGTCAGCACCACCGCCCGGCGCGGGTCGATCACTGCCACCTCGCCCTGGGTCGGGTCCTGCCCGATCTGCGGGACGTTCAGGTAGAACAGCTTGTTGTGCGGGTTATAGACCGAGGCCTGGACGCCGGCGGTTGCGGTGTCGAAGGTGAGCCGCGCCAGCACGCGCTCGCTGCCGTGCCGGGTCGAGATCAGCGAGACGAACGGCGGCGTGTCGGCCTGGTTGGCGACGAGCATGATGTGGTCGTCGGGATCGTATGACAGCTCGTTGGCGCGGGCGGTGCCGCCAGTGCTGACCGACTTGACCGCCTGCCCGGTGAACAGGCTCATGACCTTGACCGTGCTGTCGCCGTCGCCGGCCCAGATCCACCCGAACTCCGCCGAGGCGACGCCATTCGGTCCGGAAACCTCGTTGCTGGCTTGCTGGCCTGCGAACTGGCCCGCTGCGGCGTTGCCGGTGATGCGGGTCAGGAAACGGTTGCTCCTGGTGTCGAACACGTCGATGCCCGCGTTCGAGCGGTCAGCCAGGTAATACAAGGGCAGAACCGGATCGACGAAGCTGATGTCGTAGGTCAGCAGCGGCTTGCCTGGAATGGCTATCGTGCCCAGCCGCGCGTAGCCGCCAGTTGGCGTTGCGGCAGCAGTCGGCGCCGTGGCAGTGGTCTGCGCCACGGCCGGCAAGGCGCCGAACGCCAGCGCGGCGAACGCCGCCGTGAGCAGCCGGTATTTGCGTGTGCCCATCTTGTCGTTTCCCCTCTTCTTTGCGACGCAGCGGTAGTCTCCTTTACTCCGCTGCCTGCCGCAATGGGTTCGGTTCCTGCTCCGCCTCCACCTGCTCCAGCTTTGCCTCGTGCGGCAGGGACAGCGCGACCAGCATCGCCAGGAACACCACGCCCGCCACGGCCAGCAGCCCAACCGTGTACGACCCGGTGGCGTCCTTCATCTTGCCCATCACGAACGGCCCGGCGAACCCCGACAGGTTGCCGATGGAGTTGATGATGGCGATGCCGCCCGCCGCCGCCGTCCCGCTCAGGAACGAGGTCGGCAGCGTCCAGAACACCGGCAGCACGGCGAACACGCCGAACCCCGCGATGGACAGGGCGATCATCTTGCCCGTGGGGTCGTCGATCAGCGTGGAGGCCGCGATGCCGGCGCCTGCCACGAGTGCTGCCAGCGCCGTATGCTCCCGCCGCTCTCCCGTGCGGTCCGAGTGCCGGCCCCAATACACCATGCCCAGGGTGCCCACCGCGTAGGGAATGGCCGTGACCACCCCGGTCCAGCCGAAGCTCAGGCCGAAGTCCCGCACGATCTGCGGCAGGAAGAAGCCCAGGCTGTAGTTGGACGCGACGGCGCCGAAGTACACGAAGGCCAGCAGCAGCACCCGCGTGTTGCCCAGCGCTTCCAGCACCGAGAAGTGCTTGGCCGCGACCCGTTGGCGTTCCTCGTCGTCGAGCCGCCGGGCCAGCCAGGCGCGCCCTTCCGCCGGCAGCCACCTCGCGTCGGCCGGGCGGTCGGTCAGGTAGAAGAACACGACGACGGACAGCACCAGCGCCGGCACGGCCTCGATGACGAACAGCCACTGCCACCCGGCCAGGCCCATCCAACCATCGAGGTTGAGCAGTTGGCCAGACACCGGCGAGCCGATGACGCTGCTGAGCGGGATCGCCGCCATGAAGTAGCCGATGATGCGCCCGCGATAGGCGGCGGGGAACCAGAGCGTCAGGTAGAAGATGATGCCGGGGAAGAACCCGGCCTCCGCGATGCCCAGCAGCACCCGGATCACGTAGAACACCGTCGTCGTCGATTGCCCGGTCGCCGCCGAGATCTGCGGGATGAATGCAGTGCATCCGGACAGCAGCCCCCAGGACAACATGATGCGCGCGATCCACTTCCGCGCGCCGAACCGCTCCAGGAACAGGTTGGACGGCACCTCGAAGATGAAGTAGCTGAGGAAGAAGATGCCCGCGCCGATCCCGTAGGCCTGCGCCGTCAGCCCGAGGTCCTTGTTCATCGTCAGCGCCGCGAAGCCGACGTTCACCCGGTCGAGGTACGCCACGAAGTAGCAGAGGATCAGGAACGGCACGAGCCGCTTGGTCACGCGCGCAATCGTGCGGGTCTCAAGATCCATGGCGGCTCCCCCAAATGGCCCGCGTTCGGCAGGCTTCGCGTTGAGGGACAGGCAGGCCCTGTCCCGGCCCGCACCGTCCGGCCTCATGGGACGGTTTGCAAGCCGGATTCTTGGAACCAGACGACTATTTCATCGGGTCATGGCCCCAGTTCATCAGGGATTTGCGCCAACGCGAGTCCTCGATGTCGCCCGCTGGGCGCTGCGCCATGTGGCGGTGCACGTAGCCGACGACCTTGCGCATGTCGGCGTAGTCGTCCTCCGTCAGCTTGGCGGCGGGCATTTCCTTCAGCGCCAGGATGCGCTCGCCCATGTGGTGCCCGACCGACTCAGCACCCGGCGCCGTGACCCGCTCGCCTCCAGCCGTCATGCCGACCGACTTGCTCTCGTCGGTCTGCAGCCAGCGCCGGAGCGCCGCCGGGGTCATGTTGATGACCTCGCGGAACTCGCGCTGCGTTTCCTGGGGATCGTGCGCGGCGGTCATGCTTGGTGGCCCGGTACGTGGTGGCTCAGGGCTTTGACCAGCTCGTCCTTCTTCATCCGGGAGCGCCCGGCGACCTTGTGCTGCGCGGCGCGCTTCAGCAGCTCGGTGCGCGGCAGGTCGGCCAGGCGGGCGTCGGCGGCCTTTGCGGCGACATCGGGCGGCTGGGCGGAGTGTTGCTTGCCCTTCGCCGTGTCAGCCCGCTTCTTCGCGGTGGTCCGGGCGTATTCCTCCTCGGACAGCGCCTCGCGGCTGTGCTTAGGTAGATAGCGTGTAACTGCCCAGGTAGGGAGGCTGAGATAATTGTTGACCGGTCACGGGCGAGCATGAGTCAAGGTGTCGGTGACAGCATCCGTGGACATCCAGACATCGGACGACGACGCG
>JAABUX010004285.1_pt1 | contig 18214 bp, 19 predicted proteins | sample 5561851 | NCBI WGS metagenome assembly JAABUX01 (sample SAMN10711883, study PRJNA513361) | rock metagenome | isolation source: Antarctica rocks | place: Antarctica: Victoria Land, Richard Nunatak red sandstone | collected 2016-01-03 | reverse complement strand
CGCGAGAAACGCCGCTCGGGGCTGCTCAAGGCGACAGCCGCAACGGCACACGCGGCGGCGTCACAGTAGCGGAGATGGCTGGGTTCTCAGTGTCGCAAATGGATGGGTTCCTGATGTCGCTTGATAGGTACGGCGGCGGCCCAGCGCACCGCCTCCCACAACGCCAACGGCTCCATCCCCGCCTTGCACTCCCACGGCGAAGGTTTCCGCCAGCGCGCAGGTGATGATGTATGTGGAGCAATTGTTCACGAGCTTGGTGATCGACCCGGCGCCGATCGGGCCAAGATACTGCGGCTGATCGGATATCGCGCGAAGCACGGGCTCGTAGCGCGGATAGGCCTCGGCATCGCCGCCAACCCAGATCGCCATCTTGCCGCTGGCCGCTCCGCGCGGGCCCCCGGCTGACCGGAGCGTCGAAAAACAAGGCGCCGCGTTCTGCGAACTGCGCGTGCAGGCGGCGGACCATGTCGGGTGCGTTCGTCGTCAGGTCGAACAACGCAGCACCCGGCTGCATCCCCGCCAGCACGCCGTCCGGGCCGGACACCACCTGCTCCACCTCCGTAGGCCCCGGCAGGCAGATGAACACGACGTCGCTCCTTGCCGCCAACTCCCGCGGGGTTGCGGCCCAGGCCGCCCCGGCGGTCAGGAACGGCTCGGCCGCCTCTCGGCGCCTGGCATGCACGGTGAGGGAAAATTGAGCATGCTGGAGGTTGGCCGCCATGCCGCCGCCCCTGGTGCCGAGACCGATGAAGCCGATCTTCATGACAGCAACGCCGGCATCGGCAAGGCGCCCACCGTGCGGGCGAGCACGCCCATATCTTGCAGGGTAAACGCCGTCTGCAGCGTCGCGAAGACAGGCTCTGTCGCCGCCGGGCCCACCGCGGCGTTCGCCAGGGAGAAGAACTTGGACCGCAGCGCCGCCGCATCCATCGGGCCATTCCGGCATCCCCCGCGAATAGTCCACCCGCTTGCTGAATTGCCGGCCATCGCGCAGCAACACACGGAGGATGCCGGCATAGCGGCCGGGGTAGATCGCATCCATCTCAGGGTCGACCTCCACCGGATTGGCTGCATCGAGCATTGGGCCTCTCCTTACGCCAGGGCGCGGCTTGGAACGAGCAGGCTGGTGAGCTGATCGATCGAGGTCAGCGTTTCGACGTCCCGCGTCGCTGCGATCATCCGTGTGACACCGGCCTCGCCCAGCACCGGGTCGGCGAGCATATGGACTTTGAAATCCATGTCGTCGGGCGTCATCGGGTTGGCGATCGAACCGCGGGGATGGTCTACCTGGGAGGTCAGTTTCGCGCCGCCCTGGGTCTCCACGGTGAGGAAGCACGAGACTCTCCGCGGCAGGCTGGGATCGGTCTCGATCTTCAGCATGTTCGACAGGCGCAGGATTTCCGGATCTTGCAGCTTCTCGTCCTGATATTGCGGCAACAGCGCGGCGCCCTCGATCAAGGCGACGGCCACCGAATACGGCAAGCTCACCTGCGCTTCATGATAGGTCTTGGGCGTCTTGTTCAGATGGTAGTGCGCCCAATCCGGATGACGGCGCGCGGCCATGTGCACCGCGCTTCCCGCAAGATCCCGCCCATCCAGGTGGATCGACCCGGCGCTGAGCGTCACCATGCCCATGATCGCCTTCAGCGCCGTGCTCCTGCCGGCGCGCCGCGATCTGCCGCACTAGGGCGCTGAGCCGCTCGCGCTCGGCATCGGTCAGGCCCGTGGCCGGCTGGTCCAGCAGAATGACGGAGGGCCGGGAGACCAAGGCGCGCGCGAGTTCCACGAAGTCCGCCTGCCATACGGCAGCGAGGCGACCGGCAGATGCGCGATGTCCCGCTGGTAGTCGGTGGCGAGGAGCGCCTTGGTGATGTCGTCCGGCTTGGCGCTCCCGACCGCTTCAGCGCATCAGCCAGCACCATCACGGCATCATAGGTCGCAACGTCCCAATGGTCGGTGTGGTGTGCGCCGAGCTTCGCCTTCACAGCGGGCTCGAACTTTCGACGAACGCTTCCTGCGAGCGTCTCGCCGGGATGGCTGAGGAAAAAGGTGGCGCTTATATACGTGTGTGACCTGACGTAATCGTAGGTTCTCGCTCTCTACCGACAGTGTCATGATCTGTCAGACCGTTGGACGGTAAACAAATTGACTCTCAGCGATATCAATGCTCGCGAGATTAATCGACTGGCACGCTTGGAACGGAATGGAAGTCGCCCGCTTGATGCTGCCATTAAGAGCGGCGGATCGACACTTCGCAGGCGTCGAGCTGCAACGCTCTACATGGAAGCTAGCAAGAGACTAGATGGCATGATGGACGGCCTCATTAGTGAGTACGCTAATTGCGGAGCCTAGATATCAGCCATTAACGGACCGGACGCCTCCTTCGTCTCGCATCAAGTCCTGGTCACGGGGATCATCGTGCTCTAACAGCGTCCATCCGGATCGGCCATGCGCTTCAAACTCACCAGATGTGGAAATGATAGCGCTGAGATTATTCAGTGGCTTTGCGCCACTCACGTTTATTCCAATCGATAAGAGATGAGTAAGGATATCTCGTGTTGGCACGACATTCCCGCGCGAGATGACAAATTCACGAGCTGCCGACAATGCCTTGTCTCTTTGCGGAGAAGTTTGCCGCGTTGATTGACGGACTTGCTTGGCAGAGGATTTGGCCATAGCGACAGTCGGTTCCTTAGCGTTGGTGTGACTGTCATCATTGCCGTAGAGAGGCAGAAGTTTCCGTAACTCGCGAAGCCTGATGTACCTGACATCTCTTGCCAGTTCGGTTTCAAGTCCGGTGATCTCAGCACGCATCGCCTCCGCAAATCCAGACTTCGCCATTGCCAGATGCCTTTGCCACAAGCCAGCAGTAGCCTATCACGACCGAGAGGGTTCTGGAATCTTCTTCTGGCGTGGCACTTGCCACGCCAGCTAGGTCCGAGTAGAAGGGAGTGAGCCGTCGCTGGATAAGGTATTGATGCGCTGGGTGAAGAATTGCTGGAACAGATAGCCGTTCGCGGCATGCAGTTCGAGCGCGTCGTAGCCGGCCCGTCATAGCCGCCGGGACGCGTCCAGGAACGCGCGCGAGATCGTCTTGATCTCGTCCGCCCGCAACGCCCGCACCGGCTCGCCGGTCGCCGGATGCTGGCCCGCAACCGGACCCACCGGTTCCGTTCCCGCCACGGTCCGGCGCAGCAACTGCCCGCGATGGTTCAACTGCGCCACCGCCAGCGCCCCGTTGTCCTTGATGGCTCGGACCACGGCGTGCAGCCCGGGGATGAAGCGGTCATGATAGACGCAGAGCGAGTTGTTGTGGTTGCGCGCCTCGGCCGAGATGTTCATCGCCTCGGTGACGATCATCGCCACGCCGCCCTTCGCCCGCTCGGCGTAGTAGCGTTTGTCGCGATCGCTGGAAAATCCGTCGCTGGTGCCGTAGTTGGTCTCGATCGGCCCCATGATGATACGATTTTTCAGTCGGAACGGTCCCATCGTCCCCGGCTGCGCGATCAGCATCGGGCGAACCGGCGGCAAAGCACCATCCATCATGCGGCGCTCCTGACGGACGCATCATCCGTGAACACGTAGCCCTCCATGCGGCGCGCCGTGCGGCCCAGCGTGGCCCGATGCACGGTGTAGCCCTCGTTGCTTTGGCGCACGTCCGATTCCGTCTCGATCACTCCGGCGGGATGGCCGATGCGAACCTCGTTGCTGTTGCGCCTTGAAGCGGCCTCCTGCGGCCGCAGCGCCTCGTGTACGATGGTGCCGGCGATGCGGCTGGCGACGCCCGTGCACACCGTGCTGGTGCCGGCGTAGGTCTTGTGAATCTGCTGCATGAAAATCAGGCGGCTGACCAGGTCAGAATGCGTAAAGATGACGCGATGGATCGGCGAGATTTGCCCGTTTTCGAGGTAAATGCCTCAGAGAGCCGGGCGTGCGCGCCAGTTGCGCCGCTGGCGGAACAACGTGGGGCGATCCCGAGGCGAGCGTGCGCATGCGCGCGGCCGCCATCGCCCGCACCTCCGGGTCGAAACAGCGATTGGGCGAGCCCCGTTCCGATCTGGATCGGGTCGATGTTGCGATGTGGCCAGGCGACGTGGCTGCCCTGGCCCCGCACTGTGATGTCAAAGAAGTCGGCCGCCGCCATGAAAGGGCCAGGCGCAGCCAGACGTGACCGTAACGGTCGTTGCTCGGCATGTTGTGCAGGCCGCGTCGGCGTTCGTAACGTGGTCAGTTGTGGTGGACCTTGGTGCGCATCAGGCGCAGACGCGACAGTCCGGCCTGGATCGGCGGAAGCTGCAGGCAGATCGTGGTGACAATGATCAGCGCCAGCCCTGCCGCGATCGGGCGCGTGACGAACGGCAGCAGGCTGCCGTCCGACAGGACCAGGCCGCGCCGCAGGCTCTTGTCGAGCAATGGGCCGAGCACCAGGCCAAGCACGAACGGCGCCATCTGGTAGCCGCGGCGGCGCAGCAGGAAGGCGCCGATGCCGACCGCGACCATGACGGTGACGTCGAACAGCCGCGAGGCGTTGGCGAAGGCGCCGATGGTGCACAGCAGGAAGATGATCGGCATCAGCACGCCGCGCGGCACGCGCAGCACGTAGAGCAGCGGGCGCACCAGAAACAAGCCGAACACGAGGATGCTGATCATGGCGAGCGAGGTCATCGCGACAACGTCGAACACGAAGGTCGGGTGCTCGATCATCAGCATCGGGCCGGGCTGGATGCCGTGGATGATCATGGCGGCCATCAGCACCGCCGACGGCGCCGAACCGGGCACGCCCAAAGCGAGACACGGGATGATGTGGCCGGGGATGGAAGACATGTCGCCGGTCTCGGCCGCCATCAGGCCGTCGATCGAGCCGTGCCCGAAGCGCTCCCGCTCGCGGCTGAAGGCGCGGGCGGCGGCGTAGGACATCCAAGCGCCGGCATCCTCGCCGATGCCCGGCAGCAGCCCGGTCAGCACCCCGATCGCGCCGGACCGGAGTGCGGTCGGCCAGTATTGGAACACCTCGCGGAAGCGCGGGACGACGCTGTCGTTCATGGCGACGGGCGGTGTAGTCGGGTTGGACAGGGTGACGAGGATCTCGGAAAAGCCGAACGCGCCGATCAGGGCCGGGATCAGCGACACCCCGCCCGACAGGTCGTCGAGCCCGAAGGTGAAACGGTCATGCGCGTAGAGCCCGTCCTGACCGATCTGCGCGACGAGCAGGCCGAGCAGGCCCATCAGCCAGCCCTTGAGCGGATCGTCGCCGACGATGCGGCCGGAAATGGTGACGCCGAACAGGGCGAGCCAGAAGAACTCGTAGGAGCCGAACGAGAGCGCGACGCTGGCCAGCACGGGCGTCAACGTCGCCAAGCACAGCACGCCGAACAGCACGCCGGTGAAGGCGCCCGAGGTGGCGATGCCGATGGCGCGCCCGGCCTCGCCGCGAAGGGCCAGAGCGTGACCATCGGCGCAGGAGGCGGCGTTGGCGGCCGTGCCGGGGATGTTGAGCAGGATGGCTGAGCGGGAGCCGCCGTAGAGCGTGCCGACATAGGAACAGACCAGGATGAGGATGGCGTCGTTGGCCGCCAGCTTCAGCGTGAGCGTGGTGAGCAGCGCGATGCACAGCGTGGCCGAGAGGCCCGGCAGGCAGCCCACCAGAATGCCGCAGAGCGCGCCGCCGAGGCCGTAAAGGATTGAGGTCGGGTTGAGGACGGCGAGGTAGGCGTGCCCGAGGTCGGCGAGCCCGGCGATCATGGCAGTTGCACGAGGAAGATATATTGGAACACGAGGGTGGCCACCGCGCCGGCGCCGAGCCCGATCGCCACCGCCGACGGGACGGCGCGGGCGTCGAACCCGCATCCCGCCGCCCGGCGCTGCGGCGCTTGCAGCACGAGGACGGACATCGTGACGAACAGGCTGGCGGCGAGCCAGAATGGCAGCCCGTGGCCGATCAGGCCGAGGCTGAACGCGAGGCAGAGCACCAGCGTCACCAGCAGGCGCACCCCTTGGGTCGGTGCGGCCGGCGCTGTTGCCGCCCGACCGCGGCGCAGGGCGAGGAGCGTGCCCGACAACGCCATCAACGCGCCGAGCAGGCCTGGCAGCAGGCCAGGCGCCGCAAAAGACGGCACGCCTTGATCGGCCAGCCGGTCCATCCTGGCCGAAAGCACCACGGTCACCACGCCCAGCGCGGCCCAGCCGAGCCCGTCACGGCGGGTTGGCCGGGCCGCAGCCAGGGTCATGGCGCCGGGATGCCGACGCTGGCGGGCGAGATCTTGGCCTGGCCGGTGTTGAACAGCATCCACGCATTGGCCTGCACTGCGGGAAACACCGCCTTCTGCGCCGCCGCGCCGGAGAGCGGGGAGAACAGGGCGCCATGGCCGGCGGCGTATTTGCGCAGTGCGTCGCTGTTGGCGACGGTCGTGCTCCAGAGCTGGTCGAGTGTGGCGATCAGCTCCGGCGGCTCTCCCGCCGGTACGAAGATGCCGAAATAGTTTACCGGCGCGGTGAAGCCCGGCAGGCTGTCCGAGAGCGGCGGGATGGTGCCGTAGCCTTCGAGCTCCAGCGCCTTGTCGCTGATCGTGCACAGCGGGCGGAGGCGCTTGGCGCGGATCATGTCGGCCTCGTCAGCGGCGAGTTGCGTCGTGACATCCGCTTCGCCGGAGACGGTCGCGATGACGGCCGGGTTGCCGCCGTCATAGGTGACATGGCGATAGGTGACGTGCGCGGCCTTGGCCAGCAGGTCCATCGCCGCGTGGCCGCCGGAGGTGACGCCGGCGGTCGCGACCGAGATCCCGTTCGGGCGCTTGGTCATCGCGTCGATCACGTCCTTGATCGTTTGGTACGGCGACGCGGCGCCGACGCACAGCACCGCGACGTTGGCGATGGTGAGATACAGGTTCCAATCGGTGATCGGCACCTGGACGGAACCCAGGGTCTGGTAGGCGCCGAGGTCCTGTGCTGCGCCCGCGGTCCAGGTGTAGCCGTCGTGCGCGGCGGCCAGCGTGTTGCGGGTTCCGATCGCGCCGGACGCGCCGGGCTGGTTGATGATGACGATCGTTTGGCCGAGCGCGCGCTCGAGCTCGGAGGCGGTCGCGCGGGTGACCTGGTCGGTGGAGCCGCCGGCCGCCCAGGGAACGATGAGGTTGACGGGGCGCGTCGGCTTCCACGCCGCTTGCGCCCGGGCGCCCGCCGTGCTCGCTGCGACAAGCCCGGCGGCGAGGCCGAGGATTTGGCGTCGGCCGGGTCGATACTGTGTCGTTTCCATGGCGTTGCTCCCGTTCTTGATTAAAGCAGAATGCGGCGCCCTTCCTCGGCGGCCTGATAGCCGGCGTAGTTGACCCGGATCGCCTCGTAGGCCAGGTCCAGCCCGGCGAGCGGGGCGCGGCCGGTCGTGATGCATTCCATGAAGTCTTGCATCTCGCCGATGTAGCCGCGCGTGGCCTCCTCCTCGACGCAGACTTTCTGCCAGCCGGTCTTACGGTCCACTTTCTCGGTGATGTAGACGTCGCCCAGCCGCGATTCGTCGGTGAGATAGCTGACCACGTGATCGTTCGGCGTGATGTTGGCGAACACCGTGCCGCCGGTGGTGAAGGTCTCGACCAGGTTGCGCACGCCGCCCAGGATCATGTCGCCGGCGAACACCGTCGCCTTGGTGCCGTCTGAAAAGGTCATGGTGAGCATGCCCCAGTCCTCGACATCGACCGGGCGGGCCTGGATGAAGGTGCGCTCGCGCTCGCCGAGGCCGGGGGTGAGGCGGCCGACGTCGCAGGTGACGTCGCGGACGGTGATCCGCTCGCCGCGGGCGGCGGCCTCGACCTGCTTGAGGTGCAAGACGGCGGCGATCGGGTGGCAGCCCTGGCGGATCAGCGCGCCGCCGCCGGTCATGGCCCACTGCCCGGCGTGGGCGGCATGCGAGCCGCTATGGCTCTCCTCGGCTTTCAGGAACAGGATCTTGTCCTGCGTCGCGCGCAGGATCTGCGCGGTCTTCATCACGGCGGGGGTGTAGACCCAGTTCTCCGCGTAGCAGAACAGACGGCCGCTGGCCCGGATGACCTCGCAGGCGGTGTCCATCTCCGCCATCAACCGCTCGAACATCAGCCCTTTCGGCACGTCCCCGATTGGCAGCGTGTCGCCGGGGCGGCCGAAATAGCCGCTGAACGGCTTCTCGCAGATGACGTGCTTGCCCGCTCGCATGCACGCCAGCACCATCTCGGTATGCAGCGCCGGCGGGGTGCAGATGTCGATGACGTCGATGTCGGGGTCGTCCAGCAGCAAGCGCCAGTCGCGCCGCGTTTTCGGAATGCCAAACCGGCGCGCGAAATCCACCACGCCATCGCCACGCGAGACGACGGTCCGCACCTCCGGCTCGACGCCGTAGACCCGGCGGTAAGAGTGCATGTGCAGCTCGGCGACGAAGCCGCTGCCGATCAGGCCGATACGAACCTTCTTCATCGGCTTACTCACCTTTCAGCAATGTGTCGCGTGCCGTTGCACCATCAGGTCCAGCACGTCGTCCGGGTCTTGCTGCCACCATTTATGCGACAGGATTTCACACTCGACCGCCCCGTCATAGCCGGTCGCCTCCACCATGGCGCGGATGGACGCGATGTCGATCACGCCGTCGCCGGGCATGCCGCGGTCGAACACGAGGTCGGTGGTCGGCACCAGCCAGTCGCACACGTGGAACGCGGCGATGCGGCTTCCGGCGCGGGCGATCTGCGCGGCCAGCGCCGGGTCCCACCAGACGTGATAGACGTCGAGCGCGACGCCCACGCCCCCCTCTTCACACTCATTTCCGAGCAAGTCGCACAGGTCGAGCGCCTGGCCAAGCGTGCTGAGCACGCTGCGGTCGGCGCAAGTCATCGGGTGCAGCGGCTCGAGCGCGAGCGTGACGCCGGCGGCGCGGGCGTCGTCAACAATGGCGGCCAAGCCGTCCTGCACCATGGCGCGGGCGCCTTCAAGGTCGCGCGAGCCGGGCGGCAGGCCGCCGCAGACCATGACCCGGCAGGCGGCCCCGAGCGCGTGCGCTTCCTCGATGGCGCGCCGGTTGTCCTCGATCGAGGCGGCGCGCCCGGCGGCGTCGGCGGCGGTGAACATGCCGCCGCGGCACAGGCCCGACACCGACAGCCCGGCGGCGCGGATGGCGCTCGCCGCTTGCGCCACGCCCATCGCGTGCAAGACGTCGCGCCATGGCGAGATGGCGGGGATGCCGTGCCGGGCGCAGCCTTCGATGCACTGGGCCAACGACCATCGCTCGCGCACGCTGACGGTGTTCAGCGACAACGGGCCCATCAGCCGACGCCGTGCAGCGCGAGCAAGGTGCGCATGCGGGCCGTGGCCAGGTCCGGATCGCGCAGCAGGGAGGCGCGGTCGGCCAGGCGGAACAACTCGGCGAAATGCTGCAACGACCGGGCCGATTGCTGGCCGCCGACCATGGTGAAATGATCCTGATGGCCGTTCAGCCAGGCCATGAACACGACGCCGGTCTTGTAGAAGCGCGTCGGCGCCTGGAAGATGTGCCGCGACAGCGGGACGGTCGGCGCCAGGATGGCGTGGAACTCGTCGACGCTGCCCATTTCGAGCGCCGCGAGGGCGCCGCCGACGGCCGGGGCGATCGGGTCGAAGATGCCGAGCAACGCGTCGGAATAGCCCTGGGCGTCGCCGGCGATCAGGTCCGGAAAGTTGAAATCGTCGCCGGTGTACATGCGTACGCCGGCCGGTAGCCGGCGCCGCATGGCGATTTCCTTGCTGTCGTCGAGCAGTGAGATCTTGATGCCGTCGACCTTGGCCGCGTGCGCCGCGATCACCTCGAGCGCCACGTCCATCGCGCGGGCGTGGTCCGTCTCGCCCCAATAGCCGTCGAGCGCCGGGTCGAACATCTCGCCGAGCCAATGGATGATGACGGGCGCGCGCACCTGCGACAGGATCCGGTCGTAGACGCGGACGTAATCGGCGGGCGAACGGGCCGCCCGGGCGAGGGCGCGGGATGCCACCAGGATGATGCGCCCGCCCATCGCCTCGACCGCGCCGCACTGGTCCTCGTAGGCGCGGATCACTGCGTCGATCGTGACGTCGGGGCCCGGGGCGAGGTGGTCGGTGCCGGCGCCGCTCGCGACCACCGCGCCCGGGAAGTCCCGCGCGGCATCGAGGCTGCGGCGGATCAGCTCGCGCGCACCGGGCCAGTCGAGCCCCATGCCGCGCTGGGCCGTGTCCATCGCCTCGGCGACGCCCAGGCCAAGCGACCAGAGATGGCGGCGGAAGGCGATCGTGCGATCCCAGTCGATCTTGGCGTCGAGCCACGGGTCCTGCGCCGCCATCGGGTCCGCCACCACGTGCGCAGCGGCGTAGGCGACGCGGGGGAATGGCGGCGTGGCGACGGGAAAGGCGCGCGGCGCGCTGGTGGTAAACGGCTCGAGTCCGCCCGCGCCGGGAAGGGAGAGCGTCGGCATCAGGCGGTCAGCTCGTCCAGGTCGATCCAGCGGCGCTCGGCCCAGGAGCGGAGCCCGGCCTCGGCCAGTTGCACGCCCTTGGCGCCCTCCAGCAGACCCCATCTAAAGGTCGGCAGTTCCCCCGCGACGTGACGCAGGAACATCTCCCACTGGAGGCGGAAGCCGTTCGGGTAGAGGTCGGTGTCCGGCACCTCCTGCCATCCTTCGTAGAAATCGATCGGCTGCGGCACGTCCGGGTTCCAGATCGGCTTGGGCGTATTCACTCGGCTCTGCGTCCAGCATTTCTGCAGCCCGGCCACCGCGCTGCCATGCGTGCCGTCGACGTGGAACACGGCCAAATCGTCGCGGCGGACGCGCGTGGTCCAGGACGAGTTGACGTGTGCAACGACGCCGCCTTCGAGCGCGAAGGTCGCGTAGGCGGCGTCGTCGGCGTCGGCCTCGTAGGCCTTGCCGGCTTCGTCGATCCGCACCGGAATGTGCGTGGCGCCGAGGCAGGAGACGGCGCGGACGGCGCCGAACAGATTGTCCAGCACGTAGCGCCAGTGACAGAGCATATCGAGGATGATGCCGCCGCCCTCGGCCTTCTTGTAGTTCCAGCTCGGTCGCTGCGCCGGCTGCAGGTCGCCCTCGAACACCCAGTAGCCGAATTCGCCGCGGACGGAGAGCAGGCGGCCGAGCCCGCCGCTGTCGATGGCCATCTTGAGCTTGCGCAGGCCGGGAAGGAACAGCTTGTCCTGCACGACGCCGTTGCGGATTCCGGCGGCCTTGGCGCGGCGGGCGAGGTCCAGCGCGTCGGCGAGATTGTCGGCGGTCGGCTTCTCGCAATAGACGCTCTTGCCGCGGGCGATCGCGTCGCGGACGAGGGCGGCGCGCCCCTGCGTGGTCGCCGCGTCGAAGAAGATCTCGTCGCCCGGATCGGACATCGCGGCCTCGAGATCGGTGGAGACCCGGGTGATGCCGTGCGCGCGGCCGAGCGCCTCCAGCCGCTCGCGGTTGCGGCCGACCAGGATCGGGTCCGGCATCAGCCGGTCGCCATTGGCGAGTTTCACGCCGCCATCGGCGCGGATCGCCGCGATCGACCGCACCAGGTGCTGGTTGGTGCCCATGCGCCCGGTCACGCCGTGCATGACCAAGCCGATCCGACGTTCCGCCATTCCTTGTCCGTCCTCCCGAGTAACCAGATGGTTACCTAGCTGACCGGCAGCGTCAAGGCCGCAGATAGCCGAGGATGACGGCGTTGCAGTGCGCATCCCGCTCCTCGAGCGCTTGCGGCGTCATCAGCGCGGTATCGAGGATTTGGGCCAGGGTGAACTGGTTGGCGACGTAGAAGTGACCGATGCCGACGATGGTGATGTAGAGCTGCACCGGGTCCACGCCGGCGCGGAAGACGCCCTCGGCGGCGCCGCGGTCGAGCACGGCGCGCATTGTGTCCAGCAGCGGCAAATAGAGGTCGTGGATGTCGTCGCTACGGGCGAGGTAGGCGCCGCGATGAAGGTTCTCCTGGTTGAGTAGCGCGACGAACTCAGGGTGCTCGGCGGTGTAGCGCAGGTTGAAGCTGACCAAGCGCGCCATGGCCTGATGCGGCGGCAGGTCGGTGACGTGTAGCGCGTTTTCCTCGGCCCGCTTGGCGGCGTAGGCATGCGTAAGCACCGTGAGCCAGAGTGCGTCCTTATTGCCGAAATAGGCGTAGATCATGCGTTTGTTGGCGTCCGCGCGTGCGGCGATCTCGTCGACCCGGGCGCCGGCAAATCCCTTGCTGGCGAACTCGTGGAGCGCGGCATCGAGGATGCGGCGCCGGGTCGCATGCGCGCGGGCGCTGGCCGGGCGTGGCGACGGCGACGCTTCGACGGTCTGGGAAGGAGCGTTCATCGTGGCGGGTGCTCAGTTTGACGCAAAGCTGCCACGGGCTGCCGATCGTTCACGCGAGACGGTCGAGCAAGGCCGTCATGGCGGCAGCATCCGGCATGGGCAGCGTCGCACCGACCTGGTCGAGGACGTAGGACTGAACCAACGGGTTGCGAGAGGTTCCGACCGTTCCCAACGGGCCGCGGAAGCCGTGGTCTTGCCAGGCGAGTTCGAGCAGGCTTGGGCTGGTGAGCGCATCGATGAGCCGGGTCGCCTCCGGGGCGAGGCAGAGCAGGGGATGGGCGGAGAAGACGGTCGGACGCGGGTAGATGATGACCGGCTTGGAGGGCGCGTCGGCCGCGATCCGCTTCCACCGCTCCGCGTCGGCCACGACCCATTCGACGAGTTGGTTCTCGTAACCGACCACGAGGGGTTGGGCCGCCGGGCCGCCGGCGATGTAATCGTCGAACAGCTTGCCTGAGGAGGAGGGCTTGAACCCCATCCGGCGGAACACGGTCGCGACGTCGGCGGCGGTCTTGTCCAGCGTTTCGGCGGTAATGACGTCGCCAAACAGCAGGCTTGCGGCCAAGCCCGCGAACATGAAGCCGGAGTTTGAGCGGTTCGGGTCGGTCGAGAGGACGCGGGCGCGGCCGTACAGATCGTCGACGCCGAGTGCGGACCAGGTCTCGCCCGCGACGATCGCCTTCAACAGCCGGGCCAGGTCCATCGTGTAGCGCGGGCCGCCGGCCGATTGGGCGTAACCGGATTTGACCAGCTTGTCGGCGATGTGGTCCCAGGAATACAGCACGATGGGAGAGTTCAGGATCACCTGGTCACGGATGATCTTGATGCCGTAACGGTGCGCCAGGTCGACGATGACGGAGGAGGACGGCCACAGGAATTGCGGCTTCTGGTCGAGTATGGCCCGCTCGCGCACCATTTCGACCGAGCCCGCGCGGCGGGCGTCGAGCACCAGGCCGAAGTCGCGGGCGAGCACGTCGCGGACCCGCTGGTTGTTGACGAAGCCCTCCTTCTCGCCACCGATGAAGCCGAACAGCTTGGTCGTGGGGCCGGCTCGGCCGATCAGCCCAGGGTTCTCGCGCAGCAGAACGTAGCCGCCCGTGGCGGCGGCGCTGGCGACGACGAGGCCGATTCCGAGACTGCGGCGTGTGAGCGCCATCAGGCGCTTGCCTTGTGTTGCGGCGCCGGGCCGCGAACGACCGGGCCGAGGTCCTCATCGAGCGAGGCGCGCAGCAATTTCAGCTCGAGATCGAGCCGTGCCATGTCGGCGCTGAACAGCGCGTCGCCGTATTGGCCGAACGCCATGTCGAGCCGGTCGAGCAGATCGCTGGTTTCTTGCAACCTTGTCGGATCAGGCAGCGGCTTTTGCTCCAGGAGGCGGTAGCCGTCGGCCATTTCCACGCCGCGCGGCAGATAATAGGTGAAGAAGCGGCGGGCCGGGTCGATCTTCAGCGGATCTTTCTCGATGGCATCGATGATCCGCTCGGCTTGGGACGCGAGATGCTCGACGCGCGTGCGTACCGCGGGAGCACGGATTGCCTTCGCGGCTTCGTGCAGGTTGTGAACCGAAGGGTTCGCATCGGCGAGCAGCTCGCGGGCAAATTCCAACTTGCCGCGGCCGACGCGTTCGGCGTTGAGACCCTCGAACGGGCGCCGCGGCGCGAGCAGCAACAGGCCGCCGGCCCCGGCTGCCAGCGCGATCGCGATCGCGAGCCAAAAAGTGACCCCGATGGCGAGCACCAGCACGGGAATCAGCAGCGCGGTCACGGCGCCGCCGGCCAACCAAGCCAAGCCCGACCCGCGGACGAAGGCCATCAATTATAGCCCCGGACAGCCCGGAACGCCTCGGACAGGCTCTTGGTACCGTCGAATACACGGCCGCCGGTAAGTCGGGCGAGAGCGTCGAGTTGCGACCGGTCTACGTCCAAGCCGAAAGTAACGCCGAACACCGGGACGCGGGCGCCGTCGGCCCGCCACGGCTGTTCGAAGGTGGCCATCGTGCCCTGACTCTGGCCGTCCGTCATGATGACGATGGCCGGGAGATGGGTCTTGGCATCGAGGGTGGTCCGCATCAGACGCAGCGCCTCCGCGGCGCAGGTATAGAAATCCGTGCCGCCGCCCGCCCTGAGCGTGAGCGCGCGTTGCAGCAGCTTGGCCTGGTCGGCGTCGGTTCCGCTGGCCGATTGTTCCCATAGCACCTGGCTGCTGAAGGGCAGGACGAGAATGCGATCGGCGCCCAGCCACTGCACCAGCGCCTCGCGCGTGCGAGCAGGCGTCAGCAGAAAGCGCATCGCCTCGGATAATTGCTGTTCGCCGGTGCCGGCCATGCTGCCCGAGACGTCGAGGCACATCGCGGTCATCGAGGGGCGGCGCAGCGCCTCTTGATAGAGCGTGAGCGCGCTGGCGATGACGGCAGGCTCGGGCGGGCGCAGGACGGTGACGGCGCGGGTGGTGTCGAGATTGGTGTCGCGATCGATCACGGTGCCGACGTGCTGGGCGACGCCGACCCGGCGGCCGGTCGAGGCGATCTGCTTTTGCGCCTCACCGAGCAGGTGAGCCTGAAGATCGGCGAAGAAAGTCGCCACGTCCTGGCCGCGGCCGCGGTCGATGAAGCCGAGCGGGGAGTCTGCCATGGCGACGCCATCGACGGGATAGACGGCGTACAGCGGCTCCTGACCGGCGGCGCGAAGCTGGTCGTTGGTCTCCTTGATCACCGCCTCATAGTTCCACATCGCATCGTATCGCGCCCCGTGGGCGGCGCCGTCGCGGTAGAGGTCGGCGAGCCAGCCGCTCGACCCGGCGGAGCGGACCACGCCATGCAGCATCCGCCGCACCGCGTCGCGTGCCGCCGGGTTGTCCAGGTCGGCCCGAGTGAGCGGATCGGTCTTGCCGAGGGCCGCCGAGAGCATCGCCAGATACGCCATCGCGCCCGAATTGGACTGGGTGGCCGAGGTCATCAGGAAGCCGAGCTTGCCGGAGTCGACAGCCGCGAGAATGTCCTTGCTGGTCAAGTTCTTCCCGATCCACCCCAGCTCCTTGGCTTTCGACATCCGGACGCCAAGGATCACCGGCATCTGCGCGATCGACTTGGCCCCGGTGACCCGGCGGCCGGTGTCGAACACGTCGATCCAGATCGAGGAGGCGGGCCAGACCGCGTCGGTCTCGAGCCCGCCGCCGGGCTTGAGGCCGAGGGCGATGTCGAGCGAGCCCATGTAGGTCATGTGGCACACGGCACCCCGCGTGCGGCAAAACTCCATCACGATCGGCTCCAGCACCTAATTTTCCGAGCCGGAGATGATGGTGAATTCGGGACCCTTGCCGCAGGAGCCAAGCAGGACCGCCGCCGCGAATGCGACGAGCAATCCCACGCGACGGAACGGCGTCATTGCGGGGCCTGGGACATCGCGGTGCGCAGTTCGGTGGTCAGCTGTTCCATGCGCTGTTCGGCCTGGGCGCGCTTCTGCCGGCCCTCCTGCTGGGTGTTGAGCACGCCGGTGATGGTGTCGAGCAGGTCGCGGTTGGTCTTTTCGAGCGTTTCGATGTCGACGATGCCGCGTTGGGACTGTTTCTCGATGTCGATCGCCTGGGTCTTCATCATCTCGGATGCCTGCTTGAGCATCTGATTGGTGGCGTCGGTGATCGTCTTCTGCAGCTCGAGCGCCCGCTCCTGGCGGTTGAGGCCGAGCAGGAGGACCATCTTCTGTTTCCAGACCGGGATGGTCAGCGCCGTCGTGGCCTGCAGGTTCTCGATCAGCGTCTCGTCGCCGGCTTGGACGATGCGAAGCTGCGGCAATTGCTGGATGCCGATCTGGCGAGCCTGTTGCAGATAGAAGATGCGCTTTTCGAGCCGGTCGAGCGCCTGCACCGCGTCCTGATAGGTTTGTGCGGCGATCAGGGCGTCGCTGCTGGAGCCGGTGTCGGCAGCCTGCTTGAGCCGGACGAGCTGGCCAGCGCGGAACTCCGTGGCGACTTCCTTGCCGGCTTCGATATGGGCGTCAAGGTCGGCGATGGCCGACCGGGTCTGCGCGTGCAGATCGTCGAGCAGGGCGATGTCGCGCCGAAGGGTTTCCTTGTTGCGGTCGAGCTCGATCGTGACCCGGTCTATTTGGGAGGCGACATCCTCGAACTGCTCCGTGAAGCGCCGGAGGCGGGCTTCCATCGAGGAGAACAGGCGGGTGAACAGGGGGGCGTTACGAAGGGTGGCGGGGTCGAGACCTTTGGCCTTGCCGAGGACGTCGCTGAGCAGCTTGCCCGTCGTGCCAAGTTCCTTGTTCTTGGTCTCGGCCAGGACCCGGTCGGCGAACTCGACAACATTCCTCTGGGCCCGGTCGCCAAAGGTCACGAGGCGGGCGCGATCGGTGAGATCGAGACTGGCTTTGATGCGGGCGACGGACCCGGGGTCGACCGTGGTGACGGGCAGGCCTGCGCTCTCGCTCATGTTCGTTACCGTGCCTGTTTCAGATGCCCAACGCGGTTCGCGCTGAGCGTGACTAAATCGTCTTCAAAGTATAGCGAGATTCAGCGCTTTGGGATCCCTGTGCACGGATCATGGTTTGGACGGCTCGGGTAATCGTGGCGTGGGGCGTGCTCTCGTCGTGCCGATTTCTTCTCCTTACCGCTTGCAGGAACCTTTCAGGCCGCCGAGGGCTTCCGTATTGGACTGCGGCGAGGCGGTGGTTCTGTTGGTGTCGGCCCGCGAGTGCGGGTATCGGGCTGTGTCGCCCCGACGCTTGCCGAACCACAGGAAGGGGTGTGTCCGATGCGTAAAATCTCAGCCGCCGTGTTGGCGGGGGCGGCGGTGAGTGTGGCTCAAGGCAACGGGGCGCAGTATGGGCCGACGCCCAATCATCCCCGTACCGCGGCCTGGTATGCGTCTCTTCGCAAGCCTTCGTTCACGCCGCCGGGACCGGTCTTTGGCATTGCGTGGACGGCGCTTGATGCGCTGTTGGGGTACTCTGGCTATCGATTGCTGACGGCACCGCCGTCTCCGAAGCGGAACGTGGCACTCGGGGCGTGGTCGCTCAACCTGCTCGGTGTGGCCGGGTTTTCCTGGGTGCTGTTCGGGCGTAAGCGGTTGGATGAGGCGTTGGGGGTGACGGCTGGCATGGTGGTCACCGCTGCATCGGCGGCGGTGACGGCGGCGGCCGTCGATCGCCGGGCTGCCTGGGCCGACCTGCCGCTGCTTGGCTGGGTGTTGTTCGCGAGCGTGCTGCAGGAAGAGGTGTGGCGACGGAACTGATCGGCCAACGCCAAGCTACGCATTCAGCGTTGCTCGTTGGCTTGCCGGAGGTCTTGTTCGGCGATCTATAGCGCGTGCTTCTTGGCTTGATGCACGGCGAGCGAGCCGATCGAGTTGCCGCCATCGACCGTGATCGACGTTCCCGTGACGTAGGACGCGGCGTCCGAACATAAATAGAGCACCGCGCTCGCCGCATCGTCCGGACGGGAGGCGCGGCCGAGCGGAATACCGGCCGTCGTCTGCCGGACGTGTTCGTCGGTCAGCGGGCTCGCGCGGCTACCGGCGGCAAAGCCGGGCTCGACGGCGTTGACCCGGATGCCGTATTCGGCGAGTTCGAGCGCGTAGCCTTTGGTCAACCGGTCCAACGCCGTCTTCGACAGGCAGTACGGCACGACGGAGCGCCTGAGCTTGCGCGCCGCACCCGACGAGATGTTCACGATCGACCCCGTACGGCCGGCGGCGATCATCTGCTTGGCGACGAGCTGGGTGAGCACGAACGGCGCGCGCACATTGATGTCCATGATGCGGTCCCACTCCGAAGGCTCGATGTCGAGCAGGAAACCACTGGGAGAGCTATGCTGGAAACTGGGTGACGCCGTGATTAGGCGGCGCTCTGTGCTGGCGTGTTAATGACCTCAACGCCGTTGGTAAAGGTGACGCCCTCGACGACCTT
>JAABUX010004284.1_pt1 | contig 18215 bp, 13 predicted proteins | sample 5561851 | NCBI WGS metagenome assembly JAABUX01 (sample SAMN10711883, study PRJNA513361) | rock metagenome | isolation source: Antarctica rocks | place: Antarctica: Victoria Land, Richard Nunatak red sandstone | collected 2016-01-03 | reverse complement strand
TCGACCCCGCCAAGGGCTACATCGTGGGGCGCATGACCGTGCGCAAAGAGCGGCGCGTGCGTGGCGGGACTTACTGGACGGCCTATCGGCGTACCTGCGGTCGCCTCCGTAAGGTGTACCTGGGCCGATCAGAGACCCTGACGCAAGCCCGCTTGGAGGAGATCGCCTCTCTGCTGCGCGAGGCCAACGATGGACGCGCATCCCCTCCCCATCAGCACAAGATAGACAGCAGAGGAGGTGGTCTCCTTTTCGATTAGCACGCGCGGGCAGCCTCTTTTTCGATGAGCACCGCACTGACGCCAGACTACCGCTTTCTTCGACGATTTCGACGACTCTCTCGATGTGGACAGGAATTTTTCCGTGGCTCCCTTTTTAGTCGGCAGTCTGGTTCCCTTTTCGCTTGACAAACACATATATCGTTGGCGCGAAGGTGTCAATCTATCTGGCAGGCCACGCCTGGAGCGCGGCAAAACTGGGTTTTAGTTACTCGCCTTATACGGTTGATTGCCCCCGGATCAACAGCGCCCGTTGACCCCTTCGTGCAAACGTTGACGCCTTCAGTGTTATTTTTTATGTGCATCTTCCACGCGTCGGCCTGCTCCACGCTATTTCACACATTCCAGTCGGACGTGGTGGTCAGGACGCGCGTTCCGGCACCATAGCTATCCGCTCCGGCTCGGCGTCCTTGCCGACTGCGGGCGTCCTGACGGCCTCCTCGGGCAACGGCGTGTGCCGTAGCGTCAGGTAGAACCACACGGCCGCGACGGCGTAACATACGATGCCAAGCACGAGCGGCCAGAGGAGCAGGCGACGGTCCATGAAGTAGCCGGCGAGCGCGGGGAGCAGCGCCATCGCCACGCTCCAGCAGCTCAAAGACACGCTCGTCGCCAGACCACGCACACGGGGATCGACCGCCCCTTGGAGGAAGGACAGCTGCGCCGGCCATTGCATCGAGACCACGCCCGTACGCACCACGTAGAACAGTCCAGCAATAGGGAGGACGGGCGCGAGCGGCACCCCAACGAGCAGGACGGTGCTGACTCCGACCGCCAGGAGGATGACCCCACCCACACCAAGACGCCGCGCCAGGGTTGGCACGAAGGGGATCAGGGCCAATCCGGCAAGCTGCGCCGCGGCGAACCAGGGCGCGATCGCCGTCGAGGGCGCTCCGAAGCGTAGCGCGAACCAGAGCGGCAGGAGTTGCACGACAAGCCCAAGGCCAGCCCCCTGCAGCGCGAAGAAGACAGCCAGCTTGAGGAGGACAGCCCACTGCGCCAGCGGCCGACCGGGACGTGGAACCGCGGCCGTCGGCCCCTCGCTCGTGGGGAGCGCCAACCGATCACGGACCGGCAGGAGCACCAGTGCGGCGCACACGATCAGCAGGAAACAGCCGACGAACACCGCGCGATCGGCGACGAGCAGCGGGGCAAGGTGTGCCCGCACGAGGAACGCGGGCACACCTGCTAAGAGCGCCCCACACGCCGTGGCGGAGGTCCAGGTCGCCTCGCCCCAGCTCATCACTGTGGTGCGCTGCTGTGGCGGAACCGTCCCCGCGAGCAAGGGATTGAAGGTGGCCGTCGTGAGAGCGCCGCCGAGGCCGCCGGAGAAGCCAACGCCTCCGAGCATGCTTGCGACCACCAGCCAGCCGGTGTTGGTCGTCAACGCGAAGATAGCGAAACCCAGGGCGGGGAGCGCTGTCCCGGCGATGAGGAAGGCGCGACGACCGAACCGATCGGCCAGAGGCCCAATGACCAGGAGCAAGACAGACGACCCGAGGCCGGCCGCCGTGAAGATGCCGCCGATCAGCAACGTGCGCAGGCCAAGGTCGTGCAGGTACAGCGGAAAGAAGACGAGCAACAGGCCGATGGGCAGCGATCCGAGGAAACTAGACAGCAATAACAACCGGGCATCGCGTGGTAGGGCGCGTATAGCGCGCGACAGACCCGTCACCCCCTGCCCTCCTCTCCCCCTCATCGCATCCTCTCTCTATAGGCTACGACATGGCACGAGTGCATCGTCATCGCCTGGCTCTCCTCGTCACAGTCAACCTCATCAGGAGTAGCCTCCCTCTCTAGTGATTAGATAGCACCGGTCCGCCAGCGCCCATGGGTGATAGCGAGGACGGTCGCTGATTCCTCGGTCTCATCGCCGCGGGCACGTCCTCGCGTATCACGGCGGATGCAGCGACCGCCCGTGCAATCCGGTCGTTGGTCACGGGAGGAGCGCCTGGGCATCAGCCCAAAGGCGACGCACGGCAGCGCCGGCCGGTTCGACCCGCGCCAGGGCAGCAGCCTGTCCCGCCCAGGCTTGCATCCGGTCGATGTCCTGCGCGCGCTGCCCTGCCTCCTTCATCGACGCCGTCAAACCCCGCTGGACGGGATAGGGCGCAGGCGCGGGAGCCTCCGGAGACTCCCACGCTCGCACATACGCCGTGCGGACGCCACGCCCCAGGCGTCCGGTAAACACCCGCGTCGCCGTCGTCGCCTCTGGCTCCAGGTCAGCTAGCGCCGCGGCCCAGGCCGGATGTATCTGCGCCTCGGGGCACCGGAGGAAGGCCGTGCCTATCTGGACGGCACTGGCCCCAAGCGTGAGCGCCGCCGCAACCCCGCGGCCATCGCCCAGACCGCCCGCCGCGATGATCGGGATCGACAGGGTGTCCGCCAACCGCGGCACCAGCGCGACCAGGCCCACGTCCTGGCGTTCCGCCGCGCCCTGGTCGAACGCGCCGCGGTGGCCACCGGCCTCGAAGCCCTGGGCCACGACCGCGTCGGCCCCGGCCTCCTCCGCCTGCCGCGCCTCGGCGAGCGTGGTGACACAGGCGAACCAGGCGATGCCGCGTTCCTTGAGCTGTGCCACGAAGGGGGCGGGGAATAGCCCCATGATCGACGAGACGACCGGCGGCGCGGCGGCCAGGAAGGCCGCGCATTGGTCGTTAAAATCAGGCGGCGGCGCGTCACCCGCGTCGGCGGGCGCGGGCGGCCCCCACCGAGCGAGGAACTCGCGGACCCGTGCCTCGGCTGTGGCGTCGCGCACGGGCGGCGCATCGGGCACCCACACGTTCAGCTGGACCGCGCCGCTGCTCAGCGCGCGGAATTGGACCATCCACTCCGCGATGTCGGGTGGCGTCATCAGGAGTGCCCCCAGCGCGCCCATCCCTCCCGCGTTCGCGACGGCCGCCGCCAGGCCTGGCGGGCAGGACCCCGCCATCGGCGCTTGGAGAATGGGACAGCGCATCCCAAAGCGCTCGCAAAACATGGCCGCCCGATCCCGCGCATGAGGAGCATGGAGGCGCTCATCCCATCGGGCTAGCGCCGCACGATCTGTCATCTCATCACCTCTCCATGAACGTGTAGCCGCGCCTCAAGGACAGGACACGCAAACGCCGTGTCCGTTCACGGCGTCGCCGGCTCCGCCGAGAACAGCCCAATTGCGAGGGTGTCGGTCTCGTCGGTGGGGGCCGCCAGTGCCCGGCGGCGCCGCGTCGTGGGGCGACTCTTCTGGGCAGCCGGCACTGGCGGCGCTGGACTCTCCGCGTGCTCCTCGTGGATTGCGTCGGCCCCTGGACAATAGACCCGCGCCTCGCCAAACAGACCATCGCGCGCCACCACGACGTTCAGGTGGTGGAGCAGCCCCGCGTCGGGAGACGCGATGCCGGCCTGGCGGCAGCACGCGAGCGCGTCGTCCAGCGCCAACGGCCCCTCCGTCTCGCCCAACAGCTGGTGCAACGCCGCGCGCGCCTCGTCGAGGCGGCACTGGCTCAGAAGCCCGTAGCCGGGCACATAACGGCGACCCTGTCGCCGCCCATCCGTCTGCCGGCCGGCGTCCCGCGCGATGTCGGCCCAGAGGGCCGCGAGTTCGGATAACCCGACGCAGTCCACCCGCTCGCAGAGCTCCGTCTCGTCGATCGCGGGGCCATCGGCCGCGCACAGGGTAGCCAACGCGGCGCGCGCCCCTTCCTTGCGTCGGGTGAAGGGATCAAAGTGCGTGTCGAGGATGCGGACGACCTCCGTCATCTTGATCGCGCGGCCGGCTTTGTAGGTCACGATTGGAAAGCCGATGTCGGCGAAGAGCGGCGCCAGATCCTCCTCGATCACCAACAGGAGACGGAGCCGCCCCACGAGCGCCGCCAGCTTACGCCGTTTGCGCGTCAGGTAGTCGTCCGTGTAGAAACCCACGATCTCGGCGAACACCTCGGTCTCCCCGCGGCTGAACGTGAAGTCGGGGATGAACACCGTCCCATCGACGGCGATGGCCCGCGGCTCACGGCGCATGACCCACCCATGCACGACGCTCAGGCGACCGCGCGCGTCCTGGGCCAGCCAGGCCCGCCCGAAACTCTCCTCGACGGCGCTATCATACGAGAGCGCCTCGTCCTCCGCGGGGTCCGCCCCCAGGGTCGCGCCGATCGTCACTGAGTGCAGCGCCGCGATGAGCGCGTCGTCCAGGCCCACATGAAACAAGCGGTCGTTCACCCCGAGCACCCGCGCCCACCCGCCCCGCACGGCCGTGGGGTGGCGCCGGACGAGCCGCGCGACCACGGCGGCAACAGGCGCACCGCCGGGGGCCGGAACCGTGCTCTCAGCAGGGACGTTGGTCGCTCCCGCTAGAGCGACGCCCTCGGAGTCGTCGGCCTCCCCCGGCTGATCGTCGCCCGGCGGCACACCGCCGACGGTATCGCCCTGGACCGTGCGGCCACGGACCAAGGCGCGGCTCCCCGGACCGTACAGCGTCACCTGGAGGAGGTCGGGGTCGCGGCCGGACACACCGATCTCGACGCCGACGTGCGCCACCCGGGCGTGGCGGTAAAGATCCTTCAGCGCCGTGGTTTGGGCGGCGGGGATCCGCAGCGTGACCCACGATGCGGCCGCGAGCAGCGTCGCCACGGCACCGCCGTTGTACGCGGCGATAATCCGCTCCGGCGTCAGCGCCGGGGCCACGCCATCCGGGATCGCGGCGCCCGCGGCCTGACCGGCGGTCAACAGGGCCGCGCCGGAGCGGTCGGCCCACAGCGCGGTTTCCAGGTCGGCCGGCGTGACCCCGAGCTCCGCGGCGATCCCGGCCAGGAACGCCGCGCGGTCGGCGGCGGGGACGACGCCATCATACGCCTCCTGGGCGCGGCTGTAGCAGAGAGCGCGCAGGGTCGCCGCGTCCCGTGTGAGGAGAGTCGGGGGCGGCGCGAAGTGATAGCCCACGGCCTCGATGGCGCGTGCCAGGCAGCGCCCCAGCCGGTAGTCGCCGGCCACGTCCTCGACCTCATCGCGCAGCGTATCTAGGGAGGCGCGCGGACGTCCGACAGCTCCGACATAGAGGGCCAGCAAGCGCTCAACCACGGCGCGCGTGCGCGTCGCACGAGGATCGATGAGCGCGGGCGTCAGGGACCAGGATACCGTCTGACCGGGCGCGGAGGAGCGGTCGGGTCCCAGCGGCAGGGGGCGCGTGAGCCGACGGATGCTCCGGGGCAGGTCCGCGAGCTTGAAGAGGAGCATGCCTATACCAAGCCTCCTAGCGCACTGGTCACGCGCTGCGCGGGCCGGGACACCCCCTGGCCACGGCCAGGGCCCGACATCCGGCGCAAGCCGCGGCGCGCCGAGATACCCTCCTCGGCGGTCTGACGCGCCACCAATTCATAGAGTAGCGCCTGCTTGTCAGGGGCCGGGCGCAGGATGCGACCCAGGCGCTGGATGGCGTCGCGCTCCATGCCCGTGCCGGCCATGATGATGGCCACGCTGGCGGCCGGGACGTTGACCCCTTCGTTCCACACGCGGCTCACCGCGATCTTGGTCACGCGCCCCTCGGCGAAGTCGGCGGTCAGCGCCGCGCGCTCGGCAGGCGGCGTCTGACCCGTGATCGTGGGCAGCAGGTAGGCCCGCCCAACAGCCTCGACGGCCTCGACGTGCTCCGCGAACACCAGACAACGCTCGGCGCGGTGCCGGATCAGGAGCGTCTCAAGGAGATCCGTCTTCGCCTGGCTGGTGAGCGCCAGGGTGCGCGCCCGCTGGTACGCCAGCATGGCGGCGCGGGCCGCCCGGTCGAAGACGGACTTCTTGCGCATCTCGAGCAGGAAGGTGCCGCCGTCCATGCCAATCCCGCCAGCCTCGTCGCGGTAGTCCAGATAGAGGGCCATGTCCCGGTCGTACGCCACACGTTCCTCGGGCGAGAGGTCGACCCGCAGCGTGATGACCCGATAGGGGGCGAGGTAGCCGTCGGCGGAGAGCATCTCGGGTTTCTCGGTAAAGACGACCGGTCCGATGAGGTCGTCCAGATCCGCCTCGCGGCCATCGCTCCGCGCGAGGGTGGCGGAGAGACCCAGGCGATACGGCGCCGCGGCGGCTTCGGCGATGGTTCGGTAGCCCGAAGCGGGCAAGTGGTGGACCTCATCGGCGACCAGGAGGCCGAAATCCCCGACACGGCCAAGGGCCAGGGCCGCGCTGTCGTAGGTCGAGACAACGATGGCGCGATCCCACTCCCTCTCACCCGCGCACACGATCCCCACGGCCTCATCCGGAAGCCCAAGCGCCGCGATCACCTCGCGCCGCGTCTGGCGGCAAAGGTCGATGGTGGGGACAAGCATCAGGGTCCGCGTGTCGGCGCGCGCGATGGCGAGCGCCGCGACCAGCGTCTTCCCCGCGCCGGTCGGGAGCACGATGACACCGCGGCGGCCAGCGGCGTCCCAGGCGGCAAGCGCGTCGTCCTGGTACGGTCTAGCCGCGCTCACGATGTGCGGGGCGAGGCCGAGAGGTGGCGTCGGATCGAATGCCAGGAGGACGGGATACTTGGCCCCGATGAGAGATTGGAGCCGCGACAGATGCAGGGGGCGCGCGCGATAGACGTGCGCCTGGCGAGGATCACGCACGACCAACTCCCCCACCCGCGGAGCCGCGGCGAGTCCCAGGCGTGTTGTCAGCACGAGGTCAGCGCCCTGCCGCGCGATGGTGACGGACGGCGGATCGGCTACAGGCGCGGACGTGCCACGACCTACCTCCGACTGGTTACCGTCCACGACGCACTCCCTTGGGGTGCAGAACTGGGTAGATTGCTGCTCTGCTCCTACACCCTACCTGTTCCCCTCCTAAGAATACTCGGTCCAGGGTGCAAAGTTGTCCCTATATGCCGGTCCGTCGCCCCCTGCACGACGCGGAAAACGACTGCCTCGAGGAGGAATGCGTCGTCTTGCTCAACTTTCTGGCCCTATTCTTTGCTCGATCAGTGGCCCCATGACGTTGCTGATTCACGAGTCAGAACGGCCCTTCTGAGACGTGAAAAGGGCTATCGAGCGGCTCGCTGCGTCCAACGATAGCCCCAGATCCCGACCGATTCACGGCACGACAGGTGACGGCCTTCCCATCAACACGACGTTGACGGTGTCCCGAACGTCGCCGAAGGCGGGCGGGACGGCCTCAGGTCGTGCCCCGGACGGGAAACACTATGGATCGGGTTCAGTCGGGAAGGCGACGGGCCAGAGACGCTCGGGGATGTGTCGATGCTGCCACTCTCGTTCCCGACCCGTGGGTTCGGCGGCGGCGGCGACGGCCTTGAGCGCGTAGGTCGCGGCGTGCGGCGCATGAGCGGCCATGTGGGCTGTTGCGGCGGCGTGCCCGGAGGCTCGAGCGGCGGCAACCGCGGCGGCATCCTCGGCCTCCCGCGCGGCAGCGTGCGTGGCGGTGGCGCACCTCCGGGCGTCGGTCATGGCAAGCTCGCCGGCGGCCCAGGCGCGACCGGCGTGAATCGCCTGGCGTGGTCGGTCATCACCCGGATGCTTGTCCTCGAAGTGATGCAGCACATGCTCCGCGCAGTCAGCGGCCCAGAGCACCAATGACCTGTGGTCCTGCTTGTTCAGCCCCATGTCGTTCCCTCTTTCCGCGTCAGCTGCCTCCGGGTGGGATGCCGGTCACCTATAAAGCCGCCTCACAGGGCCACGTAGCGACCAACGTGACAGGAATGTCCAGTCCCGCGCGCCCACATAACGCGAGCGGCACGACTCTGGCAAAGAGATACTGGGCACAATACGCGTAGCGACGACCGCTCGTGCCAGGAACGACCTAACCGTCAACATCGGGGGGGTCCACGACTCTCTCGTTTCAGCACGATGGGCCATCGTCCCATCGTTCCCCTGGCCATCGGGCGGAACAGATCACGTCTCTCTGATGGCCCGCGCCTGCCCTCAGGCGACGTCTTCGTTCCATGCGCGGATCGTCCAGCGACGGACAACACCGTGCAGCACGAAGGGATCGTCTTTGACGAACTCTTCGGCGGCATCGCGCGTGGTGAAGACACCGATGGCGTCCCCGTTCTCGGGGTCACTCAAGGGGCCAGCCATCAGGAGCGTGCCACGGGCGTGGAACGCGGCAAGACGCGCGCGGTGGGCGTGACCATGGAGGGGCGCCGTCGACCGAAAATCATCGGCGGATTCATAGAACATCATATATTTCATCGCTGACCTCTTTTCAAGCAGCGGGCCGTTACTCGACGCATCTCCCGACCGATGGGTATCGATTCGATACTCCCAGCGCACACGACGGCCGTCGCCCCGAGAACCCCTAACGATGGCGCTTCTCCGTCACGTCTGTCCTACCGCACACGCTCATCGAGGGATTGGAGAAGAGCCTCGCCCCACCCTGTTGGTCGCCCTGCATGGCGCCACGCTCGTATCGCCTCAGACAGGCCGCCGTGCGCGGCAGCGTCGCCTGCTTGGAGCAAAACTTCGGCCAGACGCACCGCCCACCGCATGCCGTCACCGCCATCAGCGGAACGGATATCATCGCTCCGCTCCACGCGTTCGCCCCGTGCCGACGGCGACCCGATCGTCGCGGGCGCGCCCGCCTGTTGCCCATTCACATGTGCTTCGCTAGTAGTATCATCTGTAGCGATTCGATACAGCGATGCCTCGGTCGTCTCCGTTTGCTGACCTCCGAACAACGTTTCGTTAGCAGTACCATCTGTAGCGATTCGATACAGCGATGCCTCGGACGCCACGGGTCGCACCGCCTCGGTGTCGCCCGTGGAGCGTGGCGCGGTTTTTCTCTCGCCGAATACGACCAACCGAGCCAGGCGCTTCTCCTCGCGCAACTGGTTGACTTCGAGGCGCTCACCGGCCTTCACGCGATCAAGATACTGCTGGCGTAGCTCGTCGGGTAATCTCTTCAACTCGATGGCGACGGAGGCATTCACCTCGCCTCGACGCACGGCCTCGGTCAGGCGTGGGTCGAAGAGGAGGTCGGTGCGGCGCTGGACGTAGGCGCGGGGCTTGCCGATCCGCTCCGCCACTCCCTGGAGGGAGAGGTCCGCGAGTTGCATCAATTGCCGGAGCGCGAGCGCCTCCTCCAGAGGGTCCAGTTCCTCGCGCTGTAAGTTGGCGACGAGCTGCTGGATGCGCACATCGGTCACGTCCCGGCCGGCGACGACGATCACCGGCACGTCGGTCCGGACGCGCCCCGAGGCGCGATAGCGACGCTCGCCATCAAGGATGCGGTAGCGGATCCGTCCATCCTCCAGCGTGCCATCCTCGTACACGAGAAGCGGTTGCAGGACCCCGTCTTGTCGGATGCTCTCCGCCAGCTCGGCGAGTCCCTCCTCGTCGAAATGCCGCCGTGGCTGTCCCGGATCGGGCGCGAGCTGATCGAGCGGCACAAGGAGCGCGTTGGTGAGCATCGTCTGGGCGGGAGCGACGGGCGTGGCCGGCGCGGCCTGACCACGCCCGGCCGTCGGGCCGATGGAACGGCGCGCCACTACCGTCCCCCCGTCGGGACCAAGGTCGCCTGGGCGAGGACGAAGGCCGCCAGCGCCCGGTACGCGTCCGCGGCGGCCGCCTTGGGGTCGAAGTCCACCAGCGGCAGGCGCGCGCTCATGCTCTCCTTGACCCGTGGCGAGTAGGCGACCGGTTCGCGCACGAGGTCACCGTACGTCTCGGCCATCGCGGCGAGAGCGGCGCGGTCAAACACCTCGCGCGCGCGGACATCGGTCGGGACAATGCCGGCCAGTCGGCCGCCCCCAAGCGGCTCCTGCTCCTCCACGAAACGCACTGTGTCCTCCAGAGCATCGAGCGACTGCTGCGAGAGGTCGGTGGGCAGGAGGCAGAGCTGAGCGGCCAGGACGGCGCTCGCGCTCGGAAAGTCGAGCTCGGGCGGCGTGTCGATAATGATCGCGTCGTAGCCCGCGAGCGGCGCGAGTAGACTGCGCAGGCGGACCGAGGCGGCCGGGTTGCCGGCGAGTTGACTCCGTGTCTCGCGCATCGTCGCGTTACCGGGCAGCAGGTCCAGGTTCGGCGTACCGGTGGGCGCGATCAGGTCGGATACCCCGCGCGCCGGCGCGATGAGCCGCGCCCCCAGGCCCTCCGTCGGCATGTCGCCCAGCAGGATGCGCGAGAGCGAGCCCTGGGGATCGGCGTCGACGAGGAGCGTCCGCTTCCCCTGGACGGCGAGCGCGCCGGCCAGGTTGAACGCCGTCGTCGTCTTGCCGCTGCCGCCCTTGCGACCCACCATAGCGATGACCAGCGCCGTCATACGTCGACCTCCTCTCGCGTGGCAGGCTCTATCACCTCGTGCGCCCGCGCGTCCCGCGTGCTCTCCAGTATCCCATGCGCGCGCGCCAACTCGGCGACGGCGAGTCGCACCACGTGGGACCGGTTACTACGGTAGAGAGCGGCGAGGTCGTCAAGAAGCTTTTTCGTCTCGTCGTCGACGCGCACGTCAACGCGCTCGCTCTTACTCGCCCCCCGTTGTCCTGACATCATACGGACAGTTTGGCATACACGCGGCCGGAGCCGCAAGCGATTGCCATGATAGCGAGGGTGTCGGTCACAGCGAGCCCATCCGAATAGGTGTCGCCGGACACAACGTGCGCGCCTTGTGTCACCTGCGACACGTGCCGCGATCCTAGCGCAGGCGCGCGTCGGCAATCTCTACTCTCTCGTCCTGCCAGCGCGCCTCCTCCGCATACGACCGCGCGATCCTCCGCACCATCGCGGCGGTGCGTGGCCAATCCGCATTTAGATGCTGCGCGTCGTCCAGGTACCGCGCTTGGAGCGCGCGTTCCTGCGCTCCTCCATCGCCGAGGCCGCGCGACGTCACGCCCCGGCTGCGCAGCAGCCCGAGTTCCAGGCCCGCTTCAAGGTCGCGGTTCGCGATCCGCTCGACGAGGCGTCTCACCGCGCGGTGGGGCCACAGCCCGTCAGGGTCGTCCGGCACGTAGCGCAGGACTCGGCCGATCTGCTGGTCCGCGATTCCCTCGCGCCCCCGTAGCGGCGCGAGGGCGCGCACAGCGGCGACCCACGCGTCCAAGGCCCCCTCATCAACCGTGCCGTCGTGGTAGCCGGGCGGGTACCGCCATGAATCCAGCAGCTGATAGCCGAGCATAACCCTCGCCCTCTCCTCGTCCGTCACCTCTCCAGGCTCTTCATCGCGGGCGCGGAAGACCATGCAGAGGATATCCACGAAGAACTCCGGATTACGGGCAAGTTCCCGGCCGAGGACGCTCGCTGACCGTCCAACACCCCGCAGGAGAGGCAGGAACATCCATTCGAGCTGAGCCAGACGGGACGTGTCGATCGTCTCGGACGTCGCCAGGTGGTCGAGCAAGACCGTTATGTCGTGCGCGCGCCTCCCCCCCTGGCCAGGGCCACCCCGACGATACAATTGCTCGAGCGCCTGCGCGGCGAGATCGGTGTCGATCCCCGGCGCCGCGCCGTGCAGGGACTTCCCGAGCAGGTCGACCGCATGGGCGGGGCGTTCGTACCGAAGGAGGAGCCTGGCGGCCCGCCCAACCGCGGTGGGATCATCGAGGGGGGTCGGCAGTACTCTCGACCAGTACGCGCGTTCCGTGTCCTCGCCGAGGCGCTCGGCCCAGTCCCACGTCTCCGGCACGAAGGGGAGCGTCCGGAGGAACGCGGCACACTTCTCCGGCGCCCACCCCGAGGCCGCGGTCTCCAGCACCGACCTCGCCCACGGCCGCCCTCCCAGGTTGAAGCGCGTCGTAGTGTAGCCCAGCGCCAGCAGACGGTCGGCGTCGTCAGGCGCGTCGAGCAGGTCGAGCAGTCCCGCCGGCTCGTCCTCGGACTCGGCGGTCTCGGTCAGCGCGATGGCCACACCGACGACGTCGGGCCTCTCGGCGAGGTGGGCCAGGCGCCGCAGGTCCGCGAACCCGCCGTCCCTGCGGAGGGCGCGGACCGCGTCCGCCTGCGCGTTACGCACCGCCTGGAGGTAGTCGTCCTGCTCTCTCCACCCCCCCTCCACGAGATCGGGCGCCGGGGCGAAGAGCCATGCGGCGCGTTGGGCGGGATCGCGTGGAGTGAGGCGCTCGTACACCCGTTCCATCCGGTCCACCACGTCGGTTGGTAGCGCCCAGTCGGCGTCCGCGAAGCGACGATGGTCGACGATCGCGGAACGCAAGGCGTCCCAGACCAGCGTCCGATCCTCACCGGAGAAAGCCTCGGGCTGGGTGTTCTCCAACGCGGCGACGACGCGCTCCTGCGGCAGGTCGCCGAGAATGCCGATCAGGTCGCCCCATCGGCCGCCGTTCGCGCCGACGTCATCCAGCAGGCGGTCGGTCACCGCCTCTATAGCGTGGCGATACTCCTCGAATGGGACGCCCGCGTCGCGCGCGTCCTTCCAGTCCCGCCACCGTGGCGCGTGCGACGGTGTCAACACGGCCTCTCTCTGCGGCAGGATGGCCAGCATCAGGCGCCATGTGACATCGGGCATGTCTTGTCGCAGGGTGTCGAGGGCGGCGAGGCGATGGGAGAGGGACGCCGCCGTTTGTGGGTTCCAGATCAAGAAGATGGAGTGCAGGCTCTCGAAGGGGCGATTGGCGAGCGAACCGCCCGGATCGAGCCGGCTGAGGATGGCGAGATGGCGTGACACGAGGCCTAGATAGGCGGGTGACCAGCCCAGGTTTTCCAAGGCCCACAGCAGCCCGGTGTGAGGGGAGGCGGCGAAGAGGGCCGCCCTCGGACCCGCATCAACGAAGAGCGCCACGAGGGGCGACGGATCGCGCGAGAGGGCGACATCGACCGCGCGCAAGAACGGCTCCGGCGCCGCCTCCGCGAGCAAGGGGAGCACCCCGGAGAGGGATGACCATATCATCGCACCCTCGTCGGCGTTGGCCCGGTCCAGCAGGTCACGCGCGATGTCGTCCGCGTGCCATTGCCCCGTATGGCCCGTGAAGAATGTGGTGTCGCCGCTTCGGGCGCCCATAATGGCGAGCGTGTCGACGAGGCCTTCGCGCAGATGCGCCGACAGCGGGTGCTCGCGGCCGCGGACGTTCGCCATCCAGCGATCCTCCGGCGGGAGGTCGAGCGCCGGGTCGGCGATCTCCAGCGCCTGCAGGAGCGCGTCACGGAACCGGGCGAGATCGGTCGGCGCGAGATAGGCCGAGAGCCGGTCCCACGCGTCGCCCTTGGACACGAGGAACCATATCGACCCCACCTTGCGTAGGGGCGGATCGGACGCTTGCGCCCAATGGACAAGGGTGCGCTCGATATCCTGGTAGGGGCGGTCGGCGAGGTCGGCGATCACCTCTTGATCCCCGGACTTTCGCTCGTCCCAGACGCCGGCCAAGAGCGCGGGCAGGAGGGCCGGGGCCTCGAAGCGGTGCGCCCAGGCGGGCCTGGCCAGCCCTTTGTCGATCGCGAGGCGTCGGCGGAGGGAGGTGAGGCTGGCGCGTCCCCTCGCCGCGAGGGCATCCGCATCCTCCTCCGTCACGCCGATCCTCACGAGCGCCGCCTTCACCCCGTCGCGACGGAGCTGGGGGAGGATGAGGTCATCCGGCGATCCTTCTTCCCTCCCGACCGGGATCAGGACGCGGTTGCCGTGCCGGATCGCGCGGGCGGCATCCGGATCCGCGAAACGGGGGATCAGGATAAGGGAGCTGGTCGAGGTCACCGCCCACTCCCACCCCGCAGCGTCATTGACCACGAGCGCTCGCGCGAGGAGCGTGTCTGCCCGATCCATCCCGTCGATCGTTGCGGCGATGCAGGCGAGCGCCTCATCCGCGGATTCGCCTTGCACCCGCACCAGGGGGGACGTCGCCTCGATGCGGCTGCGGAGGACCTCCGCGGCCGTCTCCCGCCCCGCGAGCACGATCTCGGCCGAGAGGGCCGGCTGTGTCGCGTTACGCCAGTCCGACCAGTAGCTCCGGAGGTCCTGCACCGACGGCCAGCTCTTTCCCAGCACGGCGGAGAGCCAGGCATGCACGGCCGGCGCGAGACCAAGCCACGTCTCCAGATCATCGGCATCGATCACGCGCACATCGCGCCACGGCCCGCCGCGCTTGCGCTCCTTCTCCCAGATCCGTTTCGATGCCCAACGACGCGGCGTGACGAAGACGAACGTCGTCTCGGCCGGGTCCGCCCCGATCGGGTTAGCCGACCGCTTCTCGTAGTCGGCGTCGGCTTTGCGCTTGATGTCGCCGCCGACACCGATCTCCCAGACCGACCGCCCCTCCGGCACGTATGGGGCCGTTGCCGCATTGACCACGACACCGTCATACCCGCCGTGCTGGATGCCCTCGCAGGCGACCATATCGATACGCTGAAGGCCGTCCGTCGTGGCGAGGACTAGTTTGCGGAGCACCTCTGAGATGCGTTCCTGTGCGGCCCGCGTGTCGGCCCACACCGTAAGATCGGTCGCCGTGGCGAGCAACGGCGAGACGACGCTTCGCACTCCTTCCGCGGGAGTCGCGCGCCAGCCCTGAGCGTCGACAGGCTCGACGACAGCCCACCCAAGGGATGTGGCATCGCCTCGTTCGAGCGCCTCGATGATACGGTCGCCCCATCGCAACAGCGCCGTGGAGACGGCGCGGCCTGTCGCCTCATCGGGAGGCGGTAAGTGACTGACGTGAATCTGAGCCGCCTGCTCTCGCAGGAGGCGACGAGCCTCGATCACCGCGACGGCCGCGTCCATCGCGTCCACCCGCCCCTCGTAGCTCAAAAGGGCGCCCAGCACCGCGAAGATCGCATCCCACCGCGGGAAGACGTCGGGGCGCGGGGCGGCGAAGAGAAGGAGGCTCTGCGGTTGGACGACGTAGTGCTCAAGGCGATTGCGCCGGCGTTCGACGCCGAGCATCCCTGCCTTTCGCAGCGCTTCCAATTCCTTCTCCACGTTGCGCTTCGAGTAGCGCACAACCTCCGACAGATCCGCGGCGGTGGCGCGCGCCTCCGGATGCGCGACAAAGTACAGGAGGATCTCTGACCGTGCGCTCACCCCGAAGGTTGTGCGGAGACGAAGGCTGATAGCCGCGGGGCGTCTGAAGTCGTCTAGACCGTCCTTCGTCGAAGGCTTCACCCGCAGGGGTTCCGTGGCGTCCGGCCATCCAGCGTCGCCGAACGCGTTCACCGTCGCCGCAAACGGACCCCATCGTTCGCGCAGGGCCGGCGAGGCGAGCTTCAGGAGATTGCGGAGGCGCGCGACGGAGATGTAGCGGCTGTTGCGCGCGCACCAGATGATGCACTCGTCCCGCAGCCTCGAGTCGCCGTCGCCGAGGAGCGCGGTGAACAGGATGAGTGGTTCCGGGTCGATCGCCCAGCCTTGGTGGCGCCGGGCCCAGCCGGGCACGCCCATCTCGGCCCACAGGCTCCACGCCAAGGCGAGTGTGCGCTCACCCAGAGGCCCCGATGATGCGGTTAGGTTAGGGGTATGTTTCATCATCCTCAACGCCGAAGAGCCTCAACGTCTCCGCCACCAGACGCGGGAACGTGGGGCCGATGTCTTGGCCTCGCACCCAACGCGCGGCGTCGAGCAACTCGCTCGGGGTCGGCGCGAGGCGGCGCAGGTCGTCGGCGTGCTTTCCTTGACCGGAATGGTCGACGGCTGCATAGAGCTTCAGGTAGATATGGTCGAGACGGCTGGCGACATGCACCACGAGGGTGCGATAGATCCGCGTCTCGACCCGCTCACGGAACCCCTCCGGCAGACCGGTCTGGAGCTGTGCCGTCGGGCCGCCATTGAGCCAGTCCTCGGCCAGCCCCAGCTGACCGGCGACATCGCGGACAGCCTCGACAAGCTCGACGGGGAGGGGCCGGGCGCTGATGTACACCCCATCGCGCACCAAGGCGAGGACATCGAGATCCTTCGTCGGCCGATGGATGATACCGAGGAGCAGCAAGGCGCTGCCCCCGACCACGACGATCTCGTAGGCGGCGCCTTGATCCTCGAGCAGGAGGCCAAGCTGCTCGAGGGCTTGCTCGATCGCATCCTCTTCCATCTATGCGAATCTTACCTTCGCGTTTGACCCTTGTCAAGTGCCGTCGTGAATCGTCTGATCAGGCCCAGAGTAGGGCTATTGCCGCGCTCATGGGCGGCGACTGACTGTTCTGGCCGCGCACCTCTATTGAGGTGGGGATGGACGGGCATCTGCTTCCCGCACCGTATGCGTTCTTGCGGTTGGCCACGCCGTTTGAGAGAACAATGAGTGTCTTGTCATACTGCCTATCTTGCGTTATTATTAGAACGTATGTTTTATTATAAACATGTGGGAGGTAGGCGTACAGGGGCGATATAAGCGCGGCGCTAAGGAACGTAGAGACGAACATCGCATAATTCATGAGCAACACAATGGGTATAAGGCACTTGTATAATTCCTTTACCACAGTTACTATATGAGAACGGCCCATGACTGGTAGAAGGACGGAACCCGATGACCATGGAACTCTTGTCTATTCCCGAGGCAGCCACGCGACTCGGCGTCTCGCGCGTCCGCGTGTGGCAATGGGTGCATGACGCGCGCTTGCCCGCCGTGCGGCTCGGTAAGTATTGGTTCATCGATCCGGCCGACCTCTCATTGGTCGTGCCGCAGAAGCGGGGTCGCCCGCGCAAGGAGCAGGTATGCGCGTGAACGCCTCTCCCCGGTCGGCGCGTCGCCGCGCCGCGGATAACACACCTTGGAGCGCCCATATGTAGGACGGCTGGGTGGCGAACATGGCCACTATATAGAGAAGGACTCGCCGGCGTCAACCGGCGAGTCCCCTTGCTAATCACTATCACCTGACTCTGGTGCGCAACCCGCCAAGCTCTCCACCAGGGCCACTACAGGAGACCGGATCCTCGTGCGGAGCGTCAACTCCCTCCGAGGAAGCGGTCAGCTAGGAGACTTTCTGTGTCGAGGAAGGCTCCCGGCGTCTATGGTCAGCATAGCAACGCCGGGGATGGCTGTCAATTCCCTTACCGGGTGCGCACGCGCTCGGCGGGACGCCGCGCGCCCGTGATGGATGGTGGCCAGTGCGCGTGCGGGGTGGGCGATGCCCGGATTCGCTAAACCCACCACTACCCAGACGCCGGACGCGCTCCTGGATTACTGGCTGACGCGCCTCGCGGGCTCCGAGCTGCGCGTGCTGCTCTATGCCGTGCGCCGGACCTACGGGTTCAAGCGCGATGAGGACGCGATCGGCCTGGACCAATTCCTTCACGGCATCACCACGCGCGACGGCGCGGTCCTCGACGAGGGGATCGGCATCAGTCGGCGGGCCCTGCTCTACGCCATCAAGAGCCTCGTGGACAAAGGGCTCCTGCTCAAAGGTCGCCACGTCGACGACGGGGGGCGCGACACGGTGAGCACCTATCGACTCTCCATCGTCGACGAGCGTCACCCCCGCGCCGTTCAGGGCGTGCGCGCGGTCAACACGACGCAGGTCCCCGACGAGATCTTCGACTACTGGCTCTCCCGCCTCTCGGACGCGGAGTTGAGGGTCCTCCTCTATATCGTGCGGCGCACCCTGGGCTTCAAGAAACAGGCCGACGCCATCAAGCCGGCGCAGTTCCTCGCCGGCGTCCGCAGTCGCGCCGGCGATCAGCTCGACGACGGGTGCGGCGTCTCGGAGAAGCATCTCTACCGAGCGATCAACGGCCTGAAGCAGAAGGGCTTGATCATGGTCAAGCGCCGGGTATCGGAGCGCGTCGGGAACTTGGCCTCCCTGTACACGCTCGTCTTTGAGAACGATCTGCCGGGGCTGCTCCGGCCTGACGTGGACCCGGATCCGCGCGCCCACGATTACCGCGTCGACGAGGATGAGACGGTGAAGACCTTCGAGCGCGACCAGGTACAAGAGGGGTGCAACGAGGACGGGGAGAGGGTGCAATTAGGACAGGGAGGGGTCCACCATAAGTCCGATACAGGGGTGCAAGCAGGACAGGGAGAGGGCGCAACGAGGACGGGGAGAGGGCGCAAGCAGGACACGAAGGGCTATACGTCCGTAGTAGCCCCACAACAAACAGATACTTTAAAGGATA
>JAABUX010004282.1_pt1 | contig 18221 bp, 19 predicted proteins | sample 5561851 | NCBI WGS metagenome assembly JAABUX01 (sample SAMN10711883, study PRJNA513361) | rock metagenome | isolation source: Antarctica rocks | place: Antarctica: Victoria Land, Richard Nunatak red sandstone | collected 2016-01-03 | reverse complement strand
TTAGAGCAACTCTATCTTTTTCAAAAAAGCTAGAGAATCATATTGGTGCTATTTGGTATTTTATTCATCATTACAATGCGTGTTTGCAGTCTTGAAGGGCTAATCACTACATATTTACCACTACCATAGCTCGAACCCTTATTCCACCAGGCTTCTGCTTGAGAAATCATCGCACAGGATAGAATGCTACCTGAGATCAGGGCGATTAGAACAAGCTGCCACAACTTCTGTTGCCGGGCGTTAACATAGATGGAGGTAATTTTAGTAGCCAGGAGGTAAGCAACAGCTATCTGAATCCCCAAATAGCAGGGAATCATATACCGACTGGTAACTGAACGAGATGTCTGATAAATTAAGTCTGGTAGTATTAGGGATATTGCTGTAATGCCAATCAGCAAAAAGATAAATATCCCAGCTTGTTTCGGAGCCCGATGCCAGAGAAAATAAAGTGAGTATACTACTAGAATTAGAATTGGTATAATCAATAAGTATTTTGCCGGATTGTCGATGTAATCGAAATTGATATCTATGAAGATAGAGCTAGTATTAACAGCCCATTCTCTAACTAAATACCAAAAAGATTTGCTCTCAGTCTTGCCTACTGCTTTATAAATATGCTTAGAGTTATTAATAACTACTAGGAGCCAGGGCGCAAAAGCTAGTAACCCTACTACAGAGGCAAGCAGGTAAGCAATCAAAGTCTTACTTAACCGGAATTTGTCTATTATAACTACATAGATTCCATGTCCAATTGCCACTAACCCAAAAGCCAAATGTGAATACAAACCCATTACAACTGTTGCGGCATAGATTCCCCAAGTCAGCTTAGTATTAAGCCGAATAGCCCGCAGGATTGCAGCGCTCGATAGCAAAATTGCCACTGTCCATAAACTATACTGTCGTGCCACCTGAGCAAACAATAAGTCGAACGGTGAGACAGCTATCAGTGTAACTGCCATCCATCCTGTTCGCGGTGATGCAAATAATTCCAAGCATAACCAATAGATACAAGGGAAAGCTAGCAGGCTAATGATGGCAGGTTAACTTCTAGTTACAGCCAATGAATTACCAAACCAGTGCATCCAAAATGACGCCATTATATAGTACAGCGGCGAAAGCTGAGGCTCTTCTACTGCTAAAGACTTAACGGTATCAGTTACGCCTTTTTCAGGGTTAGCGCGCTGATACTTCTGCAAATCTTCGACGCCAATCTCATCACCATCTGCGAATTGCTGGACTACTTGTGTCTCTGTATATCCAGAAATACGCAGGTATGTAAAAGCCTCATCGTACCAGAAGACGCTTTTATCAAGATTAACAAATCGGAAAAATACACCTATGATCAACAAAGTTATGATTGGACGTAGCCAATGGTGATAGTTCCAACTTTTCTTTAGCTCAGATATCATAAGTATTGTTAATTGTAATTATAACTAATTGGGTTAGTTAAGAGAGACCGCCTTAAGGGGCGATCGCTCAGAGAGCATCACGCCCAGTCAATTATCGATTTGCCAACCAAATGCTTTTGGGCACTAGGCAGTGAACGCTCGTTTCCCCCGCTTTCATCTTGCCTAGACGACAATCCATTGTCATACTGGTAAGAGAGTAGGCATCTAGACGTGAAACCTTATGCTTCTGCTGGAGCAAATTAATCATCGCCAGGGAAGCGTTCTTCATGGCTTTGTCTAAATCGATCCCCTGATCGTCATTAGTCTTGTCAGGATTGTTACTAGTTTTGTCACTGGTAACATAGTACTGGGGTGTATCAGCGGTCGGATACTCGACGGTACGTTTGGCTTGAATATTCTTAGGATTGAGACAATGAATGCCCCTCTTGAGATTCACCATTTGGGAAATCCGACAATCCGACACTTGAGCCATGAGCGTGGCTGCCTCGGTTGGACTGATGCGGCGCTGCTGTGCCAGTAATTTGGTCGTTTCCGCTTGAGCGATATCCAGAGCCTGATCCAGGTCTTTAGAAACCCCCAGCGTGATCCAGTGGGTGGGAGTCTCAATATAAGGCCATTCCTGCTTTTTGCCCTTGATCACCGAGACATTCAGTACTAATTCTTTGAAAGCCGTGTCCATACCTGTGAGGTTGATCTCCCCATTGCCTTGGGCAGCTTCAGAGTCACCAGTCCATAGCAGAGCGCCTTTAACAAATACTGGCATGTATTGGGTCGTACCCGCAACCAGATCACGGATGTCCAGATTACCACCGTAGGGTCCGGGCAGGGCTGTACTATACTTGCCGGGTTCGGCTCTGGCAACCCCAATGATACCTGGAAACGGTGCCAGAGGAATTTCAATTCCAGGGGCGAATTGTGCCACGTTTTTATCCATATCTAGATAAAAATACTTTACTTGCCCATCTAGAAATTGTTTGGGAAAGGCCCCAAACATCCCTGGAATGTTGAAATTGGTGGCGTAGGAGCGGGGAACAACTTTTAGAATCTGTACTTTCAGGACGTCGCCCGGTTCCGCATTTTTGATGTAGATAGGTCCTGTGATCGAATGCATTCCCCGTTGTGGATTCTCAGTCCGAAGCTTTTTTATTTCCTCAATAGTTGTCCCTGGCACAATTTTATTTTGGGAGTGCATCATGGTTTCCACAACCACCGTATCGCCAGAGGCAATTTCCATTACAGGGGGTTGGGAATTGTCAAACCATCCCCACTGGGTGGTTTCAAGGGTTGCAGGCAACAAATGCACCCTACCTGGATAATCTGCTGGTACCACCCTGAGGCTATCGTCGGTTATCTTAGATACCGTTTGCTTCGGCTGTTGGGCCTCGGCACCCGTACTAAGAATAATGCCGAGAAAGATCAGGCTTACCGCCAACCATTTAGACGCTCTGAATTTGCCTATTTTTATCATACTACTCCTCACTTAAATATCAATTCAGTCAAGTGAAGGAAATTTCCTTCTGCTGTTAGCAGAACTAGAAAGTAAACCTAGTTCTGATTGCGCCAACCACGACATCGGCATTGCCGTTGTTGAAGTTGGGATTGGTTGTCCAGATTACACCAGGAGTGATAGTTATGTTGTCTGTCAGTCGGTACTGATAAAATCCTTCGATGTGCAGTGAATTGTTGGGATCGGTGCCGATTTGCGACCTAAGAGAATGGCTCACCCCAACCACTCTAGGCTCCATACCGAAGACGAAACCTGCAACACTGCCCTCCTTTCCCAAGTCAGGGAAGGCAAGGATGATTGCATAGTTCAATATACTCAGATCTCCCCGGTTAATTGCCCCTCGCAATGTAGAGAGGGTGCGACTGGCAGTGTAGCCAACCCAACCATTGATTACAAATTTAGGGGCAAGCCGCAGAGTTGCCTCTACAGCGTAGGAATTGCTATTAACTGGCAAACTATCTCCCCTTAAAGGGCCCAAAATCCCAGGTATAGCCGCCCTGCCGCTAGGGGTTGAACCTACACTAGTGCTGCTACCACTACCGCTAGGACCACCACCAACAGCTGAAAACAGAGCATTATTATTACTGAGCAAAGTCGACCGCAGGTTAGCGCGATTGCTACCAGCAGTCAGGTCAGTGTTAAAGGAATTAACGTAGGTCAATCCCAAATTGAACTGTTTGCTCGGCTTAATGACTAATTGTGCGATCGCACCATAAGGTCCATTAAACAAACCACTCCCAGGGGATGGGTTATTGCCAGCACTCGCTAAATAACCCAAGCCCAGTACTAACTTGTCGCTCAAACTGTGCCTCACTCCTACCCCAGCACCACTGACTAGGTTATAAATCGGATTGCGAGTTCCAAAGTTAGACAGGGCACCATAATTACCATCACCATCAATGTAAGGGTTGAGGGTACCGACAGTATCATCAATCTCGCCCGAATTCGCGTCTAGGTAAACCACTGTCTTCTGACCGATGGGGAAAATGTACGCAAATGTATCTATGCCAACAGCACCAGTGCCTCCAGTGCTGAAAGTCGGCCCAGCAAATCGCAAATCGCCATCTGCTGTAAAGGTGGAATTGCCGGATAATGAGAACAAGGTTCGGGACCTGAGACGAGCTAGGAGCAAATCCTTACCATTAAAGCTCGTGGCAAAGTTGAGCTGAACTCGAGAGCCTAGTACAGGTACCCGGTCGATTTTTCTGCCATTCGCATTTTGCCCTGTCAACACACTTACGGTTGCGAACAGGGCGCTAGCGCGGAGTTTGGTTATAGTCGAGAATTGACTGACTTCCAACTGGGCTGTTTTAGCCTCCAGTGCGTCAACTCGACCGCGCAGCATCGCCAATTGTGGCGCAAATTCTGCTTGCAGTCTTTGCAGTGTGGCTAAATCTGCTTGCCCAAATTTGTCAGCTGTTGCGGTAGCAATTAGCTGATTGATTGATACGTATGAGGCAAGCATTCAAACCAGCGGCAAACTCGGATCTCGTTACCGCCCGGTTGCCCAGGTAAGTGCTATTCGGATAACCAGCAATACAACCGTAACGCTCTACGAGAGATTGCAGCGCCTGAAACGCCCAGTCTGTCGGTTGCACGTCAGACAACTGGGAAACCGAGGTCATAGAGGCGATCGCGTTGTTGCTGTCGCCGTTGTTACCTTGGCTGCTCAGTTGTGCAACACTGGGAATCTTAGCCGCGGAGTTAGCCGCCTGCGATCGCGGCATTACCTCAGTATGATCAATCTGGGTATGATCTTGGGTATTAGCGGGTGTTTCTGCAGCACTCTCGGCAGCACTAACAACTAGCGTTGCCCCTAAAACAGCTAGGCTAGCTAGCAAATTTTTCCACAAACTTAGCACCATTTTTCCTCTTGTCCTCACACCAATTCCAGCTTCACACCCATTTCTGGGCTGCCCAACTAAGAGCGAAGATTGAACATCTCCAGAAATTCAACCCCGCCCAAAGTATTCAATGTCAGTAGTTTTCATTTCTACTGGGATTCAGAAGTTCCGTGTTGGCTTGACAACACGGAGAGTAAATTATTACTTAATAAGGGATGTAAGCCACCAGGCTCTGTATAGTCGCGGCTCGTTAGCTGCAAAATCGACTCACCAATGCCAAACTCCTGATTCAGATGAGCCTGTAACTGCCTCAGCAAACGCTGCCGTTGGGAGGCATTCAATGATTCCACTATCAGCTCGGCGCACAGCATCACCTGACCCGAACTAATCGTCCAGATGTGTAGCTTCTCGACACGCTCAACCGCACTAAAGGATTTCAGGGTAGCTGTAATCTCAGCCGGATCTATTGAGCGAGGCGCATACTCCATCAAAATCTCCAGGCTTTCCTGAACTAGAGGTATAGCACTCAGACCTGTTAACCCAGCAACCAATAGGCTGGCGGCTGGATCTATCCACAACCAATTCAAGAAGTAAACGGCTAGGGCAGCTATGATCACGCCCACAGAACTGACAGCATCAGCGACTACATGCAGGAAGGCACCCCGCAAGTTGAGGTCATCATGGCTATGCTGATGCAGCAAGGTGATGTTGAGGCTGTTCACTAAAAGACCGATGGCTGCTGTGATTAACATGGGTAGACCCAATACTGGTTCTGGTGCTTGGAATCGAGCAATGGATTCCCAGGTGATCAGGAGTGCGATCGCCAATAAACTGAGGCCATTGACTAAGGCTGCCAGAATTTCTACCCGACGATATCCAAACGTAGCCTGACCAGCAGCAGGTCGCTGAGCCAACCAAGTTGCCAGCAGCGTCAGACCCAAGGAAGCCACATCAGAGAGCAGGTGTCCTGCATCTGCCAATAGAGACAAACTGTGGCTCCATAGTCCTGTGCCTAATTCTGCAACAAAAAAGCAAACTAGTAAGCCTAGAGTCATCCAGAGGATCTGCGTTTTCTGCCGACTCTGAACAACCCCTGCCTTACCGCGATGAGAACCTCCGCAGCAAGGACGAATTTCTGTGGAATGATTGCCAGCAGGCTCGTGAACCGAAAGCATTATTCTATACTCTGCTCAACGGAGGCTAGATTTTTTATTGGCGTTACGGAAGCACTTTAGCGCTAAACCTGCACCTAAACAAGCACCAAACGCCAAGACTTCCAGTCTATCAGAAGGTTCAGGAACAGGAGTTAGAGCAAATGCGTGGTTTTGACCGTTGATCTTAATCACTGCGAAATCAGGTCTAGAGAAGGTACATGAGCAGTAATACTTAAAGGCCAGTGCTTCGACCAGGAAAACCAGCTACGTCAAAGTATCGTGTTTGGCCTACTTCTTGGTATTTGAGAATTGTCCTCAAGCCGTTGCTCGCCGGTTGAGATGTTATGGTTCTGGGGGAGAAGGGTACGCTAATAGGCCCTCCCACTAAAGCTTCACTCAGAACGCGACCGACCAAGGTGCCGTTGCCGGTGGGAACTCGGGGTTTTAGGCCAAGAACTTGGGCTATTGTCACTGCCACATCCACGTTACTCACCGGAGCCAGATTAGTGTAACCTGTTTTAAAGTCAGGACCTGTGGCTGCCATATAGTTGAAGGTATCAGCACGGCTAAAAGTTCCGTGTATCCCCTGTCCTTGCCTTAGACTGGTATCAGCGACCTCCACACTACAAGCTAAGGGATTGTTACAGCCGGTATGGAAGGAACGAAAGTTAACTGCGATCGCTGGACTAGGCGTGAGAGCTGAACCCTGCAAATTAATCGCACTCAGGGGTAGTGTGCCTGGGATCGACCCTAAGGCTTGGTCAACAAACAAACCGCTGACGTAATCTTGTTGCAGGAGCAAATTCACGACTCGCCGAGCCAGACCAAGATTATTATTATAATTGGGCAGATAGATCAAATCAGACCCACCATTAGCTGCAACTACAACATCCGGCTTGTTGGGATTAGTTCCAATCAATCCGTCACCAGACGCAGGGTGATATATTGTGCCTGAACCTGGAGTAACCGCTTGGTTATTCTGATCAGGATCGTATAAAGGTAGACCCAACCCTTTAGCTATGTCTATGGCTAGGAAGCCTATAGGAAGTAATCCTGGACTTACATCCGTGTAGGATATAGAGGCTGCATAACTTGTAGCGCTCTGCTTACTGATGGTATTAAAACCGTGATCCGCCGTTACAAAGATGTCGGTTGTTGTATCTAGCCCTTGGCTCTTCAATGCAGCGATAATTTGGGCGAGGTTGTTGTCAGCATTTTTAACCGCCGCTATAGAGGTAGGACCGTTAATCCCTGGGGTGAGAGAATTGAGGCTGTCTCCTTGGTTGTGTTGAGTCCCGTCTGGGTCTCGTGACCAATACACAATCGCAAACGGCTTTCCTCGGTTCTTAAACAGGGGGAGAACCGCATTCGTTACGGTATCAGTAAAGTATTGTTGTTGGGTGACGTTAGCAACCGTGGTTCCAGGAGTGGTGTTGCTACCTGAGACACCATTGTCTCCCCGAGTTGGACTTATCGTAGGTAGACCCGCGCTAGCTAACGCAGAAGAAATATCAGCATTAAGTGGAACCCCACCAGTTTTGCCGGTGGTATCATCAATCACAATGGTGGTTGGGGGAGGGACACTTCCTGCAACTCTGTTTCCTTGGGTTACATCTTGAATCAGAACAGGTCCAACCTTCCCGACTGCAGCGGTACTAAACCCTGCTGTACGAGCTGCGGCTAATAGAGTTTCTTCATTTAGGTAGTTGCCGCCAAAATGTTCGTCTAGGTCAGCTAAGACAGCATCATTCTCGACGAAGGGAGTGACACTGTTGCCGCTACTAGGGACAGGAAACCCTGCGTAAATTGTATTACTGAAGTCACCGTTGTCGCCTAGATAATGCCCCGTGGCGATCGCAGAACCATTGGCAGTGGTGAAGGTAGGGAACAAGGAATGACTATTAGGAAAACTTACCCCTGTTTGACCAACTTCATACAGTGTAGGCGTGTCAGTTGGATTCACAGAGCTAGGACGTAAACCATCAGCCACGAAGATAATTGCGTTGCGCGGCGATGTTTGTTGAGCAAGTGAGCTATTTACTGGAAACAGCCTACTTACTAAGACAACGACAGCTAACGCACTTATAGAGACTTCTAGTTGTCTCTTCCATCGCCTAAACGACAAAATTTCGATGATCCGAGCCGCTACTTGGGCGGCAATGCCCCCTGTAGCCAGCCTACTCAGTAACATAGCAAGGATTCCTTCCATTTCATGCTCACACAACCTTACTCCGATTAAATTTTGGATATACAGTTACAACATGAAAATTACTGGTGTGACTTTAAGCAAAGGCTATAGGAGTATTAAGGGAGCATTAAGATAGGTTTTTTTCATCAAAACTTTACATTCAGCCGGAGTGAACGCGCAGAAATATAAATTCTGGCTATACCTGCCACATGCCCTGCGATCCCTTTTCCCGATTGGAACACAAAAGAGCCCCCCCTAGCTGCCGAAAGTCAGGGGGGCTAGGGGGGATTGCGCACTCACGCTACGCTTTCGCGATCGCAACTTACTTTAATGGGTCATTTGTTTGGCTGCCCATTCCGTTGATTGGATCACAGTTGCAGTATAAATCTTTACTCCTTTGTAAGTTTCACACTCTCTGAACTCCTTTGTCATAAAAGGAGTTTGATGTTTATATTCTGATGGAATGAAATGAGCTGTTAATGACTTTCTTGAAAAGCTTGGATCTAATATTGGTAAAGCACCATGAATTAATCTCGAATTCCAAAATACAACATCTCCCTTCTTTAAAGCAGGAGCATAAAGTTTATTTTTGAGATTCGCCTCGAAATATCCGTGCATACTCGACATCCACTCCCAGTGACTCATATCAGGTCTTTCAACATGACTGTATACATTTGTAGACTCGGGCACTACATAAAATACGCCTGATCTTTCATCAATATTTTCTAGTGCAATCCAAGCAGCAATTGCATTGCCAGCAGGTTCAGTATCTAAATAATACGCATCGTGATGTGCTAACGTTTCTCTACTCACATCAAAAATCAGGCTCTGCATCAAATTCAAAGACTTAGATCCTGTTATTTCCTTTAACTTATTCTGAATTGCATCACTGCAAAGTATTTCTTTAACAGTAGTGCTAAATTCGGGAAAGTTTTTGTAGTTGTGAACATCTAAAAAATCCTGTTTAACATATCCAAATTCAGTCACATCGTTTTGCTCGAATTTATTTGTCATTTGTCGGAAAAAAGTTTCTTTTGATGTAACTATCTGTTCTTTGTACAATTCTACTAGCTTGTCTACTAAATCCGTAGAAACTAAATTTTGACAAAGAACATAACCATTGGTTTGATAGTAATCTCGAAGATCCATAGTCTGTATCCTTCTTTTAAAGAGCTTAAATTTGACTGCTTTACAGTTAAATATTACAGGAGGAGCCTTCAATGGAGTCTAAGTAAGTCTATATAAATGTACAGTTTATGTCTGTTTGATGTATAAGTTTTGAGTAAGCGGTGAGAACTTGACTTCTACTGATATCTTTTCGCTCAGTGCGTACGCGTAATCGCCCTCGACCTTTTCTCCTTACACATTGTTTCGTTTCGGCGTAGTTGATGGAGAGTCTGGCGCTCAATCAGCCCTACCCGCTCACGGCTGATGCTGAGGCGAGCGCCAATTTGGGCCAGACTAAGCGCTTCCCCATCCATCAAACCAAAGCGCAGAGCCAAAACCTCCCGTTGCTGGGGCGTCAGGTCTGCCATTAGTAGCTCTAATTCCATAGATATAGAAGACTGTATAACGTATTCTTCAGGTGTTGCACCGGTAGCGGCCAACAGCTCTCCCAGTTCAGTATCCTGGTCATCTCCCACCCGTGAATCTAATGAAAGGGGGAGGCGTGCCCGCTCTAGATGCCAAAGCACCTGCTTAAGGGTCCAACCCAGTGCCGCCGCTATTTCGGTTTCGGTGGGGGCGCGTCCCAGCAGTTGAGATAGCTGGCGCTGTGCCTGTTTAATTTTGTTCAGCTTCTTGATGATGTGAATGGGTAAGCGGATTGTGCGGCTTTTGTTGGTAATGGCGCGGATAATCGCTTGCTTGCACCAACAATAGCCGTAGGTATTAAATTTGTAGCCCCGCATTGGGTCAAATTTTTCCACTGCCCGTATGAGGCCAATCGTGCCTTCCTGGATCAAGTCCGAAAATTCAATGTTGTACTTCTGGTACTTCTTGGCAATGGCAACGACCAGCCGCAGGTTAGCTTCAATCATTTGACGCTTGGCTCGCTGCCCACGCCCTAAAGTCTCCTTCAACTCAGACTCGCTCAAGTCAACGTGCAACGCCCACTCGTATGAAGACGGTTCGCCGCCCAGTTTTTTGGTCAGAATCTCCTTGGCTTCGAGCAGCGACATCATCTGCTGTACCTGCTTCCCATAGACAATCTCTTGCTCGCGGGTCAGCAGTGGCACCCTCCTGATTTCGCGCAGATAGGTGCAGACTAGATCATCCATAGTGGCTTACCTCCTCTGGCGCGGTAGTGCAAAAGAAGCGTTGATTTTGAAACATTACCAATGAGGGTAATAAGGAGGCCTGAGCGCCTTGGTCAATAGCTAATTACTTGTCTTCGCCTATTAAGTTACAGAACAAGAGTGAAAAAATCGAAAAGAAATCGGAAATATATTGAGAATAACAAAAATCGGGGAGATTGAGGGAGCAAGGGGGAATAATGTAAAGCTTTGATGAAGACAAGCGGTCTTAAAATCTTCTTATTACTCCCATAGCCTTTCCTTAACGTGGCTTCCGTATATTGTTAAAAGTCCAGCTAAATTAAGTACAAATACGGATGCTCTAATGAATTTAGACAGGCAAAACCTCTATCGATTTACTAAAGGGCCCCGCCAGTTAACTAAAGCCTTGCCCCCAACCTCTCCACAGTCCACATCGCCCGCTATTCTGCCTATTACATACCGCGCAATGCAGCGGTGCTGGCTGATGTAGATGATATCAATAACAACGTTGGTTTCTAGAAATCTCAAGCCTACTACTACTTCACTGAGCGACTCGCCTCTGGTCTCGCTGATTTTGCGGACAGTGAGCTGGAAGCTATTTATAAGGCTAATCAACGGGCTTGTCAGGCAACTGACAAGCCCTCGCTCTAATGTTGGCGGACGCTGGGTCGTTGACTCAGCTAGTTACTCAGCAGTCAGCACTGTTAAATTAGACCTAAAGTTTTAAACAGCTTCCAGATTCTTTTCGCCTGTTCTAATCCGGATGACTTCCTCGACGGGCGAGATGAAAATTTTGCCATCGCCAATTTCACCCGTCCGGGCGGCGGCGATCACTTTGTCCACCACCATATCAACCTGAGTGTCCTCAACCACGATTTCAACCTTAAGTTTTTGCAGAAACTCAACCGTGTATTCAGAACCGCGATAACGTTCGGTCTGACCCTTCTGCCGCCCAAATCCCCGGACTTCTGAAACGGTCATCCCGACGATGCCAGCGTTAACTAACGCGATTTTGACTTCGTCGAGTTTAAAGGGCCGGATAATGGCTTCTACCTTTTTCAAGTTCTCGTCTCCTTAAGTCTATTCTCTTTGTCTATCTATATACCATGAGAGTTTAACTATCACTCCCACTTTGGGGCATTTGTATTAAGCGATACATTTGCTTGGGAAGCGATCGCTCCATTGTAGTCATCTAGCCATTAGTTAACAATGCGAACACCAACCAGCTGAACGCAGCCGGTTGGTGTATAAATGCTACTCAGATTCTACAACAGGACGGCAGTTCTGCGGACGGCCCGAGGCCCCGCAGCCTGCCTCCAGAAGGGCAGATTACTCCTGACCGCCAGGAGTTATGTGATCAATCACCTCAACCATGCGATCAATCACATTGGGTTTACCCGTAGCACTGCTCTGACTGGCTTGGGGTGTTTTGGGCGTGCCGTGCAATCGTGGATCGGGCTGCGGTGGTTCCGGTTGTGGTCCCAACGGCTGAGGATTCGCCACATACTCAAACTCTCCTCTACCATCCATTGTTGGACCTTTTGCCCATCGTCCTTAAGCGCTTTCCTCCCCTTCAGAGTGGTTCCAGAACTGATAGGCAAACTCGCGCTTCCCATATTCATATCCGGCACTAGGAACAACAAGTGTTGGCTCTAGTCCTTCAGTTTGCAGATCTTCAATCGCCGCTAGCCACTGGTTTTGATGCATGGTGTCGCGGGCGATCGGTCTTTCACTCCTGGGTCGTTTGTCATCTCATACAACCGTACAGCCTGTAGGAGACCCTGAGACTCAGCGTGGAGATTAGAGCGGAAGTCTGCCAACAAGTTGCCACTAGCAACAATGAAGCGACCGTTCCAGGGGAAGCCTACACTATCAGCTGGCATCGCACCCGTACCTGAAACAATTTCGTGCTGGGGGTTCATAGCCGCCGTGATCACATCCCTCGGGTTAGTACCTCCCATAACCGCACCTACTACGGGATCTTTTGCACCTTCTTCTTGCATTTTGATCGGTGCTTTATCTAGTAGATAGGCGATCATCGTGGCTAGCATCTCGACGTGACCGATTTCCTCAGTACCGATGTCCAGCAGCATATCCTTGTACTTAGCAGGTCCCCGGCAGTTCCAGCCCTGGAATAAGTACTGCATCATCACAGTCATTTCCCCGAAACTACCACCTATGAGTTCTTGTAGCTTCTTGGCGTAAATTGCATCGGGCTGCTCTGGTGGCGTGAAGTACTGCAGTTGCTTTTTGTGATAAAACATTTATGTTCTCCAGAAATTGCATTTGCGTTCGGATAATGTGAGATTGTCGCCAAACTCTTCTCTCAGAACCGGACGCAAATTCAACAATTGATACATGTGTCGCTTGTTATTTATAGGCTACCTATCTATATTTATTGTCTACATCAGCCTATAGTAAGACAAAAGCTTATCCAGGTTGCATACGTACTTCTACGCAAGTTGTTGTTACTTATACAGCCCAAAGTAATCATTCTTCACTAAAAAGAGCTGCTCTTGAGCTGGGGAGGCAGGGGGAGAAAAGAGCCCAAGAGCAGCTCTGTTCACTCCTCGTCGCGTCCGTGGACTTGGGCGGGTGGGCTAGTTGCCTCAACTGCCGTCAACGGTTCCAGGATTTTGTAGGTGTGGGACGATCCTTTTGGTACTACCCAGGAGTCTCCTGGCTCCAGCAAAACCATCTGACCCTCAATATGCAACTCAGCCCGGCCTTTAATTACATAGCCGACAGTCTCATACTCGCGTTGGGCGGCAGGTTTCGGCTCATCAGGCTGCTCATCCTCCCAGAGGCGCATCGATACAGTCTTGCCTGACGCGAGATACTTCTGACCCAATTCACCCTTAGGGGAATAGGCGGAGTCTACTTTCTTAACACTTTTGTCACTCATATTGGCTTCTTTGTTGCTCAGATACTGTTACATTCCCGGCACTAGTTCCACCTTAATCCAACCCGGCTGCCGCTGGTCAAAAGCTTTATAGGCGTCGATAGCTGAAGTTGGCTCAGGCACGTTATCCAGGCGAATATCACCGATGCCGTGAAAAACAACTGCTTTCATCTTTTAATCTCCTTGTTTCTGATTTCAACTGCTGGTACTTAAGACTGTGTGGATCATGGGCTTTTAGCACATGATGTGATTTTCAGCCTGAGAAAAAGCGAATGATGTACTTTTTTACCTGTATGACGCTTTTTTAAGCGTGTATTTATTCATTAGTTGTTACCCCTTCCTCTGGACAGAGTCTGACAATAACCAGCCAACTGGAGGATTAACTGGCAGGGACTGCTGAGTCGTCTTCCTTACACGGCTTACTTAAGATTTGAGCCTAGAATCGTGCTCAACAAAAGCTTTTCAGGATATAAAAGTATTATCTCCATAGTTACAGGGCGTTAAAAATTCAACTCAGCTTTTAGATAGAGGTTAGGTGAATGGTTTGATTGTTACTAATTTAACTATGCAGACTGAGGTAAGAAATCTGGTTTGAGGATGAGCAAACGGGTAACCTTATCTGACGGTTGGCAATGAGGCAATGTGAAAGAACAGCGAAATCGAGGATAAAGAACCATGACACAACAACTGAGCAATAAAAAAGTGGCCATTCTAGCCACCGATGGCGTTGAGCAAGTGGAATTGACCAAACCCAAGCAGGCACTTGAGCAAGCAGGTGCTCAGACTTATATCATTTCACCCAAAAGCGGCAGCATTCAGGGTTGGAACCACCACGACAAAGGAGATCAGATCCAGGTGGATGTACACATCGACAGTGCCAACCCAAACGATTACGATGCGCTGGTGTTGCCTGGTGGTGCTTTGAACCCCGATCAACTGCGAACCAATTCCAAAGCAGTACAGTTCGTCAAATCCTTTTTCGAGGCAGGTAAGCCTGTTGCCGCCATCTGTCACGGTCCTTGGATGTTGATTGAAGCGGATGTGGTCAAGGGACGTACCCTCACCTCTTGGCCCTCGCTCCAGACTGACCTGAGAAACGCTGGAGCCACCTGGGTTGACCAGGAAGTGATAGTCGATAAAGGGTTGGTGACCAGCCGCAATCCTAGTGACATTCCAGCTTTCAACAGCAAGATGATTGAAGAATTTGCTGAGGGTCAGCACGAAGAGCAACGTCGCTGAGCATAGTCAATTCGCTTCTAGGAGCGAACGCCAACCAATAAATCGAATCAGTTTTTTAAAAACGATACAGTTATCGATAACCCCTAGTTCACAAACTTGCTTTTTCATTGTTGGGCTTGCTATATTCCCGGTACGAGTTCTACCTGGAGCCAGCCCGCTTGGGGTCGCTCGAAAGTCTATCCCAACCACTGCGGATTGTGGGCTGTACTGTCAAAGTGGCTGCTGGTCTTGAAAAGTTCATACTGACCTGTGGAAGCGGCGGTGCCGGTTCGCTCCAACAGCGCTGCAACTTGTTCAACACTCATCGGTTTAAACGTGCGCACTACCTCAAACGCCTGTTCTAGAATCGGCATACTATCAATCCCTGTAATCACGGTTGAAGTTGGTAGGTTCATCGAATAGTGCAGACATTCAATCGGTGTTACCGTGTTACTCTTCAGAATGAAATGATCGCCCATTGATTTCATCCCTAACACACCGATTTCATTTTTGACCAGTACGGGTAGCACTAGGTGCTGGAAACTCCGAAAATGGGCATCCATGACATTAAGCGGCATCTGCACTGTGTCGAACCGGAAATTGTGTTTGGCTGCGACTTCTAGCATCCTCAGGTGAACCAAAGGATCCTTATGTCCCGTAAAGCCGATATAGCGAACCTTGCCGGCCTTTTGTGCCGCTAGCATGGCCTCTAGGGCACCACCAGGGGCGAAGATGCGGTCTGGGTCCTCCATGCGAATAACTTCATGAAACTGCATCAGGTCCACATGGTTCGTTTGTAGGCGTTGCAGAGACTGGTCGATCTGCTGCGCAGCGGCCTCTTTGGTACGACCGTCGATTTTAGTCATCAAAAAGACTTTCTGGCGGTAGCCGCCCTGGAGCGCTTTGCCCATCCGAATTTCGCTGTCACCGTTGTTATAGTCCCAGCTGTTGTCCATGAAATTGATGCCGCCGTCGATGGCGCTGCGGATAATCCTGATACTTTCTTGCTCTTCTTTCTGCCGTCCAATGTGGGAGCCACCCACGCCGAGCACGGAGACCTTTTCTCCTGTGCGCCCCAGTGTCCGGTAGAGCATCTCACCGCTTCTAGTTGTCTTTGGAGTTGCTATCGTAGTTTGTTCAGCCTGTACGGGCTCGGTTGCAGCTTGAAGTGACTTGAGAAAACCAACTGACCCCGCTAGTCCTGCAACCAATCCCGAAACCGAACCAAACTTCAGTAAATCTCGTCTTCTGATGTCCATTAACTGTCTCCTTTGTCCCAGCTATCAGCACTTGCTTGCGTTACTTCCTTACTATCTGCTATTCACTCAGTCTTAGAAATTAGCTGTTCACTACTATAGTTTTTTTAACAATAGCAAGACTGAGGAAAATCGAAAACTTCGTCTCTACGGTTATTGCTTGGCTTAATCACACGAGAGCAAAGGAACAGCTGATGCTGCCTATTCTACCTTAGATAAGGTCAGCCAGAAGCGCGTCATACTAGAGACGTAGCTAAATCAGTCGGAGTAACTAACTCTGTTCTTTTGTGTCCCTAATTACATCCCGACTTAAAATGGCCCTACGTCTTCAGAAAGAAGATTCGCAGCCCTGTAGCGCTTAAAGTTAGAAAAAGCAAGCAAAATCATCTCTATCAGAAATCAGCCCGCCCCTACAACAAATAAAGAAATCCGGGTCTATCCGTCGGATAGGGGAGGTTACATCAAAATCCTTTCGGCAAATTATGAGAGTAGGACTACCGAGATTTGCAAAGACTATTTCAAAAATATAAGATAAAAACTCACTAGGGCATGGGTCAAAAACAGTCGATTGTGGCATGGTTCAATGAAGATTATCAAGGGAAACTTTACAGCTTGAAGTGATTTGTCAATTAATGCTTAAGGTAAACCTATGACAGCTGTCAAAAACCAAGACTACGTTTCGACCGATGGTAAACGCAAAATCCGTTATGCAGTTGTTGGACTAGGTTGGATCGCGCAGGAAGACATCCTGCCGGCTTTTGCCCAAGCTAGCGAACCTTCTGAATTGAGCGCATTTGTTTCAGAGGATCCCACTAAAATTGAAGCTCTGAGTAAGCAGTATGGAGTACAGCGCACCTACTCTTACGACGAGTACGATAAATGCCTTACTAGCGGCGAAATTGACGCTGTATACATGCAGAAATCCTCTACTTCTGCGACTGTGTGCTGACAGCTGACAAGCAACGGTTGTGGGAGGTGAGCAATGAGCCCTGTGATTGGCAAAGCGATTGCTCGCGTAGACGGACGGCTTAAAGTGACGGGAGGCGCACATTACTCGGCGCGATTCAATGCTGATGCATGCACTCTAACCCGAACCTCTCTTCCACCTGGTTCTAAGCTGGGAATCTCCTTTAGCTTCAATACTTCTGAACCGCCATACCCTTCAATAACTACTGCTTGCATAAGCTTTTTCCGTAATTAAGTTAGCTCTTGCTAAATCTGTTTAGCACGCTCGTTAAAACTGATTTGATCATGGCTTTTATGGATTCCGGGGATCTGATGCCGTTAAAGAGGGCTGAAATATGCACTCATCAAAGATTAGAGGCTCTGTACTTTTCTGTGAAACTGAAACTCTTGACTGCTAAGGAGCAGGAGAGCTTTTTCTTAAGTAGACCCCTCGAATCCATAAACAGCATAGACAAATAGTTTAGCATAGCAAGTACGCTCTTATTCGAATAATGTCCCTAATTACCTTCAAACTTAAAACGGCTTTACGTCTTAAGAAAGAAGATTCGAAGAACTGTAGTGACTTAAATTTTAAGAATCAAGCAAAATCATCTAAGTTAAAACTCAGAATCCACTCTTTTTTCATTGGTAATACTATATACACGATAACCAATCACACGAGCGTACCGCATCTCAATCAAGCGATCCTCATGAGAATCCAACACCGCCGACAATTGACTACTGGCATGTCTGAACCGACCACGACGGCGTGAGCTACCAGTCCCGTTGCCAGATTCAGGAGTTCATTCTAAAAGGCGTAGCACCATCTGTCTCTCCCCAGTGGCTGGATAAGTTGAATAAGGTCGCCTCGATTACCTTTACTGTGCAGCCCGTGGGATTAGTTACGCATCTCAAAGAGTTTGGCTGTGTCAAGCACAAGTCGCGGCGCTACTTGAGCGAAGCGCCAAGGTAGCTTCAAAAGGTGAGTACGAACTATTCAAGACCAGCAACCGCTTTGACAGTACAGCCAAGAATCCCCAGTGGCTAGGATAATTATCGCTAAGCCCGAGGCTCAAGCTCTTCTAGATCAGAGGCAATCAGTTTGTCAATCAGTTCGGTAACACCAGCGCCACGGCTGCCACTCGTTACCAAATCAGCCTGTTGTTTGACCATAGGCAGGGCATTGGCAACCGCTACTGAGCATTTACATAGCTCCAGGAAGGCTTGATCGTTTTCGGCGTCGCCGACACCAACAGTGTTGTGTGGCGATAACCCCAGTTCGCTCAAGGCAGCGTTAAGTCCAACCGCTTTGTTTATACCTGAGGGGAGCACCATCACAGCGTTTTTGTTGAAAATGACTTGCAGATCCAGTCCCAGATCGCGGATAGTTTCAACCACCTGAAGGGGTTACAAGGAGGTCTGTAATGCAGACAGGATAAGCTCCTTGGCCCTCAGACCTCGTTGATAATACTTCCACTTATTGCGAGTTAGTCTCATTAATTCAGCAACTGCGTCTGCGCAT
>JAABUX010004281.1_pt1 | contig 18222 bp, 21 predicted proteins | sample 5561851 | NCBI WGS metagenome assembly JAABUX01 (sample SAMN10711883, study PRJNA513361) | rock metagenome | isolation source: Antarctica rocks | place: Antarctica: Victoria Land, Richard Nunatak red sandstone | collected 2016-01-03 | reverse complement strand
CAGCCGAAGGGGTCGAGGCAGAACGGGGCGCTGAAGGGGATGGGGATGGACAGGCCGCCGCAGGCGGGCGGGGGCGGGTCCACCGTGAACGACGCGGACGCGGAGAGCGTGGGGGTGGTCCCCGCCGCATACAGGCGGTGCGTGCCGACGCCGGGCGTGGGGTCGGTCCCCAGGATGAGGTCGGCGCTGGTGTCCCCGTTGTCGTCGGCAACGTTGCCATGCGCGAAGATGTGCGCGCCGCCGGCACGATCCCAGGAGAACGTGACGATCTGGTTGGGCGCGAAGCCGGACACGTCCACCCGGACCACCGTGCCGGCCGCGGCCACGGCATGCGTGGGCATCAACGTGACTTTGGGCTGATAGGTCCGCGCGATGGTGAAGAACGCGCTGGCCGAGGTGCGGTTGGGGCCGACGGCGCGCACCTCGTGCGGCCCCAGGGCGGCGGCGGCGCCCGTGGCGGGGACCCGCGTGTCGATGTGCGCGTAACTGTCCGCGCTCGTGCCGCGCGCCAGGTAGGCCCCGTCCCAGTACAGCGTGACCGCCCCATCGGGGAAGTCGGCGCCGACGACGACGAGGGGGGTGTCGGGCATGCCCTGGCTCGCCGAGAGGGCGAGCGTGGGGTGGTGCGTCGCGGTCGGGGCCGGCGCCGGCGTGTACGTCGGGTACGGCGTCTGCGTCGCCACGGGCGTCGGCGTGGGCGTGGGGGCCGACGCGGCGCGGACGCTCCCCCCGCCCCAGCCCAGGGCGAGCAGGACGACGGCCGCCAGGGGGGCGATTAGTCGGCGCATGGGGTCTCCTCCGGTCGTGTCCGCTGCCCCCGTGGGGCGGGGCGTGGTGTGTCCGCGCCGCACGGATCGCGCAGCAGGGTCGTGGCGTCCATGGCCGCGATGAGGGCCACGACGCGGCGCTTCTCCCCCAGGGCCGCGTGCCGTCCGCGTGCCGTCAGGCGATAGTAGCGGCGGCGTGTCTCGCCGCCGCCCCGCGGGGGGTGCCCGTCGATCTCCGCATGGTCGATCTCCGCGATCAGGCCGTCGGTGCGCAGCCGGCCGAGCAGGCGATAGAGCGTGCCCGGCGCGAGGGCGACATCGCGGACGCCGCGCGCGACGACCTGATGCATGAGGGCATAGCCATGGCGCGGCCCGTCACCGAGGGCGATCAGGATGTGGAGCGCCACGGGGGTCAGCGGCGCCGCCGCCGGCGGCCCGTCCGCCCGCGTGTCGTTTAGCGCGCGGCGGTCCATGTCGCACCTCCTGTCCCGGCTGTCGCGGTCTCCCGATCGGCGGTGTCGGCGGCGGCGGCGGCGTCCGTGGCGCCGGGCGGGGGGGCCACGCGCGCGGCGTCGACCTCCGCGGGGGTGGCGCCCTCGGCGAGCAGGCACACCGCCTGGTATACCTCCTCGCCGGTGGGGTGCTCTGGGTCGGCGGCAACGGCCCGGACCATCCGCGCGCGGTACTCCTTGTCGTCGGGGTCGGAAGCGAACAGCCACGCCTCCTCGGGCGAGGAGGGGACGTTGACCACCCCGCGTGCTGGTCGGGAGGCGGTCTTCGTCGTGCGGATCATGAACATCTGCGCGTACTCCAGCCTTTTCTTGTCGGCGGCCTCCTTGCCGGCCAGCTTGCCGATCCGCGCGGCCTCGCCGTCGGTCAGGCGCAGCTTGCCCGCGATCCACTGCCGGGGATCGACGCCGCTTTCGTCGTTCGTGTCGTGCATGTTGAAAATGAAATGGAGCGAGGTCTGGTCGAAATAGCCGGCGGCGGCGGCGTTGCTGGTCAGGTCCGAGAGCTTCTGACTGACGAACATGGGGACCATGCCCGAGTGCCGCCCGGTGCGCCCGATGCCGGCCACCCACTCCTGCCCGGCCTGGTGGCGCAGGATGCTCCACCCCTCGTCGATCGCCAACAGGTGCTGCACGGTGCCCCGCCCCGAGCGCCGGCCCCACGCCTGGGCCAGCGCGTCGCGGCGGTCGGCGATATCGGTCATGGCGAACATGACGAAGGCGTAGACCGGCGTGGTGGTCCCCAGGTCCCGGGGGTCGATGTGGAAGGCCAGCAGGCGGGTGTCGCAGTCGAACGACGTGGGGCGGTCCACCAGGGGGGCGTAGCGGCCGCCGCGCGCGTAGGGCGCCAGTTCGGCGGCCACGTCCTTGTACAGGCGGCGGTCCTCGTGGTCCTGCTCGGGCTGGCGGGCCTGCGCCTCCAACCAGGCCAGCAGGTCGCGCTCCAGGGGCGGATCGGCCGCCGTGCGGCGCGTGCCGTCGGGGTGGCGCCCCGCGTCGGTCTCGTCGCGGTGGCCGGCGTAGACGGCGGCCACGCCCGCGTCGATGAGCCCGCGCACGCGCCCGGTGATCGCCTTGCCACTCTCGGCCAATAAGACCTCGTGGGCCTTGCCGACGAAGTAGAGGCGCGCGGCGCGCTCCTCCTCCGTGGTGCGGGGGCCGTCCCAAATATTGATCGCGGCGGTGCGCGGGCTGCCCAGGCGCACGGTACGTCCGCCGGCGATGGCGCACAGGGTCTCGTAGCCGCCCACGGTGTCGACGGCGGTGGCCCAGCCGTCGCGCAGCAGGAAGGGGAGCATGAACTTCTGCACGAAGAAGCTCTTGCCCTGGCCGCTCCCCCCGAACACGTCGATGAGGCGGTTCTTGAAGGCGCGGTCGGCGATGTTGAGGTAGACGAGCGCGCCGTCGCCCTCGGCACGGCCGATCAGGACGCCGCTGGCGGTGCCCGGCGAGCGCACGATGGCGGCCCAGGCATTGCCCACCGTCTCGGCGTACATCTTGTAGGTCGTGTAGCGCGGCGCGTCGTTGCGGCCCAGTGGGCGCGTCGCGCGGAGCAACGGCTGCTGCGCGCCCCTGGCGCGGGCGCCCCGCGCGTCGAGCGCGCCCGCGCCCGTGCCTGTGAGCAGGCCCCACAGGGCATCGGCGCGCACGGCGAGGCTGTCCTTGTCGGGGGCGAACACGGTGACGTAGATGCCCGCCCGGACCACGGCTAGGCCGCCCGTGCGCATCTTGCGCGCCTGGGCGCGCGCCTCGGCCCGCGCGTCGCCGATGTCCCCGTCGGCCTCGCGGCCCTGCGCGCCCGCGCCCACCACCAGGTCGCCCAGCGAGCGCCCGCGCTTCTTGGCGGTCGTGCGCTCCTTGTCCTGGTCGAGGCCGGTCACATGGAGGGAGAGGCGCAGCGGGGCCGGGAAGGCGAGTAGCGGGGCCGTCCAGCCGGGGTGCGTGGGGTTGGCGGGGACGCGGACGTAGAACGTGCAGGCCCAGGAGCGCGCGCCCTGGCCCGGCAGGTACGCCCCGTCGAGGGACTCGCCGGCGGCAGGATCGGCGAAGGGGTCGGGGAACTCCGCGATGAGCGCGCGCACGGCGGCGCCGTCGAGGCGGCGGGCGGCGACGCCCAGGCGGTGCAGGGTGCGCTCGACCTCGCCCACGACGCGGGCCAGGGTCGTCCCCTGGGGCGCGCGGGTCGGGCCGGAGATCGCCAGCAGGAAGCGATGCGTCGGGACGTACTCCCCGCTCAGGTAGTCCTCCCACCAGGCGCGCAGGCGCCCGGCCAGGTCCCGGAGCGCGGCCGTGGGCGGGTCCACATCGGCGAAGGCGCGCGCCACGGCGGTCTCGGCGGAGGTCGGCGTGGAGAGCACAGTGAACTGGATCTTATAGGGGACCGGGGGCGTGAAGGCGCCGGCCGCGCCGTCGGTGAACGCGTCGAGCAGCTCGCCGGGCAGGCTGTACAGTTGGATGCCGTCCGCCTCGATCCAGATGCACGCATCCTTGCCCTTCTCGGTGCGGGTGCCGTCGTCCGCGATCGTCACCCGCTCCTGCACGGCGCGCGCGGGACGCGCCGGGGTCCCGGTCCGCGCGCCCGTGCGGGGCGCGCGGACCCCCCGGAACAACGCCCAACGGGCGCGGCGCTCCGCGTGTGCGTGTGCGGCCCTACCCATGTGCCACCTCCCCCCGTGTCTCCACGACGGCCCAGCGGGCGGCACGCCGACCGGCGCGGGTGCGGCCGTCCAGGTCCACCTTGCGGACCACGCCGGCCTCCACCAGCTCGCGCCGACGGGGGCGGGCGGCCGACGGGTTCATGCCGGCGCCCTCGGCGATCTCCTCATCCGTCACACAAGGATGGGTGGTGAGCCAGGCCAGGAGGCGCGCGCGCTGCGTCTGCGCGACGAGCGTCGTCATGAGCACCGGCGCGACGTAGGGCGCGTGGGTCGGGAGAATGGCGCGGATCGGCGTAGCCGTGGGCGCGCGCTCCGCGACGGGGGCGGCGTCCGTCACATCGGCGACGAGGACCGGGCCGTAGACACGGGCCGTGCGCGGGCGACGGGCAAGCCGGGCGGCGCGATAGGCCAGGCGGCGCGGGAGGGCCAGGGTGGTGCGCCACAGGTAGCCGGTGAGTTGGCGCGCGTAGGGCTCGACGGTGCCGCTGCCGGCGAAGGTCACGACCAGGAGGGCCAGCAGCGCGGGGACGCCCACGATGAGCACCAGGTGGAACTGGCCGAGCCCTGACTGGCCGTAGGGGAGGCGGCTCGTCGCGTTGATGAGTCCGTAGGTGAGCAGCACGATCCCGGCGACGTAGATAGCCTGCCGGATCGTGAAGACGCCGGCGACGATCTTCACCGGGTCGTTGATGTAGAGGGCCGTCTGACTATGGCGCGCCATCGGCTCCCCTCTCGTGCGCGCTGGACGGCCCCTGCCCTTGCAACGCCTTGCTCAGGGTGGCGCCATAGAGGACGAAGAGCGCGCCGGCGCACATCAGGGCAAGGTCGCGGCTGACGACGGTGAGCGCCAGGTAGCCGATGCCGCCGCCGAGCAGGTAGGGGTATGTCACGCGGGCTATCGTGCCGACGAGGGCGCGGGCGCGTGCGGGGGCGGGGGCTGTGACGGGCGGTGTGGGCTGGGTGGCGTGGGCCATGGTGATGCTCCGGGTGCTAGACAAAACACGGGCGACGGGAGGGGGCGGGCATTGCGTATCCGGTATCCACCCCCTCTCGCCGCGCGATCGACCAACGGCTAGTGGATGTTGGCCTGGAGGTAGGCGGCCGCGCCGGTCGCGCCGAACATGAACACACTGGCAAGGGTGGCCGTAATCCAGGCGCCGGTCGCTCGTGGATTATGTAAAGCCTGCATCGCGCCCGCGATGATGAACGCGATGGCGGCGAAGGGGATCTTGATGGTGTTCGCCACGTCGAGGAGGGCCTGGGCGAGCCCGGCGAAGGGGTCGGTGCCGGCCGCGAGGACGGGCTGGAAGGCGGCGATGACCGCGGGGTGCGTCAGGGCGAAATGCGCCGATGTGGCGATGGCGAGTGTCTCGTGCAGCATGATGATCTGTCCTCCGAATGGGTCAATAGGCGTCCTACTGGCGTGCTTCTTGCTCCGATCCGAAGATCGGGTCTCGTGTGACCTGCGCGCGGTTAGCTGTGATGGGCGGCCGCGCGCTTAACGACTGGGGCTACTTGGGCTGTGATCGGTTGGGCTGTCGTGGGCCTGTCCGCCGCGAGGCGGTTATCGAACTGGTCTTCCAAGAGGAGCAGCAGGCGTTCGCCCGTACGGCGATCCTCGGCCTCGACCTGCCACGCATACATGGCGGACCACGCGCGGCGCACCTCCAGGACGCCGTAACTCGGCGTCCGTGCGACACGCGCTGCCAAGGTGTACGCGCGCTCCTCATCCATGAGTTGATGCACCCCCTTACCTTGCCGCTCGGCGCGTACCTGTGTTACTGTGAACTTAAGTGGGGTTGCGAGGCACGCGGTCCGCAGCCCCTCCACCGGCGCAGTTAGATATTACTATCAAAATCGGTAGATATATCTAACTGCGTTGGCTTGTACTCTACCGCGTTTGTTTAAAGACGTCAAGGCAATTTGGACAATAACAAGGATATTGACCCACCTGGGGCGTCCAGCACCTTCGCGGAGCGGTTGGACTACCTCTTCAAGCACCGACGCTCGCCGAGCGGTAAGCCCTACAAGCAAAGCGAGGTGGCGAAGGAAACAGGTATCTCGCCGGCGTACATTAGTCAATTGCGCAGCGGCGAGGTCAAAATGCCCAGTGCCGAGCGGGTGCAGGCGCTGGCTAGGGTCTTTGGGATAGACCCCGAGTATTTCACGGGGATGCATTTCGATCCTGCACAAACGGTATCATCTGACGATGATGCCGTCGAGCGCGCCTTAACCAAGCCCCTTGTGCGCGAGGTGGCTCTGCGAGCCGGAGAACTTGGCGAAGGGGAGCGCGCGTTGATTTTGGAGATGATGGATCGGGCCAGCGCGCGAGCGGCGCAAATACGGGAACAGCGGGCATCCGTCGCACAAGGTGATGGGCAGACTGATCCGCCTTCAGAGACCTAAAGACCTAACAAGAAGAGGCGTTACATGGTGCTACGAATGTCGAGACAAACACAAATACCTGGCATGCGCGAGCAAGTCATCGAGACATGTACGGAGTTGAAGTTGAGGCCGCCGTTCGAGGCAATAGACCTTCTGTTGAGGATGACCAAGGCTCGCAATTATGTGATTGAAGTAGCGCCGCATCCCATGATTGGGCATACCGTGTCGGGATTCGTCCATCCTTTCCGCGACGGTGTTTTCATCATCTACTACCAGCACGATGCCCCCAAGGTGCTGCTCGAATATATCATCTACCACGAGCTCGCGCATATCTGGTTGAAGCACGTCACGCCGGAGAGTGTGAAGGTTCTCCGCGATGGTACGTTTGTCACGCTCACATCGCCCCAACAAGAAAGGGACGCGGACGAGTGGGCAAGATACATGACGGCATACGCGCAGATCATGACCGGCTGTGAACTCGCGGAGCGACTACACGCGACCGGGGTGCAGCGCTTCTCTCGCTACGGCAAGATGTTGAGCCACTTCGAGGTGTAACGATGAACCGTTTCCTGACGATCCAGTACCTCTCACCCCTCGTCGGCTTCATACTCTACTGGCCGGCATGGCGCGCCTGGCGCAAATTGCCGACGCTGGCTGGCTGGCCTTTCTCAGCGGAGGGTCCGGGACGCTGTTCTTCGCGCTCATGCCGACGGTGAATGCGCGCAGCGTCGACCACCTGCTGCATGTGGTCGGGCTCGGGCGTCTCCTCGTCGATACCTTCGGCACTTTAGCCGTCGCCTCCACATTTGCCTTCATTTGCGTGTCAACCGAGAGGTGGTCGCGCTGGCGCACGGTGGCGTTGGGCATCTATGGCGTTCTCATCGCCTTGGTGGCCGTCTTTTGGAGCCTGTCCCACCGCGGTACGGGAGGGAATGCCTTCAGGCTCTACTACCACGGATATGGCAGCCACCCCTTCCCCCTGCTGACCATGAACCTGATAAGTGGCCTCTGCACCTTGTATGTTGGGGTTCTGGCGACGAGCCAGTATTACCAACCATTTGCTGAGGCAGAGACAGCCTGGGAGCGCGTGTCGGCCTCGGCCGCTATCGTCCTCTATGCGAGCGTCGCGGTATATGGTGTGGGCGTGATGGCGGAAACGATCACGAGCAATGCAACCTGGGTGCTCGCGTTACGCTCTCCGCTTTTTACCCTGACCGCTATCCTGGCACTGGTCTTTCCCTGGACAAACGGCTTTCTGCTCCCTCTGTGGCATCGACTACGACTCGCCCAACTACTGGAAGCTCTCCAACAATGTGTCGTCTTAATCACCGAATTGCTCAATCAAATATTCGGTGATCCTGACACGCTGCGCGCCGTCGATGCCCGATGCAAGGAACAGGACATCAACGAGTTCTGGACGAAAGTTGCCCTCATGGCGACGCGCATGGTGACGGCGAGCCGGTCCAATCGTATGAAGGCCATGGCCGAGAGAGAAGGGGCGATCGTCGATGACCAACCGATGTTGACCGACATACCGCGTTGGTCGCAGGAATCGGGGCGGCTGCTCGTGGAGGCGTGTCGCGTCGCCGTCTTGGTTGCGCCCCACTTCCAATCCCCCGACCTGAAGCTGAGTGAGCCGTTCGCATCCAGGGGGATGCGTCGCAAGGTAGCGAACATGATCGCCGCCGAACTATACTCGCGCAGCGAGGAGCGGCGTATAGCCCCCTCGGGAGCAAGCGTGCTCCGTGTGCTCCCCTCAGATCAAAACGGGAGCGATCACGCCGCGACAGCGCGCAAGTGATCTATTAGATTAGGTAGCTACACTAAGAATATGAAGCGAACAACAGCTTTCCTCCTCGTCACGCTTATGGGCATTTTAGTGACCGGGGCCGTCCTGCGATACCACCATGCCCCCGAAGACGCCTCCCAAAAGGTCTACAGCATAGGTGAGATAAGGAGGGATATCGCCCAAGACCCCTCCCGTTGGATCGGTCGCACTCTGCGCGTGCGTGGCGAAGTCGTGGCTGTATCGTTCGGCATAGGTTCTATCTATGCCCTCGTTACGCCCCCTCCAGCAGACCCGCGCATACTTGGGGTAGACGTGGGACACGTCGAGTGGTTAAATCGCATTTTCCATTTCCGCCCCGGCACGACATCGACCACCGGTGGGGATGGGATCTTCCTGCGCAACCATGCGCTGTCACACGTCGCGTTCAACACACCTATCACGTTACGCGTGCAGCTCAAGACCGATCATTCACTCAATGTCCCGTTAGTCGTCGCGCAGATCGCATAGAGCCGCCCCCGCGCCTTCTACGGTAGCACGATAGTAACGCTTTCTTGATTAGGAGTGTGATCACATGAACGGACATATCGCTTCGGCCCCGACGTCGGCTCGTCGGGGCCGAAGCGACGGTCGGAGTAACATCGTTGATCGTTAGTAACCTTCTTTAGCATGGATCTGCCGGGTCATTCAACATGGTAGACGGCACCAAGGGTGAGCAATAGTCTTACTCGTCTGCCACATCCACAGCGTCATCGGTATCACCGCAGAGGGCATAGGTCATCATCTCGTCGGCCCACCCCTCCGCATCGCGCTCCTGCTCGGCCGTGTAGATGCCCGTGGTGAGTTGCTGGTGTTCGCGTATGAGGTGCGCGATACCATGCCACTGGGCGTGCTCCTGCTCCGAGGGCGACAGGTCACTGGGGTACGGGATCATGATGTTCTTGCCCCGCTGCTCCGTGCATGAGTACGGGGGCGGGGTTCCGGGGCGCACCCCGCGCCGGGCGCGCACTTGATCCAGCGCCTCGCGCAACTCAGCCGCAGTGAAGGGCGGGACCAGCCCCAGGTCGATGCGTAGATGCTCCAAGCGTTCCGTGAGCTTGGCCGTGTTGTCCGTTGCATCCGTCCGCGTGGGGGACCCCGCGCTACGCGCGTAGACCTCGGCTGGCTTTTCCGCGTCGGCGGCGGCGTGGCGGGCGATGGAGCGTGGGGTCTCCTCGACCAGATGGACGACATGGCCGTGCAGAGCATGGCGGTTGCGCTCAGGCGTGATGGCGCCGAACTGACCGCCGCCGGGGATCAGCACTTTGAGCGCCGCCATCATCTCGTCAGGCGTCGGCGTCCGCTCCGGGTAGCTGCCCGAGAGGTGGTAGTGCTCGCCGTAGTCGGGCTCGTCGTCCACGGTGATGAGGATGCGCAGCGCGCCGTCGGGGCCGCGCTTGGTCATGTAGACGGACGCGTGCTTCCCGGACGCGGCGTACTGGCGGCTCTCCCCTTGTTGGTAGTATAGGCGGCGCCCGTCGGCGAGCGTCACGTCGCGCGTGGGCAAGGTGCGCGTGGGCATCGGTCCCCTCCTACTGCATGATCGGGGCGTGCAAGACGCACCACCCCCCTTTCCCCCCATAGCATAATGTGTCGGTGTCAATCTTGTTGCCGCATCCGATCTATGGATAGAATAGGGCGAGCCACGAGGTGTCCTCGGGGCGAAAGAGGGGTGTTCGACATGGGACGTATCCACCGGGCCGTTCCCATCGCCGCCTTCCTGATGTGGGCGGTCCTCATCGGGGCGGGGCTGCTCGCCGCGACGGTGCGCGGGGGCATCAAACCGGTGGACTACCAGACGTACCAGCGCGCGGCCACCACCCTGGCGCGCGGCGCGAGCCCGTACCAGACGCCGGCGCAAAGCCTGGCGATCTGGCGCTCCTACCACCACCTTGACGCGGCGATCCGGGCGGGCCATACCCTCCGCGCGGCAGGGGGCGACCTTCTCGAGCGGACGCAGCCCGGCCCCTATCTCTATCTGCCCACGCTGGCGCTGCTGGTGCGGCAACTCCACCTCACGGCCGCGCCGTGGGAGGTGCTGGACCTAGCCTGCGTCGTCGCCTTCCCCCTGCTGCTGCTGCGCTGGGCGCGGGCCTCCTGGTGGTGGCTCCTGCTCGTCGCCGGGTCGTGGGATGTGTGGTCCACCTACACCGGAGGTAACGTCGAGGGCCTGCTGCTTGTCGCGACGCTGATCGTCGCCCGACTGCTCTGGCCGCCGCGCCCGCGCGGCCCGGCCGCCGTGCCGCTCGCCGCCGTGCTCGTCGCGTTCGTCGTGCTGGCCAAGCCGTTCTACGCCCTCTTTTTCGCCGCCTTCAGCCTTTTTCTCCTGCTTGGCACTAACGAGCCGCGCCGTACGACGCTGCGTACCCTCGCCGCCGTCGCGGGCCTGACCGCGTTGCTGCTCGTGGGAGAGGTCATCAGATGGGGGCCGGCGCTGCGCGGGGACGCCTTACGCTACCTCGCGCACACCCTCGACGCGCAATGGTTTGTGCTACCCGTCACGAGTCAGACACCGATGAGCGCGTGGAACCGCACGCCTCTCCAGGCGTTTATCGCGCTCGGGCTGCCGGCCGCGCCGGCGCAACTCGTCGCCGGCCTGGTGTGGCTGATCGCGCTCGGCGCGTCGGCCTGGCTCGTGCGCGGCCGTCGGCTGTCGTTCACGCCGGCCTTCGCGCTTGCGTTCGCTTTGCTCTACCTGGGCCGGCCGGTGGGCTGGACGTTGGTGTACCTCGACCTGGTGGTGTGCATCGCGGTGTGGCCGTTCCTGGCCCGCGCCGTCCGCGCCCTCCTGCTCGTCGGGGTTGTGGCGCTGCTCGCCTCGCACTGGGCGGCGCTCGTGCTGACGGGCCTGGGCGACGGGCTGCCGCTGCTGACGCTGCAACCGGCCGATCGGCCCTGGGAGACATGGCTCGTCTTACCCGTCGCCTGGGCGCTCGTCGTGTGGGCGGCGCGGCACTTCATCAGCCAGGACCCGGCGGCGATCCCCTCCCAGGACCCGGTGCGTGGGGCGGCGACGACGGGCGACCGCGCCACCGTCACCGTCCGCGATCGGCCGTGAGCGCGCTCCCCTGGCCCGTACCCTGTGCCCCGTCGCTGCGCGCGGGGCCGCCGTGGTGCGAGGGACCATGGTTGGTCCTACGTCGTTGTGGTGCTGGGACCACGGGTGGTCCCCACCCCAGGGTAAAGGGTGGTCCCACCCTGGTCCCACAGGGCCGATTTCACGCCTAAAACGAGGGACCAGCGTGGGACCATGGCTCTGGTGCTAGCACCATGGGTGGTCCCTTGGAAACGGCGTGTGTGGTCCCACAGCATCGGCCGTGTGGTCCCACAGCATCGGCCTCGTGGTCCCACAGCATCAGCCCTATGGGGCCACGCCGGCACGCCCTGTCGCCCCACACTGAGGGCCGCCCCATCGCTCCCCCAACGGGCTAGCGGTGGCCGTCCAGACGGGGCCGCATGACGCGCAGGACAGCAACGGCGAGCAGGACGGCGAGGGCCACGTACGCGCCGACGAGGGCGGCGGCGAGGAGCGCGGCCACGATGTGGAGGGCGAGCGATGAGTCATGGGCGAGCGGGGCGAGGAGGGCGGCGACGGGGCCGGTGAGGGCCGTGAGCACGAGGGCGCGGAGGCAGGCGTCCAGACGTGGGAGCGGGCCTGAGTGTCGGTCATGTGTCACCTCCGGCAGTCTGTCTCCGGTACCTATCCTTTGGCATGCGCACCCTCACGGTTTATGGCTTGCGCCCAACGCCAGCGAGGACGGCCGCTCGCTCCGGTTCAGCGGTGAACGGGCTGGGACTCCCATCGGGGCGCCAGGCCGGCGTGAACACGATGCCGGGCGACACGAGCTCGAAGCCGTCAAAGAAGCGAGCAAGCTGGGCGCGCGAGCGGAAACCCACCGGGTGCGTCGTCGCCTCGTACAGGCACGTGAACTGGGCCAGCGTGTCCGATGTCAACGCCAGTGAGATTTGACCCAGCAATCGCGAGACTCCGTAATTGACGTTTGCAGAACCCATTAGGTCTGCAAGTGGAACGTGTCAATGGCGTCGATGTAGGCGTCAAAGGGCTTGTCAGACCTTACAAAACGTGCTTAATTGGCTGACGGTACAGGGGTCTATGCATGCTACAAACGTCAATTACGGAGTCTCGCAATCGCCAATATATCTTGACCCTCATTAGGCCAGATGGCAAAGGCCTCGATCAGCATCTACCAGAGATGAGGGCGCACGCTAGGAACGAGCTACTTGAAAAAGATGGGTCAAGCCAAGTTGGCGCAAATGGGTCAATTCTACGTCGCCGTGTACACCGACGAGGCCCCGTCGTAGGTACCGTGCGAGATAATCATGTAGCTGCCCGCCGGTAGCGCCGCCGTGAGGTCCCGCACCGCGCCCAGCGCCGCGTCGTCGTCGGGGATGAAAGGCAGCACCGCCGCCAGGATGAGCGCGATGGGCCGGGAGCGGTCGAGCAGCCGGCGCGAGCGGGGATGCGCCAGGATCGCCACCGGATCGCGCAGATCGGCCTCGATCGCCGCCGTGTGGGGCACCTTTTCCCTGTCGAGGAGCTGCCGGCTGTAGCGCACCGCGACGGGATCGGTATCCACGTAGACGACGCGCGCCAGGGGGTTCATCGCCTGAGCCAACGTGTGGACATTGCCGACGGTGGGCAGCCCCGCGCCGATGTCGAGGAACTGGTCAATGCCCGCCTGGGCCAGGAAGGTGACAGCGCGGCGCAGGAAGGCGCGGTTGGCGCGCGCGGCGCGCGCGGTGTCTGGGTAGATGGCACTCAGCGCGTCGAAGGCGGCGCGGTCGGCCGTGAAGTTGGCATCGCCGCCGAGCGCGTAGTCGTAGATCCGCGCCGGATTAGGCCGGTCGAGATCAGTGCCGCGCGGTGGCAGCGCGCGTGGGGTGTCATCCCCATCCCGGTGCAGCCCCATAACCTTCTCCTCTCCCCCTTCTATCCCCTGTCCTCTCCCCACCAGCATAACGCGTCCAGGCCACCGCTGTCCCACGCAAAAGCGCCGATCGCGCCGACGTCGCGGGGATGCGCGCCGGATGATCGCCAATCGGGGGGATGGCTGTGGGAACGCACGTTTCGGGGGATGCGGCCCAGTGCGGGGCGGGCCTTTTCTTTCTCCCCTCGGAGGGCGTGTGTCGGTCCTGGTTGGCCGGCGGGCGCGTCGAGGTGTAGCATGAAAACAACAACTACAGAATAGACACCGCATCGTTGTACCAAAGGCAGGCACGATGAACACCGCCACCATCCTGGTTGTGAGCGATGACCCGCTCCTGCTCGCCTGCACGGAGACCACGTTGGAGAACGCCGGCTACCATGTCCTCAGCGGCCACCCGGCCGAGGCGCTGGGGATCGCGCACGAGCTACAACCGGCCGCCATCGTGCTCGACAGCCGCCGCCCGGACGATGAGGACCAGCTCTGCGCGCGTCTGCACGCCCTCCAAGCAACGGCCGCTATCCCGGTGATCCTGCTGATCGCGCACGCGCCCCAGGGTCCGGCGGTAACTGTCGCCCCACGCGCGGCTGACCAGCCGGCAGCTATCGACCTGGAGCGGTTGGCGACGGCCGTGGCGCGCTGCGTACAGGCCCGGGGGACCGACGGGTAAGGGATCGCGCGGCTCCCCCTGGGGCGTGTATCTTAACCCCCTCGCGGCACGGCTGCCATTTTATGTGGCAACCAGCGACGACACACCCCCTGAGGGAGAAAGAAAGCACCAGCCGTGTTCCGCATCACACTGTCGCGCTGAGGGTATAGATGGCGCCGCGGCCGAGCCCACGCCGATCGAGCAGACCGCGCGTGACCAGTTCCTCCAACGCGTCCTGCACCACCGCCCCGTCGAGGCCGAGCCCGATGGTGCGGGCCACCTGATCGGCGGTCGCGCCGTGCGGCTCCTCCGCCGTGATCGCAGCCAGGACCTCCGTCGTCGTGGTCGGCGCGCCGGTCGCCGGCGTCGGGTCCGTGTGCTCTGCTATGGGAACGCCTGCCTTTCGCCGGTCCTGCCGGGAGACACGGCCTGTCTCTGTGGTCACGCTACACCCCCTATCCGCTCCTGTCCACATCCCGCAGTCAAGACGAGGCCCCTTTCTCCCCGTGGGGGGCGTGTGTCGGCCCTGAGAGCTACAGGGGTGTCATGGGGTTAGCGCTTGCGCCCGACCCCGGCGAGGCCCGCCGCGCGCTCCGGCTCGTCCACGAAAGGGTCGTAGGTATTGTCAGGGCGCCACGCCGGCGTGAACACGATGCCCGGCTCCACCAGCTCAAAGCCCGCGAAGAAGCGAGCGAGTTGGGCGCGCGAGCGGAAGCCCAGGGGGTGGGTCGTCTTCTCGTACAGGCGCGTGAACTGCGCCAGCATCTCCGGCGACGCCCCCTCGACGGTGCCTTGCGCGATGGCCACATAGCTCCCGGCCGGCAACGCCGCCGTGAGCGCCTCCACCGCGCGCAGGGCCGCGTCATCGTCGGGCAGGAAGTGCAGCACGGCGGCCAGGATGAGCGCGACGGGCCGGCGTGATCGAAGCAACCGCTGCACCTCCCTGTGCGCCAGGAGCGTGTCCGGGTCGCGCAGATCCGCCTCGATCGCGGCCACCCGCAGCGGTTTCTCCGTGTCCAGGATGTCCTGGCTGTAGCCCACGGCCACGGGGTCATTGTCCACGTAGACGACGCGCGCCTTGGGGTTGACGTGCTGGGCGACCTCGTGGACGTTGCCGACGGTGGGCAAGCCGGAGCCGACATCGAGGAAGCGGTCGATGCCCTGCCGCGCCAGAAAGGCGACGGCGCGGCGCAGGAAGGCGCGGTTGGCGCGCGCGCCGTGCAAGGAGTCGGGGTACACGTCGACCAGGGCCTCCAGGGCGGCGCGGTCGGCGGCGAAGTTGGCGCTGCCGCCCAGCGCGGCGTCGTAGATACGGGCCGGGTTGGGGCGGTACAGATCGGCGTCGTCGGATGGCGTGCGCAGCATCGTGCTCCCGTGCGTCATGCTCTCGTGGCGTGTGTCGCTGTCCTGTAGCATACCGCGTGGGGCCGTCATGCGCACCGACGCGTGTCAGCCGACGCGGCGATCCCCCCTCGTCCGTTCGGACGTCCGACGGCGGAGGAGGTAGCGCAGTACAACGACGGTGCTGGCGCCGATCAGGCTGCCCCCCACGGCCGGTCCCACCGGTCCCGCTGTCCGCAGCGACCAGCGCAGGAGCAGCCCCTTGAGTGGCAATGCCAGCGCCAGCACCCACAGACGATGCAGACGAGCGTGCCGGCGCGTCCGCTCCGCCACTGCGGCGTATAGCCGGCGCTCCCCCGGTGATGGGGCCGCAGGGTCCTCCTCCAGCGACAGCCAGTAGTCGATCTCGGGGATGTCCTTGCGCCGCGCGCGGCAGAGCGCGCAGCCGTCCAGGTGCGTCCCGACCTCCGTGGCGCGGTCCGGCGGGAGCCGCCCCGCCGCATACGCCAGCACTTCCCACAGCGCGATCTCATGGGGTCGGGCGTCCTCCATCGTCTCCATCGTTCTCCTGCTCCCGTTGCTGCTCTTGCTCCTCAGCATACAGCAGCGCGAACCGCGCTTTGGCCCGCGTGACGTTCTTGCGCAGCGCGGCCACCGAGCGGCCCACCCGTCGCGCGAGCCGTGGGATCTCCTCCCCGTGCAGCCCGCGCCCCTCCAACGCTTCGCGCAGCGCGGGCGAGAGCCGCGCGAGGACGTGACGCACCACCTCATCAGTAGGCGACGGAGTGGGGGCAGGGATGTCAGCGGCCATGTCGGTCACGTCCAGGGGCACCGTGCGTTCCCGCTCGCGCCGCCGCCGCCGCTGCTCCATGAGGACCTGACGGGCGGCGATGCGAAACAGCCAGCCCCGGAACCGCTCGGGCTTGTCCAGCGTGTCGAGATGGGTGAGGACATAGAGGAGCGTGTCGTGGGCGAGGTCGTCGGCCAGCGCGGAGTCCCCGGTCTGCCGGCGCAAGAAGGCACGCAGCGGCTGATAGTAGTGTGCGATCAGGCGGTCGCGCGCCTCTACCGAGCCGGCCTGGGCGTGGACGACCAGATCGGCCACCGACGGCTCGCCGCCGCCCCGATCGGCCATAGGCCGCCTCCCGTACCACCAGCACCACTCTTGAAGCTATGCACCGAATAGTAGGACAAATTTTGCCTTGCCGCAATGTCCAATTTTGGGAGAGCTGGAGCACCTTATAGATAGAGGGAGTTGCAGCGGAGCCCCGGACGGAGAGGACGTCGCCCCATCCACCGCAAGAAAGACAGGACAGATGCAGCCCATACAATCCAGCGTTTTGCTCGTCGGCGCCGATCACGTCACCTGTCAGTGGCTGGGCTTGCGCGCGCTTTTGCACGAGCAGCCAGACCTGCGCGTGCTCGCTGACGTGACGCAGGCTAGCGAGGCCCTCCGCATGACCACGGACCAGCACCCCGACCACGCCCTCATCGCCGCCGCCGTGGGTGGCATGGGCCTCGTCCCGCTCGTTCGGCAGGTGCGTCGCGTGAGCCCGACGAGCCGGATCGTGGTGATCGGCACAAAAGACACGCTGCGCCGGGATACGCTGCTGCAACTCTTCGAGCAGGGGACACGCGGGTATTTGCTGTGGGAGGGGCTGGACGGGGCAACGGTCGTGCGCTGCCTGGCGGCCGTGCGCGAAGATAATGTGCTGGCGGGGCATCGCGCGGTCCTGGAGGAGTTGCTGGCCGCGCCGGAGCGTCGGCGGCGGCCGCGCAACGACGAGCCAGCCTTGACTGACGACGAGCGGGCCGTGCTCACCCGGTTGGGCGAAGGGCTGACGCAGCAGGCGATCTCAGGCATGGAACTGATGAGCCTGGCGAAAGTCGAGCGGATCGTCGCCGCCCTCAAGGCCAAGTTCGACGTGTCCTCGACCAACGCCTTGTGCGCACACGCGGGGCACCTGGGGCTCGCCGGGCAGGGGTGATAGCGCCGCCGCTTGAGGGAATGCCTGCGGGATATCCCGCATACTGTGCGGGATATCCCCTATCTATGTGAGGGAAAACCATCAAAAAGTCGATGGTTTCCCCTCACAAAAATTGAGGGGAAACCTACAGACAGCGGGGCTACCACCAACTAATATAGAGAATAGGGATAGGAGGTTTTTGCATATCCCCATCGGAGCAGCTGGCTAAATCCGCCAGGGCTGGGATACAATTAAGGAGGGCGCTATGAGCAGGACCAACTGGACCAAGTGGATGCTGCGGGCAGCACTGGTTGCTGCAGTAGGGATTGTCTCGACGGTCATGGCTACACCAGGTGTAACCCATGCGCAGTCCCAGGGGTTTCCGCCGCCGGATTGCAGCGCGAGTTTCTCGCAAACTGTCTACAATAATTCTCCGTTTTACACACAACAGATCGGGGAGATAACCCTACCTTGCGGCACCGGCCTGTACGTAAACTGTACCACGCGTAGTAACAATAGCCCAGATGGGTGGACCGACTTGGTGAGTTGGACCTCCCAGTACGGATACACGTACACCGGCTGGGTGGACGACTACTACGTCCAGACAAACGGACAGTTCCCGAACCAATACTGGCGCACATGCTAGTATTGGTCCCTATGCTAGCCATCCCGAAGGGATAGGTTTGTCCCTTGCAAGAGGCGCGGCCCCGCCAATTGGCGGGGCCGCGCCTCTTTGTGCCCTCGATACGGCCATGCGCCTCATACTCATCCCTTCTCGTTCCTTACCTGGCTGCTGGCAGCGGATGTCGGCGCGGGGCTATGGGATGACGACAGGGAGGCGCCAGAGGCCTCGCGTGGGACGCGGGACGATCGGGGGGCCGGACCGGGCCTTCAGGAAGCCGGGCCGGGCCTCCAGCAAGCCGAACGGATCGAGCGGGACCGCGCGGATGGTGAGCGTCAGGCGGGCGCCGGGGAGCTGCGGGGGGAACACGATGGTGATGGCGCAGCGCAAGACGCGGGCGCTGGTGGCGCAGACGGTGGGGCGCGCAACGGCGGGCACGGCTCGGCCGGCGGCGTCGCGGAGCGCGTCGCGGAGCGGAGTGAACACATCTCGACCTGGCGTGGGCAGGTCGATCCGCGGCAGGGCCGGGTAGGGATGCGCGTAGGTATAGGTGT
>JAABUX010004280.1_pt1 | contig 18225 bp, 16 predicted proteins | sample 5561851 | NCBI WGS metagenome assembly JAABUX01 (sample SAMN10711883, study PRJNA513361) | rock metagenome | isolation source: Antarctica rocks | place: Antarctica: Victoria Land, Richard Nunatak red sandstone | collected 2016-01-03 | reverse complement strand
AGAAAGCTCGTCAGGAGCAAGCTCTCCTGGTTCACCCGAGGACTGCGCAAAGCTGCCAGGCTCATACTCCAAGCCCTGCCCCTGCCAAAACTCTGGGAGTGCCTGCTAAACTGATGGATGGTGAGCGGAACACTCTAAAGGCTCTGGACGGCCCAGCGGTTTGGCACGAAAAATGCCAGGCCACCGCACAGTGTCCCAGGAGAAGCCCATGCCGGAACCCACGTCGCGAGCGGACTTCGAGGCGCTGGTCCGACGCGCCGGCCTCGTGCTCACGCCCGAGCAGGTCGCCGAGCTCCACGTCGGCTGGGCCTATGTGGAGCCGATGCTGGCCCGCATCCGCACCCCCGGACGCGGACGGGAAGCCGAACCCGCCCTGACCTTCCGGCCGGAGCCCCAGTGATGCAAATGTCTTCGATGCAGACCCCCACCATCGCGGACGCCGCCCGGCAGATCGCCGCGCACGAGCTTTCCCCCGTGGAGCTGACACAGCATCTACTCGGCCGCATCGCCGCCGAGGACGCGGCGCTCAACAGCTTCCTCCTGGTGACGCCGGAGCGGGCGCTGTCCGACGCCCGGGCGGCCGAGGCCCGCATCATGGCCGGCGAGGCGCGCGGCCCGCTGGACGGCATCCCCATCGCGCACAAGGACATCTACGGCACCGCGGGCATCGCCACCACGGCGCATTCCAAGCTGCTGCAAGGCTGGGTGCCCGACACGGACGCCACCACGGTCCGCAAGCTCGCCGCCGCCGGTACGGTGATGCTCGGCAAGCTCGCGACGCACGAGTTCGCCTTCGGCGGACCAAGCTTCGACCTGCCCTGGCCGCCGGCGCGCAACCCGTGGAACACCGATCATTTCACCTCCGGCTCCTCCTCCGGCACCGGGGCGGCGGTGGCGGCGGGCTTGATCCTGGGCGGCACAGGGTCCGACACCGGCGGCTCGATCCGCGGCCCGGCGGCGCTGTGCGGCATCGCCGGCATCAAGCCCACCTACGGGCTGTGCAGCCGGGCCGGCATCCTGCCGCTGTCGTTCTCGCTGGACCACGCGGGTCCGATGGCCTGGACCGTGGAGGACTGCGCGCTCCTGCTGCAAGCCATGGCCGGCTACGACCCGCAGGACCCAGCCAGCGCCGACCGCCCGGTGCCGGACTTGTCCGCCGGGCTGAACGACGGCGTGAAGGGCCTGCGCATCGGCGTCGCGCGGAATTGGCACGAAACCGACCGTCCGGTCAGCCCCGCGGTCCAGGCCGGCATCGACGGCGCGCTGGATATCTGGCGGGCGCAGGGGGCGGAGGTCCGGGACGTGGACCTGCCGTCGCTGTTCGACTATCAGGCGGCAAACTACATCGTCCTGGTCGCGGAGGCATTCTCCCTGCACGAACCCTGGATGCGCGAGCGGTTCAACGACTACGGCGAGCTGCTGCGCGACCGCATGGCGTTCGGCGGGCTGATCGCCGCGACCGACTACGTGCAGGCGCTGCGGATGCGCCGGGAGCTGTGCGCCGCCACGACTGCGGCGATGCAGGACCTCGACCTGATCGTCACCGCCGGGGCGCCCGCGGAGGCGCCGCGGATCGACGAGGTGCCGAAATGGGACAACCTGGCCCGGCCGGGCTTCACCGCACCGTTCAACCTGACGGGCTGGCCCGCCATGTCCGTCTGCTCCGGCTTCGGGGTGGACGGCCTGCCGGTCAGCGTGCAGGTCGCCGCCAAGCCGTTCCAGGAAGCGGTGCTGTTCCGCGCCGCCCACGCCTTCGAGCAGGCGGCCGGCCTCCGCGACAGGCGCCCGGCGCCCAGGAACATGGCCGAAGCGGCGGCGTAGAGTAGGGCGTTCAGCCCTTCCGCGTGAGCTTGCGGCCGCTTGGCGGCGGCGCTGGCGGCACGAACGTCAGCGCTTCGTCCATCGTCCAAGGATTGTCCACCGGAAAGCGGTCAATCCCGATGCCGGTTTCGATGGAAGCGCGGCGGCGGGCAACTGGATACGCTTTTGCATAGAGGTTTGGCAGGTATTGCCGCATTCCAGGCTCATCTTCAATGAGGGACTGGGCTTCGTCTTGCTGCTCATCGATGGTGAGCAACCAGCTTCGCGTCATCTTTTCCGGCCGCACGACCACCTTGAGCAGATGGTGCAACAGCACGATCATCATGCTGCGGAACTCGTGTTTCTTGCTGCGTGCCATTTTCGTTAGGAACTCGACCAACGAAACCCGGTCGATCTCGTCAAGCCGCCCGTCGCGCAGCAGGTCGGCTTGTTCCAGCAGCCATCCGAACTCGTCCTGGCCATACAACGCCCGAGAGCGAAGCTCCGCTTCCTCCGATGCCGTGTTGCTCGGCTCTTGCGTCCATTCCGCCACGCCTTTCGATCCCGCGCCCGACATGCCGATCACCTTAACACGTATTGATGGGACGACGCTTCACGTAAGCCAGGTGTCAAGAAACCCCCTCACCCGCGCCCCTGATCCCAAGCCCGGGCGACCGCAACCAGCCCCGCGTCCGCGCCCCGGGCGCCGATGATGCTGAGGCCGACCGGCAGCCCGTCCACGACGGCACCTGGCAGGCTCACCTGCGGATGCCCCGCCAACCCGCCCTGCGCGCACAGGCAGCCGATACGCGCCCGCAACGGGTCCAGCACCGGCAAAGGCAGCCCGACTTCCGGCGCCGGGAACGGCGTGGTCGGCAGGCAAAGCACCGTGCCCGGCGGCAACAGGTAGGCCATGCGCCCCCGCGCCTCCTGCCGCATCAGCGACGCCCATTCGACCTCCGCCGCCGGGATCGCCGCCGCAGCCACCAGCCCGCGCGCCACGCTGAACGCGAAGCGCGGGTTATGCGTCTCGACCCAGGGCCGGAAGGTCTGCCACGCCTCGGCCGGCTGCAGCGTCCGTTGCGCCCGCGCCCAGACCGACAAGCCCGCCGGCGCCATGACCTCGTCCTGCGCCGGGCCGATCAGCCGTTCGAGCCGCGCCACCACCGGCGCCAGCGCCGCCGCCACCGCCGGGTCGGCGAAGCCGAACGCGTCGGTGGCGCGCAGCAGCCGGGTGGGCAGGGCGTCCGGCACCGCCTCTCCCAGCATGACCGCGGACACGCTGGCGAACGTTTCGCCGTCCCGCGCGAACCAGCCGGCGGTGTCCGACGTCGGCGCCTGCGCCGCCATGCCGGCGACCGGCACGCGCCCGTGGGTGGGCCGGATGCCGAACAGGCCGCAGAAGCTCGCCGGCACCCGCACGGACCCGCCGGTGTCCGTGCCCAGCGCCGTGTCGCACAGCCCGGACGCCACCGCGGACGCCGAGCCGGAGGAGGACCCGCCCGGCACCCGCCCCGGCGCCGCCGGGTTCGCCGGCGTGCCGTCGAACGCGTTCTCCCCCAGGATGCCGAGCGAAACCTCGTCCGTCACTGTCTTGCCCACCAGCGTTGCGCCCGCGTCGAGCAGGGCCTGCACCGCCCAGGCATGGCGCGTGGGCACCGGGCCGCGCGGCCAATCCGGGTTGCCGCCCCCGGTGGGATGCCCCGCCACGTCGAACAGGTCCTTGGCCGCGAACGTCAGTCCGGCCAGCGGTCCGGACGGAACGCCCGCGATGTGGAGACGCGGGCCGGGGAGGAAGGCGGAGGTTTCGTCCATGCCGCACGGTGCCGGCCCAGGCGCCCCGGCGCAAGGACGCCCGCTGCGGCGACGCGGTTTCCGGGCATCCTCACGGCGATGTTGGGCGACACCGTGCTGCGCCGCGCCTACTTGATATGTGATGACCGTGATCCTCACCAGCCAGGCCGGCACTCCCAAGCAGGGGTGGTTGGCCGCGTTCCTGAAATTCGGCGGGCTGTCCGGCATGGGATGGCTGCTGTACTTCGCCCTGCTGCTGTCCATGGTGGGCGCCTTCGGCGTGCCGCCCTTCGTCGCCAACGTCATCAGCTCCAGCACCGCCGCGCTCATGGTGTTCCTGGTGTCGCGCCGCTTCATCTTCGACCGCAGCGAGGGCGCGCTGGGCACACGGATCGCGGTTTACCTGCTTTACACGCTGTGCCTGATCACCGCCGCGGCCTGGGTAATGACCCTGATCATTCAAGTTTTGGCCGGGCTGGCGCAGGCCAACGGCCATGCCCCGTCGCCTGCCGTCCTGACCGCGTGCGCCAAGGTCCTGATCACGCCGCCGCAGCTTTTGCTGAACTTCCTGATGTCGCGCCATATGAGCGAGCGGACCATCGCGCCGAGGACGTGACCATGCCCGAGAAGCTGCCCGAGAAGCTGTTGGTATTCATCCCCTGCTACAATTGCGCGGCACAGATCGGCCGCGTGCTGGCGCAGTTCAAAGGCCCCCTCGCCCGGCGTTTCGCGGAGGTCCTGGTGCTGGACAACGGCAGCAAGGACGGCACCGTGCAGGCGGCGGTCGCGGCGGCGCCGGAGGCCGAGGTGCCCCGCGTGACGGTCGCGCGCAACCGCACCAACTACAACCTCGGCGGCTCGCACAAGGCCGCCTTTGCCTACGCCGAGCGGGAAGGCTTCACCCATGTCGTCGTCCTGCACGGCGACGACCAGGGCAGCATCGCCGACCTCGCCCCGGTTCTGGACGCCGGCCAGCACCTGCGGCACGACACCTGCCTCGGCGCGCGGTTCGCGAAGGGGTCGTCGCTGCGCGGGTACTCGCGCTTCCGCATCGTCGGCAACCGCGTGTTCAACCTGCTGTTCACCTTGGGCGCGCGCCGCCGGGTGCTGGACCTCGGCTCGGGACTGAATGTCTTTGCGGCAAGCGTGTTCACTGATCGCAACGTGCTGCGCTACGCCGACGACCTGCGCTTCAACAACTTCCTGCTGCTGGGCCTGTTCGACGCCGGGCGCTCGGTCCTGTTCTTCCCGATCAGTTGGCGGGAGGACGACCAGGTGTCCAACGTCAAGATGACCTCGCAGGCGTTGAAGACGCTGGCCATCCTGCGCGACTACTGCCTGCGTCCGGGACATTTCCGCCAGACGGACCACCGCGCGGTGCCGCATGAGCGCTACGAGTTCGACGTGGTCCACCCCACCGTGCAAGACCCGGCGCAGGCGTCCGCGGCGATGGCGCGCTGAGCGCTCACGCCTGGGCCGCCCGGCAGATGCCGGACACCCCAGGGTGCGCCCCCAAGCCTGTGGCAGCAGACGCCCGGCCCTAGACGGCCTGGCGCGAAACCCGGTGTCGGACCAGGCCGAGGCCGACGAGGCTTGTGCCGAGCAAAGCCAGCGACATCGGCTCAGGCACGCTGGTGGCAGAGGTGCCGGCGACCGACCCATCCAGGCTGAAGAACTGCGCCGCAGTGGTCGTGATGGTGATCACCTCGGTCAGGGCGAACAAACCGTCAGTGACAGCAGTTCCTGTCCCCTTGCCGTTCAGGTCAACGCTGCTCAGCAGGGTGCAGCCGCTCGCGCAGCCTGAGTTGTTCAGGGTGTTGCCGTTGTCCAGATACGACTTGAAGCTCACGTTGGCCGAAGCGGTGCCGCCAGGCAAACCGCTGGCGATGTTGCCGTTAAATTGGGTGAACCAGCTCGACGCGCCCACCGGCGACTTGAAGTCGGTGCCGGTCAGGGTGATGGTCAGGGTTCCGCCGGCGCCGCTTGAAAGATCGAACGACGACAGGTCGAGGTAGTTTGAGGAACGAAACTCCGCTCCGATATTAGTGGCCTTGAAGTTGCCGACTGTCACCTCGTTGAAAGTGTGTACTCCATCGCCGACATCGGCGGATTGGAATTTCGAGTCGCTTCCAGATACGACAGTCAGCCCAAACATCGGCACAGCTTGGGCCTCGCCTGCAATCAACGGCGCTGCGAGGATGATCGCCGACGCGAGAAGAAACTGACGCATGAAAGCTCTTGATAAACGGGTTCCCGAGCGAACCGCTCACCTTTTTGCAATAATGAGACCAGTCAATAAAACCAAAGCGTTGATATTTTTGGACCGCATCGGCTGTAAGCGACATAAACGTTGCGCGTCTAAGTTTTGCTAAGATGTGCAAGCCCGCCGGCCCCGGACCTGCACCCATTCCGTCCGCGCCCGCGTTGACCTCCTCGCCAACTGCCAAGGAGACCGCGGTGTTCGATCCCAGCCGCTCCAAGCCGAACCTGCTGGTGCGATCCGCGCACCCCTACAACGCGGAAACGCCGCCCGGCCGGCTGCTCGCGTCCCCCGTGACCGCGCAATCCGACTTCTACGTCCGCAGCCACAGCGGCATCCCGCATCTCGACCCGGCGACGCATCGGCTGCGGGTGGGCGGCCGGGTCGCCGCGCCGCTCGACCTGTCGATGGCGGAGCTGCGGGACCGCTTCCCGGAGCGGTCCGTCACCGCGGTGCTGCAATGCGCCGGCAACCGCCGCGCCGACCTGCAGACGGTGCGGCCGACCAAGGGCGACCCTTGGGCGGCTGGGGCCATCGGCAACGCCGAATGGACCGGGGTCGCGCTGGCCGACGTGCTGCGCGCCGCCGGGGCGGAGACGGACGCCGCGCTGCACGTCGCGTTCGAATCCCGGGACATCGTCGAGATGCCCAAGGAAGGCCGGTTCGCCTACGGCGTGTCCATCGGCATGGCCAAGGCGATGGCGCCGGAAACCCTGCTCGCCCATACGATGAACGGCGAGCCGTTGGCGCCGGAACACGGCTTCCCGCTGCGCGCCGTGGTGCCGGGCTATGCGGGCGTGCGCAGCCCGAAATGGCTGGCCGCCATCACCGTGCAGGACCGGCCCTCCGGCAACCACATGCAGCAGCGCGACTACAAGATGCTGCCGCCCGGCGTCACCGAGGACACGGTGGATTGGCAGCAGGGCGTCACCATCGACGATATGCCGCTCACCTCGGCAATCTGCCAGCCGGCGGAGGGCGCCGTGCTGGACGCGGGCCGCGCGAACGTTCAGGGCTACGCCGCCGCGACAGCCCGCGCCGTGGCCCGCGTGGACGTGTCGGCCGATGGCGGGCGGACCTGGGCGCAGGCCGAACTGGCGCACGATCCGGCGGCGCCATGGAGCTGGACGCTCTGGCGCATCGAGATGGACCTGCCGAAGGGGCAGCATGAGCTGGCGGTGCGGGCCTGGGACTCCGCCGGGCAAACCCAGCCGGCGCTGCCGGACGAGGTGTGGAACTTCAAGGGCTACCTGAGCACCGCCTGGCACCGGGTCCACGTCTCGGCCGTCTGACGCGGGGTGGGACCGGACAGCCCCGCTTGCGGGATGCGCGGCCAGGCCGCATCGTAGGCGAAAACCGCTCGGAGGAACGCCATGTCATCAACCGCCCCGGCCCTGTCGGCCGCGGAACAGCGCCGGATGCTGACCCGGGCGGCGCTGGCCGCCACCATCGGCACGACGATCGAGTGGTACGACTTCTTCCTGTACGGCACCGCCACGGGCCTGGTGTTCGGGACGCTGTTCTTCCCCAACACCAATCCCTTGGTCGCCACCCTCAACGCGTTCGGCGTCTACGCCGTGGGCTTCGTCGCCCGGCCCATCGGGGCCGCGATCTTCGGCCACTTCGGCGACCGCATCGGGCGCAAGTCCACGCTGATCGCCACCCTCATGCTGATGGGCGTCGCCACCGTGCTCGTAGGCGTCGTGCCCTCCTACGCCACCATCGGCATCTGGGGGGCGGTCATCCTGACGGCGCTGCGCTTCATTCAAGGCATCGGCGTCGGCGGCGAGTGGGGCGGGTCGGTGCTGATGTCGATGGAATGGGCCGGCAGCAAGGGCGGGCGCGGGCTGGCCGCGTCCTGGCCGCAGATGGGCGTGCCGGCCGGGCTGTTCACCGCGAACCTGGCGGTGCTGGGCTTCAGCGCCTGGTCGGGCGACGCCTTCCTGGTCTGGGGCTGGCGCATCCCCTTCCTGCTGTCGATCATCCTGATCGGGGTCGGCCTGTGGATACGGCTGGGCGTCGAAGAATCGCCGACCTTCCAGCGCATGGCGTCCGAGAACCGCATCGAGAAGACGCCGGCGCTCACGGTGATGCGGCGCTACCCCAAGGAGATCCTGCTCAGCGCGCTGGCCCGCATGGGGGAGCAGGCGCCGTTCTACATCTTCACCGCCTTCGTGTTCTCCTACGGCGTCGGGACGCTGAAGCTGTCCCGCGACCTGCTGCTGATCGCCGTGATGGCCGGGTCGGCGCTGTCGCTGGTGACGGTGCCGCTCGCCGGCCACCTGTCGGACCGCTTCGGGCGGCGGCGCGTCTACATGCTGGGCGCGGTGCTCACCGGGGTGTACGGGTTCGTCTATGTCGGGCTGCTGAACACGATGTCGCCGGCGCTGGTGTTCATCGCCATCGTCGTGTCGCTGATCCCGCATGACATCATGTACGGGCCGCAGGCGGCGCTGATCGCCGAATGCTTCCCCGGGCGGCTTCGCTACAGCGGCGCGTCCATCGGCTACCAGTTGGCCTCCGTCATCGCCGGCGGCCCGGCGCCGCTGATCGTGGCGTACCTGCTGGCCCAGTACCATACGGGCTGGGTGATCGCCGTGTTCATCCTCGCCTGCGCGGTCATCAGCCTGGTCGCCACGGCCCTGCTGCCGGACAACACGAACCGCGACATCAGCGACGACTAAGCCCGGGCGATTAGGTCGATATCTGCTCCAGCTCCAGATCGCGGGTGCGCGGGCCGAACAAGCCGATGGACAGCACGACCATGAGCATGGCGAAGGCGATCAGCCCGAACACGCCCTTGGTGCCGGCGGTCCGCAGGAAAAACCCGATGATGAAGCTGGCGAACACCGTGCTGATCCGGCTGAACGAGTAGGTGAACCCCACGGCGCGCGCCCGCACGCGCGTGGGGAACAGCTCGGTCTGGTAGCCGTGGAACGTGTTGGACAGCACGTTGTTGCACAGCGTGATCAGAACGCCGAACACGATCAGCAGCGCCATCGTGCTCTGGAACGAGAACAGCACCCCGAACACGCCGACGCCGCAGGCCGCGGCCACCAACTGCCATTTCCGCTCGTACTTGTCGGCAAAGCCCATCGCCAGCAGCGGGCCGAACGGGCTGGCGATGGCGATGATGAAGGAATACAGCAGGCTGGAGGACAGGTTGATCCCGGTCTGCTGCGCGATCAGCGTCGGCACCCAGGCGGCGAAGCCGTAGAACCCGAAGGTCTGGAAGAACTGGAACACCATCAGCATGAGCGTCCGCGTGCGGTATGGCGCCTGCCAGATCTCGGCGAACCGCCCGGCCGTCTCCGTGCGGTCCACGGCGTGCGGCGCGGGCCTCGGCAGCGGCGCCCCGCCCAAGTCGGCCATCACCTTGGCCTCGATGGACGCCGTGATCGCCTCCGCCTCCGCCTCCGCCACGCGCCCTTGCTGGAGCAGCCAGCGCGGGCTTTCCGGGATGCCGCGGCGCAGGAACCACACGAACAGCGCGCCCACCGACCCGATCACGACCACCCAGCGCCAACCGTCGAAGCCGAGCGGCGCTGTCGGCACCAGCTTGTAAGACAGGAAAGCGACGATCGGGACGGCGGAGAACTGGATCACCTGGTTGTAGGCGAACGCCCGTCCCCGCACGTGCTTGGGCACCAATTCGGCGATGTAGGTGTCGATCGTCACCAACTCGACGCCGATGCCGATGCCGGCGATCAGCCGCCACAGGCAAACCGACACCCCGCTGTCCTGGAAGGCCATGACCAGGGTCGCCGCGCAGTAGAACAGCAGCGAGACGGTGAAGATCGACCGCCGCCCGTACTTGTCGGCCACGAAGCCGAACACGAAGGTGCCGATGAACAGGCCCGTGAAGGTCGCCGCCACGAACAGCGCCGGCCCGGTGAAGATGCCCACCCCCACGTTGGCCAGCAGCCCCGCCTTGACCAAGCCGGGGATCACGTAGCCGGTCATGAACAGGTCATAGAACTCGAACAGGCCGCCGAGCGACAGCAGCGTGACCAGCCGCCAGATGTGCCGCGTCGCCGGCAGGCGGTCCAGCCGGGCCAGGATGGCCGACGCGGCGTCTTGGTTCGCCATTGAGTTCGTCATGTCGCGACGTGCCGCCTCCCGTTTTCCCCCTTAGCTGCCCGCATCGGGTTTGTGGGTCAAGCCGCTCGCGGCGGCGGTAGTGTCGCGGTTTGAAATCTTAACGCGATCTCGCTTCAGAAAACGGATGTTCCAATGGCTGATGCCCGATGCAGTTGCGGCGCTCTCACACTAACGCTTCCAGGACCATCGAAATTGGTTGTCGCCTGCCATTGTCTCGACTGCCAACGGAGAACCGGCGCGCCATTTGGCGTCGGCGCCTTTTACCCGGTCGCCGCCGTCATCATTTCTGGAACTACGAAAGAGTTCACCCGCGATGCAGCAAACGGCGGGAAGGTCCACACCTTTTTTTGTCCAAACTGCGGGTCAACGATCTACTGGAAGGCCGACAACCTGCCGTCGCTGATCGGCGTTGCAGTCGGCACGCTCGCCGACCCCAAATACCCGGCCCCCGTCAAATCGGTTTTCGAGCAGTCGAAACATAACTGGGTTCAAGTTGATGGTGCCGTCGAACACTTCCAGCAAAGCAGCGTGGCAAAAAGTTCAAACTGAGAGACCACCACGGCAGCCCGTCAGAACGCGATCTGCACCTTGGCGTGCTTGTCCCGCTGCTTCGCCAGGCCGAACGCCGCCGATGCCTGCGCGGCCGGCACGCAGGCGGTGAGCAGCGGCGCCACGTCGATCAGGCCGCGGTCGAGGCAGGCGACGGCATGGGCGAACTCCCGGTCGAAGCGCATGGCGCCGCGCAGGTCGATCTCCTTCGCCATCACCAGGTTGCCGGCGAACGGGAACTGGCCCGGCGGCAGCGTGCCCACCTGCACGGCCGTGGCCCCTGGCCGCACCGCTTGGAGGCAGGCCGCGAGGCCCGCCGGGTTGCCGGACACCTCGAACGCCGTCTCGAAGCCGCCCGCCTCCGTTGCCATGCGGGGCAGCGCGTCGGGGTCGGCCGCCACGTTCACCACGGCGTCGGCACCGATGCGCCGGGCCAGCGCCAAGGGGGCGTCGAGGATGTCGGTGATCACCACCGTCTCCGCCCCGGCACGCCGGGCCGCGAGCAGGACCAGCAGGCCAATCGGCCCCGCGCCGGCAATGAGCACCGACCGGCCCAGCAGCGGCCCGGCCCGCTCGACCGCATGCAGCGCCACGGCCAACGGCTCGGCGAACGCCGCGATGGTGAAGGGAAGCGCGTCCGACACCGGGTAGGCCTGGCTCTCGTCCACGGCGACGTACTCGGCGAACCCGCCCTGCATGTGCGGGAAGCGGCTGGCGCTGCCCATGAAGAACACGTTGCGGCACAGGTTGCCCCGCCCGGCCCGGCAGGCGGCGCAATGCCCGCAGTTGCGCCCCGGATGGATGGCGACGCGCTGGCCCGGACGCAGCCGCGTGACCCCGGCGGCGACGGCGGCGACCTCGCCCGAGACCTCATGGCCCGGGATCAGCGGCTCGCGGATGACGAAGTCGCCGTTGCGGCCCTCGAAGTAGTAATGCAGGTCGGAGCCGCAGATGCCGCCGGCCCGTATGCGGATCAGCGCGCCGCCGGGCGGAATGTCCGGGGTGGCGTGATCCTCGATCCGCAGGTCCTCCGCCTTGTGGATGACGCAAACCTGCATAGGGTGCCTCCCTCGATTTGCCCGGCCAGCGCCCAGCCGCTCGCCATCTCCCATACAAGAAAGGTTTATGCCACGGTCAGGCGGCTTGGCCTACGTGGCGCCATGGAGAACCCGGCACGCCAACCGGGATTGGTGTAATGAGGCAAGGGGAGGACACCATGCTGAAAAAGAAGCGCTGGCAAATGGTGCTGCTGCTGTTCGTTGCGGGCATCATCAACTACCTCGACCGCTCCGCCCTGTCGGTCGCCGCGCCGCTGGTCATGCGGGACCTGGCGCTGACGCCCGCCGACCTCGGCCTGGTCTTTTCCAGCTTCTTCGTCGGCTACGCGCTGTTCAACTTTATCGGCGGCTGGGCATCCGACAGGCTCGGCGGCAAGCGGGTGTTCACCCTGGCCATGGGCGTCTGGTCCACCTTCTGCGCGCTGACCGCGGCGGCGGGCGGGTTCGCGTCCCTGCTGGCGATTCGGGTGTGCTTCGGCGTGGGCGAAGGGCCGCTGTCCTCCACGATGAACAAGGTCGTCAACACCTGGTTCCCGCACCGGGAGGCCGCGAGCGCCGTGGGATACGCCAACTGCGGCACCCCGCTCGGCGGCGCGATTGCCGGACCGGTGGTGGGCCTGATGGCGGTGGAGCTCGGCTGGAGGGCGGCGTTCGTCGCCATCGGCCTGCTCGGCTTCGCGTGGCTGTTCTTCTGGACCCGGCTCGCCACGGAAACGCCGCGCGAGCACCCAACGATCACCGCCGAGGAGCTGCGCGAGATCGAGGACGACCATGCCGCCCCGACCGCAAGCCTCCCCGCGCAGCCGCTCGGCTTCTACCTCAAGCAGCCCGTGGTGCTCGCCACCGGCCTCGCCTTCTTCGGCTACAACTACATCCTGTTCTTCTTCCTGACCTGGTTCCCGAGCTACCTGACCATGGCGCAGCACCTCAGCATCAAGGACATGAGCATCGCCACCGTGCTACCCTGGGTGCTCGGCTTCTGCGGCCTGGCGGCCGGCGGGGCGCTGTCGGACGCGGTGTTCCGCCGCACCGGGCGCGCGCTGTTCGCCCGCAAGCTGGTGCTCACCGTGTGCCTGAGCCTCGCCGCCGTCTCGGTGGCGCTGGCCGGGCTGGTGACGACGGTCGGCAGCGCGCTGCTGCTGATGAGCGCCGCCGTGTTCTTCCTCTACCTCACCGGCAGCACCTACTGGGCGATCCTGCAGGACACGGTGCGCGGCGAGAACATCGGCGGCGTCGGCGGCTTCATCCACATGATGGCGAACTGCGCCGGCATCATCGGCCCGGCGGTCACGGGCTTCATCGTGCAAAGCACCGGGGTCTTCACCAGCGCCTTCGTCCTGGCGGGCGGCATCGCCATCCTCGGCGTGCTGTGCGTGCTGGTCTTCGTCAAGCCGATCGAAGGCACGCGGACGCCGGACGCCGCTTTGGCGCTGCGCTGACACTCCCAACCTCAAGCCCAGGAGAGCCGCATGGAACAAACATGGCGCTGGTGGGGTCCGGGCGACCTCATCACCCTGTCCGACATCTGCCAGGTGGGTGCCGCCGGCATCGTGACCGCCCTGCACGACGTGCCGACCGGCGCGGTCTGGACCCGCGAGGCCATCGCCGAACGCAAGCGCGTCATCGAGGCCGACCCGGGCCTCGGCCTGCGCTGGAGCGTGGTGGAAAGCGTGCCGGTGCATGAGAGCATCAAGCTGGGGGAGGACGCCGCCGGGCCGTACTTCGAGGCGTATCGCGAAACGCTCCGCAACCTCGGCGCGGCAGGGATCGGCACGGTCTGCTACAACTTCATGCCGGTGCTGGACTGGGCGCGCACCACGCTGCGCCATGCCCTGCCCGGCGGGGCCACCGCGCTGCGCTTCAACGCGCACGAGTTCGCCGCCTTCGACGTGCACATGCTGGCGCGTCCAGGGGCGGAGGCGGACTATGCCCCGGACGTGCTCGCCCGCGCCCGCGCCTGGTTCGATGCGGCGACCGGGGACGACCGGCGCACCCTGCTCGGCAGCATCATGGCCGGGCTACCCGGCGCGTTCGACCGCTACGACATCGAGGGGCTGCGCGCCATGCTCGCCCGCTACCGCGGCGTGGGCCACGCCGAACTGCAGGCCAACCTCGCCCGCTTCCTGGCGGAGGTCGTGCCCACGGCGGAGCGGGCCGGGGTGCAGCTCGCGATCCATCCAGACGACCCGCCACGCCCGCTGCTCGGCCTGCCGCGCATCGCCTCCACGGCGGAGGACATCGCCTTCATCCTGGACGCCGCGCCGTCCCCGGCCAACGGCCTCACGCTCTGCACCGGCTCGCTCGGCGCGCGCCCGGCCAACGACCTGCCGGCCATCGCCCGGCGCTTCGCCGGCCGCATCCACTTCGTGCACCTCCGCAACGTCAGCACGGAGCCTGACGGGTCCTTCATGGAGGCCGACCACCTCGGCGGCGGCACCGACATGGTGGCCGTGGTGCGCGCGCTGCTGGAGGAGCAGAAGCGCCGGCGGGACGGCGGCGACCCGCGCTGGCGACTGCCCTTCCGCCCGGACCATGGGCACGAGATGCTGGACGACGTGGGCAAGGCGACCCACCCCGGCTATCCCCTGATCGGCCGGATGCGCGGCCTGGCCGAGATCCGCGGCGTGATGGCGGCGCTCGCCCACGAGCACGGGTTGCCGACCTGACCATGGACCGGCTGTGCGACGCCACGCTGTCCCGTCTGCCCGCGGCAGTCGCCCGGCCCGCTTATGACCGCGGCGCGATGCAGCCGGGCATCGTGCATTTGGGCGTCGGCGCGTTCCACCGCGCGCACCAAGCCGCCTACACCGACGCCGTGCTGGCGGCGGGCGACCTCCGCTGGGGCGTCACCGCCGCCAGCCTGCGCAGCCCGGCCACGCGCGACGCGCTGGCGCCGCAGGACGGGCTGTATGCGTTGAACCTCCGCGGAGAGGCGGACCGGCTGGCGGTGATCGGCAGCGTCGGCCGGGTGCTGGCAGCGCCGGAGGACCCGGCCGCCCTGCTTGACGCCCTCTGCGCCCCCACGGTCGCCATCGTCAGCCTGACCGTAACCGAGAAAGCCTATTGCCGCGACCCCGCCAGCGGCGCGCTGGACGAGGCGCATCCCGACATCCTGCATGACCTGGCACACCCGCACGCGCCGCGCTCGGCCCTCGGCTGGCTCGCCGCCGCCATCGCCCGGCGGCGTACGGATGGCCTGCCCCCCTTCACCGTGCTGTGCTGCGACAACCTGCCGGCCAACGGACGCACGCTGCACCGGCTGCTGGCCCGCTTCGCCCACCTGCGCTCGCCCGGCCTCGGCGCCTTCGTGGAGCAGGAGGTCGCCTGCCCGGACACGGTGGTGGACCGCATCGTGCCCGCGACCACGGCGGAGGACCGCACGCGGGTCGCGGCGGCGCTCGGGTTGCGGGACGCCTGGCCGGTGATCGCCGAGCCGTTCAGCCAATGGGTCATCGCCGACCGCTTCCCCGCCGGGCGTCCGGCGTGGGAGGACGCGGGCGCCATGCTGGTCACGGACGTGGCGCCGTTCGAGGCGATGAAGCTCCGCCTGCTGAACGCCAGCCATTCCGCCCTCGCGTACTTGGGCTGCCTGGCCGGGTTGGAAACGGTGGCCGAGGCGATGCGGAACCCCGGCTTGGCCGGGTTCGCGGCGCGGGTGATGGACGACGCGGTGCCGACCCTGGCCGTGCCGCCGGGCACGGCCGTCGCGGGCTACAAGCGCGCCCTGCTCGAACGCTTCCGCAATCCCGCCCTGCGCCACCGCACCGCGCAGATCGCCACCGACGGCTCGCAGAAGCTGCCGCAGCGCGTGCTGGACACGATGCGGGACCGCTTGGCGCTGGGCCTGCCGATTGATGTCCACGCCCTCGTGGTCGCGGGCTGGATGCGCTACGTGACCGGCGTGGACGAGCATGGGCAGCGGCTGGACGTTCACGACCCGGCTGCCCCGGACCTGGCCGCGGCCGTGCAGGCGGCCGGCCCGGTGGCGGATCGGCTGGCGCCGGCGTTGCTCGACATGCGCCCGGTGTTCGGCGCGCTGGGCCAGGACCCGCGCGTCCGCACGGCCGTGACCGCGGCGCTGGCCCGGCTTTACGCCCTCGGCGCGCGGCGCGCGGTGCTGGCATGACGCGGGTCGCCTGCATCGGCGAATGCATGGTGGAGCTGCGGGAGCAGCCGGACGGGCAGCTCTGCCGCGGCTTCGGCGGCGACACGCTGAACACCGCCGTCTACCTCGCGCGGCTGGGGGTCGCCGTGGACTACGTGACGGCGCTGGGCGACGACGCCTGGAGCGACGAGATGCTGGCGCGCTGGCAGGAGGAAGGGGTCGGCACCGGGCTGGTGCGCCGCCTTCCCGGGCGGCTGCCGGGCCTGTACGTCATCCAGACCGATCCGCAAGGCGAGCGCCGTTTCCTGTACTGGCGCGACAGCGCCGCCGCCCGGCACCTGTTCGACCACCTCGACCCGGCGGAGCTTGCCGCTTTCGACACGCTTTACTTGTCCGGCATCACGCTCTCGATCTACGGCGCCGCGGCGCGGGAGGTGCTGTTCGGGGCGCTGGCCCACGCCCGGTCTCGCGGGGCGCGCGTGGCGTTCGACACCAACTTCCGCCCGCGCGGCTGGCCGGACCGGGACGCGGCGCGTGCCCTGTATGCGCGGATGTACGCGCTGGCCGACATCGTGCTGGCCTCCGCCGAAGACCTGGCGCTGCTTTACGGCGACGCGGGCGAGACCGAGTTGCTCCAGCACGCCGCCACCACGGAGATTGTGCTCAAGCTGGACCGTCCCGCGTCCCGCGTCCTGCACGGCGGCGTCGAGCTGCTGGTGCAGGCCGGCCCGGTGGAACGGGTGATCGATACCACAGCAGCCGGCGACAGCTTCGCCGCCGCATACCTTGCGGCCCGGTTGCGCGGCGCATCGCCCGAAGCCGCGGCCCGCGCCGGGCACGACCTCGCCGGCATCGTCGTGGGCCACCCCGGCGCCATCGCGCCGCGGGCGGCCATGCGGCCCGCCGAGGGCGGTTGAAGGAAGCGTAGGCCGGAGTTGGCCCGCCCTACTTGCCGAACTTCTCGATCTTGCTGCCCTCGGCCTGGTTCATCTGCTTCACGCCCGGGTCCTGGCTCTTGGACGCGGTCGTCTGGCCGGTCGTCGCGGCCGGCGCGGCGTTGGGAACCGAGGTTTGCTCCGGCCCTCGTGACGGCCGGGCCTGCGACGCGGCGCCGGGGCCGGTGGGCGTGCTGGTCTGCGCCGCCGCCGGCGCAGCCATGGCGGCAGCGAGGGCGAGGGTGGCAAGCGTTGATTTCATGGCGCTGGAACTCCGGATGCGGACGGCGGGAGGCCGCGCGTGGCGACCTCCCCCTCTCCATTAAACCGCGAGCTGGTCGCGGATCGGCAGGCTGCGGATGCGCTTGCCGGTCGCGGCGAAGATCGCGTTGCACAGCGCGGGCGCGAAGGGCGGCACGCCCGGCTCCCCCACCCCGCTCGGCGGCGTGTCCGCCGCGGCCGGCACGATGTAGGTGTTGGTGACGCGCGGCGCCTCGTCGATCCGCACGACGGGGTAGTCGTCGTAGTTGCTCTGCTGCACCCGCCCGTCCTTGAAGCTGATCTCCCCGAGCTTGGCGAGGCTCAGCCCCATCACCGCGGCCCCCTCGATCTGCGAGTAGATGCGCTCCGGGTTCACGTGGACGCCGCAGTCGATGGCGGTGTCGACCCGCGGCACGGTGAGCACGCCCTTCTTGTCGACCGCCACCTCGACAACGGTTGCGATGTAGCTGACGAAGCTGCGGTGCGCCGCGATGCCGAGGCCGTGCCCCTCCGGCAGCGTGCGCCCCCATCCCGCCTTTTCCGCCGCCAGCTCCACGACCCGGCGCAGCCGCCCGGCGTCGATGGGGTAGCTGTCCACCGGTTCCCCGTAGTTCCACGGCGTCTTCACCGAGGCGCTGAACGGCACGATGCGGGCGGGTCCGATCAGCTCCAGCAGCACGTCCTTCGGGTCGCGCCCGGTGGCCTGCGCGATCTCCGCCACCATGGACTGCACGGCAAAGGCGTGCGGGATGTTGGACACCGAGCGGAACCAGCCGATGCGGGCGTGCGCCGCAGCCTCCGGGTTCTCGCAGCGCACGTTCTCGATGTCGAACGGCAGGTCGATGAAGCCCATGCCCAGCTCGACCGGGATCTGGTGCGTGGCTCCGGCCGCGAAGGTGGAGCCGATGCTCGGCGCGGCGCTGCGGTGGCGCCAGGCCACCACCTTGCCCGACTTGTCCAGCCCGGCCTCGATCCGCTCCGCCGAGACGGTGTGCAGGAAGTCGTGGTGCACGTCGTCTTCCCGCGTCCACTGCACCCGCACCGGCGCGTTCAGCTCCCGCGACAGCAGGGCCGCTTCCAGCACGAAGTCGCATTTCGACTTCCGGCCGAAGCCGCCGCCGAGCAGCGTCGGATGCACCGTCACGTTGGCGTCGGAGATCTCCAGCGTCTTGGCCAGGTCCTCGCGCGTGCCGCCGGCGCTCTGCACCGGCGCCCATGCCTCGATCTTGCCGTCCGTCCAATGCGCGGTCGCCACCGGCGGCTCCATGCTGACGTGGGCCAGATGCGGCAGGTAGTACTCGCCGACCACCACCTTGTCTGCGCCCTTCAGCGCCGCCTCCGCGTCGCCGTCGTCGCGGACCA
>JAABUX010004279.1_pt1 | contig 18230 bp, 40 predicted proteins | sample 5561851 | NCBI WGS metagenome assembly JAABUX01 (sample SAMN10711883, study PRJNA513361) | rock metagenome | isolation source: Antarctica rocks | place: Antarctica: Victoria Land, Richard Nunatak red sandstone | collected 2016-01-03 | reverse complement strand
GGCCCCATTGAGCTGTGCACCTCGCGACAGGTGATTGTCCTCGAGCGGGATCCCGCCATACCGGGCCACAGTGGCGCAGCGGAGAGCGCGGACGGCGACGAATACCTGGCCTGCGCGCGGGCGCGCATCGGCTCCCCGCAGTTCCTGCACTTGCACGTGTTCCTGAAGCGAGGCTGGTGCGCTGCGATGCAACCCTGCTGTGTTGTGTGCTCTCCTCTCTATGGCAGTGCAAGCTGGACAGCACTACTGGTACATCTGGCGATGTCGGCACAGCGTCTACGCGATCAATCAGCCTATTGGCTGCTCGGCAACACGACCTGCTGTCGTGGGTCTGTGCAGGGAGTTGGCCAACTCGTTCCTGCCAGGGTTGGAGGAGCGGGCGCTGGCAGCGGGAGCCGTCCAAGCCAACTCCCTGGCCGAGACCAAAGAGGTTTGCACATGCAGACCTGACTGCAGACGAAGCTTGGGAAGGATGCTCTTTGACGCCCTCTTGACGCACATCGGAAAGGCTTGGTTACACCGATCTCATGAGCTGTATTATGATCCTCAGAGCTGCGGGGTGGCCATCTAATCAGCTGAGGGTGGGGACCTTGCACATGCGCAGATCGTCAACGGAGTGACGCTGCAGCACAAGAACGCCACGCGGGCCCTGACCTGGGTCCAGGCCACGCGCTTCGTGCTGGAGCGCGTGCTCCGCGAGCGGCTGCTGGCGACGCACGGCAACGTCCAGCTGCGCTGCGGAGCCTGGGTCAGCGGCGTCGAGCACGGCGACGGTGATGCACGGGGCAGCGTGACAGGTGCCCTTGCTCCTTCGCAAGCCTGACCACGGCGCTTCGCCACAGTGCGTCCGGTGTGATTGCTATGTCGTCACCATCTGGCTCGCAGAGCTGTAGCTATCCCTTCCGTGTTGTCTCATGTCGTGTGCACCACATTTTAGCTACAGGCTGTCATCCGCGGTGTTGCTTGGTTCACCCGATGCTGTAGCCTCGGCTGACCACCGACGCCAGCTGCGCAGGAGTCCGCCTGAAGGATGGCGAGACGCTGCCAGCAGACCTGGTGGTGGATGCATCGGGGCGTGTCTCTGCGGTCCAGGCCTGGCTCCGGGAGGGCGGCTACGCGCTGCCGCGCACGGTCGAGGTCAACGCCGGCGTCGGCTACTCCGGCGCGATCTTCGACGTCCCCAAGGAGGTGCTTTTCAAGAGTTTGTTTACAATGGACTTCCTCAAGACTTGGTTATAGGCAAGTTGGTTTGCAATGAAGTATTGACATCAACAACCCCAAAATAACTTGCTCATGCTGCGGCGTGCCTCTCTCAAGTGCTGCGCACCCCACCCTGCCGGTCCCTTGTCAACCACTGCTGGTCCTCCTGCTGCTGACCTTACTGACTGACGAAGCCATAGCATGCAGCAGCTCGTTATCGAGTCGATAGTGCACTGGTACCGTCATGCACCGCTGTGCCAGTGCCGTCGGGCTGCCTGACGGCTGCTCGCAGACTGACACCGCAGTACTGTGGCTGCAGCTGGTGGAGAAGCTGGGCTGGAAGTGCTTCTACTTGCGACCGAAGGCTCCCGACACCCGCGGCGCGGTCGCCATGGTCATCGAGGGCGGCCGCATGCAGGTGGAATGCTTACCGTAACCTAAATTCTAGCCCGCCTGGCGCCAGGCCAGAACATGTTTTCAAAGCATCCCAGCTTGCTACCTCGGCCGAATGCAGACACCGTGTCTCTCTGTGTGCAGATCATTGGCATCGGATACGGCTTCGACTACCCGCCGGCGGGTCTCCCGGGCATGACGCGGTTCATGGACTCGCTGAACATGCCGGAGATCTCAGAGGTGCGCACCGCCGTTCAGCCAAATGCCGGCCCCGCAGCACCGCCTCCCTCTGGTCAGTGCGTGGCCGCTGCATGTTGGCTGTGTCCGTGGTCCGTAGTGCACGATGCACAGCATTGTCATCACAATGCTGCCAGGACGAGGTGCACGGCGGCATTAAGCAACCAGTAGAGATTGACACTCTTAAGCATCTCGCTTTATCACCAAAAGCACCCAAAACTCGCTCAAGCAGAAGAATACATTTTCTGACAATCTTGAAGTGCTCCTGCCCGGCTGCAGCTCATGCGGGTCGCGAAGCCGCTGTTCGATCCCGTCGCCTACCGCGGCGCCACCAACCGGCGACGCTTCTACGAGGAGGTGACACTGCCGCGGAACCTGGTGGTCCTGGGCGACGCCGTCTGCACCTTCAACCCGGCATACGGGCAGGGTATCAGCACCGCCGCGCTGCAGGCCGCCACCCTGCAGACCCAGCTCCAGGTGCCACTGGCCGCCCAGCAACATCAAATCAGCCAGTGTGTGGGGGTCCACCCTGCTGGGATGGTGCAGCAGCGTTTCAAGCTGCATCGCTCACCCTTCCTCCTGCCCATAGCTAACGCGGTTGCTGTCAAGTGTGATGGTGCGACGTTGTCAGTGCGCCTGCGCGGTGGAGCTTTCAACAGGGGCAAGCGGATCTAAGCAATTGCTGTCCTTGCCCGCAGAGTGCGGCTGCTGGCGCTGCTGGTCGGCTCAGCGCAGCGCAGGTGGCGATGGTGTCCGCAGCGACGCAGAAGGGCATCGCCGATGCGCTGGCGTTCCCCTTCCAGATTGCAACCAGTGCGCTTGCGATCGTCCGACACTCCGACATATGTCCCACGGATTGTGTGATGCGACGCTGAAACGATTATGTTGGCCTGTTGTCAATGTGCTGACTTTTGAACGCTGCTTGGATACTTGGCAAGCTAGCCTGATGCCATGGCATGCACGCCTGAGCAGGCGAGGATCTCAAGTATGAGACAACAAAGGGCCCAAGGAGCGACTCTCCCTTCTCGGGCTTCCTCGCGGACTACTTTGGGGTGAGCACATTCGCTGGGACTGATGTAGGTGGTCGTGGCCTGGTCACCGGACTGGCGTCGCTGTCGGTGTTTGATCACACACACATGATACCCACTTGCTAGACGTTGAAACCCTCCACACATGTTCTGAACCTATTTTCATACTTGACTGCCTGTTGCGCAGGACCTGTACCTGGCCTGCGTCGAGGACGAGGGCCTGGCGCTCACGTTCAGGGAAGTGGGCCACATGGTCGCGCCCGTCGAGAGCCTCTTCGGCCTCCCGGTGGTCTCGAAAGTGCTCATGTTCCGCCTGCGGCGGTTCTTCAGCAGGCTGCTGCCCAAGTCAGGTCCCGAGTCTGCGCCCGCGCCGTCATCACCATAGCTGCTGCTATGGCAGCAATGAATATGACAGATCGACGAATCATGCGCTGACACGGCAGCTTGCGACATTCCTCCGGATTTGTATGTCGCTCATAATGCTCTCGGACGGGAACGGACTGCACATACAGTGCAACAGTGAGTGCGATATTGACGGTGGTGTTCCCACAGACATGCGACGCTGTGCTAGGTCGCCAATTGGTGTTGCCAGTCTTGCAGCTGACCGCTCAGATCTCATAGAGTGGTGCCGGCGATGCCAGCCTGCGGTGCTATGTTACTGCAGGACAGCACATGCTGAGTCGGCTTCTTTGCGGTGACGGTCATTGGATGAAAGCTCCTATACAAATATTAACATGCCGGATGATGCAATGTGCATCAGACTGGTGTCGGAGTCCCGTTAAACTCAGAATCCCAAAGTTCGCCACGTCAACAATCGCCACTGTTGGACCATCAGATCTTTTGCAAGGCGATCGCGCGATGCAGGCATCACAGCATTCCGGTCAGGGGGAGCCTTGCACCTCGATGTGCCGATTATCTTCCTCAAACAGGCTGTCAGTCGGCCGCCCAGTTGGCGCCTCTCCTGCCCGGCTTCCCAGTAGCTGTCCTCGAGCACAGCGCTCAGGTCGATCAGCACAGCCTCAGCCCTGCAGAGCAGCCACCATGACTGCTCCTCCGCAGACCAGCCAGTCAGGGGCAGGGGACGGCAGACAGAACAGCATGCAGGACGCGGCACGGCGCAGCGAGCTTGCGGCAGAGCGCACGCTGACTCGAGCGGTTGTCATCGGCGGCAGCATAGCAGGCATGTTTGCGTCCGCAGCATGTGCGGCGCACTTCGACGAGGTGCGCCCTACGTCTGATCTGGTTGTAACCCGGCATCACTGATTGTCACGATGTTTTCCGCAACACCAGCGATCCGATCAAGTTACTCCTTCAGCAGCTGTTGGACGGATCCGAACCCGACGTGTAGTCTAGGCTGTTGGTGGGGGTCCTGGAAACCGCGGTCCTAGTGCAACATGCGGCGAGGCTGTGTTCCTCACAGCCGTCCATGCCTCAGCCGGGTTGCATCCCCGCAGGTCGTCGTCCTGGAGCGGGACGCGCAGATTCCCCAGCAGCCCGCCGACGAGGTGTACACCGACGGCGACGAGTATGCCAGGGACGGGGTGGCGCGCCGGGGCGTGCCGCAGTATGTGCAAATCCACGGCATGCTGGCAAAGGTGGGGCATTGCGATAATGACTGCGGTGTTACCGCACATCGTTGTCCTCGCAATGGTGCGTGCGCCCGTGTTGTTTAGGTTTCTGCAAGGTGTGACTCGGAATGAGTTCATGCTCTCAAATGGAACATCAGCTATGTGGACGTTATTGGTCTCATGAGTGTGGAGACGCTTCACAACGGCCGCTCTACGCTGATGTGACCGTCAATCAATGCCCAGTTGCCCTGATATCGCAGGGCTGGGACCTGGCAGAGCGGTACATGCCGGGCATGCGCGCGGCGATGGAGGCGGCGGGCGCCATCCGCTTCAACATCATCACCGAGGGGAAAGAGGTACGGCATCATGCGCTGTGTGAGCGGGTGTCAGGCCCGTTACATTGCGCACGCTCATCGATCGGTTCTTTGTGCTGACTCTGGTGATCAACCACCTACGCGCCTGGCAATCATCTACGCTCGCCTGCAGCCGAAGCCTTGAGCTTCTGATGACAAGACCCGACCCTACGCAGAGCGTCAATGGGATCACAGCGTACACCCCGGACGCCAAGGGCGAGCTGACAAACTACCTGGCCAGCCGGGCGCTCATCGAGCGGGTCATGCGGGAGAAGCTGCTCGAGACGCACGGCAACGTGTCCGTGCGGTGGGCCAGCCCCGCGGCCAGCTTGCAGCACGGCGTCGGTGACGACAAGGGATGCATCACAGGCGCGCGGATCCTCCTTTGTGTCTGGGTGCTGTCTCCACTAGGTTATCAACCCTTGCGGCGGGGCTCAGACAGTCGGTTGATGAGAGCAGCCCTGCGACGCATCGCATAAACAGACTTCTAAGCACCTGCCTTCCACAGGGGCAGCCGCACAGCGTGTGTCCTGTCCCTCGACTTCCGCACCGTGGCAGGTCCCATGTCGGATTTAGCACCAGCTCCTGCGCGTCGTGTGCCGTCACGGCGCCCCATACAACCCGCTGAGCGCACACTGCCACGCAGGGGCGAACCTTGACGTCCGCCTGTTGGCCGTTTCCATCTCAACTTCGACACGGCCAAGTAGTGCAACAGTCTGTCACAGCAACCATGTCAATGCTGAGCGTACATGCAGGGGTGAAACTGAAGGACGGCACAGTGCTGGCCGCGGATCTGGTGGTGGACGCGTCGGGGCCGCGGGGCAAGACGCGGCAGTGGCTCGAGGAGGGCGGCTACCCGGTGCAGGACGTCCGCACGGTGGAGGTGGACCCGCACGTGGGCTACACCATGGAGGTTCTGGACGTCCCTGATGAGGCGCGTGGGAACCACACGCATGCGTTCGATTCGGGTCTTGAACTCCTCATCTCTGTCTTGACACACACTCATATCCCCGAGCATGATCACCACACTGCCTGACCCCTGCAGGTGGCCAAGGACATCAAGTGGAAGTTCAACTACGTGCGACCGCAAGCGCCCGACACGAAGGGCTTCCTGGCCATCCACGTCGAGCGCGGACGGTTCCAGGTGAGGTTATGCGAGGCTCAGGCTCGCAGCATCACGGGGAGGGTCCATGGAGCGGGCGCCTGAAACGGTGCATGCACGAGCAGGTCGGGACGATTGGGTACGGAAAAGACAACCACCCGCCCATGGACCATGACGGCTACGTCGCCTTCATCGAGAGCTGCAACCAGCCTGATGTCAGCAAGGTGAGCGGGCTCATCATCCTGCAGCACTGTGGCCAGTCATGCATGCCACACCGTGCAACGAACCGTGTGTGGCGTGAGAAGGTCCGTGCCACACTTGATTAGCGTCTGCAGGTCATTATGAGGTGATAGAGTAATGTAAACCAGCTGCTCATGCTGTCAGCAGATCGTGCGGTCGGGGACGCCGGTGCTGCGCCGGAGCTACAAGGCGACCAAGGACGTGCGGCACTACTACGAGGACATAGCGCTGCCCGGCAACTTTGCCGTCATCGGCGACGCGGTGGCAAAGTTCAACCCGTGAGTACCCTGATTAATGAGCGCTACATCAAGCCACGGCTCGCATCTGGTGGTATTCCGGCTATGGGGGCAGGCATTTTCTGGATGGCTGGTGAAACTGCTGGATGCTGATGTCATTGTTGGCTGTGCAGGGCATACGGACAGGGTATCACAGTCGCCGGTGTCCAGGTTGAGGCCCTTGAAGCCGTCTTGAAGGTGCTGTTCCTTTCCATGCAGCACCTGCCCATGACCCTCACTGGACTGCCATGGGTGCATAGACCATGATGCATGACAACGCACGGAGCATGGCCACTCCGTATATGCAGGAGCGGTCAAGCGAGGCGGGGCAGAAGCTCGCGTACGCGCAGCTGCGGGACCTGAGCTCCTTCCTGCAGAAGCGCATCTCCGAGAAGGTGGATTTCGCGTGGACGGTCGCCTGCTCCGAGGACCTGAAGCACGCGACCACCGACGGCGAGCGCAGCAACTCGTGGGCGGCGGACGTCTTCGCGGCGTACTTCCAGCAGCTCTGGTTCGCCGCCACCGTCGATGAGCAGGTTAGTAGCTCCCTCGAGCATTCACTGGGAATGTAATGCGCAGAGGTCATTGTGTTTGGGCATACGCTGATGTTGCTGATGTGCTGAGACCGTGAGGAACAGAAGGAGCCTTGCAGCTAAACTCATAACACTGTTTGCTAAGGCAAACCGTGGACGAGCAGGTCAAGATGGTATATCAGCGCGTCGGCAACATGCTGGACGACGTGTCCGCACTGGTCGCGCCAAATATCCTCGCGCGGGTCGCGCTGTACCGAATTCGGCGGTCCCTGGGCCTCATCAAGGCGCCGGTTGCGGGCAATGGCGCGGCTCCGTCATTGCAATGATCAAATTGGATCAACTGCCCATTAGCTCGTTTTCATCATCGTATTTGCTGGACTGTAGGCTGCAGATAGACAACTATCAATGTATGGTGCTTGCCGTATTGCATTGAGATTCTTCAAACTGAACCTCTGTTCCTAGTGGAGCAAATTGAACATGAGGTACTGACCATGATTTACTGCCAAATGTGTCTTGTAAGTGTAAGCTTCCATGTGCCGATTGGACGTGGTGCGTTACAAGCAGAGTTTGAGGTGGCCAGACTGTGACTTTTGATCTGCTCTCAAATCCACCGTCGTGCAGCTGTTGCCGCTTTACATACACGATGCATGCCTTTCAAAGCTTGGGAATGATCTCAGAGCTGGACCCGCCGGTGCTTTCCTCCCCGCTCTGCTTCTGCCACGCCGATGGCATCTGAGCCTCCGCGTCGGCATCCTTCGACCAGAGGTTGTTGAACAGCACTGTGCTCAGGTACCGCTCCCCGAAGCTGTGCGATAATACATCAGTATCGATGGCAAACTCATTGTCAACGATAACGACAGGTGTTGGGCAGTCGGCATGGTGTTGCTGCATAAGTTTAGGCGTTCAGAGTGCGACCGTCAAGGAAGTCACAGGCGGCCCGACTGCGAGGAGGGGAGTCAGTAGAGACACCTCGGCAGCACGGCGACGACGAGCCGGCCGCGGTTCTCGGGCCGCTGGGCGATGCGGATGGCCGCGACGACCGCCGCGCCGGAGGAGATGCCGACCAGGAGGCCCTCCTCCAACGCCAGGCGCCGCGCCATGTCCACCGACTCCTTGCTCGTCACCTGGGAACCGTGACTGTAATTAATTAGATGTTCAATTTGATTGAAAGGTTTTCATTATATGGCAACCATCATCAAGTGAATCGCGAAACACATGTAGTTTCTACCACCTGGAACAACATCAATTGCAAACCGTAATCAAGAATACGCCGTGAGATCACACAACGGTCAGTGCCGATCCACAAGGCGCCAATGGGACACTGACGCGCCAGCTGTTAACTGACAGTGTTTTGAGCACTGTACGCACGGTGCTTGACACTGGGTTCAGCATACCTGCGAAGCAACCAGAAGTCTGGCAGCCGCAGTAAACAAGATATGGGAGTCACAGATGCACGCGCCTTGACGGTCTCGTCGATGAGGGACGGGTCCAGGATGTCCGGCACGAATCCCGCGCCGATGCCCTGGATCTGGTGGTACCCCGGCCGCCCGCCGCTGATGACCTAAATTTCCCAAAATTGTTTTTTAGTGACTGCCATTGGGTAGGAGGAACTTTGACGAATTGGCTTCACATCTTTCAGTCTGCGGTTAGTTGGAACTTTCCAATGCCATTTTGGTTTTCGTGTTTGAATGAACATCAGTTTTCGTACCGCGCTCTCCGCCGGCTCCACCGCGATCAGCGACACCTCCGGCTTGCGCTCCTTCAGGTACGAGCCCGCCCCCATGATCGTGCCACCGGTGCCCACGCCTGCGCACCGCATACATGCCCACCACATCAGATGAAGCCCCCCTCATCACTGTCGCCGTCAGTGCCGACCCCTCAGCATTGGTTGGTGGAGTGAAAGGCACTGTGTCGGGCCAGGGCCCGCTTGACAGGCCGACTGCCCAACTCACACTGAGCCAATCATGATTCTACAAACAGAGAGCCGTTCCCAACCGTGATCCTGATCCTAGTCCTAACCTTAACCGTGATCCAAGCCTCACCGGCGACCAGGATGTCGATGGTGCCCGCGGTGTCGCGCCACATCTCCGGGCCGGTGGTCTTGTAGTGGATCTCCGGGTTGGCGGCGCTCTCGAACTGCTGCAGCATGTAAGCGTCCGGCGTGCGCGCCCGGATCTGCTCCGCCTTCCGGATGGCGCCCGTCATGCCCTGCTCGCGGCGTGCACCACCACAATGTCACACCATGTGCGATGTTCTGATGTCAGCCTGTTCGGAAGGTGCCCAACCATCACTGCTCGAGGCGAGCGAAAGCGTTATAGATGTAGAAGAGGGTGGCGACCGTGCCAACTCCCCAATGGGCGAATGAGGGCAAACTGGGACAACGAGCTTGCAAGGTGTTGCTTGGGCACAGAGAGCGCAAGAACTCTCGTCAGCTTTGCTCGCGTGCTGTGTGCAGCAGCCGAGGATGATGATCGGTCAGGCAGCGGCGACAGCGCACCGCCTTGCCGTCCGTCAGCACGAGCTCGGCACCGAAGGCCCGCAGCAGGATGCGGCGCTCCGTGCTCATGGTGTCGGGCATGGTCAGCACCAGCTTGTAGCCCTTGGCCGCCGCGATGTACGCCAGCCCCACGCCCGTGTTGCCGCTCGTCGGCTCCACCTGCTCAGCCAACCAAGAGCAGCTCTTAGAGTCATGAAATCACAACAAAAGCGCTTTCCCTTAACAAACGAAGGTTATTCAGTAGCAGGTCCTCTTGTCGAGAGGTGGGTATGCTGAAGGGCAAACGCGGTCTGCACAGCCATCCGACCGGCCCTTGTCACCTAGACTGGTGTGCTACATTATAGACGGGATCGGCATCATACTCCACCATCAGGTCGACAGGTCATAATCCTAGGCAAGATGTTGCGCGTGCACAAGGCCGCAGCTGACAACACTTGTTCGACAAGCAACTGTAGGCGCAGCGGCGTACCAGCGTGGTCTTGCCCGGCGAGATGAGGCCCTCCTGCTCCGCCCGGTTAATCATGTTCAGCGCTATGCGGTCCTTGACGCTGCGCAACGAAACGAAGTTAGTCTCAACCATGAAGAGTGCTATGGACGTCCCGACAGAAGTGCTGTTGCAAGGCTGTTCAGCAGAAGACGCACCTGCTACAAGGCTCCATGCTCTCCAGTTTGCAAGCGATCCTTGCAAAACACCTCTCGTTGACACGGTTCAGATACACCTGCGGCATGGCGAGCATCGTGATTGCAATGGCGGCGCTGTAACAAGCATGCAGTGCGCATGCGCAAACCTGCAATTGCTGACGGCCACGTTACCATTCAGCGCACCATCGGCGTGAAACCAATCAACTCCGTGGCGTTGTTCTTGATCCCGGTCAGAGGGCAGGGCAGGAACGAAAGGTCCGTTTCCGCTGGGGGCACCCCGTTGCCGGTCTGGACCCGGTCCATCGCCACAGCACTGGCCGCGGCAATCGCGCTCGGTCTGCTGTCGGGCTGCGCCGCGCATACCAAACAGCTGCGTGCTGATGAACCCTCGACCGCCACGCCAGGCGGAGCGGGTCGCCTCCTGCATGCGATTGACGGCACGCATGGCCTGCCATGGCAGCACGCATCCACTCTGTGCATCGTCTCGGTGCGTCTGCCGAAGTTTGCAATGATTGCCGTGTCGACACACGCGTCAGGCAGTGCGAAAGCTGTGATGTCGTGAATGACCAGCTGTGCAAAGCGATTGTGCAAAGCAACGCGCGATCACGTGCTTGACTGCTGAGTCAAGCAATGCAACAGTCCACCACATCAGCAGCGTCCTGATCGTTTTTAAGCAAGAGACAGTACAGAGAGGTCGACACCATGCACGCAGGCGCGCGCCCCACGACAGCCGGCAGCCCCGGGCTGTCGGGCTTGCAACGGCCGCGGCATCTCGCCGAACAGCTGGCAAGGAGACAAACACACGGAGGTGGGGCGTGCGCAGCCGGCTCACCATCAACTTGCGCATAAACCACCTGGAATGTTGCCTGACCGCCAGCCTCGCTGCCTGCGTCCTCTGAATGAGTGCGTCTTGCGCCAGATCGCTGCGCCGGGGCCCAGCGCCGCGGGCTGCCAACCCGATGCACAGCACTGCCAGGCGGAGTGGTTGACAGCGCGCTGTTAGCGAGCACAGCATGGGCCGACCCGGCTGTCGCTTTGGAGAGGCTCAGCTCGGCCGGTCGGGCGGATGCGGCGCTCGCGTACCACCCGACGCTGCTGAGCATGGCGGGGCACAGCCATGAGGGTCATGACGCCGCGTTTGGCTTGGCGCAGCAGCTCGAATCCATGGTCTCAGGACAGCTTTCAGGCGCGTTGCAGCGGCATCATCTTCGACACTCGAGTGCAACGAGTGTCGTCGTGTTGTCCAAGGCCGGTTTACACTGCCAATCTGGACCCGTTAGTCTTTGCGCTGGTCTTTGCCACCTATGGCAGCTGCATACGACATCACGAGGTCTGCGGCGACTGTGCCTGACCCCTGGCAACAATGAGGGTCCCCTCCGTTGCCCAGCGCAGGCCTGTCCCCGGTCAGCTTCCTGGTCGTGTTCGGGGCCGGCCTGCTCACCAGCCTCTCGCCCTGCACGCTGAGCGTGCTGCCGCTCACGATCGGCTACATCGGCGGGTTCACAGATGACACAGCCCAGACAGCCGGCGCCGGCGCGGACGGCGCACCACGCAGCGCCGCGGCTCCGTCCTCCGTACTTCCCCGGTACCGTCCTGCAGACCTCTCCTGTATCTGCAGTGCTAGCATCGCAGTGCATCAGGCGTCAAAAATCATTGTGACTGTCACACCAGCAACCCCACGAGACAGACCATAGTGCGACAGGATGGCGTCTGGCTCTGCCGCTGCCACCTCTGCCATCTGATGTCTTTTGCTGGTGGGAAGGTGATCTATTATTACCTGACAGTGCAGCCCAGTGATGGTCATGCACTCGCGTCGCAGGGCGCTGGTGTTTGCGCTGGGACTGGCGAGCACACTGGCGGCGCTGGGCATCGTGTCCACATACGTGGGCCGCGCCTACGGCTCCATCGGCAGCGGCTTACCGATCGGTGCGTGTGAGCACGGAACTTTACGGCATGCTCACTAACAGCTGTGCTTGTCTGCTGAGTGCGGCTGCCACGTGCCAAGAGCTGAGATCGTCAAGCCAATGGGCAAGCATGCGTTTAGGCACTGCTGGCACTGGAGCAGTCATGAGCACCGCAGACGTGTGATCGCAGCGGTCAGCGGGGTCGCAATTCTGATGGGCCTGAACCTGCTGGGCGCACTGCCGCTGCGGCTGCCTTCTCTGGACATGGATGTGCGCCAGCTCTCCCTGCCGCCGCTGGCTCAGGCAAGCACTCAGGGAGCGCATTGTAAACACAATATCCATCCGCTTCACTGGTTAAACACCTGGGCCAGGACAGATGCTGTTGCCCCACGGGCACTGTTGCTGTTTTTCTCATGAGGTATGCCTGCCCCGTCCGGAATCACGCACGTCCTGGCACTGCCAGCCTGCAAAGATCGTACAGCGCACAGCATGACGATGACGAAACGTCATGCTCGAGCGCCGACAATCCCACATGGTCGCCCCGTGTGCCGACCTGGATACCCCAAGGCAGATCCCACAAAACCTGCCTGCGCCCCAAGGCGTACCTGGCGGGCCTGACGTTCGCGCTGGTCGCGTCGCCGTGCTCGACGCCCGTGCTGGCGACCCTGCTGGCGTACGTCGCGACGGCGGGCAACCCCGTCGCGGGCGGCGCGCTGCTGCTGTGCTACACCAGCGGCTACGTGGGGCCTCTCCTCGCCGCCGCAGCCTTCACCGTGAGGGTCTCGATGGCTTTACTTGTGCTGAGTCTCATCAAGAGCCGCTGCAGCCTTCACCATGAGTGTCACGCTGTCTGGACCTAAGCGGAGACCTTCAAGTCCCAATCATTGACGCCGTCTTGAGTCGAAACCTGCCTTGCAGCTGGCGCCCTGATGCTGATGAGAAGTCCAAACACCTCCCGTGTCTGGCGGAATCGCTCACAAGCAGCTTCATGCTGTAAGTGATGCTTCCTGGCGCTGGAATCGTGTCGCTGAAGTCATGTCGCGACGTTGCAGGGCTCCATGAAGCAGATCCTGGCTCTGCGGTCGCTCAGCGGCTGGATAACGCCGACATCGGGCGTGCTGCTGGTGTGCGGCGGGACATACGGCCTGCTTTCGCGCGTGATCCCCGCCTGACGTGGGATGATCATGTACCACGGCACGCAAAACCTTTGCAAAGCGAGAACACTCGAAACAGCTGCACCGTGGCTAAGTAGGAAAGAACCTTTCAGTTTTGTACGAACCTATACAGTGTTTCAGTTGCTTGCCAATGCAGATATCTGCGCGGCATATTGTCAGAGTCTGAACACGACAGGAAGTTGCCGCAATCAAGTCAGGTTAGCCTTTATCTCACGCCACGTCAAGCACGAGCTGAAACGTCTGTACGTGGGTCGCACTCCTGACCGGCCCCGTTGACCTTCTGCTGCTTGCAATGCTGTTGACCGAGCTCGGCCTGCTGCGCTGCCTGGACCCTGACCCCGGGCGAGCTCCTGCATGCGCAGCTGAGAGCGTTTGCGCCACGGCGATGCCGCCGCTCAGCACCAGACCTAGCTCAGTGGTGCTATCGGGCTGCTGCATGCGCCAACTCTTTGTCGAGACCTTGCTGGCTATGCTGTCGACCGTGCTGGCGGCGGAAACCGGCCGCTCTGCTGGCAGGCCTTCCGCTGAGCTGAATGCTGTACGCTGCTGTGCAGCTATCGTACGCCGTTCTGAGGAAGCGGAAGCCTGCTTCTTGGCTGTCTTCGCTCGGACTGCTGCATCGGCTGCAGCAAAGTCCTCACCCAGCCTTGCCCTGCAAGCGTTATGCAGTGGCAAAATCAGGCAAGTGAACGGCATTGCAAGCAGCTTGCGCAGCGCGCAGTTGTAGTCATCTTAATCTGAGGCACAACCAATGTACATGAACCGTCACTAGCAGATGATTAGCACATACGACTTGCTACCAACCTGGCCGTGCTCTTTACTCGCTGCAGCCTCTCCCACGCTCTGGCTTGTCGCTCTTTCTGTCGGGCCAACTTGTTATCCGCCTCAGCCTGCGTCGGCAAAAGGCATCAGCGGTCAGCTGGCAGCCTCATTAACCAGCGTCGGACGTCCCTGCTTGTAGCAGCAGTGCTCTGGTATGCCCGATCAAGTTACGACCATTCGCATCGGTACGCTCGTTGCAAATAACGTGTATCAACGCACACAGAAACGACTGTTGTCACAGCATCATGTCAGCCAACAGGCAACCATCGGACCTTGCGCTGACTCTGAGAGTCGAGTGCCGCCGTCAGCCGCTCCTCCTCTGCACGCCTGGCTGCCAGCTTTCCTGCGCACGTCTCTGCGACTGCTGTCTGGTCCACGAAGCGACCCCGTGCCGCCTCGAGCGCTGCAGCGGCCTTCTCCCGTGTCGCTTGAAGCTCCGCCTGACGCTCCTCTAAAGCGCCCCCGTCGCTGTTTCTGTGTTAGCAAAGAGTCAACGTTTTTGGCTATGTTGCGGAGAGGACTACTGGCCATATTGCCCTGAGTCCATGGTGATACTATCACAAGCTGCTGTCGTAGTGTGTTCAGCTCGGGCTGCCGTATTCAGACGTTTCCCGCACGCATTGCACGTCTGGCGGCCATGTCAAAGCATGCACGCAGGTCCCAGCTTTGTCCATGGAAGGGCTCGACGTTCCAAGCCTACTGCCGCACAGCCCTCGCAGGGTCGCCAGACATGGATGCTGGGGTCTGGGGTAGGACTCTGGGGCTGACCTTGACCCCAAGCCTTGCCTGAAACCCACTCCTGACGCGTGCCTGAAGCTGTCGTCCAGGCGTTCGTTCCCGTCCAGCAGCTGCCCCGCGGCCGCCGTCAGCGCCGCCTCGTCGCGCTCGGCGGCCGCGATCGTCTCGCGCAGGGCGTCCGCCTCCACCACCAGCTCCTCGCGCTGCTGCGCCGCCTGGATCAGGTAGTACGCCTGCAGTTTATGTACAGCATTCGAATGTAAACCAGGAAATGAAACGAGAGCCAATGTAATCGCCACTTGTGGAAATCAAGCTCTATTTTAATGCTTTGTTGCTGCCGCTGGTTCCACGTAGCATGACGTGTCGGCTGAGGCCTGACCACAGACACAGCTCTGAGCTTGTCACAGCGTCAGCGAGCCATGAGCACTGATGTCTGGATGCATCACGCGTCGGCTGAGGCCTGACCGCACGATGCAGCGCCTAGCGCTGTCACAGCGTCAGCGAGCCATGACCACCGACGGCGGGACAACCCGCGCGTCCTCATGAGACCTAGGCCTGCTCGAACAATGCAGCTCGGAGCGTCATCGTGGTGTCAGCGAGCCATGGCCTTGCTGGGCTCGAAGCTGCGACCAGGCGCTGCGCGCCGCCATGCGGGGGACAAGAGGCTGCTATTGTCTCACTCAACACAACACACTTCAGTTTGTGCGGAAATAAGTCCAACAATGAAATTTTTGCACCTGCGAGCGGGGCTCGGCGTCCTGCGCCTCGTCGGACGGGCGCACGCGGGCGGCCAGCACGGCGTGCTTGGCGGCCAGGCGCCCCGCGGCGGCGCGGCGCTCCTGCAGTTCACATTACTATGGTTGCGCGAAAATTTCAAGTATCCAAACTTGTTACAGAGGCAGTGATTGCGCGAAATTTTCGAGTATCCGAACTTGTTATGTAGTCAGTGAGAAGAACGGAAATTGTAGTTAGCACAAATGACTTCCATCGACACCTGCAGCTCCAGTGTGCCGTGGTGCAGGTTCGCCCGCGCGCCGCGCAGCTCCGCCTGCAGCGCTTCCGCTTGGGCCTGCAGGGCGGAACGTTAGGGTGTGGGTGTGGTACTAAGGCTTGATATACTTCACCCGACAACATCACCTCCGCAGCACGTCCGCCTGGGGTGGGGTCCCACTGGGTGGTGAGCAGCAGGCTGCAGCACAGTTTGTTCATTGTTGGGCGAAAGATAGGGTTCGCAAGGCTTCAAGCAGGGATATTGCCAGCCATGCTGGCCCAGGACACATGTCTGCAGAGCTAGGCATGCAACGTACGCCCAGGGACCAGCGATGTGACGCAGCCTGAAGCCTCAAACAGGATGATACCAGACAAAGTGTTGGCACCTGCAGGGTGCGCTGCTGCGTGAGGACGGTGTCCTGCAGCTCCGCCTTGCGCTGCTGCAGCGCCGCGACCTCGCGCGCCGCCGCGTCGAGGGCGCCGCGCAGCCGCCGCAGCTCCAACGCCGCCACGTCGGCCGCCACCAGACCGTCCTCCTTCGCCTGCGCTTCAGCACTACCTTTTTGCTTTGACACATCGGAAGGCCTTGTCCTGTGTTTTCTCACGTGCCAGACACCGCCCTGGCCGGACTGGCCCAGTTGTGAGGCCACGGCAGACCAACGCACAGAGCACAACTGCGGAGGAGTAAGGCCTCGTCCAGTTCCTCACGACCCAGGGTCGGGAGGGTCGGGCAGCGTCACAGAGGTGTATGTGGTGGAGCCGTCGCACCGCCGTCGCCGCCCTGAGCGCGCGGCTGACGGCGGCGGACTCGAGCTGCATCGCGGCGGCGCGCCCGCGCAACGCCGTCTCCTGCTTCCGTGTCTCCGCCTGCTCCCGCTGGGCTTGAGCTGCGCGACGAATACACGTTCTCGATCAATTTCCAGCTAAAGCCTGCAAAGACGTTCATCAGATGTTGCGCACCAAAGGCTTGACATGATGCGAAGCAAGCTTTGACAGTCTCTAAGCGAAATCCTGCGGGTCTGCAGCATTCATTGTCACAGCAGCGTGTCGACTCTCACTCTGGTCGTCATTTGACATGTAGGATAGATTCAGGGATTGGGTAAGCGCTTACGGTGAGGGTCACGCAAAAGCTAACCCTGAGCCTGCAAGTGCCGCGCACTGAGGTGCACGGCGACGGTCTTGACGGCGGCGGCGAGCAGCCGGTGCTCCGCAGCCGCGGCCGTCAGTGCCGCCGTCAGCTCGCCGATGCGCGCGGTGAGCGCCGCGGTCTCGTCGTCGGTGCGCTGCCCGCCGGCCCGCGCCAGGCGCCGCTCCATCATGACCAGCTGGTAGTCCACGTTGTACGTGATCTCCTGCTGCCTCAGCTCCTGCGCAGCCGTGCTGACAGGCAACGATCAGTTCTCACAGGAAGTAACCTACAAACAAGGCTGTGATTGCCTTCCTTGTGAACACAGGGGTTTGGCGCTGGTGGTCGGTGGTGCTGGCAGTTGAGAGTGTATCGTAGGCGTAGCATAAGCAGATGCTCAGGCTTCGCACAGCTCGTGCATGAGCATCATGCACAGGTTGCAGCTGCGACGTTCCTCACGCACAGCACTTACGTTAACGCGGCTGATCTGTCAGCGTTTGAGCTAGCGTCTTGTTTGGGCCTCGGAGAACATGTGTTCATGTTTTGCCCTAGTGAGGTGCATCATAGGTGCAGGACTGAGGGGCGTCGGCTGGCTGCAGGCAAGCCTCGTGACTGCTGTGGCAGCTCACAGTGGGCACACCTGGTCGGCGAGGCGCGTGATCTGCGTCCTCAAGGCCCTGCCCTGCGCCTTGGCTCCGCCCAGCTCCACGGTGGCGTCGCGCACGCCGCGCCGCGCCGCCGCCAGACGCTGCTCGGCGGTCGTCGCCTCGGCCAGCAATGCACGGGCGTCCGCATCCGCAGCGGCGATGCGAGCTTCCTCTTCCTGCTCAATTGAAGTTCATGCCAGTGTTATACACACGGCAGACAAAGTGACATGGTGGTCACCAGAAAGTCGTGCACACACGCATCTGTTGCCGCGTCGCATGCGCGAGCATCCGTCAGCCCGTCGAAACCTTCATCAGCGTGTAATTGAGAGGGTCTCGGCAGGGTGCCTTTAAGGCATGAGGTGCGCAGGGCTGCATACGCAGCAGCTGTGCCTGCTTTCCTGCAGAGGCGTGGATCTCTGAAATGGACCTGCTGGCTGCACTCCCGTGCACATGGCCCTGAGTAAGTGCACATGCATGCGCTCTGCAGGTTGCGGAGCACTACGGCCATGTGCTCTGAGGGACAGAACCTCCTGCACGATGGGCGAGACGCCTGACCTGCTGCATGCGCAGCAGCTCCGCCACGCGGGCTTCCAGGGAGCTGCGCTGTGCGCCGCCGTCGGCCAGCCGCGCCCGGGCGCACGCGCGCGATGCCTCGGCATCGTCCAAGCGCTTCCGCTTCTTCTCAATCGCCTCCCTGCAGGGGCGCCGGCTCACGCTCTGTATGTGTGCGGCAGTCACGGCCGAGCCCTAGCGCAGGGCG
>JAABUX010004278.1_pt1 | contig 18230 bp, 19 predicted proteins | sample 5561851 | NCBI WGS metagenome assembly JAABUX01 (sample SAMN10711883, study PRJNA513361) | rock metagenome | isolation source: Antarctica rocks | place: Antarctica: Victoria Land, Richard Nunatak red sandstone | collected 2016-01-03 | reverse complement strand
CGACTCTTCGCACATTGGCGTGTTGGCTTTACGTCGGTGGCTCGATGATGGGAGCCGGATGAGCAGAGAGGTTCACGTCCGGTTCTGCGAGAGCCCGAGGGTGGGATTCCCTCGGGCTACTTACCCGATGGAACGCAAACTCGTCGTCAGGGCGCAGCGTTCGGCCATAGCAAACCGCCGATCTAAGCGCGGTACGATGTTTCGATCCGACCGTGACCGTTCACGTGGGCCGTTGAGTTGCGAGCGGCGAAGAAGTTCTATCACCTGTCAGCGTTCGGAGGTTTCTGATGCACGAGTTAGCTATTGCGTTAATGGCCGCGGGTATCATGTCAATGGCCGGCGGTACCGGCGCCACAAGCTCCTGTAGTAGTGTACTAGCGTGCATTATGGGGATTAATAGTGCCAACGGCCCTGGCGTGTCGGGAATGTCATCGTTGGGATTTGGCTTATCGGGAGTTTCGACTTCTGGCCATGGTGTGAACGGAGTATCGACCTCCTCTTTCGGCGTCGTGGGAATAACGAAAGCTAATGGATCGCCAGAAACATCGACCGCACGCGCCGGCGTCCTGGGTCAGGATAACAGCGCAAAGAATCAGTATGATTTCAGTTATAACAGCGGCGTTGCCGGAACATCACGGTTCGGGAGGGGAGTGTCTGGTGGCTCGGCCACACAGTTCGGTGTGGTGGGACTTTCAAATACGGACGTTGGAGTTTGTGGACTAAGTTCTAATAGTCAGCTTTTTACGACACCGATCGGATGCGGTTTCGGTGGACACATTGGCGTTGTCGGTGAGGCAGACGACGGCGTCGGCGTTATTGGTGCCTCTGCACAAGGCACAGCGCTGGAAGGCTTTTCCACCGGCGGCTACGGTGCAATGATCGAAAATTTCACTGATATAGCACCCGCTTTGTATGTTAGCGGGGGCACCCAGAGCGGCGCGCCAAAACCCGGTTCTGAACTCGTCGTCGTACAGGATAATGGGGTGCGGGGTAAGCCGAATCATACTATTTTTTCGATTGACCACGTCGGCAACGTCGTTATCGCAGGAAAGCTCGCGCAGAACGCAAGTTCCGAAGTTCGCACCGTTACGACTGGTGGTAACTATGTCACTTCTTATGGTGCTCGCGAGTCGCTGCCTACACTCGAGGACTTTGGTCAGGCTCGACTTGAAAAGGGTATCGCGTATGTTAAGCTTGACTCAACGTTTTCGAGCATCATCGATCATCAGAACGCCTATATGGTCTTCTTGACGCCCAATGGAAACAGCAACGGGTTATATGTATCACATAAGACGACTGCTGCATTTGAAGTTCATGAGAATGGAACAGGACGGGCGACGCTCGATTTCGATTACAGGATCGTCGCCAAGCCAGCCGATGCAAGAGGCACACGACTTGCGGAGTATCCGGCGGAAGCTACTCATTCGTATTCTCGGCCGGTCGTCAAAGCGGTTCAGCCGTTCACGAAGTGAGAATTGCGGCCATCGAAGCTGGACCGATGACTGGATGCTTTTCGCTTAGCGGAAAAAGATCCACCAATTCCAGAAAACGTACGAAGGCCAGCCCGCCGGAGTTCCGGCCGGAAGATGTCAAGCGTTGCCGTGCCGGTGCTTTCGTGGGATCAAGCTGTTGAGTTCGCATCGCTCGGCGCGTTAATCCAGGCAGTCGATGCGAGGGTTGCACAACGCGGCTTACCGCCAATACATCGATTGGAATGCGCATCGAAGGGTGCGGTCATGATCGCGTGACGCACCGCGAGGGTGGCGTCTGCGCCATCGTCATGCACGACGGCCGGGGTAAGCATGGCAATTCCGCTGTGGCGATGCTCCGTGTTGGACCAAACGAACAACTCAACGCAGAACTGTCGACCGTCTTCGAGCGAGCCTGCTGAGAAACAAGGAGGACGACTGTATCGATATGGTTGGCCTCCTTTCTGCCGCCGTCGCCGCCGCTAAGATGGTGTACCCGGTACGTCTCGTATGCTACTGTTACTACAAAGATGCAGCAGAAGGACCAAGAGTCCCCGACAGGTCTGTACTGGGAATACCACTCCGATACGGGCGAATAATTTTTAAATCTCGGGCAATGCAGAGTTAGAAAAGAAGTACAAGTTTCGCTAAAGCATTGCGACTCGCCGTACCCGGCCTAGCGGATGATTCGCGGACGTGTTGACGAACGTGGACGGCTTGCAGGACCGGCGAAATCGTGACGCTCGCAAGGTATCTCGGATACAGGCTCCGACGTCACCGATGGTCGATACGTAACCGATGGTCGATACGTAATAGATGAATTCGAACGAGGAAACAGGCAGGACGGTAACGTTACCGGATAAAGTCGCTAACCGGATGCTCACGGTGGGAGAGCGGGCTCAGGCTGCAACTCTACTTGACACTGTGCGGAAGGAATTGCTTGGCCTCGCGCACGGCGACGAGGAACTGCATTGGGCGTTGCGCCGCAAGATCACGAAGGAGTTAATTTACGACGAGCGGGGGACGCCCACTCATCGAAACAAGATTAAGCTGCTGAAGCTCCGCGAGCAGAGAGCTGGCCCCGGAAAACTGGACTGACCGTTGAGTGGAGTCCTTGCCACCTGCAGAGCGAATAAGCCCTGCGATCGGAGCAAGAATATGCCCAAACGCCCACGGCGGAACCACTCGCCGTCCTTCAAGGCCAAGGTGGCTTTGGCGGCTGTCAAAGGTGAACAGACCGTCGCCGAGATGGCCAGCCGCTACGACGTGCATCCGAATCAAGTGACGCAATGGAAAACGCAGCTGCTCAACGGCATTGCCGGCGTGTTCAATGGGCCGAGCGAGGCCGCCGCGAAGGCTGGCCCTGACATCCGGTCGTTGCACGCGAAGATCGGACAGCAGGCGCTAGAGATCGATTTTTTAGAACACGCGCTCGGTCGTGTCGACGATCCGAACGCAAAACGATGATCCAACCTGAGCACCAGCTGCCGATCATAAAGCAGTGCAAACTCATCGCCCTTGCACCATCGACGTTTTACTACAAGCCCGAGCTGGTCAGCGAGGCTGATCTCAGGTCATGTTCCGGATCGACCAGTTGCATCTCGAGATGCCGTTCGCTGGTGCGCGCATGCTGCGGGACAAGCTGCGCGCAGAAGGCTTGCGCATCGGCCGCAAACACGTCATTACGCTGATGCGCCGCATGGGCTTGGAAGCGCTCTACCGTAAACCGAATCTAAGCAAGAGGCATCCCGAACACAAGGTCTACCCGTACCTGCTTCGTGGCCTGACCATCGAGCGCGCCAACCATGTCTGGTGCACGGACATCTCGTACATCCCGATGCGTCACGGATTCATGTATCTCTTGGCAGTCATGGACTGGGCGACGCGGCGCATTCTGGCATGGCGTCTTTCAAATACCCTGACCACGGACTTTTGCGTCGAAGGACTCGAAGAGGCGATCGCACGGTACGGCATTCCGAAAATCTTCAACACCGACCAAGGGTCGCAATTCACCGACAAAGATTTCACGGATGTGTTGAAGAAAAACGGCATTGAAGTCAGCATGGATGGTCGCGGTCGCTGGCGTGACAACGTTTTTATCGAGCGATTCTGGCGCTCGATAAAATATGAAGAGATCTATCTGCGCGCGTATGCTGACGGCAACGAAGCAAAGGACGGAATCGGCGCGTATGTCACGCTCTACAACGGGTCCCGTCCGCATTCAAGCCTTGAAGGCATGACCCCCGATGCAACATACTTCCAGCAGCTGCCGGAACTTCGGGCGGCGTAACGCGCGCCGCTGGATTTCTCCACGGTATTCACTCTGTCCACAGGCGCGACTACTACGACGAAGAAAATAACAAACAGAATCTAAAAGACGCTCGCAAGGATCCACTTAAGAAATCCCGATCCTTGTCCAGCAAAACGGGGCCACCTCAGCACACGTGAGGAGACGAACGAAACGTCGTCGATATGACAAGTCTAGTTGAAGTTACCGAAGATCAAATAAAACAGCTCGACGACGCGCAGCTTACGCTAGTGTTGAAGTCGCTCGTCGATGCTGAACTTATTGCTGCTGGTATCGGCGTTGCATCGGCGCAGGTACCGTTGACGCTAGACATGTCGGATGACGGGGAGGACGGTCTGGTCGTCTGGGAAAACGGGCCAGAGCGCGCCGGACGCATTCAGCAGCGACGGACGTTCTATCAAGTGAAAGCTCGCGAGCTTACTCCTAAGCAAGCCGGTCGAGAAATCGTTAACAGGACGACGGGGACGCTGAAGGACCGCGTTGCCGCGAACTTCGATGCCGGCGGAACGTATGTACTCTTCCTCGGGCAGAGTTGTAGCGGTAAGATGAAAACCGCGCGCGAAAATGATATCCGAGACTCGATCCGTCATAGCGTAGGCGATGACGCTGCTAGGCGCGTTAGAGTTGAGATATGTTCAGGCGATGTCATAGCCGCGTGGGCTAACGAGCATTATGCGGTCACTTTACGAATCCACGCGCTTCTCGGAAACACGATCCCGGGCAATTTCATGGATTGGACAACCTGGGCTGGGTCTCGCGACTTCGCCCGGCCTTTTGCGTCCACACAGACAGTAGATGCGAGAATCGCCGAGCTTCGCCGAACTCTGACGGTTCCACGTAGCGTTGCGAGAATCATCGGCCTTAGCGGACTAGGGAAAACTCGCCTGGCCCTGGAGCCGTTCAGACCTCGCCCAGCCGCCGAGAACGTGCGATCAGCTGCTGACCTAACGGACAGCGTCGTTTATGTCGATGGATCACAAAGTACCGATCTAGTCGCTCACATTGTAGGTCTGCGCAATCGGTCGCGCGCCGGAATTCTCGTCGTTGACAACTGCGCGTTGGAGCTGCATCAGAGGTTTGTCGACGTCGTTGATCGTCAGGGCAGTCGCTTAAGTCTGCTGACAATCGATTATGATCTCAGCAAAGACGATGCCGCCGATGGACTCATCGAACTGAAGAAAGCACCGCCCGACGTCATCCGCCGAATGATCATGAACGCGTATCCTGAGATGCCGCAACAAGATATCGAACGCGTAACGGCGTTCGCCGATGGCTTTCCACGTATTGCCGCGCGGTTAAGCGGCGCTGGGCTCGCCGAGGAGTTGCGACTCGCCCCGCTGACCGATATAACGCTCCAACGCCGCCTTTTATGGGGATATGATCCCGTAGACCCCCGGAAACTTGCGGTGGCTGAGGCTTGCGCAATTTTTCATCACCTGGGCTTTTACCCGCCGGTCGACTATCACCGCCGATACATCGCGCAGTACATTTGCGATGTGGCGCCGGACGACTTTTACTCTGATGCGAGATACTTTATCGAAAAAGGCATCATAGACCGCATCGGGTCATTCGTTCGAGTGAGTCCGCTACCGCTCGCATTGCGCCTTGCGGAAGACTGGTTCGACAAGGCGTCGCCGGAGAAACACGAGCGGGTCTTGACCGCTCCAGAGATGCCACCAGATTTGGCCGATGCATTGGCGCAACAGTTTTCATCGCTTGACCGGGTGGAGCGTGCCGCCGAGATTGTGCGGAGGTTAATGAGTCCGAACGGCCCTTTTGCCCGAGTTGAGACCCTTAATTCGAAGCGCGGTGCTCGGATGTTCCGGTCGTTTGTTAACGTGGACCAAGAGGCGTGCCTAGAGGCTCTTAGCAGATTGTTAGGCACGATGAGCACCGACGAGCTTCGCAACATTCGCGAAGGGCGACGCGACATCGTATGGTCGCTTGAACGTCTTACTTTTCACGCGGCGCTGTTTCGGCGTGCCGCGCGCCTCCTGCTCGGCCTCGCCGTTGCGGAAAACGAGTCCTGGTCGAACAACGCTACCGGTGAGTTTTTGCAGCGGTTTCAATCGCAACTTGGCGGAACGGAATTGCCGGCATATGAACGGCTTTGTGCCATCGACGATGCGATCGCGCTTAACGATCCAGAAAGAACCGCTTTGGTTATTCAGGCGTTGGGCGTCGCTCTTGGGACGCGCTACTTTACGCGCACTAGCGGTGCGGAGATTCAGGGCAGTCGCCGTCTCCACGACTGGGAGCCTCGGAGTGCAGAAGAATTACATCGATACTTCAATGGTTGCCTCGATCGCCTCATCCCTTTTGCCGTTGAGGAGACGCGGCTTGGCGAACTCGCGCGCAAGCAACTGGCTGCGGGAATTCGAACACAAGTCTTCGTTGGGAATGTTAGCGGAATCGACCGGGCCTTGCGCGCAGTGCGAGAACGCTACCGAGCGCTGTGGCCCGAGGCAATCGATGAGATTGCGGACACGCTACGCTACGAGGGACGCAAAGTCGGTGAGGAAGACCGGAAGCTCATTGAACAGTGGGAGAGGCTTTTCGGGCCAACGACTCTGGAGGAGCGCCTCCAGACTCTTGTGAGCGTACCCGCGTATGGCTGGATGGCGCTTGACGACGATTCCGGCGTCCCGCGAAAACAGGCAATGCAGAGTCTGGCGCGGGACTTTCTTGCAGCCGCGCACCACTGGGCCTCGCTGCTGCCCCGCCTGCTCGAAGGTGAACAGCGGGCGGGATTCGATTTCGGGCAACTGCTCGCTGAGGAAGCTTCTGATCCTGGCGCGGTAATTGAGCTCACAATCCGCGCTGTGTCGCTCGTTGAGCAGAAACAAACGGATGTACGATTTCTCGGTGGACTGCTTGCAGCAGTAAAAAAGCGAGACATTCTGGCCTATGAAGCAGCGATGGAGCGTTGCGCGACCGTCGAGACGATACGTCCTCACTTGGCTTGGCTTGTGGCTAGTGCTCAGCCTCGCGAAAGTGATCTGGTGCGCTTGCTCTCACCGCTCGATGCCGGACAACTTGCTCCGGAGGCTTTCCGGGCGTTCGCGTATGGTAGCGTCCTAGGCGAGTTAGATCCAAGCGTGGTTGTCGATGTGTTTCGCAGAGTTGCGAGTCGTAGCGTTGCGGGGGCGTGGACTGCGCTCGCAGTCATCGGTATGCAGGCATTGCGAGACGATGCGACGTGGCGCGCATGCCGTGAGCTGCTCCGCGACATTGTCATCCAGACCGACTTTGCCTTAGTGACGGCCGTGCTGTCGATGGATCGCTATGCTTTTCAAAACGTGGTGCAAAGGCTTCTCGTCGAAGAGTTCGGAGATGATGTCGTAGCATTAGGCATGGTCAGACACGCAATCGTACTGTGCAACAGACGTGAACACAATATCGACTTTGAGACATTTGACATGTTGCGGCCTGTCATTTTCCAGGTCCTGAGGAACTACATGTCGGTCGCATGGCCGCCGCTTCGGGACTCGATTACGGAAGGAGACGGGCTTGCGCAGCTGCGTTGGAACCTGTTGCTTACTGAGAAAAACCCGGGACAGGCGAAGCTCTCTGCATTCGAGTTACTGCCTATCGACGAAATACTGACATGGGCACGTCGAAGCCCCGATGAATCCCTCGCAATTATTGGCAGAGAGGCACCTCCGTTCCATTTCGAAGGGCGCGGAGTAATTCAAAGTCCGCTGATTCGTCGTTTGATCGAAGATTTCGGCGACCACGAGTCATTACTTAACGCGCTGACTGCGAACTTGCACAGTTTTTCATCTTCAGGTTCGGCGGAGAACCTCTACGAGCAGCGCCGCGATTTCGTTACGCCATTTCGCGACGACTATCGGGATCGCGTTGCCACTTGGGCTGCACGGCTGTATGCGTCGTTCGGACAGCTCGCCGACGAAGAACGCCGACGCGACGAGGAGTGGCAGCAAGGAATTATAGGCGGCCGTTTTCCTGGCGCATAATCGCCGTACCAAGTGTTCGTCGCATAGTGATTCAATGCCAACGCCATAGTGGGCGCCGCGCGTGTTTATGAAAGATGGCGCCTGGTGCCGCGAGCACGAAGCGCGATTGGGCGCTTTCCAGGATCTCAAAGAAAGACAAGTCGAGTTGGAGATGCTAGATCATGAAATGTCTATTCGATATACCGTGAAGTAATTGTTGTTCGACGAGCTGACGTCACTACCCAATCGAGTCTTGACGGCGTCGCGAATAGATCTGAAAGCGGGGATGCCGCCCGTCGAGTGGCTCTCGCGGTACTGCTTATAGTCCGACTTGGGATAACTGCTTTTATTCCAAATCCACCACCACACCGGCTCAAGAAAAGCGTACTAATGGCACGGGGCGCGATGGAAACGACGACTAAGACTGCCCCACCGTGGTAACGGTCGGATTACCCTGACCCCTCCGGCACGATTGAAATGACCCCGCGGCGCGATTACCCCGTCTTGCGAGATCTCCCTGCGGCCTGGCGCGTTCGGAGGCGATGACTCTCGCCAGAGGTGTCAGTTCTCGGTCGGCGACGTTGCGAAGATGAGTTACGAGATTTGCCTTTGCCGTCGGGAGGTGAACCGCGTCAAGGGCAAGTGCGACGCGGCTTTGCAAAAGCTCGCTCATGCCGCACTCTCGTCGTAACCCGACAAGGCGCGTTGTTCGACATCAACTTGGGGAATAGGCATATCGACCGATTGCGCCGTTTTGGGTATCGGACCGAAGCGATAGCAAAGCCGCGAAAGTGCTCCGCGCTTAATCACAGCGAATTGGAGCAGACTCTCGAGGCTTGCCGCTACGATTGGCCGCTCAAAGGTCGTTTCGAGCTCAAGAACTTCGCGCAGGACGGCTAGCGGAGCGTGCGGCGCGCGTCGTTCGACTTCGGCAACGTAGCGCCGCCCAAGCTCACCGAAGCTTTCGGCGACGCGGTCGCCGAGTTGGACGAAACGCTCGTGCCGCGGTTGCGGTTTGGGCGGTAGGTGTTCGGCAAGCTGAACGAGGCGAATCCCCGGCCTGGCATAGGCGTGCTGCGCGACGACTGTGCCGTTGACGAGGAATTGCAGCCCTTCGGGACGTCGTTGCAAGACGATTGGTTGCCGCGCGTACTGGGGTGCCATCAAGAAACGGAAATTATTGTACGCTAAGGGTCCAGGAGGCGGCGGACCGAGGTTCGGCTGACCTGGAGCCGTCGGGCGATCTCGCTGTTGCTTAGGCCGGCTCTGTGTAGGGCCCGGACCTTCCCGGCGTAGCGTTGCACTGTGGGCGGCCGCCCGTGGGGCTTACCCTCGCGGCGCGCTTGCGCGATTCCGGCTTTGACGCGATCGCGTAAGATATCGCGTTCGAACTCGGCGCGACCGCCAACATTCCGGCCAACGCTCGCCCTCCGGCGGTGGTGAGATCGAGGGCTTCGGTGAGAGACACAAAGCCGACGCCGAGTGCGTTGAGTTCTTGCAGTGCGCGATGAGGTCGAGCAACGATCGCCCCCAGCGATCGAGCCGCCAGACGAGGATGATGTCGAGCTTGCGCTGATGAGCTGCCTTGAGCATCTCTTCGCGCTTGGGCCGCAGGTTGGCGCCGGAGCCGACGTCGCGAATCTCCATGCCGATGCTCCACCCGCGCCGCCTGGTGTAGTCGCGCATCGTGCGCAGCTGCATGGGGAGGGTCTGCTGGTCGTGGGTGGAGACACGGGCGTAGAGCCCCGCCGTCAGCGTTTTACGCCTGGCCAAAAACCCTCCGCGGGCGTGCGCGGCAACCCGCATGGATATTGGGTCGGAAATGCGGATCCGTACCGACCGAAAACTTTAGTTTTTGGACATCGCCGCCTCTCCCCTTGAGGGCACTTCCCGATGCCGCGTCGCGAGCTGCTCACCCCCGCACAACGCCTTGAGCTCTTCGCCTTTCCCGATGACCGCAGCGAACTGATCCGCCTCGCCACCCTGTCGAAATCCGATCTGGCGTTCGCTTCCCAGCATCGCGGCGTTCCCAATCGTTTAGGGATCGCCGTGCAGATGGTCTACTTACGCCATCCCGGCAGGATGCTGGGTGTGCGGGAAACTCCTCACGCCGCGGTGCTGGAAATCGTGGCGACGCAATTACGCGTCGCAGCGAAAGCTTGGGATTTATACGCTGCGCGTGGTGCAACACGCCGCGACCATCTTCTGGAATTGTTCGCTCGGCTCGGTTTGAGCGCGTTCGCAACGAACGGTAGCACAGCGCTTGCGACGATCACGACCGCGCCGTCGGCGCTGCAAATCACGCGCGCAGACGCCAACGCGCGCATCAAGACGCGCGCGCTCGAATTATACCACGAAGCGCGCACGCAACGTGACGAGCGCATTCGCGCCTTCGAGGCGGAGTACGGCCGCGCCGACCGCATCGACAACAGCGTCCTCGCGGACCTGCAGCGCACCCAAGCGCGACTCGCTGCGATCGCGGCGCGACAGCAGCGTGCGAATGCGAGCGGCGGTGAGCCGAAGGTCGCGAAATTCGTCGACCAGATCGGCACCATGATCGGCGCCGTCAGTGCCCACCTCGCGACGGAGCGCGCGCTCGAGCTATTCGCGCCGGTGCAGCAAGCCGACTACGTCGGTTGGAATGGTAGCGGCGTCGGGCCGAAGGGTCAGGACGACACGTTGCTTGCCGGCTACGAGATCGTTGACGATCCGCTCGGCGCGCAGAACGCCGTCCCGACCACCGATGAGGATGGCGAGGTGTGCTTGCACACCGAGATCGAGCCGTACGAGGATGAGCTGTCGCGCGGCGCATGCGTCGATTGCGGCGAAGAGTTCGGGCTGCGCGGCGCGCCGGCGGACGCCGATAATGCAGCGGAAGAAGACGTCAACGGCGGCGTGACGGCTGAATCCGTCGCAGCGGCATGAAGCAGCAAGCGGTCCCGGCTACACGCCGGGGCCGCGCTCTTTCCGGCGACGACTTTCCGCCGGACTTCGTGCGCTGCGCGTACATGCTTGCGATCCGGCGTGCCGCACGCGATGCGCACCGAACGGTGTGCGATCACGACGCGGTTGAATGCGACTCCTGTCGCGAGCATACGCAGGCAATCGCCGAGGCAAAACGCGCGCTTAATCATGGAACCGACACATTATAGCGCGACGGCATTGCGACGGTAGGCCCGGGCCGCTCGCCCGCTGGCTGCTCGATCGCATGCGCGACGGGGCGCGTGATCGTGTCGGGCGTTATCGCGATGCGCTTCATTCGTTCCTTCAATGCGCGCGAGGTACGAGTGTTCTTCAAAATCCTCGGACATCGCTGCGTCGAAACATCAATCGTAGTCGTACTTCACGAGGTTATGCAGTAGTAATCCGCCAGGCACAACGTTTAGCGCTCGCCCACCTTCATCGATTCGGCCAAGCGCGACAGGTGCGAAGCCAAGCTGCTGCGCGAGCTTTTCAACAGTCTTGCTCGCTTGTTCGTCATTGCTCGATACGAACACGACGCGCTTACCTCCGTTTTGAGCTGGATCAAGTGCCAGCACCCTTGCGGGAAGATGGTTAAAGGCTTTGACGACAGTCGCGCCCGGCAGTAAACTCGCCACGACCTCGGATGACGTTCGGCCAGCGAGGGTTTCCGACGGAACTCCGAACGCGTTCGTCACATCGATCACGACTTTCTCGTTCCAATCGATGCCCGCGGTGGCGAGATCAGGTATGGCGGGGAAAGGTATCGCTAGGAAGACAACGTCTGCTCTCAGAGCATCCGCAAAAGACGCCGTCGTAACGTACTTACCGAGTTCCTTGACCAAGGGCGAGAGGGATTGCGGCCCGCGCTTGTTGGTGATTGAAACGTCGATGCCGCGGCGAGCGAATTGGCGAGCGAGAGCCGAGCCGATATTGCCGGCTCCAACGATGGCGTATGACATGCTTATCCCTGAGCTTTACGCGAAGCGCGCGATTTCGTCGACGTTGAAGCGCGGCAGCCGCGGAAACACCTTCTTGTCGTCGCCATAACCGATGTTGATGACGTATTGTGAAACGAACTGTCCGTCAGGAAAAAATGCGGCATCGACGATGGATCGTTCAAAGCCGGCCATTGGACCGGCATCCAGTCCGACAGAACGCAGTGCGATGATGAAGTAACCCATCTGCAGGATCGCATTGTCCCACGCCATGCCGCGCCGAGCTTCGGCGTGAAATCCACCGAACATGCCTTTGAACATTTCTCCGCGTTCGGGGAACGTACGCGGGAACTGGTCGTAGAATTTCAGGTCTGTTGCGATAATTGCGGTCACTGGAGCAGCCATCGTCTTGTCGAGATTGTTCGGCGCCATAGCAGGGCGAAGACGCTCTTTCGCGTCCGGCGCTTCGACAAACACGACGCGAAGCGGGAGAGAATTCGCACTCGTCGGTCCAAGGAGCGCAATTTCCACGGCGCGCTCTAGCAGATCACGGGGCACCGGACGGTCGACAAAACCATTGGCCGTTCGCGCTTCAAGGAATATCGTTCGCAGCGCGCGCTCGTCTAGCGCACGCGCGGCTTTGAGCTCGATGATTTCGTCGATGGTTGGCGTAATGTCGAAGGTCCCGTTAAGGTCGACCGGCTTAGTCTTGGTCGGTGGCGTTTCCATGGTGGTCTTTCTGACGTGATTATCGCGGGTCGGAGCCGTTCATGAAGGAGCGAACGGCCTCGAAACGCGCTGGACCGAGTGCATACATGCGCACGTAGCCGCGGTTTGCATGGCTATACCTTACGCTGGGTCTGGCGGGCTAGGAAGAAAAGAGCAACCATGGGGATAGCGGCCACCAGGATCTCGGTTGAACCGTCCGACGACGCCGCTCGCCGTCGGGTATTGCGCGCGTTCCTGATGAGCCGCCGAGCCCGCCTCCGGCCGGCCGACGTCGGGTTGCCGGAGACCGGGCGTCGCCGCACGCCGGGATTGCGCCGCGAGGAGGTCGCGCAGCTCGCCGGGCTTAGCACCGAGTGGTACACGCTCTTCGAAATGGCCAAGGATACCGGGGTCTCGCAGCGCACGATAGATGCGGTCGCAGTTGCTCTGCGGCTAACGCCGGCCGAGCACAAACACCTCCAGCTGCTGGTGATGGGGGCGGTGCCCAGCGCCCTGCCGGCCGGCGACGTCGACCCGACCACGCGTGCCGTCGTTGATGGCTATAACTTCGGTCCGGCGATGCTGCTCAACGCCGGGATGAACGTCGTCGCGGCTAACGCGCTGGCGATAGCAATCTTCGGCGACCTGGCTGCCGCCCGCGGTTTCGAGGGTAACTGGCTTTGGTATCTATTCGCTCACCACGGAATAATCGAGGAATGGGAAGTGCTGGCGCGCGACCTGACCGCGACATTCCACGGGTCCATGTGCCAAAACATCAAGGATCCCGAGTACCAGGCGCTGCTCGCGCGCTTACTGGAGTCCAGCGAGAGCTTCCGGCGCTTCTGGAACGACCACGACGTGAGCCAGCTCGACCAGATGCCCCCACTCGCGCTGACGCACCCGACCTTCGGGCCGTTGCGCTTCACGATGCGCGTGCTAGCTCAGCCCGGCGCGAACAATCCGTTCTACGTGTGCTTCCTCGTCCCCGACGACGCGACGGCGCACTGCGACATATTCCGCCGGTTGCGGCTCGAAACCGCAGACGTATCGCTAGGGATCGCCGTGCCTGCGCGCACCTGAACGCCCGGCCTATCAGACTTTAACGCGCCTAGCCTTCCGTCGCCGATGCCATTGCGTGATAAGCAGATCTCCTCAGACCCGGTAGTGAACGGCGATGCTGATACATTGACGCTTTTTGCCGGGAACGGAGGAGCGATTGCCGCAGCAATCGTCTCCGAGTACGCGGCCAGCGCGCATCGCGCGCAACTTGAGCGCGACATGACGAGCGATGGAAGGGGGGTTCGGGGGGAAACCGGCGTCGGCGAATCGCCGATCGTGTACATCCAGCGAAGGATCCGTGAAATCGTTGGAAAGACGCGTGATTGTCAGTGCCCACCGTAATTCTTCCGTGATTGACGATGGTTTGCGATGTGCTCCGCATAGCTAGAGTCTGCATCTTCGACCAGCGCCTCAAGGAATTCGGAGTAGTTGGCCTGCGCCCAAGCGGGCGGCCCTTGCGCCGTGACTTTACAACGAGCCGCCGGACGTGCAGTTTCTCGCCCTTCGGCTGTATTTGCTCCGTCGTGGGCGGTCGAGATGAGCGACGAATGGCGTGCACAGTGTTCAAGAAATTTCCGAAGGCTTCGCTGGCGAGCATGACCGGCTTAAATGCGGATCGTGTGGCCCGACTCATCGACGGCTCTACGATCCCGCGGCCGTCGGAAACGGCGGCGATGGACGGGGCGCTCGGAACCAACGCGTCGAGGTTGCTCCCGATCCGGCGGCCTTCGTACAGGGCACACTTCCCGGCGCGCGGCTGGATCGTACGAAGAGGCCGAAGACGTCCCCGATGACGCCGTCGCGGCAAGCGCGAGGCGATGCGTGGGCTTCGCTCTTCGAGCGGTCGCACATTGACGCTCGCAGCGATTTGCCGAACGAACCGGCATCGGCGAGGGGCGAACGATGCGCATTCTCCGGCAAGGCGCGGTCGACGACGCGTGGGAGCGTGAAACATTGGTCGCGGTGCTCGGAGCCAGCCGGTGACCGCAAAGAGCGACGCGCGGGTTTTGCGCCCCGCGGGTCGTCAGGGCGTCTTGCAGCTTCCGAATAGCCGCTCGGGTGAGCGCGTCGGTCTTACTCCCGACGGGCCGGGCGTGGCCGTGAGGCGATTCGTGGGTTGGTCTTTGTTCCCACGGACCGCCGACCGGTTCAACTTCGTGAGATTACAATTCGACTATGCCGATATGGTGGCACACGGCTCCTCGAAAATGGGTTTCTCACGGTGACGATGGCAACGCCCCAAAGAACGAGAGCATGGCTGCTTTTTCTCACCCCGACGACGACCTCGCTCAGAAGAGCCGTCGTCAAAAGGTTACAAAGGCCCCTCCTAACGCAAAGCGAGTGACGCGCAAAACCGCTTCGGACCGCGATATGCGTCTTCCAAGCGAAGTGGAAGACGAGTTCTGGATCACCGCAAGCAGCGACGGATATACGGCCGATCAACACGAGCCCGAAATCGAATCAGGTAAGTGGCTTGTCTTTGGTCAGCGACCGTTCGTAAACGAAACTTGGTCGAAGATTCGTGATGCGGTGTACGACGGCACGCTTTCATTCGCGGCAAAAGTTGCAACTGCGAAGCCGAACCCAAACGGGAACGGTCGTGCTCATGTGATCTGTGTATACACGCACGATGGCGGACGGCACGCGTCGCTCGTTCGCGAGCGACTTCGAACGCTTGGCTTCGATAGGAAACTCTCGTGGAAGGCAGATGAGCAAACCTTTGCCGGTGAATACGCGAACCGAGGCTTCACAAGAATTTCAAAACGATACGAGTAGCGGTTCGCCGCATCGCGAATCTAGCCGCTCTGGGGCTGCTCGCCATTCGCATCGCGAAGATACGTGTATGCCGGAGACTTTTCGAATTCGCGTCGTAGTTCGCGAATTTCATGGGCGAGGTCGCCAAGACCGAGTTTATGAGCAACCCCGCAAAACATGTTTAAGGCCCTGTGAACGTAGATGCCGACGTGGTGCCGATAACCATCGTAACGAACCGGCATTCCTCTTGTGTGAAAGTGCGGCGGATTGCCGCCGTACATCTCCATCGAAGAAGCGTAATCGCCGTGAACCACGCCACTAAAGGCGTCGTCCACCGTCGCGGTGATCTTTTTGATTCGGTCAGGATTGTCGAAGCCGATTAGCCGCGCTTCAGAAGCCTGCACTTTTTGCCGCCGTGCGTTGTGATTGATCCCGCGTCGCTTGCCGACATCTTCAAGCCGTTCTTCGATGGTTCTAGCGTCGTCAATGAAATAATTATCGACGAATTGGCGTTGCGCTTCGGTGACGTTTTCGCGGCTTTTCTCTATGAGTTCATCAACGAAATTGATGTCGGCGAGAAAATCGTCGATGGTCCGGAAGAGTACGCCGACCTCTGTTGTATGAGCCTCGTTGAGTAGGATCATGCATGCGCGAAGACCGCTCGCGACGCGAACGCACATCAATACTTGCAGAATGTGTGGATTAGGATTCTCAAAAACGAAACGAGCCTGCGGCGTTTCGACATCGACAAATTTAGGGCGCTCGATGACTTGTTCGAATATCTTGACGAACCGCGAAAGTCCCTCGATCAGATTCCAAAGAATCATGTGAATTCTCTGCTGAAGCAGGTACTCCCGAGCGATTTCGGCGCGAGTGGCGTCTTCTTCCGGCTCAGGGTCGGGCGTCGCGTTGTCGGTTAGCGTCTCCGAGTCCATGAGACAATATTCGGTGCGGCGGCCGTGGCTGCCCGCTATTGCGACGTATCGCCGGCGTTGCAGCGCCTCGGCGTCGACGTCGACGCGTGGCCGGTTCCGCAGGCAGGCCTCTTCGTCGTCGAAGAGCGCACCGTTTTCTTACGGTCGCGCAGCCCGATGACGATCGGCCACGAGGTCGCGCATTGCGATCGACTGCGCGCTTGGCGACGGCGTATACCGCAGCGGTTATGATTCGAAAATCCGCGCCGCGTTTGCCGCCACGCGTGCGTTCGTGATGCCGTACGCCGCGTCGGGTCTTGACGAATACTTCGCCGAGTGCGTGCGCGCGTACGCTGACGTTCTCAACGACCCGCACTCGCCGTGGCCGCGCGCGACGCGCGAGCGTTTACTGGCGTGCGATCCGGCGATGCATGTGATCGTCGCCGAGATCTTCGCCACTAGCCCGAAACGCCGGCGACGTAGGCGTCGCGCAGTGATACTGCCTCAACGTACCTGACGCGCCTCACTGAACAAGGCCGCGGAGAAGCACCAACAGCAGGGTGGCCGCGCGACGGCAGAAGCCAAACGCGTCGTCGAAGCCCTCGGGCGGTCAGCTAAGCGTCGGTAGCGGAAAATAGTCGCCGACGCCTGCCAGCACCGTGTCAAGTCCGCCTGCGTGTTCGTCGGCGCGGGAGTAGGGCATGAAGGGCCCGGACAAGGGCCCCCTTTATAAGCCGCAAAGCCCATCTTTTGGCGAACGCGCTTAAGCCAACGGCTCACAGATGAAACCGTGGAGCAACGTTGACACAGAGCTCGGCAACGGGTGCACCAGTGAATTAGATCGCCGGATTAACGCGACTGTCCACGCGTTCGACGGAGCGACCGTCGAGCTTCCGATCTCGATTGGAACGCCGCTGTTCATCCTGGGCGCCAACGGCAGCGGCAAGTCGAGCTTGGTGCACACGCTGTTCGCACGCCATCCGCAGTCGGTTCGGATATCCGCGCACAGACAAAACTGGTTGCAGTCTAATGGGGTTCCGTTCTCGCCTCTCGATAAGATTCAAAACGAAACTAATTTTCGCAATCAGGATCTGTTACCCAATGGACGCTGGATAGAGTGGAACGCCAACGTGCGGGGCGGGCTCGTACTGGCGAACCTCATCGACGCCGATAACACCGTCTCAAGGCAAGTGCGTGAAAAACTTAAGCGTGGGGACCAAGCTGGTGCATCGCGTCTCGCCGAACAGTTGCCACCCCTTGAGACGGTCAGCGAGCTTCTAAAGGGGGCCGGAATCCCGATAACCCTCTCGATCGTTGAAAACGGCATGATTGTTGCTAGTAAACAGGGCGGGTCGCCTTACAGCGTTGCAGCACTCTCTGACGGAGAAAGGAGTGCGTTATTGACTGCAGGGGCTATCCTAACCGCGGCCTCGGGTTCAATCATTTTCGTAGATGAGCCGGAAAGGCACCTACACACTTCGATCGTAACGCCTCTCCTACTACAATTGTTTGACAAGCGCCTAGACTGCGCTTTCGTTATCTCAACCCCTGAACTCTCTCTGCCGATAGAGTGCGCAAACAATCGCACAGTCATCGTGCGCGACTCAAGGACCCAAGGTGAGACAGTGGTTGCATGGGACTTGGACGTTCTGGACGAGGACGATGAGCTAGACGATCTCCTTAAAGAGACTATTATGGGTTCGAGGAGGCGCATCTTGTTCGTCGAGGGCAATTCGAGCAGCCTAGACAAACCGCTATACGAGCTTCTTTTCCCTAACATATCGGTATCAGCGGAAGCGACGTGCGGCGATGTAGAAAAGTGTGTTGACGGGGTGCGTGCATCTGCGGCGCTCCACTGGGTCAGCGCTTTTGGCATTGTCGATCAGGATCAACTTGGAACAGAAAAGCGGGCCTCACTGATTGCAAAAAATATTCATCCTATCAGCGTATACTCAGTGGAAGGTTTGTACTATCATCCCCAAATTCAACGAAGCGTTGCTCACAGGCAGGCTTCAGTTACGGGAAGTGACCCTGACTGAGGTGGCCCCGTTTTGCTGGACAGGAATCGCGGTTTCTTAAGTGGGTCCTTGCGAGCGCGTTTTAGTTTCCGTTTGTTATTTTCTTCGTCGTAGCCGTCGCGCCTGTGGAAACAGTGGATAGCG
>JAABUX010004277.1_pt1 | contig 18234 bp, 16 predicted proteins | sample 5561851 | NCBI WGS metagenome assembly JAABUX01 (sample SAMN10711883, study PRJNA513361) | rock metagenome | isolation source: Antarctica rocks | place: Antarctica: Victoria Land, Richard Nunatak red sandstone | collected 2016-01-03 | reverse complement strand
ACTTCCCATCATAGACCGCGCTTGTTGCCCTGCTGTAACCGACGTGTAAACTTTCCGTCAACGTTTCCCGGCCAAACCCCGATCATCCTACTCTGTCGGCGTCTCCCGACCAAAGCCTGATCGCGCACCGCGCGACACACCGCTTGAGGAGCAGAACGAGGGCGACACGCGTGGGCGCCGCCCTCGCGTTCTTTGTCCCAAAAAGGTGGCAAGAGACGGCCTTGCTCATCAATGGCGGCCCGTGACGATCGTGATGGACGGCTTGCCTCCCCGCGTCACACGCAGCACGTCCCACATCCCGGCCTGTTCGTGGCCGGCGACCGCGCAGATGATGGCGTAGGTCCCGACCCGGTCGGCCACGAAGGAGAAGCGTTGCATGGCGCCGGGCGAGGCGCCGTTTGTGGCGTCGCTCGACGCCGCGCCCCGGAAGGCCACCGGCCAGCCCTCCACCAGGTCCTTCCGAGCATAGGGCGTGACCAGCACGCTATGCGGGTACGCGCCCTTGTTGTGGTAGAGAATAGTCACGCGGTAGCCGGAGGGCACGCTCACCACCATGGCGCCCTTGCCGTAGCCATCGAAGTTGAAGCCGCCCAGCGCGTCGGTGTAGCCGGCGATCAGCGTCAGCGTCGCCGCGCGCGCCCTGACGTTCGCGGAGAACCAGTGCGCTGGCGGCGGCGCGACCGCCGCTGCCGCGCATAGGGGTACGGACGCCGTGGCCAGGGTCAGGGTGAGGGTCAAGGCGCTCGCGAGGATGAACGGCCGCGCGACGCGGCGAGAAGATGTCCGTACCATGATGTCATGCTCCTGCTGTGCTCTACTGCTGCTTACGTCGGGTGAAGATCGGCGTGCTACCGGCCGTCCGGCAGACTCGCGCGGCGCCTCCGCGCGGCGGTCCACGCGCGGCGGTCCACGCGCGGAGGCGCGCCAGTTCGACGGCCTCGCGCCTGGAGGCGAGGTCACGCCGCGTGGCCTCGCCGGCCCATGCGTAAAGCGCGGCCATCTCCGCGGGCATGCCCGCGACCTCGGCGTATCCGCCAAGGCAGCCGCGCGCCAGCGCCAAGCGCGTCCTTCGTTCCGCGCTGGACGGACCGTATGGCCCCGCGCCTCGAGCAGCAGGATAGAGACCGTCCGCGCCAGATCCGCCCGCGGGTCGCCAGCGCGCGCGTTCTCCTAAGCGAGCACGCCGGTGATGCGCGGGCCCATCGGTCATGATGTTCGGCGGGTGGTCGTCGAGGCGCGGCAGTTGATGACTACCGTGGGATGCTCATGGGCATCATGACGTGCAGGTAGTCGGTGCCGTCGAGGGGCTTGACCACGCCCGGCTGCGCGGGTCCGCCCAGCTCCAGCGCGACCTGATCCGACTCGATGACGCTCAGCACCTCGGCAATGTACTTGACGTTGAAGCCGACGGTTAGCGCCTCGCCCTCGATCACGGCGTCGATCTGGCTGACGTTGTCGCCCACGTCGGCGGCGTTGGCGGTGAGGGTCAGCGACCCGGTCTCGCCGTCCTCGCCGGGCTCGATAGACAGCTTGACAATGTTGTTACTGTCGCGCGCAAACAGGCTGGCGATGCGCGTGGCCTTGTTCCACTCCGCCGTACTCATCACGGCGCGCACGGCATACTTCTGCGGGATGATCTGCTGGTAGCGCACGTACTCGCCCTCGATCAGGCGCGAGATCAGGTCGAGCGTGCCAGTGTGGAAGAGCACCTGTGAGCGGTTGGGCGTGACCGTCACCTCGACCGGCTCGCTGCCGTCGGGCAAGATGCGCCCTAGCTCGGACAGCGTGCGCGCCGGGATGATGACGCTGAAGTTGCCGGCGCTGCTGCCCAGGCTGGCCGAGCGGACGGACAGGCGATAGCCATCGGCCGCGGCCAGGGTCAGCTTGTCACCAGTGAAGCTGGCCAGCACGCCCGTGAAGACGGGGCGCGAGTCGTCGGTGGCGGCGCTGAAGACGACCTCGGAGATCATCGTCTTGAGAAGGTCGGCCGGGACCGCCGCCGAGGGCTGCTCGCTGACGGTAGGGATCAGCGGGAACTCGTCGGGGTCGATGCCCATCAGGTGCGTCTTGGTGCGCGCGCAGGAGATGAACATGGTGAACGATTCGTCGCTTTGCGAGAGGTCGACGCGCTCGTTGGGCAGCGAGTTGACCAGCTCGATGAAGCGGCGCGCCGGGACGGTCGTGGCGCCTTCTTCCTCGACCATGGCCGGGATCCACAGGTTGATGGCGATCTCAAGGTCGGTGGAGGACAGGCGCAGGCGGCCTTCGTCGGTCGCCAGGAGGATATTGCTTGTGATGGGCAGGGTGCTGCGCGCGGTCGAGGCGACGCCGCGCCCGACGATGCCAAGGCCGCGGCTCAGCTGGTCCTGCTGGAGGGATACCTTCATCGTGCACCTCATACATACCGTGGTTGGAATACATACCGTGGTTGGAGGACAAGGTTGGCGCGTGCGCGGCGCCTGAAGCCACGCTCCGTGGTTCATGCCCGCGTGCATGCACTATACCACTCACGCCGCCCATGGGCGCCCGTACCCGTTTGCTCGTGCCTCGGTAGGTCCTGGCCATCGGCATGATGCGGGCAAGACGCGACGCGCTCACAATATCGGCATCATACCGTGCCGTCCCGCGCGTGGCAACGCGCGGGCGCACTTATACACAGGGCGCCGTGGATTCGCGTCGTATCACCGGCAAGCGCGCCGGGCTGATGTCGCGCCGCGCGGGTAGGCCGTGTCCTAAATGGGGGATTGCGCCCACGCCAGGTTACAGACACCATTATGCACAGATGTGCGCGGAGCCGTCCTCGACCAGAGGTCGGCCCTGGCGCCGCCAACGACAAACGACAAACGACAAACGACAAACGACAAACGACAAAGGATGATGGGTAGCATGCTCTCCGTGATGCGTTATGTCCGACGGATCGTCTTGCCGGCCGCGGTGGTCGTCATGGCCGCGGTCGCTCCGGCCCTCATCTATCGAACGACACAACCGGTCGTGGCATCGGCGACGGGAACGGCGTCCCGGATGGGAGTGGCGTCCCGGACGGTCGCGGCGGGCAACATCCCTTATGGGCGGTGGACCAACCTCGCGCCTCTGCCGTCCCCGCGCGATCGCCCGGCCGTGGCCGTGGGACGCGACAGGAACATCTATGCCTTCGGCGGGTTCGACAACCTCAACGGCTACAACGTGTACAACACGACCTACATCTACCACCCGGCCCTCAACCGGTGGACGCGCGGAGCGGATATGGCCGTGGCGCGCGAGGGCGCTCAGGCCGTGGCGCTGCCCGACGGCCGGCTGGTCGTCTTGGGCGGCAGCCCTGGCTGCCCGAACTCATCGAACGCGCAGCTATGCTACTCCACTAACCGCGTCGATGTCTACGATCCCCGCGCGAACGCCTGGGCCACGCTGGCTCCGCTGCGCACCCCCCGCTACCGCTTCAATGCCGTGTGGCGCCTTGGCCACATCTACGCCATGGGCGGCCTCGACGGCACGCGGGCACTCTCCAGCGTCGAGGCCTACGATCCCCGCGCGAACGCCTGGCATCCCATGGCCGGCCTGCCGCGGCGCACCGAGGGGGCGGCAGCGGTCGCCGATGCAAGCGGACGCATGTATCTCATGGGCGGCGCGCCGGGTGGGCTTCCGTTCTACGACACGCTCTCTGTTTATGATGGCGCCGCGTGGACGCCGGGCGCCGTGATGCCACGGGCAACCCAGGACTACGCCGCCGCGTACGGAGCGGACGGGAAGATTTACGCTTTCGGCGGCTGGAACGAGGGCGACCTCACGGCCGTGCAGGTCTACGACCCGCGCGCGGACTCGTGGTCGCTGGGGACGCCATTGCCGGCCCCGCTGTGCTGCATGGGCGCCGCGGCGACGCCCGACGGCCTGATCTACGCGGTCGGCGGTGATACAACCAACGGCCGGCGTCTGCTGGCCTACCGTCTAGAGGACGAGTCCGTGGTGGCCCATGCCGGTCTGCCGGCGCTGACCGCGAGGCCAGCGCTGGTGCGACGAGGTATCTCTACCGCAGGCTAAGCGGCGCTACCGCGAATGGTGTAGGCTTGTAGCAAGCGCTGGTGTCTCCCGCGAACGATGGCAATAATAGAGGTACCGTTGTCGTTCTTGTCACGCGCATCCGTGCTACCGTGCAGACACTGTGTGTCCGTTTGTTGAGTTAGCGGTATCATTGCCATGAGCGATTACCATATCCCCAAGGATAGGGAGCGCGACAACGCGCCGACGCGGCGTCCCGCGCAGAAGATCGCCCGCACGCCCTCGCATGAGTCGACGGGGTGGCGTATCGCCTGGAGCAGGCCGCGCTGGGCTTCACGGTGCAGGCCGTCAAGACAGTTATCCGGTTGCCATTCGCCCCCTTCGAGTTACCCCTTGCGCTGGGGCGGATCGCGTGGGAGCACCTGCCGCCGCCGCTGGCCCGGACGCTGGTGGCGGAGTGCGTGGGAGTGTGCCTGGCGCAGCTCGACGTGCTGGGGGCGCTGGCGGGGGACGGGCTGGAGGTGTTGGGGGCGGTGATCCAGGGTGGGGTCTGAAGGCGCTGCATGATGGAGCTACAGATAGTTTTGGTACAGGGCCGCGGTCCGCGCGGCCACGTCGTCCCAGGAGAGGATGCCCGGGGGGACACGCGGCGCGGAGATAGCCCTGGCCGGCGCGAGGTCGCGCAGAGCGTTGGCGACGGTGTCGGGGGCGACATCCGGCGACAGCAGGCGCAGGGCGTCGAATGCGAAGCCTCCCAGTTCCCCGAGTTCCCCGAGTTCCCCGAGTTCCCGGTGGGCCGGGATGTCGCTGGCGACGACGGCGGCGCCCGCGACCAGCGCCTCCCGTAGCGTCAGCCCGAAGGCTTCGTGGCGCGACAGGGCGATGAGCACGGAGGCGGTGCGGTACCAGCGCCACAAGTCCCGCGTGGGCACGTGGCCCAGGAAGCGCACGCGGTCGCGCAACCCCAGGCGCGCGGCCAGACGTTGCAGCGCCACCCGTTGCGGCCCGTCGCCGATCACGCACAGGGTCGCCGGCCCGTCGATCAGGGCCAGCGCGCGGACGGCGAGGTCCACGTTCTTGTAGGATTCTAACCGGCCGACACACAGGAAGACCGTGCCCGCGTCGGGATAAGGCTGCGCCTGCCGTAGCCCTTCTGTATCGACGCCGTTAGGGATCACGCGCAGACGACCCGTGGCGGGCGGGAAGTGCGCGCGGACCAGTTCGGCTTCGGCGCGGCTGACGCAGATGACGTGTCGCGCGCGCCGCAGAATGTGCCGACCGGCGACACGGTAGGGATGGTGCAACAGCTGGCGCAGCGGTGTGTGGCCGCCGCCATGGTAGTGCGGCGTGAACACGAGCGACCGGCACGGCGACAGCGCCGCGCCCAACGCGGGCAAGGCATGGTAGCCATGGGCGTGGACCACGTGGTAGCCCTGGCCATGCTGGCGCAGATGCGCCCACAATGCGGGGGCGAGCGCGTAGGCCGCGCTGGGCAGGAGCAGCGGGAAGCGCCTCACCGTGACGCCGTCCATCACCTCGACCGGCGGCAGGGCGCTGTTCGGTTCCTGTGCCAATACCTCTACCTCGTGGCCAAGCGCCGCCATGCGGGACGCCAGGCGCGCGACGTGCACCTCCACGCCGCCGATGGAGGGCGCGTAGCGGGGCGCGACATAGGCTATCTTCATCGGCAGAGTTCCTCTCTGTACACTATCCAACACTGCACGCCGAAACGATACCACAGACGACCATCACGCGGCCACGCGCGTAGTATGCTTAAGATAGTATGACGAGCGACAAGCGGCGCTCGATTTTCGACCAACCATCATAGATGACGGAACAGCATGGCAAAGACGAAGAAGACCACCAATAAGACGAAGAACAAGAATAAGGGCATGACGACGGGCATGGGTAGCCGCGCCGTCACCGAGGCGCTGCCGCGCCTGCTGGCGTCCGACCTCGCCAGGGCCCAGGACCTGCTCGACGACGAGGAGTGGGAGGAGGCCGAGGCGCTCCTGCGCGACCTCGATCGCCGCTACCCCAACCGCGCCGTGGTGCTGACCCACCTGCTCAACCTGGCCTACAATCGCCGGGATAACGGGGGCTATCTGGACGTTGCCGAGCGCCTGGCGCGCCTGACCCCGGCCGACCCGGATCTCACCTGGGGCCTGGCCGGCGCCTACATGCTGAACATGTTCCTTGCGTCGGCCTTGCGTATGTACCGACGCTTCGTGGAGCGCTGGCCGCGCCACGAGCGCGCCGCCGAGGCGCGCGACATGGCTCAGGATCTGGAGACCAGGCTGGCCAAGGCGCTGCCCGCGCTTGGCCTGGAGGGCAATGATGCGCTGGAGATTGCCGAGCAGCACGAGCGCATCCAGTTGCTGTCGCGCCGGTCGCGCTGGGCCGAGGCGCGTGAGTTGGCCGAGCGGGTGCTGGCGCGCAAGCCTGACTTTACGGCCGTGCTCAATAACCTCAGCCAGACCTACGCCGCCGAGGGTCGTTTCGACGAGGCGATCGCCGCGGCGGAGCGCGTGGCGACCCTCGACGCGGACAACATCCACGCCCTTGCCAATCTGGCCCACTACCACTATAGAAAGGCGAGGTCGCGGAGGCGCGTCATTGGGCCGAGCGGCTCAAGGCCACATCGTCGAATCACTCGGATTACGCTGATGTGTGGATGAAGACGGCCGAGGCGTTGACCTATGTGCGCGACGACGAGGACGTGCTGACCGCCCTGCGCGCGCCGAAAAGGCGGGAGCCGAGGCAGGCAACCGCGCCATCTTCACCTATGACGGGTTGCTCTACCACCTGGCGGCCGTGGCCGCGCTGCGCCTGGGCCGCGAGGGCGAGGCGCGCCGCCTGTGGCGGCAGGCGCTGGACGTGGCGCCCGCCCTGGGCATCGCGCGGGAGAACCTGTCCGATCTGAGCAAGCCCGTGGGCGAGCGCCACGCGCCGTGGCCGTTCTCCCTGGCGCAATGGGTCCCCCAGGCGGTCATCGACGATCTGGTGGCCGCATCCGAGCCGTCGACCCGGCGAGGACAGGGTGATGGTGATGAGGCCATCGCGCGGAGCCAACGCCGTGTCCTGACGCGACATCCTTTGATGATCCGGCTGGTCCCCGAGCTGCTGGAGCGTGGCGACCCGATGGGGCGTGAATTCGCGTTGCGGTTGGCGCTGTTGTCGCAAGCGCCCGAACTCTTGCCGGCGCTGCGCGACTTCGCGCTCGGCCAGCACGGCCCCGATGAGATGCGCACGGAAGCGACCGAGCCCGTCCAGGACGCCGGCCTGATCCCGCCGGGGCTGGTGCGCATGTGGATGCAGGGCCAATGGCGTGAGGTTCGGCCCCTGCACTTCGCGGTCGACGGCGAGCCGGTTGAGCGCCACACGGGGCGCGTACAGGAGTGGGAACGCGAGGCGATCAGGTTGATGCACGCCAACCAGCCCGAGCGGGCGGAGCGCCTGCTGAGGCGGGCGCTGGAGGCGGCGCCGGACGCGCCCGACCTGCTGAACAACCTGGCCGCCGCGCTCAACCGGCAAGGGCGCAAGGAGGAGTTCCGCGCCCTCGTCGAGCGCATCCAGGAGCTCGATCCCGACTACCTGTTTGGCCGCACCAATCTGGCCATCCTGCGCATCCTGGACGGGCGCATCGACGAGGCGCGGGCGCTGCTGCAGCCGGTGATGGCGCGCAAGCACTTTCACGTCAGCGAGTTCAGCGCGCTGATGCACGCGCAACTGGAGTTGTGCATGGCCGAGGGCGAGGTGGATGGCGCGCGCGCCTGGCTCGATATCTGGAAGCAGACCGATTCCGATCCCGACAACGCGATGCGGAAGATGTGGGAGGAGCGGCTGAGCGCGCGGAGCCGGCTCCGCGATCTGGAGGGCCTGATGTCCAGGCGGCCCCGACAGCGCAAGGCGATGATGGTTTCGCCCGCTTGCAACTGGACCTCGAGCGCGGGGAGCGTGGTACCAAAGACGCGGTGTTCCATGAGCGTTCCTCCATTGCGTGCCGTTTGTCGCGTCCGCTTCTGCGGACCCACGCTACTATACACCAAACGCGCGCGGGCGTCATAGAGGACATCGGTCATGCCGCCCTCCAGTCTTCGCTCCGGTTCTCGCAGCCTCGGGCTGGCAGAACTGGTAGGCCATTGGAGTGCCCCTGGCGGGGCCGACGCCGTACCTACTCGATCCTGGTGGCGATGCCATAAATCGCGTGGGGACCGACCCAGCCGTTGATGCCGCCGTGGTTATTGCCGATGAGGAACCGGCGGCCATCGGTGGCCTTGATCAGGTGCAGGTAGACGTAGCCATGCACACGCACCAGCACGATGTCGCCCGCGCGCAGGTCCCGCGGATCGCACGGCTCCAGCGTCACCAGCGCCCCATCCCGCACCTTCGGGTGCATCGAGTGGCCGCGCGGCCGTATCCGTGCTGGCTTGCCCTGCCGCAAATCCTCTATTGCGAACGTTCCGTAGTTCATTGCTTTCTCCTCTATTTTCCTCAGTTCCAGTGTCCGAACCTAGTGGACGATCCGCCCGTGCTGCCCGTGTTATCGCTTGAGCCGAGTAACCGGCTGACCTGGAACAACCCGTTGGGCCGAACCGTGACGAAGCGTCGCGCGCCGTGGTGATAGCCGACCGGCGAGAACGTATCGTCGCGCAGCAGCCGTTCGCCCGTCTTGACGTCCCAGACCGTGACACCAGGTTCGGACGCGAAGGAGAACAAATAGGTGTCGTAGACCAACTCGCCGAGCGGACCGATGAACGAGCGAACCTCGCGGCCCGAGGTGACGTCGAAGACGCGTATGCTTGGCAGGTCCGGTCCGCGGTAGCCCCACACAACGAGGGTCTGACCATCGAGCCAGCAGAGCGGCTTGTCCCAATCGTCCTGATCACAAAGGTCGCGCCGCGTCGGGCCGTCTTCCGACTCCCACACGTTCTCGTCGATCCACCGCCGCAGGTTCCACGTCGTGACCATGCCGACCGGATGCCAGACCCAACCATTGTCCGCGATCCATGTACCGTCCGGTGAGACGGTCAGGCCGCAGTGGAAATAGTCCAGGTAGTGGGGAAGTTCCGTTCCTTGCCCGTTGGGCGCCGCCAGCTCGCGGCCTGTCAGCAGGTTGCCCGTGGCCGGATCGGATATATCCAGCCGATTCCACTCCGCGCCGTGGATGAGCAGGCTGCGGCCCTGATGCACAAAGAAGTCCACGGGGAAGGCCGACACCTCGTTTTCCCCAGCGTCGCGACAGAGCCGCATTGTGTCCTCCCCCGTCTCCAGATCGAAGACGGATCCGTGACATCCGTAGGTGTTGGCCACGGCGGCGAAACGTCCGTCCGGTGAGAGGCGTAGCGTGACCCTCTCGGCGAGCAGGGACATACGAACCTGAGCCAGCGTGGTCACCGTCGTCGTCAGGAGGTCGAGGCGCAGCAAGGCGCCATTAGCGGTCAGGACGACCCAGTCATGGCCGGGCAGGCGGTCCAACGGCGCAAGGGCAACGATGCACTCCAACAGCAGACCGCGCAGGTCCACTGTCGTGTGCGCGAACGATAGATTGGTGCGCCTTTCCGGGGTGGGAAGGTGTCCGGTAAAGCCTGCCCGATACCAACGGCCTTTTATCCGTTGCAGGCATGGTGGGCAGACGGTATGTACGTGAGCATCTACGCTACGTAGGTCGGCGCGACACGTCTCGCAAATCAGGTCGTGATCCGTTCCGCGTTCGGTGAAGCGCTGATAGTACTCGCCGTAACCGTCCGTTAGCAGGTGCTCGCACACGCGTGGCGACCGCATCTGATCGGGATGGTCGCAGATAATAAGAGAGGCTGTCATGTTGTCTATCCCCTTGATCTCGGCTACTTCTGTCCAATTACTACGAGCATAGGGCATAATGGTGACAGATCGCGGCACTATTTTTGACCTATTTTTCGAGGAGAGAAGGGCGTATGTCGCGCACGGAGCGGCTGTTGGAGTTGATGATCCGGCTGCGCTCGCGCGGGCATTTCACGGTGCAGGAACTGGCCGACGAGTGCGGCGTGTCGCGGCGCACCATGCTGCGCGACCTGCAGGCGCTCTCGGAACTGGGCGTGCCGCTAGCCTCGACGCCAGGACCGGGGGGAGGCTACACCCTGGCCTATCCGTCGCGGCTGGTCTCGCCGTCCTTGTCGGTCGACGAGGCGCTGGGCCTGATCGTCTCCTACGAGGCGCTCCTGGCGTACGCGGAGTCGCCCCTGGCTGCGTCAAGCCTGTCCGCGATCACCAAGTTGCGCGCCGCCCTGCCGCCCGACACCGTGGGAGGACTCGACCGCTTGCGCGAGCGCGTGGCCATGATCGGACCCGAGCGCGTCTACCACGCGCCCCTGCTGCCCGCCCTCCTACAAGCCGCGCTAGCCGAGGCGCACCTGCGCATCGGCTACGACTCGCGCGGCGGAACGTCCGAGCGGCTGATCTATCCGTACGGACTGGTCGCGGCGCTGGGGTTCTGGTACTGCGCCTGCTACGATTATCGGCGCGCGGCGCATGCCTGGCTGCGGGCGGACCGCGTGCTCTGGCTGGAACGGGTAGAAGGGACTGAGCGGCACGAGCCAATGTCGTTGCAGCAATGGCTGCGCCGCTCGCCCGACGTGGCGGGGCCGCTGGTACGTTTGCACGTGACGGTCACGGCGGCAGGGATGAAAGACCTGGATTGGAGCCCGTTTGCCAGCCACCTCGCGCGCGACGACGCGGGCAATGGCCGCATCGACTTGATGGTCCCGGCCGCGAACCTGGACTACTACGCCCGCCTCTTCATTCGTCTGGGCGGCGAGGCCACGGTACACGCGCCGCCCGCGCTAATCGCATTGCTGCGTGAGCGCGCGGAGGCGGTGGTGGCGCGCTACATGCATCAATATCAATGAGGATAGAGGCACGCCCTTTTGCGGATCATGGATACGGATGCAGTAGTATACTACAGGCGAGTAGTATACCTTGGGCAAGGCGTCGTGGGAATGGACCCTGACTGATACGGTTTCGCTTGCCGGTGCTCCACCTTGATATGGGGCTGCTGTCGGCGACGCACCGATGGCCATAACGCGGGGACTGCTGCCCTGGGAGGAGCAAGGATATGAGCGAACGACAACCGGCATCGGATAGGGTCGGGGCTATCGAGACAAATGGGATCGAGCCCATCGGCGACGACGAGCGGCATGGCGCGCCGCTTGAGTTGTTCTGGATCTGGTTTGCCTCCAACATCGGTGTGCTGGGCATCGTCTACGGCGCCATCCTGGCCGGCAACAGACTCAACCTGTGGCAGAGCCTGCTGGTCGCCGTGGTGGGCACGACCGTGACGTTCGCGCTGGTGGGCGTGCTCAGCCTGGCCGGGGTGCGGGGCGGCGCGCCCATGCTGACCCTCTCGCGCGCCGCCTTCGGGACGCGCGGCAACCTGGCCCCCACGCTCATCAGTTGGATCAGCCTGGTGGGGTGGGAGACGGTGCTGACGGTGACGGCGGCCTACGCGCTGCTAGGCCTGTTCAACCTGGCGGGACTACCCACCAACAACTTCTGGACCGTGGTCAGCCTGGTCGTGGTGGCCCTACTGGTGGTGGGGCTGGGCCTACTCGGTCACGCCACGCTGGTGTGGGTACAGCGCGCCGCGACCTGGCTCTTTGGCGCGCTGACCCTGGTCATCGCCGTCTTCCTGATCACCAAAACGGATTGGCACGCCGTCTCCGCGGCTCCGCCGGGCCCGTGGGACACCGGCTTCCTGGCCTCCCTGAGCATTATCGCCGCGGGCACGGGCATCGGCTGGATCAACTCCGGCGCCGACTACACGCGCTACCTGCCGCGCCGCAGCAACTCGGGCGCCATTGTGTGGTGGACCGTCTTCGGCGGCAGCCTCCCGCTCGTCGCCCTGATCCTGGTCGGCGTCCTGCTGTCCAGCCATATCTCCAACCTATCTGGAGCGGCCAATCCTATCCAGGCCATTGGGACGGCGCTGCCGGCCTGGATGGCCGTGCCCTATCTGCTGACCTCCATCGGTGGATTGGTTGTCGCGGCCGACCTGGACATCTATTCCTCTGGCCTCAATCTGCTGGCTATCGGGATCAAGGCGCAGCGATACAAGACCGTCTTTATCGACGGCGTGCTGATGGTCGCCGGGGCCATCTACGTTATGCTGTACTCAAAGAACTTCCTGGGGACGTTCCAGAACCTCCTGGGTCTGCTGGCTGCCGGGCTGACCACATGGTCGGCGGTCTTCCTGGTGGATATGTTGATGCGGCGCGCGTATGATCCCGCTAGCTTGATCGAGACGGGTCCGCGCAGCGCCTACTACTACCGTAACGGTGTTAATCTCGCTGGGCTTGGCGCATGGCTTATCGGATTCATCGTTGCCCTTTTGTTCACGTCGTCACCATTTCCGATCTATACCAGTCCCCTGGCGCAGGGTATCTTCGCCAACAGCAACCTGGGCTACGTGGTTGGCTTCGTAGTCAGCGCCGTGCTCTACGCCGTGCTGACGCGCACCGGCCTGGGCGCCGGATCACAGCCGGCGCGCTCGTCGGTCACCATGGAGAGCGGCGCCGCGCGCTAGCCCTCCGACCTTTTGCTCGTTGCCCTCGCTTGCGGCGGTCACGCCGTTTCGCCGCGCCTGCCGAGGACGACGCGCTCGATGGCGGCGACGACGAGGAAGACGACGATGCCGCTGAAGGTGGCCACCAGCGTGATGGCCATCACCGGCGCGGTGTCGGTGTTGTGCTCGGCAGCGATCAACTGGTAGCCCAGGCCTTGTCCGCCGCCAGCGTAGTCGCCCACGATGGCCCCGATCAGGCTGAGCGTGCTGGTGATGCGCAACGAGGCGAAGAGCGACGGGATCGCGGCCGGCCAGCGCAGCTTGCGGTAGACCTGCCAGCGCGAGGCGTTGAGCACGTGGAATAGCTCGAGCTCCAGCGGGTCGACCGCGCGCAACCCGCGCGTCATAGTCACCAGGGCCGGGAAAAACGAGATCAGGACGGCGATGACGATCTGCGGATAAAGGCTGTCCGTGGGCATGGTGATGACCAGGATCGGCGACCACACGATGATCGGGACGGTCTGAATCAGCACGGCCAGCGGGAAAAAGGTCCGCTCGGCCAGGCGCGAGGCCACGAACAGCGTCGCGCCGAGGATGGCGAGGGCGTTGCCGATGACAAAGCCGATCCCGGCCTCCTCCAGCGTGATCAGCAGGTTGGGACCGATCGTGCTGGTCCAGTTGTCGCGCAGACTGATCAGGGTATCGTCGAAGCGCGGGAAGATAAAGCGTGGGATGTTGCGCCAGATGACGAAGAATTGCCAGAAAGCAAAGAGCGCGATCAGGGTCAGGCCGGGTAGGACCACTCCGAGCACGCGGTCGGCCTGACCGCCTCCGCGTCCGTACAACTCCGTCTCTACGCGCTGTCGCCGCGCCCGCGGGGCGTTTCCCCCGACGCGGCCACGCGTCGACTCGGCGCCTCTCATCGGCCGGTCCATGGCCCGACCCCTGCTGGCAGCGAGTCCGACTCCCTCAGCAACGGTGTGTCAAGCGCATCATCCGGGCGCCCGTCCAGAGCGGACAGGACGCGCGTCTCCAGTTCGAAGAAGGCCGGGTCGCGGCGCACCGCGAGCAGGCGCGGGCGCGGCAACGGAATGTCGATCAGAGCGTGGATGCGGCCGGGCCGCGGCGTGAAGACCGCCACCCGATCGCTGAGGTAGACCGCCTCGGCGATGCTGTGCGTGACGAACAGCACGGTGATGCGCGTGGCCTCCCACACCTGCAACAACATGCGGTTCATCTCGTCGCGCGTGATCTGGTCGAGCGCGCCGAAGGGCTCGTCCATCAGCAGCACCGCGGGGTCCTGGATCAGTGCGCGGGCCAGCGCCACGCGCTGGCGCTGGCCGCCGGAGAGCTGGCGCGGCAGGCGCTCGGCCGTGTCCGCGAGGCCCACCCGCGCCAGCAACTCCAGGGCGCGGCGACGGCCCTCCTCGTCGCGCCGCCCTCCCAGCTCGAGCGGCAGCTCCACGTTGCGCGCCACCCGCCGCCAGCGTAGCAGCGCGGGCTCCTGGAACACCATGCCGATGCGCCGCGCCGTGCGCGCGGCGCGCGGGGGAGCGTCGCCGATGCTGACGCGGCCCGCCGTGGGCTGGAGCACGTCGGCCGCCAGCCGCAACAGCGTCGACTTGCCGCACCCGGACGGTCCAATCAATGAGACAAAGGCGCCGTCCGGCACGCTGAGGTTGATCTCTTCCAGCGCGCTGACCCCGTTGGGGTAGTCGAAGAAGACGTCCTGGCACTCGATGGCGCTCATGCCACTGCTGCCATCAGCCCATCGATCTCGGCAACGCACTGCCGGCGCAACGTCGCCTTGGCGGACTCGTCGAGCCAGGCGCCGTCAATCGCGTTGAGGCAGAAGGTACGCGCCTGCTCCGGTCCGTAGTGCAGCGCGGTGCAAAGGGCGACGAACTCCTGTCCGATGTCGGTATGGAACATGGTCGGATCGTCGGAGTTGATGGTCACGCGCAGGCCGCCGGCGACCATGTCACGGATGGGATGTTGCGACAGGTCGGGCCAGCCGTAGCACACCGCCGTGGCGGTGGGGCAGCAAGTGAAGATCACCCCGGCCTCGCGGCAGCGCGCCATGATATCGCGGTCTTCGATGATGTGGTAGCCGTGGTCGATGCGCTCGCAGCCGAGCAGGTCGAGGCAGGTCACGATATTGCGCGGCGGCGCGTCCTCGCTGGCATGGCTGGTGAGGCGTAGACCGCCCTCTTTAGCCAACCGGAAGCAGTCCACGAAGCGCTCGGGGGGATCGGGCGCCTCGGCGCCGTCCATGCCCAGGCCGATCACCTCGTCGCGCCGGTGGTCGAGCACCTCCCGCACCATCTCCAAAGCCAGCGCGGGGGAGTCCTGGCGGTACACATCGGCAATGAGACGACAGGGCACGCCAAAGTCGCGTTCGGCGGCGCGGATGCCGTCGATGAGCCCATCGACCACCGTGGGATACGGGATACCGCGGCGCGTGTGCAACGTCGGGTTGAAAAACATCTCGCGGTACGTGAGGTTGCCCAGCGTCGCGCCGTCCTGGATCGACTCGTAGGCGACGCGCGCGAAGTCCTCGCGGTCGATCACGGTCGAGGAGACCAGCGCGAAAATCTTGAGGAACTCGTAGATGGAATCGTAGTCGTAGAGCCGATCCACGTCCCGCGTGGGCAGCGCCACGTCGTGCTTGCGGGCAAGGTCGGCGAAGGTGGCGGGCCGCACCGTGCCCTCGAGGTGACAGTGCAGCTCTACTTTGGGCACGCGGCGCAGGAAATCCTCGTACGTGATCCTGGTGGCCTCGGACGCTGTCGTCATACCCTTCTCCAATCGCCGACGTTGGTCGTCATGTCGCGCGCTGTCAGGCGCCAGTTGCCAGTTGCCAGTTGTCAGGCGCCAGTTGCCAGTTGAGACGAGGGGGTCTGGGGCCAACCCCCTGGGATTACCGGCTCTCGCTTCGCTGTCAGCCGGCGGTCCCAGGGGGTACGTTCACGGCCAGCGTACCGGCCATGAATGACGCAGGCAGGCTATTTGGGCAGGAACTGGGTCGTGAACACGCTATCCGCGGGGATGTTGGCGTGGATCTGCTTGTACTTGAGCAGCAGACTAATGCCGCTTTGCCAGCGCGCCGCGCCCATACTGCCGATCGGCTCGCCCGATGCGACGGACAGCGGCCCCAGGGCGCGCATCTCGGCGGCTTGCTGGGCCACGGTGTCTCCCGTGTTGTCGTAGGCGGGGACAACAGTGTGGGCCATCTCGTCCGGGTGAGCCAGGGCGTAGCGCCAGCCGCGATCCATCACGGCAACGACCTTGCGCACCAGAGCCGGATTGGATCGGATGACCGCGTCGGTGGTGAACAGCACGTCGCCGTAGAAGGTATAGCCGTACGCGCTGGCCGGGATGATGTTGACCTTGATATGGTTGACCTGCGACAGCGCGATGGGCTCATTGGTAATGAAGGCCAGGTAGGCGTCGACGCGGCCTACCACCAGTACGTTGGGGTCGAACTGCACGGGGACAAGCTTGACATCGCTCAGGTTCAGACCCACGCTGTTGAGCATGGTCTGCAACACGTAGAGCTGATGCACTTGATAGCCGATGCGCTTACCCTTGAAGTCGCGCACGCTGGTGATGTGACTGTTGGGCATGGTGATGAAGGCGAACGCCGACTTCTGCAGCGACGCCCACACGGCGCGTACGGGGACGCCGCCGTTGGCGCGCGCGATGATCAGCGATGCGGCGTCCTGGAAGCCGAAGGTATACTTGCCAGCGCCGACCAGCACGGTGGGGTCGGTGCTATAGTCGTAGGCGCGCGTGGTGACGTTGAGGCCGGCCTGTTGCCACCAGCCATACTTCTGAGCCGCCCAGATGCCGCCGAACTCGACGTTCTTGATCCAGTTGAGCGCGATGCTGACCGATGTTGGCGCGGCGGCGGTACGGGCGGCGTGGGTCGGGACGGCGCGGAGAGGGCCAAAGACGATCGCGGCGAGGACGAACACGGACACACCAAAACGACGAACCATGATGACGGTGACCTCCAGCAACCTACTCGTGGTCTCCCCACGAGTCCAAGCGGCTTTGTCGGCCTCTAACCTGGCGCCGGGCTGCTCCGCCGGACGCATCAACGCCGTGAGTAAGGCGCGCGTCACCTCGTCGTCGCGCGATTCGCCGCGTGCCTCATGCACCGGCATACAAGCAGTATACAGAGTGACGAGCGACGAGCGACGAGCTGTCCTGGCTACGTACCTCATCCGAGGCTATTTTATGGTCCGGATGAGCCACCTAGCCCACACAGACTTTCTATGTCAAGGCGGTAGAGGCTACGGTACATGCGTTCCGCCGTCGCGCAGTGGGACAGAATGTTCTCCCGAGATGAATTCGAGCATCCGCCGCCAGGCGTCAGCCGACGCCTGTGCATGCTCCTGCTGTCTCCAGTCAAAAAATGAGTGGGGGGCGCCGGGGTATGTCACCAACTCGTGGGCGACGGCGGCGGCGCTGAGCGCAGCGTCGAACTGGGCGATGCTGTCGGCGGGGATGCTGGGGTCGGCCTCACCGAAGAACCCAAGCACCGGGCACGCGAACGCGTCCACGTGGTCGATGACCGACGGCGCCGGCCCCTGCCACCGCGGTGTCACCACTGGCGGCCCATAGAAGCCGATGACGCCAGCCAGCCCATGTCCCATCGCGGCCTGGCGGAACGACGTGGCGCCGCCGAAGCAGAAGCCGACGGTGAAGACGGCGTGCGGTGGCGCGGGCGGGAGCGCCCGCAGGTGTGCGACCGCGTCGGCGATGTCCCGCGCCACGGTGTTCGTGCGCGTCGCGGTGATATGCGGCCAGAAGTCGAAGGCCTCATCGCGCGGCCGGGAGGCCAGCCCAGCGGTGCGGCCGTAGAGGTCGATGGCCAGGGACTGCACGCCCACCGTGGCGAAGCGCAGCGCGAGTTCCTCGTAAAAGGGGCGCAGCCCGAACACATCCGGCACGATCACGACGCCCGCGGCGATCGGTGTGTTCGTCGTAGCCAGGTATGCGCAAAACGGCGTCCCATCGGCTGAGGTCAGCACCAGGTCGTGCCCCGACGCTTCACCAACGATCATTGGCACGGCGGGCGGGTGCGCGTCGTCCCCATAGCACATGGCTTACTCCTTTTCCCGACCAGCCCCTTGCTCGCGCACATCGACACGATCACGCTGCCGGCCGTCGTGGAGGAGGTCGGCGATGTCCCGATGGCCGCCGTCCTCCGCCCACTGCGCCGGGATCTTACCAAAGTAGGGATCGGTCGCCCGGACGTTGGCCCCGTGACGCAGGAGCAGCGCCACGGCGCTCCCGTGGCCGCGATAGGCGGCCCAATGCAGCGGCGTCAAGGCCGAGCCGCCGGACGCGTTGGCCAGCCGTGGGTCCGCCCGCACCAAGGCCGCGAGATCGTCGTCCCTGCCGAGGGCCGCCGCCGTCCAGGCGGTCGACTCGACCGTGGCCCCGCGCGCGACCAGAAGGTCGACCGCGTCCCAGTGCCACCCCCACCGCGTCCCGACGGGTATCCACAGCCCCTTTTCGACGGCATACCGCGCAGGCGTGCGCCCGTACCGGTTGCGGATATGCACGAGACCGGGGTCCGCGTCCAGCAGAGCGGCGATCGCGTCGACCAACGGCAGGCGCACCGCTGTGAAGACATCGGCCGCGGCGCCCCGCTCGAGCAGCAGGTCGATCACCTCGGCCATGCCATCCTC
>JAABUX010004276.1_pt1 | contig 18236 bp, 14 predicted proteins | sample 5561851 | NCBI WGS metagenome assembly JAABUX01 (sample SAMN10711883, study PRJNA513361) | rock metagenome | isolation source: Antarctica rocks | place: Antarctica: Victoria Land, Richard Nunatak red sandstone | collected 2016-01-03 | reverse complement strand
CACAAACCCGCAAACACACAACACCCAACCAATGCACACCCAACAATCCCCAACCACCATCACAGCAGTCAAAAACCAGGCGCCGCCAACATATCCCTTCCAAACCCAGATGCAGTTGTCAAAGAACAACAGCCAAACCACGCCATTATCTGCCTCAGCAGACTAACAGCGCTACTTGCTTGACTGACGCTTCATCAGCGCAGGCCGATGAAGCTATAGGCACCGAGGCGAAGAAGCAAGAAGTTTCTGCCGTCCCGGTGAACAGCGATTTAGTCGCTCCCGACCCCGCCGTCAAGCACCTTCATGCATTCGCGCCAACGCGATGATACTCGCAAAACCAGAGCGCAAACCGGGCGATCCCCTCGGCCAACGACGTCCGCGGCGCAAAGCCGGTCAGCGCCGCTATCTTATCGATCGATGCGGTGGTTTCGGCCACATCCGCCCGAGGCCGTGGCGCAAACCGAACTTGTGCTCGACGGCCCAATGCCTCCTCCAGCAAAGCAACCAGGGTCGCCACCGCCTCGCTGCGATTGTTGCCGATGTTGAGCAACCGAACCGGGTCGCCCATCTCTGGCGCCCGATCCAGCGCGCCGAGCACGCCCGCGACGATGTCGTCGATGTAGGTGAAATCACGCCGGGCGGCGCCGTCGTCGTAGAGAGTGATCGGCTCCCCCGCAACGATCGCCTGGGCGAAGCTGTAATACGCCATGTCCGGCCGCCCCCACGGCCCATACACGGTGAAAAACCGCAATCCGGTCTGCGGCATCCCGTATAGATGGGCATAGGCATGGCCAATCAGCTCGTCGGCCCGCTTCGTCGCCGCGTACAGCGACACGGGCGTGTCGACCCGGTCGTCCTCGGCGAACGGCATCGCCGGGTTCAGGCCGTACACCGAGGATGAACTCGCGAAGACGAAGTGCTCAAGCCGTGGCAACGCCCGCGCCGCCTCGAGCATGACGACGTGGCCCATCACGTTGGACGCGACATAGGCATACGGGTCGATCATCGAATACCGCACGCCTGCCTGCGCCGCGAGATGGACGACCCGGGTGGTTTCGGGATGGCGCGCGAAAATCTCGCCGACCGCCGTCCGGTCTGAGATATCCGCTTTGTGGAAGGTGAAGTTTTCTGGCGGAACCAGGTTTGCCAGGCGTGCCTGCTTGAGCGACACATCGTAATAATCATTCAAGTTGTCGATCCCGACGACCGACTCGCCGCGCGCCAGCAGCGCCCGCGCGACATAGGCGCCGATGAAACCGGCTACCCCCGTCACGACGATCGTCATGATCCGTTGCCTTTCTCGTGCACGTCCGACACACGACCGGATTACCGCGATGCGGTCAACGCTGCCCGGTTTCAATCGTAGGTCGTCTCGGTGCAACATCGGGCCTATATCTTCGAGAACAGCGTCCCGGAACCTCACTGATGCGCCACTTTCCCATTTTCATGGACCTCGAGGGCCGCCGTGCCGTCGTGCTCGGCGAGGGCGAGAACGCCGAGCGCAAGGCGGACGCGCTTCGACGCTGCGGCGCCGACGTCGTGCAGGCGGCAACGTTCGACCCGGCGCTGCTCGATGGCTGCGCCCTCGCCATCGGCGCCGAGGCGCACGAGGCCGACCTCGCCGCGATGGTCGCCGCCGCCCACGCGCGCGGCATCCCGGTCAACGTGGTGGACCGGCCGGAACTGTGCAGCTTCATCACCCCCGCCGTGGTGGATCGTGCGCCCATCACCATCGCCGTCTCCTCAGGGGGAGCGGCTCCGGTGCTCGCGCGCCTGATCCGGGCGAAGATCGACGCCATGGTGCCGCCGGCGTTCGGCCGCCTCGCGGCCCTGGCGGACGAGTTCAAGGCGGAAATCCGGCGTCGCCTGCCCGACACGCGACTGCGCCGCCGGGTGCTGGAGCGCGCACTGGGCGGCCGGGTGGCCGACCTGCTGTTTGCCGGCGACGAGGCAGCCGCGCGGGCTGAGATGACCCGGCAACTCGCGGGCGAGGAACAGGACACAGGCATCGTTTATCTCGTCGGCGCTGGGCCGGGCGCCGCCGACCTGATGACCCTGCGCGCCCATCGCCTGCTCGGCGAGGCGGACGTGATCGTGCATGACCGCCTCGTGACCGAGGAGGTGCTTGATCTCGCCCGGCGCGACGCGACGCGGATTTACGTCGGCAAGGCGCGCGCCAACCACTGCCTGCCGCAGGAGGGGATCAACGACCTGCTCGTTCGCCTGGCGCGCGAGGGCCGGAAAGTGGTGCGGCTGAAAGGCGGCGATCCGTTCATATTCGGCCGCGGCGGCGAAGAAGCCGAAGCGCTGGCTGCGGCCGGCGTGGCGTTCGAGGTGGTTCCCGGCGTCACCGCCGCATTGGCCTGCGCCGCGCAGGCTGGCATCCCGCTCACCCATCGCGAGGCGGCGCGCACCGTGACGTTCGCGACCGGGCACACCAAGGACGGCCGGCTGGACCTGGATTTCGAGACCCTGACCCGCAGCGGCACGCTCGCGATCTACATGGGCATCGTCACGCTGCCGCTGCTCCGCGACGGCCTACAAGGCGCCGGCATGGACCCGGCGATGCCGGCCGCCCTTATCGAGCGCGGCGGCACCCGGGCCCAGCGCGTGCTGCAAGGCACCCTGGACGAGTTGGCGGCGCAGGCGCCGGGCTGGTCCACCGGCGGCCCGACCCTGGTCATGATCGGCGCTGTCGTGGGACGTCGCGTGAGCGGGCCTGCCGTGCTGGAGGCAGCGGCCGTTTAACCTACTGGGACACCCACCCGCCATCGATTGAGATCGGCGCGCCGGTCATGGTTTTGGCCGCGTCCGAACACAGGAACACCGTCAGCGCCCCGATCTGCTCGGGCGTGGAGAACGCGGCCATTGGCTGCTTCTCGGTCAGGAACGCGTGGGTGACAGTCTCGACATCCGTGCCCTCCCGGCGCGCCCGATCGTCCAGTTGCTTCTGCACCAACGGCGTCAGCACCCACCCCGGGCAGATCGCGTTGCAGGTCACGCCAGTGTTGGCCAGCTCCTGCCCGGCGACCTTCGTCAGGCCGATGATGCCGTGCTTGGCGGCCACGTAGGCGGATTTCTGCGGGCTGCCGACTAATCCGTGCGCCGAGGCGACGTTAACGATCCGGCCCCAGCCGCGCCGCTTCATGCCGGGGATCGCCGCGTGCATGACATGGAAGGCACTGGACAGGTTGATCGCGATGATCGCGTCCCACCGGTCGGCGGGAAACTCGTCGATCGGGGCGACGTGCTGGATGCCGGCGTTGTTCACCACGATGTCGAGGCTGCCGAGCTCGGATTGCGCGCGGGCGACCATGGCGGCGATCTGGTCGGGCCGGGTCATATCAGCGGCATCGTAGATGGCGCGCACCTGGGCGGACATCTCGAACCGCAGCTGCTCGATCTGGGTCGGGTCGCCGAACCCATTCATGACGATGTCGGCGCCCTCCGCCGCCAGCGCGCGGGCGATGCCGAGGCCGATGCCGCTCGTCGAACCGGTGACAAGGGCGACTTTGCCGTGAAGGCTCATGGATGTCTCTCCTTTGCAGCGCAGCTTCGTGCAGCCTCGTAGGCGACGGCAAGAGCGCTTGACCGGCGGTGCTATGATATCCACCCTCACGTGAGCTCAAAATTTGCTGAAAGATACAAAATGGACGCTGGACCGATCATGCCACCCCTTCCCTGGCGGCCGCCGGGCTGCGACCGGATCGCGCTCGTGCTGCAGGGCGGTGGGGCGCTCGGCGCCTACCAGGTCGGCGTGTTCGAAGGCCTGCACGAGGCGGGGCTGGAGCCGGACTGGATTGCCGGCGTATCGATCGGCGGCATCAACGCGGCGCTGATCGCAGGCAATACGCCCGAGAACCGGTTGGACGCCCTCACCGAGTTTTGGAACACCGTCACGGTGCGTCCGGTCTGGGGATTCCGGCCGCAGGGTGACAACCTGCGCAAACTGCATAATCTTTGGTCGTCCACCACGACGGCAGCGCTGGGCCAGCCCGGCTTTTTCACTCCTAACCTGGTCTCGCCTTGGCTGCAGCCGCGCGGCGCACCCGGAGCCACCTCGTTCTACGACAATGCCCAGTTGCGCGAGACGCTGCTGCGGCTAGTGGATTTCGATCGCATCAACGACGGCTCGATCCGGTTCGCCGTCGGTGCGGTCGAGGTCGCGACCGGCAACTTCGCCTATTTCGACAACGCGAAAACCGTGATCATCCCCGAGCACGTGATCGCCAGCGGCGCCCTGCCTCCGGCGTTGCCGATGACGGAGATCGGCGCATATTCCTATTGGGACGGTGGCCTCGTTTCCAACACGCCGCTGCAGCACCTGTTGGACAACATCCGGGACCAGAACGCGCTGGTGTTCCAGATCGACCTGTTCAGCGCTCAAGGCGCCCTGCCCCGCGACATGATGGAGGTGCTCGGCCGGATCAAGGACATCCAGTATTCCAGCCGCACCCGGCTGACGACGGACGTCTATAGGCAGCTCTACGCCCTCCGCGTGCAGTTGCGCAGCCTCTTGGAGCGTATGCCGGATGACACGCTGACCGACGCTGACCGTCAAGCCCGGCGCGAGTTGGCCGCCCTGCCCGCCGTGACCATCATCCAGATGATCTACCAGGAGGCGGTCTACGAAGGCCAGGCGAAGGACTATGATTTCAGTCGGTCCTCCATGCGCGACCACCGCGCGGCCGGGTTGCGGGACACCCGGATGACCCTGGAGCGGCGGGACTGGCTGGCAATGCCGACCCCTGGGGAGGGCATCGTGACGCACGACATCCATCGTGTGGAAGCCTGAGGCAACGGGCTGACGGCTGCCGCGTTGTGCCGGCTTCCACATCCATGGAGACCAAAGATGGCCAAAGAGAAGGCTCCTGCCGACGTGAAGGACCAGACCAACGGCGCACGGCTGCACAAGACGCGCAACGACCTCAAGAACAACGCCAAGGCGGTCTCGATGGAGCTGCTGCAGAAGCGGCTGGCGGACGGCATCGACACCTCATTGATCACCAAACAGGCGCACTGGAACCTGAAGGGTCCGCAATTCATCGGCATCCACATGATGCTCGACACGTTCCGCGACCAGCAGGACGAGTACGTGGACATGATGGCCGAGCGCATCACCCAGCTCGGCGGCACCGCCCGCGGCACCGTGCAGGAGGTCAGCAAGGACTCGCAACTGCCGGCGTACCCGACGGACATCTACCAGGTCAGCGACCACGTGCACGCGTTGATCGAGCGCTACTCGATGTTTGCCAACGCGGTTCGCTCCAACATCGACGAAGCGGACGAGGCTGGCGACGCCGATACCGCCGACCTGCTTACCGAAGTGTCGCGCGGCATGGACAAGCAGCTATGGTTCCTGGAAGCACACGTGCAGGAGCGCTCCGCCTCCGAAACGTTCCCGGCTCATGGCGAGTTCGGCCAGGGCTGATCGGCTAAAACTCGGTTCCGCTTGCACCCGCCTCCTCCGCAGGCCTATTTTGCGGGGGAGACACGGGAACACACCATGAACGACCTGTTCGGCGCTGCCCAGGCAGCCCGGGATGAGCAGCAGTATTCCGCCAAGGACATCGAGGTTTTAGAGGGGCTGGAGCCGGTGCGGCGCCGGCCCGGCATGTATATCGGCGGCACCGACGAGAATGCGCTGCACCACCTCGCCGCGGAGGTCCTGGACAACGCGATGGACGAGGCGGTCGCGGGCCATGCGACCTTCATCGAAGTGGCGTTGCAGCCCGGCAACTGGCTGACGGTGCGCGACAACGGGCGCGGCATCCCGGTCGATGCGCACCCCAAGTTCAAGACGTTGAGCGCGCTTGAGGTGATCCTGACGACCTTGCATTCCGGCGGCAAGTTCGGCGGCAAGGCCTATGCGACGTCCGGTGGGCTGCACGGGGTCGGCAGCTCGGTCGTGAACGCGTTGTCGGAGTCGCTGGAGGTGGAGGTCGCGCGGGACCGGATGCTGTGGAAGCAGTCGTATGCGCGCGGCAAGCCGACGACCAAACTGGTGAACGCCGGACCGGTGCAGAACCGCCGTGGCACGTCCATGCGGTTCAAGCCGGACCGGGAGATCTTTGGAGCGCTGGCGTTCAGCCCGGCGCGGCTGTACCGCTTGTGCCGATCCAAGGCCTATCTGTTCCGCGGCGTGCAAATCCGTTGGGCGTGCGACCCGGCGCTGGTCAAGGACGACGTTCCCGCCGAGGCGGTGCTGCAATTCCCAGGAGGCCTGCGGGACAGCCTGGAGGAAGACACCGCCGGCAAGACGCGTGCGGTTGCGGAGATTTGGGCCGGCGAGGCGGCACTTCCGGACGGCGCTGGACGGGCGGAGTGGGCGCTGACCTGGCTGGAGCATGCCGACGGCTTTCTCGATTCCTACTGCAACACCGTGCCGACGGCGCAGGGCGGCACGCACGAGGCCGGGTTCCGCGCCGCGCTGATAAAAGGCGTACGCGCCTGGGGGGAGCATCGCGCCAATCGCCGCACGGCCCAGGTGACCGGCGAGGACGTGACCGGAACCATGGCGGCCAAGCTGTCCGCGTTCGTGCGCGAGCCGCAGTTCCAGGGGCAGACCAAGGAGAAGCTGACCAGCCCCGAGGCGGCACGCCTGGTCGAGACCGCGATGCGCGACCGTTTCGACCACTGGCTCGCGGGCGACCCGGCGCGGGCCGATAACCTGTTGTCCTACCTGATCGAGCGTGCCGAGGATCGGCTGCGGCGGCGGGAGAACAAGGATGTCAGCCGCAAATCGGCGACACGGCGGTTGCGCCTCCCCGGCAAGCTGGCCGACTGCACGCGGGAGAACGCGGCCCAGACCGAGATCTTCCTGGTCGAGGGTGACAGCGCCGGCGGGTCGGCCAAGCAGGCGCGCAACCGCGAGACGCAGGCTGTCCTCCCGTTGCGCGGCAAAATCCTGAACGTCGCCAGCGCATCCGTCGACAAGCTGCGGCAGAACCAGGAGCTCAAGGATTTGGTGGAAGCGCTGGGCTGCGGCGTCGGCGACCGGTTCGACCTGGTGAAGTTGCGCTACGGCCGGGTCATCATCATGACCGACGCCGACGTGGACGGCGCGCATATCGCCAGCCTGCTGATGACATTTTTCTACCGCGAATTGCCCGAGTTGATCCGGTCCGGGCACGTTTATCTGGCACAGCCGCCGCTGTACCGCATGACCCAGGGCACCAAATCGGTTTATGCGATGAACGACGCCGACCGCGAACGGCAGATGAAGGCGTTCAAGAAGGGCAGCAAGGTCGAAGTGAGCCGCTTCAAGGGATTGGGCGAGATGCCGCCGATGGCGTTGAAGGAAACCACCATGGACCCGGCGCGCCGCACGCTCCTGAAGGTGATGGCGACGCCGGAAACCCGGACGGCGACGAACACGATGGTCGAGAACCTGATGGGCCGCCGTCCGGAGCTACGGTTCCAATTCATCCAGGAGCACGCGAGGTTCGTGGAAGAACTCGATGTCTGAACGATGTCGATTGTGTTGCGACCGGTTATGTCGCTGCAGACTCGATTTGAACAGCGACTTGGCCACGTTCCGCGGAAAATCCGATGTATTTGTATTTCAAGCCGGATGCTAAAATGAATTCCTTAAAAGCTTTGTATTCATGCTGCCGCCAGCCTGGGTAATTGAAGTATTCATCAAATAAAATTATAGTTCCTGGCACTATGGTTGAGGCAAGTTTCCCAAAGATTGTCTTGGCCGACTCGTATATGTCGCTGTCGACGTGGGTCAAGGCCGAATTTGCAGTATTTTTCTCCAAGAAAGCCGGAAGCGTTTGATCGAACCATCCAACATGAAGCTGCACGTTACTTGGAACTCGCGGCATTCCACCCTTAAGGCTGAATTTACCCCGTTGATCGCGAGTGCCCCGCCAATCCAACGGCAATCCTTCGAACGAGTCGAACCCATGCACGACTTCCTTCGTGTGCCGGGCGATGAACCGGATCGACTCACCTTTGGCGACGCCAAACTCCAGTATCAGGCCGTCAACACAAATGCGCTTCAATGCGAAATCCATTAAAGCAAGGCGGTCAAGCAGAACCTGTGCGTCCTGCATATTCTCCAATATGTAATTGATGCTGTCTTTTTTGGCCGCAAGGCATAAGTCTATCCAGAGATCGTTCGCGTAATACTTATGCAATATTTTTCGGTAAGTTCTTGCGAAGATGCCTCCCCTTAGCAGCGACATGATCTCAACTCAGCCCATCACCTTCCACCTTTCCAGCATCTTAGCCGATCCGGAAGCACCGCCTCGCGCCCACACTCCAGTCCCTGCCGAACCGGCGTGCCGCTAAACGCTCGCCTGGGTGACGAACTTGGTCGCCAGATATGCCTCCAATCCCTCGATGCCGCCTTCGGAGCCGTAGCCGCTATCCTTCACGCCGCCGAACGGCGTTTCCGGCACCGCGAGGCCGTGGTGGTTGATCGACATCATGCCACTCTCGACGTCGTGCGCCACGCGCGTGGCAGTCGCGGTCGAGTGCGTGTAGGCGTAGGCTGCCAAACCATACGGCAGGCGGTTCGCTTCGGTGATCGCCTCCTCCGTTTCGGTGAACGACGACATGATCGCGAGCGGGCCGAACGGCTCCTCGTTCATCACGCGGGCGTCCTTGGGCACGTTCACCAGCACGGTGGGTTCGAAGAAGTTGCCCTTGTTGCCGATGCGCTTGCCACCGGTACGGACTTCGGCGCCGCGCTGCACCGCGTCGGCGATGAAGCCCTCCATCGCCTGCACCCTGCGGTCGTTTGCCAGCGGGCCCATGGTGGTGCCGCGCTCCAGCCCGTCGCCGACCTTGATCGCCTCCGCCGCCTGCACGAAACGACCGACGAAATCGTCGTACACTCCCTCCTGCACCAGGAATCGGGTCGGCGCGACGCACACCTGCCCGGCATTGCGGAACTTGTTGGCGGCCAGCACCTTGGTCGCAACCTCCAAGTTGGCGTCGTTGAAGATGAGCGCCGGCGCGTGGCCGCCCAGTTCCATCGTGACGCGCTTCATGTGCTGACCAGCCATCGCCGCGAGATGCTTGCCGATCGCGGTCGAGCCAGTGAAGGAAATCTTACGCACGATCGGATGCGGGATGAGGTAATTGGAGATGTCGGCCGGAACGCCATACACCAACTGCACCACACCCTTCGGCACGCCGGCGTCGGCGAAGGCGCGGACCAGCTCGGCGCAGCTTGCCGGCGTCTCCTCCGGGCCCTTGACGATGATCGAGCATCCAGCCGCCAGTGCGCCCGATATCTTGCGCACGGCCTGGTTGATCGGGAAGTTCCACGGCGAGAACGCGGCGACTACGCCCACCGGCTCCTTCAGCACCATCTGGTAAACGCCGGGCTGGCGCGCGGGGATGACCCGGCCGTAGGCGCGGCGGCCCTCCTCGGCGAACCACTCGATGATCTCGGCGGCCAGCATCGTCTCGCCCTTCGCCTCGATGACCGGCTTGCCCTGCTCCATCGTCATCAGTTGCGCGATGTCGGCGGCGCGGGCGCGGATTAGCTCCGCCACCTTGCGCATGATCTTGGACCGCTCGTATGGCGACGTGTTCCGCCACACGTCGAAGCCGGCTTGCGCCGCTGCCAATGCACGGTCGAGGTCTGCCGCCTCGGCATGGGCGAGCGTGCCGATCTGCTCGCCGGTGGCCGGGTTGACGATCGGCAAGGTGCGGCCGCCCTGCGCGGGGCCCCACGCGCCGTCGATGTGCAATTGAACGTCTGAGTACATAGCCACGCCTCCGAAAATGTCGCGCAAACCTAAACCAGCCCGGTTGCTCAGGCGAGGACGTCCTCCAACCGGATCGGCAGGTCGCGCACCCGCACCCCGGTCGCGTGATAGACCGCATTCGCCACCGCCGCCGCCACGCCCACCATCGGCAACTCGCCCAGGCCCTTGGTGCCGATCGGATTGGCGTTCCGGTCATCGTTGGCAACCAGGATCGTGGTGATATCGGGGATGTCGGCGTTCACCGGGAGGATGTATTCCGAAATGTTGCTGTTGGCGATCCGGCCCGACGCCTGGTCCACCAACGTTTCCTCCAGCAGCGCCATGCCTATGCCGAAGGTGATCCCGCCGACCAGTTGGCTGCGGGCAGTCTTGGCGTTGAGGATGCGGCCGCCGTCGAATGCGCCGACGTAGCGCGCGACGCGGATCTCGCCGGTATCGGGATCGACGTGGACCTCGACGAACTGCGCGCCGAACGAGTGCAACGAGAACTGCTTCTGCTCGTCGCCCGGCTTGGCGTCCGCCTCGAAGTCCAGCGACTCGACTCCGCGGCGCGCCAGCATCTCGCCTACGCCGATGCGTCCGCGCGGACCCACCACAGCGCCGTCCCGCAACCGCAGGTCGCCCGGGGTCACGCCCTGCCACGTGGCGCCCCGGTCGGCCACCGCCATGCCGATCAACTGGCTGCAAGCCTGGGCGCACGCCGCCACGACTGCCGGCCCGACGCTGCCGACCGTCATCGAGCCGCCCGACACCGGCGCTTTCGGAAGGCGGCTGTCGCCCAGTTCGAACCGCACGCGGCCGATGGGCAAGCCGAGTTCGTCGGCCGCGAGCTGCGCCATGACGGTGTAGGTCCCGGTGCCCAAATCCTGCGTGCCGGACTGCACGACCGCCGTCCCATCGGCCATGATCCGCACGCGGGCGGACGCCGGCTGCCGGTTCACCGGATAGGTGGACGTGGCCATCCCCAATCCCACCAGCGTCCGGCCATCCTGCATCGACCGGGGCGCCGGGGTGCGGCGCGACCAGTCGAACGCCGCTGCGCCCTGCTCATAGCATTCGCGCAGTTTCTTGGAGGAGAACGGCCGGTTCTCATGCCCGTCGCGCTCGGCGTAGTTCCGCAGCCGCAACTCGACCGGGTCGATCTTGAGCTCGGCGGCGAGCTCGTCCATCGCCGACTCCAGGGCGAATACGCCGGATGCCTCGCCCGGCGCGCGCATATAGGTCGGCAGCGGCAAGTTCAGGTCGACCAGACGGTGGGTGACCGCGACGTCCGGGCAGGCGTAAAGCATCTCGGTGGCCAGCGCGACCGGCTCGACGAACTCGCCCAGCACCGGCATCGACATGTTCGAGATGCCGTCGTGCCGCAGCGACAGCAGCTTGCCGTCGCTGCCGGCGCCGATGCGGATGCGTTGGATGGTCTCCGGCCGGTAGCCGTTGGAGGTGTAGGTCTGCCGCCGGGTCAGCACGAGCTTCACCGGGCGGCCGACCTTGCGGGCGGCCATCGCGGCCAGCGCGACCGGGGGCCAGGTGTTCCCTTTCGAACCGAACCCGCCGCCGACGAACGGGCAGATGATGCGGACGTGGCTCGGATCGATGCCGAACAGGCTCGCGATGGTGCCCTGGGCGCCGCTGATGCCCTGCGTCGAGGTGTAGATGGTCACCGAGTCGCCGTCCCACGCGGCGATGGTGGCGTGCGGCTCCATCGCGTTGTGGTGCTCGACCGGCGTCGTGTAGGTCGCTTCGAACTGCACCGGGGCGGCGTCGAAGGCAGCTTCGGGGTTGCCGCGGCGGCTGTCGGCGGGGCGCCTGCCGTCGCGGAAGTTCTTGGGCGGGTAGGCTTGGCCCAGGGCGGATTCCATGGACGTGACCGCCTCGGTCTCCGTCGTGTGCACGCGGACCGCGGCGGCCGCCGCCATCGCCCGGTCGAGGCTGTCGGCGACGACCACGGCGACGTGCTGGCCGTTATGGACGATCGTGTTGTCCTGCAGCAGCGGCGCCGTGATCGCCTGCCGGACCCCGCCGTTGCGGCTGAGCTTGAGCGCGTTGTCCGGGGTGATGATGGCGAGGACGCCGGGCATCCCCTGCGCCTCGGCCAAGTCGAAGCCGTCGATCGACCCGGCGGCGATCGTGCTCTGCACCAGCACGGCGTGGACGACGCCCGGCACCTGGAACTCGGCGGCGTAGCGGGCCGCGCCGGTCACCTTCTGCCGTCCGTCGCGGCGGTCGATCGGCTGTCCTGTGATCATCGATGCGGCTCCCATCAGGCGGACGCCATCTGCAGGGCGCGGCGCACCGTGCGTTGCATCAGCTTGAGTTTGAAGGCGTTCTGGCTGGCTGGCTGGGCGCCGTCGGCGCCGCGGTCCGCGGCGGCGTCCCAGGTCGCGTCGGTGGCGGACTTGCCGATCAGGGCCGACTCCACCTGCGGCATGCGCCACGGACGCGTGCCGACGCCGCCCATCGCGATCCGCGCATCCCGCACGACGCCGCCCTGGATGTCCAAGGCGACCGCCGCCGACACGACCGCGAATTCGAACGAGGCGCGGTCGCGCACCTTCACGTAGCGTGACCGGCTAGCGGCGGCGCTGGCCGGGACCAGGATGGCGGCGATCAACTCGCCCGGCACCAGGTTGGTTTCGATGTCCGGGGTGCTGCCGGGCAGGCGGTAGAACTCGGCCAACGGCACGATGCGGCGTCCACCGCCAGCCTGCATCAGCTCCAGCGAGGCATCCATCGCCATCAGCGCCACCGGCATGTCGGACGGGTGGGTCGCGATGCAGTGCTCGCTGCCGCCCAACACGGCCAGCCCACGGTTCTCGCCGGCAATGGCCGGGCAGCCGGAGCCGGGGACACGCTTGTTGCAGGCGAACCCGGTGTCGCGGAAATACAGGCAGCGGGTGCGCTGCAACAGGTTGCCACCGGCGGTGCCCATGTTGCGGACCTGCGGCGACGCCGACAGCAGCAGCGCCTCGCTGATGGCCGGCCATCCGCTCCGCACGTCCGGGTGGGCCGCGACATCGGACATACGGGCCAGCGCGCCGATCCGCAGCGTGCCATCGCGCACGATAATGTCGTCCAGCTTCAAGCCGTCGAGGTCGACCAGTGTGGTCGGCGTCTCGACGTTGTCCTTGCCAAGCTGCATCAGGTCGGTGCCGCCGGCGATGAACTTGGCCCTGTCGGCCTTGGCCGCAGCCAGCGCCGACTCGATGTCCTTGGCGCGCGCGAGGGTGAATGCCTGCATGGCTCAGGCCCTCCCGGCGACGTCGCGCACCGCCGCCGCGATATTGGCGTAAGCGCCGCAACGGCAGATGTTGCCGCTCATGTGCTCGCGGATTTCGGCGTCGCTGCCGCCGTGGCCCTCGTCGATCAGCGCGAGCGCCGACATGACCTGGCCCGGCGTGCAGTAGCCGCACTGGTATGCGTCGTGGTGCAGGAAGGCTGCCTGCATCGGGTGCAACTCGTCGCCCGTCGCGAGGCCTTCGATCGTGGTGACCGACTTGCCGTCGCACCGCGCGGCCAGGGTCAGGCACGCATTCATCCGGCGACCGTCGATGTGCACCGTGCACGCCCCGCAGGAGCCACGGTCGCAGCCCTTCTTGGTGCCGGTCAACCCAGCCTGTTCCCGCAACGCGTCCAGCAGCGACGTCCGCGGCTCGACGGTCATCGGCAGGCGGCGGCCGTTCACCTGCAGCACGACATCGATCGTGGGCAGCGCTGGAGCGAGCGGACTTTCGGACGCCGGCTGTGCCTGCGCCCCGTCGTTCGGCGCAGGGGAAAGGGCAAGTCCGGCGGCGGTGCCGCCCAACAGCCCACGGCGCGTGACGCTTGGTTGTTTCATGGATGCACCTCGTGTTGGCCGCTTATTTACAACTTCGGCTCCATATACCGGCATGGCAATGCCTGAAAGGACATGGCAACCAAGATAGCACCGGCGTGGTGGGCGCGACAGGGATCGAACCTGTGACCCCTACCGTGTCAAGGTAGTGCTCTACCGCTGAGCTACGCGCCCGGCCTGGGGAGCGCGTGTCCTAGCGCCTCGGTTTCTGCCCCGCAAGTGCCTCACATATGCGAGTGAACCGCGTCGCCCTATCGACGGCAGATGACAGCGGCCGCGCGGGGCGCTTCAATGCATGGATGGATATGCCAATTTTCTCCCCGGATACCCTCGGCGCTTCGCCGTTCAGCGTGCTCGCGCCGGTCCGGCAAACCGTGCCGCTGGTGTTCGCCTCGCCTCATTCCGGGCGAGACTACGCGCCCGCCTTCCTCGACGCAGCGCGGCTCGATGCTGCGGGGCTGCGCCGAAGCGAAGACAGCTTTGTGGAGCAACTGTTTGCAGCCGCCCCTGAATTCGGCGCGCCGCTCCTGTGCGCCCATTTTCCACGCGCCTTTTGCGATCCCAACCGCGAAGCCTGGGAACTCGACCCGGCGATGTTTGCCGACGCGTTGCCCCCGTGGGTCAATACGACCAGCCCGCGCGTAGGCGCCGGGCTCGGCACGATCGCGCGAGTGGTGGCATCCGGCGAGGCGATCTACCGGCACAAGCTCCGCTTCGCCGAGGCGCAGGCCCGTGTGCAGGATTATTGGCAGCCGTACCACGAGGCCCTGGCCGGTTTGATCGCCGCCACGGTGGGTTCGTTTGGAGCGTGCTTGCTGATCGACTGCCATTCCATGCCGACCAGCCAGCCTCCGGCAAACACGATGCGGGGCCCGGATATCGTGTTGGGCGACGCGCATGGGACGGCTTGCAGTTCGCGGATCACGCAGGTGGTCGAAGGAACGCTGGTCGGGCTTGGCTACACGGTACGTCGGAACGACCCCTACGCTGGCGGATACGTGACCCGGCATTATGGTCGGCCCCGCGAGCACGTCCATGCCCTGCAGATCGAGATCGCCCGCAACCTCTACATGGATGAGGCAAAAATCGAGAAACAGGCCGGGTTCAGCCGACTGCAAGCAGACTTGAAGGCGATGATCGAAGTGCTGACGCAAGCAATTCCGGACATCCTGCCAACCCCCACGGCTTCAGGGTAGGATCAAAAAAAGTGGCGGTGCCTTGCAGCACCGCCAAGTTTAGGGAGGAAACGTCCAAGAAAGCAGCGAGGCCTAGACCGTCGCTGCGATGCACAAGATAGGCTGGACCTCCCCGACATGCAAGGCTTTTCCGCAGTGCAGCAATTCCCAAGTTTGTGACATCTGATTAAATGGAATTAAACGTTTTGGCAGGAACTTTCACGGCATATACGTTCGCATGAGGGTCGTTCTTGGTATCATCGCCGCGTTGTTCACGCTCGGCACGGCTGCCCGCGCAGTTCCCCTGCCGACGTCCATTCCCCCGGAGTCGGCGCTGTGTCGCTCAGCCATCTTGCTCGCGGAGCGTGCGACCCGCGTGCCAGATCGATTGCTGAACGCGATCGCCACCGTCGAGAGCGGTCGTCGCGACCCCATCAGCGGCATGGTTTATCCGTGGCCATGGGTCATCAACGTCGAGGGCGTCGGCCATTTCTACGACACCAAGGCCGATGCGGTCGCAGCCGTGCGTGGCTTCCAGGGCCAGGGCAGCCGGTCGATCGACGTCGGTTGCATGCAAGTCAACCTGATGTACCATCCCGACGCGTTCACGTCGCTGGAGCAGGCTTTCGACCCCGTGGCGAACGCTGCCTACGCCGCACGCTTCCTCAACCAGTTGTTCGCCCAAACCAATGCCTGGCCCCGCGCCGTCGCCGCCTACCACTCCTGGACGCCCGAACTTGGCGCGGACTACGCAAGACGGGTGTTGACCGCCTGGGGCGTGCCGCAGCCGCCGCCGGCCGCCCTGGATGCGGAGGCCATCGGCGCGCTGGCCCAGGCGACGCCCCCGTCCAGAACCTACGCCGCCCCCGCGGGCGGCCGGGTCGCCGTCATGATGCCCGCGGGCTCCAACGGCATCAGGGTCGTGACACTCGGCGGCAGCCCCGGCGCAAGTCAGGCATCGGCCGGCCGCGGGCTGGATCTCTACCGTGCGACGCCCATCCTCGCTGCCGGACGGTTTGTGCAGGTTTTCTCGCCGCGGAGCTTGCATCCGACCGGGTTCTAGCCTTCCGCAAGCGGATGCCGCTTCGTTTTTAACGATCGATCGGTTATCCGTTCACGTGAAACCGCCGCACGAGGTTTGGACGTTGAACAGGACGCGGCTCGGAGGCTGCCTCACCACGCTGCTGACGCTCGGCGCGATCGCGGCTGCCCACGCGCCGGCATGGGCGGACGACGTTCCCGTGACGGCCGTCCCGGCAGAACGCCGCGACGTCCCGGTGTTCGCGCGCGGCATCGGCACGGTTCAGGCGTTCCAGTCCGTCCTGGTGCGCCCCCGGGTGGACGGCACCATCGACCGGATCGCCTTCATCGAGGGGCAGGAGGTAAAAGCCGGCGACCTGCTCGCGGTCATCGACCCCCGCCCCTATCAGGCCGTGCTCGACCAGGCGCTGGCCAAGCGCACCGCCGACCAGGCGCTGTTGGCCAACAGCAAGCGCGACCTCGCCCGCTACACCGATCTCGCCCGCAGCGACTTCGCCTCCCGCCAAAGCGTCGACACCCAGATCGCCTCGGTCGCGCAGACGACGGCCAACACGCAGGGTGACGACGCGACCGTCGCCACGGCCCGGCTGAACCTCGATTTCTGCCAAATCAAGGCACCCATCGGCGGCCGCATCGGGCTGCGCCTGGTCGACACCGGCAACCTCGTGCACGCCGCCGATCAAACCGGGATCGTCTCAATTGCACAAGTGCATCCGATCGCATTGGTGTTCACCCTGCCGCAGGGAAGCCTGCCAGACGTGCAGGCCGCCATGCATGCCGGAACGCTGACGGTCGCGGCCTACAGCCAGGATGACAAGCAGGAGTTGAGCCGCGGCAAGCTGCTCACCGTCGACAACGCCATCGACACCACCACCGGCACGATCCGGATAAAGGCGGTGTTCGAGAACGCCGATGACCGGCTTTGGCCCGGTCAATTCGTCCACGCGCGCCTGCTGCTGCAAACCCGCCCGAACGTCGTCACCGTGCCTTCCACCGCCGTGCAGCGAGGCTCGAACGGCCTGTACGTGTACGTCGTGACGCCCGACAGCACGGCATCCGTCCAACCCATCGAGGTTGGCCAAGACGACGGCAGCCTCGCCATCGTCGCCAAAGGCCTCGACGGCGGCGAGAACGTGGTCGTCGCCGGCCAGTCCCGGCTGACGAACGGCACCCGTGTCGCAGTCGCAGGAAAGGCTGGTGGTTAACGCATGAGCATTTCGACACCTTTCATCCGGCGGCCCGTCGCGACCACCCTGCTCATGGCCGCCATCCTGCTGGTCGGCATCGCGGCGTATCCCCTCCTGCCGGTGGCGCCGCTGCCCCGCGTCGACTTTCCGACCATCTCCGTCACCGGGCAGCTGCCGGGCGCCAGTCCCGAGACGATGGCCTCCACCGTGGCGCAACCGCTGGAGCGGCAGTTCGCGCAAATCCCGGGCGTGGCGCAGCTGACCTCCGTCAGCGTGCTCGGCACGTCGCAGGTCACGGTGCAGTTCGACCTCGACCGCAACATCGACGCGGGCGCGCAGGACGTGCAGGCGGCGATCAACGCGGCGGGCGGCCAGTTGCCCAAGAACCTGCCGAACCCGCCCACCTATCGCAAGGTCAACCCGGCCGACAGCCCGATCCTGATCCTGTCGGTGCAGTCGAAAACCCTCCCGCTGATCGAGGTGGACGACTACGCCGACAACATCCTCAGTCAGCAGATCTCGCAAATTGCGGGCGTGAGCCAGGTCTCGATCGGCGGCGAGCAGAAGCGCGCCGTCCGCGTGCAGGTGGATCCGGCGCGCCTGGCCGCCATGGGCATGACCCTGGAGGACGTGCGCAACGTGCTCGCGCAGGCCACCGTCGACAGCCCGAAAGGCAGCGTGGACGGCGTGCAGCGGTCCTTCGCCGTCTACGACAACGACCAGATCACGCAGGCATCGGCCTACGACGACGTCATCCTTGCCTACCGCAACGGCGCGCCGGTCCGCGTGCGCGACATCGGCCACGCCGTCGACGGGCCGGAGAACGCCCGCCTCGCCGCCTGGCAGAAAGGCCAGCGCGGCATCATCCTGCTCGTGTTCAAGCAGCCCGGCGCCAACGTGATCGATACGGTCCAGCGCATCCGGGCCGTGCTGCCGCATCTGCGGGCCGCCATCCCGCCGAGCGTGGAAATCGACACGGTCATGGATCGGACCCTGACCATCCAGGCCTCGGTGAAGGACGTGCAGTTCACCCTGCTGCTGTCCATCGCCCTCGTGGTCATGGTCATCTTCCTGTTCCTCCGCAACGTTTGGGCGACCATCATCCCCAGCATCACCGTCCCATTGGCGCTGGTCGGCACCTTCGCCGTCATGTTCCTGCTCGGCTACAGCCTGGACAACCTGTCGCTGATGGCGTTGACCATCGCGGTCGGCTTCGTCGTGGACGACGCGATCGTCATGCTGGAAAATATCTACCGCTACGTGGAAGAAGGCA
>JAABUX010004273.1_pt1 | contig 18248 bp, 13 predicted proteins | sample 5561851 | NCBI WGS metagenome assembly JAABUX01 (sample SAMN10711883, study PRJNA513361) | rock metagenome | isolation source: Antarctica rocks | place: Antarctica: Victoria Land, Richard Nunatak red sandstone | collected 2016-01-03 | reverse complement strand
CAAGGAACTGCATCCAGGAGGGCAAGCGCAGTGCGAGCGAATCACGCGGTCAGCCGTTCTGCGGCGCGCGGCGAGCAGAACAAAACCACTCTGCAACATGCCCATCACGATCTCGTCATCTCCACGCCTCATGCGCATCTGGACGGGGACAACTGCCTGGAAGTCAATTTGCTGCGGCGGCCGGGCGAATCCGCTCCAGTTGACAGAAACGTATTCCAGCCAAGCGTCTATAGTACGACCGGGGTATACCATGCTGGGAATCTCAACCAAGCGGATGCATGTTGCGGTCCTGCTCCTCTCGTTGAGCGGCCTTGGCTTACGTATCGCCTCTGCTACCGAGCTTTCCGGTAGACTTACCGATCCACAGGGTCAAGTCGTGCCCAGTGCTACGGTGCGGATGCTGCGCCGAGCAGATGCATCGGTTCGAGAGACGCGAACCGACGCTATCGGACGCTTCACGTTTCCAGATCTGAACGGCGGAGAATACCGCGTAACGGCAGAATCTCCGGGGTTTGCCGTGCTCGACCGGACGCTAGCCGTACATTCGAGCGGACTGCAAGCTGAAAATATTCAGTTTTCCAGCCTCGCCGCTCAAGCCGAGTCGGTCAACGTTACCGCCTCCATCACCGACCGGGGGGTCTTCGAACCGGATCCAGCCCAACAGGTGATGATCCGCGATCAAACCCTAGATGCCAATCCCGGCCGACCCGGTATGCCCATCTCCATTCCCGGCATGCCCGTCGAATCACCCGCCGGCGGCGTCAAGCCTCCACAGTATTTCGTGCCTGGTGTCGCCGGCGATCATGGCGAACCCATCGCCATGTTCTTCCAGGTCGGCGGCTATCTCTTCCCCAATAACCTTCCCGCCAACGCCCATGGCAACGGCTACGCCGACCCGAACGTCATCATCCCCGCTGCCATTGAAAGTGTGCAGACCGACGGCGCAGCCTTCAACGTCCGCGAAGGCAACAACTCCGTCAACACCGCCATCACCTTCGGTCTGCGTGACCGCATCGAGCCCTTTCTGCGCCTGACCGGCGACTACCGCGATCTTAACCTCGTCGGCGGCTGGAGCCCAATCGATCCGTCCAATCGTGCCTGGGTTGGAGCGGAGATCTCTGTCGGTAACGGCTATCTTGCCCGCCTCGAACATCGCAAACAATATAAGGGCAACCTCTCCAAAGTCTTTACCTTTGGCAAGCACGAACTTACCGCCTACGGCATCGGGTACTACGGAGCCGCCTTCCAGCCCGGTCTCATTCCAGTCGGCGTTGCCACTCCAGACGACACCTACGACGCCCGTCAGCACGAGGCGACCTCAAACGGAACCGTCATCCTCAACGACATCTGGCAGCTCAATCCGCATCGCCAGTTCCAGTTCTCCGGCTACTACCGCTATTACACCCTCGACGTGCGGCCCAACTTCGGCGACGGCCTCATCCGTCAAAGTGAACACCGCAACGCTAACTCCGAAAATGTCATCTATTCCGATCGCTTCAACAACGCGTTTTCACTCCTGGCCGGTGCGGATTTCCGCCGTGAAGCTCCACGCGACCTGAACCTGGACCACTTTGACGAAGCCACAGGCGTGTTTCAACCGCGCACCTCAAACAATCTCACCATCAACTTCTACTCACCCTTTGCGGCACTTGATGGCGCACTCTCCCACGTCTTCCACTATGACGTCGGGTACCGGCTCGATCAGGTTGCAGTGAACAATCAGGACCTTCTCACCCCGCAGCAGTCGTTTGACCGGTCCGCCACCATCAGTTCGCCAAAGGCGACTCTGACCTTTCTACCCCCCGAGAACGTTTCCTTTCTTCCTGTGGTCTCGCTCAGCTACGGCCAAGCCTTCCATATCAACGACCCACGTATCGGAACCACTGCCATCACCGGCGGGACCATCGTGGCCAAAGCTCGCGCTTACCAATTGGTCGTGAGCAAGACCTTCGCCAAGACGGAATTTCGCCTAAATCTCGCCCACGTGACCACCGCTCAGCAACTCGCACGCATCTCGAATGACACGGGCCTGCAACAAGACCTCGGCCCCGGCCTGATCAAGTCCCTCACTTTTACGGCACGCCATAACTTTCAGCACGGCTTCATTCAAGGCCTGTATTCGAAAGCTGACGCTCGCGACCGGCTCACCGGCCTGCCTACCCCGGAAGCTCCACGGCAGATCTATGATGTTCTCGCAACCATCGACCAGCTGCCGCTCCACCTTCTTGCCCGAAGCGAATACGAAGAGGTCTCGCGCAAGCCGCTTGGCCAATTGGACGACGGTTCGAACGCAGATTCCGTACCCGTGCGCGAACTTCGGGCAGCGGTGATTCGGCCCTTTCAGTCAAAGGGCTTCGACGTCGGAATCAATGTGTTTATCGCCAGCGGATACGGGGGACAAACCCTTGAGTCGATCGCACTCCCTGGAGAGGGCGAGCCCTTCACCCGAAATACCGGCTTTCCTCTAAGGTCCTATGTCAGCGCGTCGTTCACCTACTATTTCAGGCGCCGCTAGTATCTGAAGCGAGTGGGCAATCACAAATGGAGGCAGATTGCCCAGAACAGGGGACACCTTAGGAAACGTCAAAAATAGGACGCTAATGCACCGGGACCGAGACCGAAGGATCTAAGGCGGCCCTAAAGTTGGTTTGGCTGCTCACTGTACTCTCAATGCTCGGCTCTCGATCAGGACATTCCGGCTCCAGCCATGTTTGCGACAGCTGCGAATGTAAAGCTCTCGTTCTTGCTCCGCTTGGCACTTCTCCAAATTGCGATATTGTGAGACCAGCCAATTGCTCGCACAAGCTGTGCGAGTTTTCATTCTCCCCATAGGTGTGACTTTCAGAATTATCTGTCGTAGTGTTTCAGCGTTATTTGACGTAAGCTCGGCGGCATGCGTGATCTGAGTGGACTATCGGAAGAAGAGCGCGGCGCGTCGTCTCACCGAAGATCAGAGCTGCGATCGAGGGGCTGGCCCTCGAGCAGCCGCCACTGCCGGTCCGATCCGTTTACCGTCAAGTGCGGCAGTTCGCAGAGGCATGCGGCGAGCCCGTTCCCGGATACGGCACGGTGTACGATCTGGTTCGCCAGCTTCCGGCCGGTCTGCTGACGCTTGCTCACCTTGGAAGCAAGACATACGGAGAGACCTTCGACCTAGTGCATCGGCGCGAGGCGGTCCGACCAAATGCCATCTGGCAGGCTGATCACGCGCAGCTCGGCATCTTGCTCATTCGCGAAGACGGTTCGACCGCGCGGCCATGGCTAACGATTGTGATCGACGACTACAGCCGAGCCGTCGCCGGCTGCTACGTCGGCTTCGATCCGCCATCTTCGCTGCGAACTGCCCTCGCTCTCCGCCAAGGGATCTGGCGCAAGGCGCATCCTCACTGGCACATCTGCGGCATTCCAGAGGTCCTCTACACCGACAACGGTTCCGATTTCACTTCGAAGCATCTGGAACAGGTGGCCGTCGACCTTAAGATTCGTCTTGTTTTCTCTACGCCGGGGAAGCCGCAGGGCTGCGGCCGGATCGAGCGGTTCTTCCGAACGGTGAACGAGATGTTTCTCTGTGAACTCGACGGCTACACAAGACGAAAACGACGGGGGCCAAGCCTTTCCTTGGAACAGTTCGAAACTCTTTTCAGCACGTTCCTGCTCGAGGTCTACCATCGCCGCACCAGCGTGGAGGGACGGCTGCCACCGTCAGAGCGTTGGGAAGACGGCGGCTTTCTGCCACGCATGCCGGAGTCGCTGGAGCAGCTCGATCTGCTGCTGATGCAGGAGGTCCGACCGCGAAAGGTGCGGCGCGACGGGATCCATTTTCAAGGCTTGCGGTACCTATCGCTCACCCTCGCCGCTTACGTAGGGGAAGATGTGACCATTCGCTTCGATCCCTGTGATATGGGGGAAATCCGCGTCTTTCATAAGGACCGTTTCCTCTGCCCGGCGATCTCAGCAGAGCTGGCCGGCGACACCATTCCCCTGCGAGACATCATCCGAGCACGAAATCAGCGGCGCCAAGAGCTGCGTTCCACCCTCCGGGATCGGCAGGAGATGGTCGATACGCTCTTGCAGCTTAAGGGGCGGCGTGAGAAAAGGGACAACAGAGTACGCTAAGGCCGATTTGGGGTGCGGAGGGATCTGAACCGGCCTTGTGCTGGCCGTTTACCATTCCATTGGTAGTCGCCGGTGAGATTGATGTGTTCCCACCCGAGCGGCGAGAGGTACTTGAGAAGCTCAGGATCGATGGTCTGGCCGTCGCTGGAGAAGGCCTGAACGGCGCGCTCTATATAGACGGTGTTCCAAAGCGCGATTGCCGCTGTGACGAGGGTCAACCCGCTTGCCCTGTAGCGCTGCTGTTCGAAGCTGCGGTCCCTGATCTCCCCGAGGCGGCAGAGAACACTGCTCTTGCGAGTGCATTGCGCGCCTCGCCTTTGTTGAGGCCGACGTGAACGCGGCGTCGGAGGTCGACGCTCTGCAGCCAAGAGAGGATGAAGAGGGTTCGTTCGATACGCCCGAGTTCCCGCAAAGCCACGGCAAGGCCATTCTGCCGAGGGTAACTGCCGAGCTTACGAAGCATGAGTGAGGCTGTCACCGTTCCTTGTTTGATCGAGGTGGCGAGGCGGAGGATTTCGTTCCAGTGAGTGCGAATCGACTTGAGGCTGATGGTGCCGCCGGTCATGGCTTTGAGGGCCTGGTGCTTGACCTTGCCGGGCGGCAGGTACAGTTGGTGTCGCTCAATTCGCGGATGCGGGGAGCGAAGCGGAAGCCGAGCAAATGCATGAGTGCGAACACATGATCGGTGAAGCCAGCTGTGTCGGTGTAATGCTCCTTGATCCGCAGATCGGATTCATGGTGAAGCAGCCCATCGAGGACGTAGGTTGAGTCCCGCACACCAACGTTGACAACCTGCGAGCTGAACGGCGCATACTGATCGGAGATGTGGGTATAGAAGAGCTTGCCCGGCTCGGCTCCATATTTTGGGTTGATATGGCCGGTGCTTTCGGCCTTGCCTGTCACTTTGGGAATTATATGGCGTAAATCTGTGAGCGCTATTTGACGTAAGCTCATTTCGTGCAGGAACTCCTCCAACTTTCGGACGCAGACCGGGAAGCAGCCTTTTCTCGGTTCCGTATGCTCCAACCGCACCTCGAAGAAGACGTGCCGCTTCGTGTTGTAGCAGCAGAATCGGGTATCCCGTTCCGGACCGCTCAGCGATGGGTAGCACTTTATCGCGCGTTCGGCTTGGCAGCACTGGTCCGCAAGACCCGTGGAGATCTTGGAGCGCGTCGAGTCGTCTCCGACACCATCAAAACAGCGATCGAAGGACTGGCGCTTGAGAGTCATCCTCTTCCGATCACCTCCGTACACCGCCAGATCAAGGAGTTCGCGCAAGCGATCGGCGAGAACACACCAAGCTACTGGACCGTCTACGACGTTGTTCGCGAGCTGCCTCCGAGCCTGCGAACCCTAGCCCATGATGGTAGCAAGCGATATGGGGAGAGCTTTGATCTCGTTCACCGACGTGAGGCGACGAAGGCGAACTCCATCTGGCAGGCGGACCACGCGCAGCTTGATATCAAGCTGCTCAGGGAGGATGGGACGGTTGCGAGGCCCTGGCTTACGATCGTGATCGACGATTACAGCCGTGCGATTGCGGGGTACTACCTGGGCTTTGATCCACCTTCTTCCATGAGAACTTCACTTGCTCTCCGTCAGGGCATCTGGCGGAAGGGCCATCCCCATTGGCAGATCTGCGGCGTCCCCGACGTCCTTTACACCGACAACGGCACCGACTTCACTTCCAGGCACGTGCAGCAGGTCGCTGCCGATCTTAAGATCCGGCTGGTGTTCTCGATACCGGGCAAGCCTCGTGGTCGCGGCCGCATCGAACGCTTCTTTCGGACTCTCAACGAGATGTTTCTCTGCGATCTCGACGGATTCATCCGCAACAAGCGCCGCTCCCCAAGCCTTTCGCTCGACAGATTCGAGGAGAAGTTTCGTCACTTCCTTCTGGAGATCTATCATCGCCGGTTCAGCGCCGACGGGCGTCTCCCGCCGGCAGAACGCTGGGAGGAAGGAGGGTTCCTGCCAAGGATGCCGGAGTCCCTTGAACAGCTCGATCTTCTGCTCATGCATGAGGTTCGCGCTCGCAAGATACGTCGCGACGGCATCCATTTCCAGGGGCTTCGGTACTTGTCACTCACTCTGGCGGCTTACGTGGGCGAGGACGCCACGATCCGCTTCGACCCCAGAGACATGGGCGAGATTCGCGTCTTCTATCAGGATCGCTTTCTTTGTCGAGCGATCTCCGCCGAGCTTGCAGGCGAGACCATTCCGCTCCGGGACGTGATCCGCGTGCGCAACCAACGCCGCAAGGAACTGCGGTCGATCCTCCGCGACCGCCAGAAGACGGTCGACACCCTTCTGAAACTGAAGCAAGGTCCCGCCTTGGAGGAACGCCATACAAACGTCTCCGTCCCATCCACTCCCACCGTCCGCATCAAGCGATATCGAAACGAATGAATCCGCGTTCGTAGAGACTGTTGAGTATCTCCGCTTTGTCGAGTTCTGCGATGCCTGCCGCGAGTTCCGCTACATCGGTCTATGCTACGGAGTTCCAGGAATTGGGAAGACAATCTCTGCAAGACGATATAGCCGGGCTGAGAAGATCGTGCAACGAGACCGCTGGGTCATCGAATCGAGCGATCAGCTCCCCATCAACACGGTACTCTACACGACCACCGTTGTGAACACGCCCTCGAGAGTCGAATCGGATATTCGCAAGGCCCGTGAAAGCCTCATGGAGGTCGCGCTTCGGCCCATTCGCCAGGAGGCCACTGTAGCTCTAGCTGCAATTCGCCTGCGCGACGAGGCGCGACGCAGAGAGATCCTGAACAAGGCCGGTTGCTCCCCGTGTGATCCGCCCGCCGTTGACCCGACTTACTTTCAGACCTTCGAGCGCTTCCAGGCGCTCAAAAAGGCTGTGCCGGATCCGACCACGCTCATCCTGATCGACGAAGCCGACAGGCTCCAAATGAACAGCCTGGAGACAATGCGATCGATCTTCGACGAAGGCAGAGTAGGGATGGTGCTCATCGGCATGCCGGGGATCGAGAAGCGAGTTGCGAGATTCCCTCAGTTCTACTCACGAATCGGCTTTGTTCACGAGTTCCGCCCACTCGACGAAGCGCAAATTACGAACCTCCTCAATCAACGCTGGGCGCCCGCGGGTGTCACGCTGCCCGACGAGATCCTCGCGCCAGACGTCATTGCAAGCCTCATTCGCATGAGCGCCGGAAACTTCCGCTTGCTCTCGCGGCTCCTGACTCAGATCGAGCGCATTCTGAAGGTCAACGAGTCCACGTCCGTTTCGAAGGAGATCGTAGCGGCCGCTCGCGACAGCTTGGTGATCGGCCAGGCTTGATCCTGGGCCCGCTTACGCCATATAGCGCTCAAAGATTTACGCTACATTGCACTCCAAGCGACACTTCTTAGCCCACGAAATGTGCCATCTGCCCTAGCTACCAGGTAGCTAGCTAGTAGCGAGAGCTCACCTTTCTCAGCCGGGCTGACTACTGAGTGGGAGGGGCGTGTAATCGCCGTTGCGCTACCGGGTAGGTAGCTGGTACCTATACAAATGCTACCGGGTATCTAAACAGTACCTTCCCTGAAGAGCCTGAGGCCTTTATGTTCAATGCTGTGGGTCGCTCGACGGCAGCGTGGAGCTCATGCTTTTTGGGGGGGCCGGAGGAGGCTACTCGCTACCTGAGAGCTTGGATGTGAGCTAATTCGCCACTACCGGCATACCCCTAGCTTGTCGGTACCCAGTATCCGTTGGGTAGCGCGTGTCAGCCACAATGGGGCAAGGAGGCGTGGGTACCGGGTAGCTGACGGGTACCGGGTAGCTGAGGGGTACTGGATAGCTGACGTACCCGGTACAAAGAGCAGAGGACATAGGAGAGAGTCAATGCAGGTAATTGTGTTTGCATCGAGTAAAGGTGGGGTGGGGAAGACCACGGCTGCATTGACACTGGCTTCCGTTATAACCCGCCATGGAGCTTCAACAACGCTGATCGACGCTGACCCTAATGCTCCGTTGGCATTATGGTCGAAGCGCTTTCCAAGCGCCGTTCTCACTGGCTTGACGGTTGCGACGTCACTTCGCACAGACGTCGCAGATGTCATCGACTCAGCAGTCGATCCTTACGTCATCGTCGACCTTGAGGGCAGCCGCAATGAAGAAGTCTCTGTCGCGATCGGGCGAGCGGACATCGTACTGATTCCAATGAAGGGTAACCAGCTCGATGCAGATGAGGCCGTCAATGTCATAAAAGTAATCCGGAAACAAGAGACCATCTTCCGCCGGAAGATTCCGTTCCGAGGTCTTTCTCTCGCAAACATCTCCCGTGATCATGGATAGAGGGATGAGGGAGAACGGTATCCCACTTCTCCGAACCGCGCTCGTCGAGCGCTCAGCTTACAAAGCGCCCTTTCGTTTGGGCGGAACCATCTATGACCTGAAGGACAGGGAAGCGAACAATCCAGCAGCAGCGGTGGACAACGCTGAGGCGTTCGCCCAAGAGATCCGAGACGTGTTGATTGGTACGCGATCGCGAAACGAGGTGAAGTCTTATGCCTGATACACGAAGTGCAGTGAAACTGGATTTCATGAGTGGGCTTGAGACCCTGCCACCGAAGCCCAAAGTGGACGCATCCACAACTATCGCGTCGGTAGTAGCAGGCAGGGAGCTAGGCTTCTCGGGGAGGGCTGAAGCTACGCAGATTGACGGACGGCGGCTGCGAAGCCGCGGCGCAAACACCCAATTGAACCTGAAGGTAACGGCCGAGGAGAAGGACGCAATTTTGACGGAAGCCAATCGCCTGATTCAAGATCCGTCAAGTCCTATCAGCAACATAGGTGAATTTGTGGTTATGGCTGTCCGCCAATACGCGTCTAGGCAAAAGCTGCACGAATGACGGCCACATTGGCTGTTTCCAGCCACTGCGGACCGCCAATCTCGCGATCTCTCACGATATAGTCCGCAGTTGGTTGGAACTTAGTCGTCACATGCGGCTCATTTGATCATTGCCGTCGGCACAACAGGTTTTGGAAACTACTGACTCTGAACAACCTAGCGCCCTCTTTTCCACCCAGCTGCGGACTTTTCAATTCCCCCAACGTAGCCGATTTTCAGCCAACTGCGGAGAACGCTCCAATACCCGGGCGAGGGTTCCTCGTAGTTAGGTATCCGCAGACAGGGCTACCAAGCTGAACGGCCGATAACCGAATCGACCCTAGAAAACCAGAAGATAAGGAAACGCAGCTGTTCGTTCTCTGGAGGCCTGCTCCGCAGTCGGCTGGAAATATCACCGCAGCTGAGAGGAAGGCCCCCCGCAGAGGGCTGGCAATCTCGCCGCAGTTGAGTGGAAAAGGAGTCCGCAGCGGAAAGGCACGAGTTCCGCAGCAGGCTGGAAATTATCCCGCAGTCGGCTGGCAAAAACTGGCCCGCAAGTAGCGGCTTCTCAGCAGTATAGGTACGACTATAGGTACTTAAGGTGCTTTACAGCCCGTGACGGCAAGAAGATTAGGGTCTCGGCTGAATTCCGATCATCGGACGTGCTTGGGCTGCCTTCGACTGCCGATCGTGACAAGTACATGGGTTTTATGAAGCTCTTGATGGAGATGAAGCTGCGTACAGGTTTGATCACGAACCCCATTCGATTTTCCGGGTACAGTCTCCTCAGAGTGCTGGGTCAATGCGATTCGGGAGAAAACTACGAAGCATTGAACAACTGGGGAAAGCGTATGGCAGACACGACAATCACCTCAGAGCAGGTGATCTATTCCTCGGTTCGGAAGCGTTACATGAATAAGACCGTCCACGTATTCCGTAGCTTTACTAGGCTCGGATCAAGCAACCTCGACAATACAGAGAAAACAGACACGTTTGAGGTCGAACTTGAAGACTGGCTACTGGAGAATCTTAACGAATCTTTCGTTCTTCAACATGTACCGGAAGCTCGTGAGACCCACGGCAAAGGGCATTTTCGTGTACTTGTACCTTTGGTTTTTCGCCAGCCAGGGAAAGGAAGTAGAGAAAGACTACAGCGGAATCTCACGCACCGGATGATCCGCCCGCACTCGCTGTTCCAAAGACACATAGCCTAACATTCCCCTTGGGATTTTATTTCAATGTTCCATTTGATCGTGTGGCGCTGCGATTTGAACGCTAACGAATGGTGACGCTGCGCTGACACCATCCGCACTGACTGCGACAATGCTGTAGGAGACTGCCTCTCCTCTTACCGGAACCGGCTCCGTGAACTTCGGCGTCGTGAGCCCAAACGCTACGACCTTTTCTCTTCCCTCCGGCCCGTTCTTGCGGACGACCCTATAGACGTTAGCTCCGGGGACTGTACTCCAACTCAATTCCAGCTGATTCTGCAGGACCACTGCCTTGACTCCGGTCGGTATCGCAAGCTTTTGCGAAGTCACGGCAGGCAGGAGACCGTATACACAAAATTGACCGGTGCCCACGTTTTCCAAGCCGAAACTGGCGAGATAAACTCTTCCATTTGCGATCGTTGGGGCCGCCATCTTGGAATATTCACCACAATCATCCCGACTCGGATTCTGAAGTGAATTCCATAACTCGTGACGTATGTCATCAGCGTCATAAGCGTGCAAAACCCCAGGCCTGGATTCGTGCCACGAATCCCCGGTCGCGTGGATGGCTGCCCACAAAATTCCGTCATGATCTCCATTCGCAGAAAGCGACAGCATCGCGCCAGGGTGACCCTGGTTTGGTACCTCCCGCATCATTGCCGGTGTTGGATCGAGCTTTCCACCGTGCAGACGGTAGACCTTCGCCTTATCCCGCTGTCCCCACACGTACAAAGAATCGCCGGTGGCCGCGCTATGCCAGAACACGAGACTGTGGAGATGCGAAACGGTCGCCTGAAAATGCTCGACCGCATGTTCATCGCCGAGGTGCCCTAAATTTCTAGTGTCCAGCACGTAAAGCACCCCTGCCTTCCCTCCACCGAGAACGAGGTGTGTTCCAGGAATCAAGGTCGCGCCCGAAGAGTTAAGATCCAAATCACGCCTATCAAGCATGAAGTGATCCGTGGGTGTGAACCAATCGATCAGGTGCAGGTCCGGTGTGAGTTTCAGGAAACTCTCACTGAAGTTCTGGTTGCCATCCCAGCTTCCATTGCCTGTAACGACATAGATATTCCCTTCTTCGTCGACTGCTGGCCCCTGTCCGGACTGCCAGATACTTGCCTCAGAGCCCGTAGGAGATGTATTCAAGACACTAACCTGACGCAACGTTTTTGCGTTATAGGCAAACAAGAATCCATGGTAGGGGTCCTTATCGCAATGTGAAGCATATCCGACATACACCATCTCGTTGGCCAGTGCTAGCGCAGGTCTCTGATTCTGCATCAGGGGATCAAAGCTGTCAGCCTGAATGGTGACCGGGCTTTCCGGTAGGTCCGCCCCCGTAGCAAGGTCCAATTCGTGAAGCTTTTGCGTGAACCCGGTTCCCGGCCCCGTCTCCTTGCCCACCTTGGTCAAGGAGACCACGTAAAGCACACCACGCTCTTTATCAATGACGGGCGTGCCGATGATGCCCATTTGCCCGTTGATATCCAAACACCCAAAGTTTGTACTATTCACATTCGCCGGTGTGCCGAAATTAACATGCCATACTGGCGCTGAAGCGGCTGGATCATTTGCGTCGAAGCTATAAACGCTGTTGTTGACTGTCGTCACATAGACAAGATCTCTCTTGCCGCCTCTGACTGAAACTCCTGTTGCGACGAGGGGCTGAGTATAGAGCTGGTCATCCACCTTCCTTTTGAACAACATGCCAAAGTGGGACTGATTCACGTTCACGGGTGTCAGGACTGTCTCTCGAAGATTAGCCCCTGTTCGAGCGTTGTCGTTGTGCTGTGTCAGCGTGTCTACTTGAGCGTGCAGGTGGCTTACCGCGATCACAAACAACCATAGGCCGATGAGACGGTAAATTCGGGTTTGCATCATGGTGTCCTTCTTTACTGTCATATTTCAACGCTCTCCTTCGCAATACGACTGCCTGTTGCAGCATCGCAGGCCGCGGATGGCGAGACCTGAAAGGCCATGCAACCAGAGAATATCGGCGTGACATCGCTGTCAGTGCGCCGCCCGGCGGAAGCGTATGGGACGACAATCGAAGACAAGCGAGCATCTGTGAAGTATGCGGGACGCGCTTGCTAAGGCGTCGGCAACTTTCCAAAGTACAGGCTGATGTGACCCTTGTAATCTCCTTTGGCGATCGCCGGCTGTCCCATAGGGCCAGTGCCTTTGGGTCCGCTGAACTTGCTGCCGACCGCGGGGATGGCGTCGAGGAAGGACACTCCGGCGACCGGGAACGGCACGGCAGTTTGCCCGGCAAGGCTTGCGGGCGGGGTCTTTGGCGTAAAAACCTGCACGTGGATTGGGGAGTCGGGCTGCTGGTCGACCATTGCGGTGATGGTGCCTTCCGACGTATTGAGTTCGAGCCAGCGGACGCCGCGGTAGAAGCCCTTGAAGAGCGGATAGTCGAAGTGCTGGCCCGGCTTGAGGTCGTCGGGGTCGCCGTCCACCGTGTTGTTGTAGGGCCTGTTCCAGACGTCCAGCGTGCCGCCGGCGAGGCGGTTCTGGTAGACGGGGGCGGGGCCTTCGCCGAGGAAGCGCATGCCGTTGACGTTGGCTTCGGGATAGTCGAAGCCGATGCCGAAGTACTCCTGCGGGCCGGTTATGGAGTAAACGTAGTCGATGGTGAGCCAGCCGCTGGGCTTGAGCCGGTAGATGAGCGACTTCATCGGGCCATCAAAGGCCGCCGTGACGACGAGATCGTTGCCGTCGGTCGCGTGAGTTATCGACGTTAGCTTCGAGTCTGGTGCAAGGGCGGGCATGGGCGCTGGAGGAAGGGGCGGCTCCGATGGTTTTGGCCTACGGGGGGGATCGTTCCTTGGTCCCATTGCCAGGACGCGGGGGCCGTTGGCCAGCGAGAAGGACTTGCCATGGCGAGAGGCAGAGACCAGCAGGCCTGAGGTCTCGCTGATCTGCAGCGACAGGTCACCGGCGGACGCGGTGAGCATGTCGCCGGAATCGGCGGCAGTGGGTTTTGTGTTGGCCGCAGATTGCTGGGCCTGGTCCAGACTGTGCGCGAGATCGCCGGCGGGCCACACGTAGGTCCGGATGATGCGGCCTGAGGCGTTCCGGATGATGAGGCGCGTGGCGTCGGAAGTCTTCTTTTCGTTGCGACCGGTTGCGGTGGGTGGTCCCCAGTTATCCCATCTTGCGGATGCACCGGGCGCAAGCGAGCGGCCGTGATCGGTGCGCGAGGCCAGTACTTCGGAGCCCGAGGCTGCGTCGCTGGGCTTGCTGAAGGTGATGGCCTGCCACTCGAAGGTGCATGTATCGGCGTTGAGGAATCCGTAGCGATTGCTGACGGTGAAGGAGTGGGAGGCGGCGTCGGGCGGGGTTACGATGATCGGCGACCAGAGCTGCCTGATGGTGTAGAAGCTGGCCTCGCGCTCGCGGTAGGGGCCGACGACGCCGTCGGGAGCCATGTTGCCCTGCGAGTCGAGGATGCCGCCTTTGTCGGTGCGCTTTACATCTTCATCGAGGAACGCCCAGACGAATCCGCCCGCGCCGGCCTTGCTCTTGAGGATGGCGTCCCAGTAGTCCTGCATTCCTGCGCCGGCGCCGCCGTCATAGAGGCCGTGCAGCATCTCGGTGGGAAAGAAGACGGGATCGGCGGCGAGCTTCTGCTCGACCGTCTCATAGTTCGGGTAATGCTTGGTGTCGGCGATGCCCGGAGGATAGGCGGCCCACGGGTGCAGGACAGTGCGCTTGCTGGGGTCGTACATGGCGTAGTCACCGTCGAGGTCGAAGTTGAAGCCGCCCTCGTTGCCATTGTCCCAGAAGAGGATGGAGGGATGGTTGACGTCGTGCTCCACCAACTCCTTGACCAGCTTGTGGCCGATGCCAGTGTCGTAGTGCGCCTGCCACCCGGTGAGTTCGTCGAGCACGTAGAGACCGAGCTCGTCGCAGTCATCGAGGAACTGGCGGTCGGGAGAATAGTGACTGGACCGGACGGCGTTGCCGTTCATCTCCTTGATGAGGTTGATGTCGTCCAGTTGGATCTGGGCGGAGAGGGTGCGCCCGGAGTCGGGCCAGAAGGAATGGCGGGCGAAGCCTTTGAGGAAGACGCGGCTGCCGTTGACGAAGAGGCCCTGGCCGGGACGCAGCTCAATGGTGCGGAAGCCGAATCGCTGATGCACGGTGTGAACGACGGTCTTGCCAAGTTTCAGGCGGACTTCAAGCTGGTAGAGATTGGGCGTCTCCGCGGTCCAGAGGCGTGGGTTGGCGAGCTTCTCGGAGAGGTGGGCGGGTTGGCTGAAGGTAGCTTCGTTGGCGGTGATGGGCGGTCCGACGGGCTTGCCGTCAAGATCGAGCACGCGCATCTCGACCGAGGGTGCGGGGCCGGTGGCGGGGGCTGTCTTGCGGGTGTCGGAGAGCGTGACATCAACGTCGACGGAGCCGGCGGCGGTGGCATTGATAGCGAGGTGATCGACGAAGGTCTTGGGGACCGCCTCGAGGTATACGGGGCGGAAGATGCCGCCGTAGTTCCAGAAATCGCCGCGACGCTCGGCGTGGTTGACGGACTCATTTTTAGAGTCGTCGTCGACGTCAACCTGGATCTCATTCTGCTGACCGGCGGGTTTGAGCAGGCTGGTGATGTCATACTTGAAGGCGTAGTAGCCGCCCTGGTGAGGCGGGCCGGTTGATTGACCGTTGATACTGACCTGGGTATCGGTCATGACGCCCTCAAAATCGATGAAGACGGTTTTGTCGCTCCACTTCGCGGGTGTGGTGAAGGTGCGCTTGTAGATGCCGTGAACTCGAGGGAAACCGCCCGCTGGCTTGACGCGTCCGTAGGTGTAGATACCGAAGCCTTGCAGCTCCCAGTTGGATGGGACGCCGATGGTGGACCACTTGCCGGAGTTCTGGCCGTTGTCGCAGGTGAACTGCCACTGGACCGGGTCGTCCTTGCCGAGGCCGGATAGATACTGCGTTTCAGTCTCCGCAGCTCTTGCGACTGAAGCCAAAAGAAGAACCAGCAAAGCTGCATAGCGACCTGACAAAGACATTAGAACCCTCCCAGCAAATAGGCCACGCCACCGTCACAATTTTCAGGCACCCGCGCCGTTTCTGAGTCTAATACCAGCCTCTTCGGAACGAATTGCTCCACCCGAAGTTGTTTGAGTTGCCGGAGTGAAAGTCTCCCTGTTCCGGCGCGCCGATTCTCGACGAGAATAACTTGTCGGCTCAGCTGCGCGTGCATATGGATGGTCGACTGATGATGAATAGTCGGTCGTGGTTCTGAGGGAACTTAAACGATCTTGACAGATGGGGTTTGGTTGAGTAGGTTGTTCGCTGCGCTATGACAGCGTTGTCCTTTCTCTCTCTCTCTCTCTCTCTCTCTCTTCAAGTGTGATCAGCGAATGATCGCAAGGAGCAGTGGAACGACGTCGGAACAGCCGCACGAGTCTGGGAATGCCAGACGTGTGAGAAAAGTGGAGGACAAAGCTATGCAAACGCATCCCATCGCCTTTTCGGACCGCATGGACCCGTCCCCGGCGCGTAACCTGTTGCGGTGCTTCCCTTGCCTGATGCTTCTGTGCCTCGTAGTGCTGGCCCGGCCGGCCTGGAGCGCAGTCGGGGCAAGAGTTCGTCGGTCATATTGAAGATGCTTCCCACGCGTCTATCGCGGGAGCGACGGTAAAGATCCACAACGAAGGAACCGGGGAAGACATCGTCGTCAAGGCAACGGGTGCGAGCGACTATACGGCTCCGTATCTCAAGATTGGAACCTACACGATCGCTGCTTCGATGCAGGGTTTCAAGGAAGTCAGTAAGACTCACATCACTCTTAATACTGACCAGAACTCGAAGATCGACTTCGTTCTTCCAATTGGAAACGTGACGGAAACAGTAACGGTCAACAGCTCCGGATCTCAGATCGAGCTCTCGAAGGCCGACCGCGGCCTGATCATCGATGCCGAGCAAGTCCAGGAGCTGCCTACCGACGGCCGCAACGTTCTCGAATTGTTTGCATTGAGCCCCGGCGGAACAAACCTCCACAACCCTCAATTTACCCGCAGCCAGGATAACGTCGGAAATGACCTTCATTCGAACGGTCTGTCCGGCCAGCCCGTACAGGAGAACCTCGACGGTTCCACCAACGATAACCCCAGCGGTTTTGCAGTAGGTTTCGTGCCTCCGCTCGATTCCGTTGCCGAGTTCAAGGTCGTTCTGAACCCCTACGACGCGTCTTATGGGCGCGCAGGTGGCGGCGCGATCGAGATTACATTGAAGTCCGGCACCAACAAAATCCATGGGGACATCTATGACTATTGGCGTCGTCCCTGGCTCGATGCCAATAGTTTTGGAAACGACTACACCCACGCTCTCAACCCTGGCAACCCTATCGTTAAGCCGCAGCATAAGCGGGACCAGTTTGGGCTTGAGGTCGACGGCCCGGTGTACATTCCGCACATTTACAATGGCCGCGATAAAACCTTCTTCACGATCCAGTGGGAGCAGGGGTATGAAAACCTGCCGGACTCCGGTCTCACCACCAGCTCGATTCCAAATTCCCAATGGCTCACCGGCGACTTCTCAGGCGCACAGTACTACAACACCTCCACGAAATCGTTGCAACCGCTTGTCATCTATGATCCGCTTCCGTATGCTGCCGGATCGACCACGGTCCATCTGCCCTTCCCCGGCAATATCATTCCGGCGACCTGCACCCCCACCCCCCCGAACACGCAGTGCAGCCATCTCAACCCTGTGGGTCTGGCGCTCGCGCAGTATTATGCTGGCATTACGCCGAACAACAATCCCGGCGCAGGCGTCTCTCCCTATACCAACAACCTCGTCAACCAGGGCGTCGAATCCGACATCTCGCGCACCGGTCTGGTCAAGTTGGAGCACAACTTTGGCGAGAGAGATCGCGGCAGCATCCGCTGGGGAGGTTTTGAGCGCTATGCGGTCGAGAACAGGAATGGAGTACCTCTGTCCAATCCCTCCAATGCGGCATTTCACCAGATCCAGCCCAAGGATCAGACCTTTGCCATCGATGAAACTCATACCTTCTCGCCGACCTTCATCCTCGACAACAAGGCCAACGTCGACAACCTGAAGCTGGGGCTGCTCAACGGCGTCTTCGGTAATTTCGCAGGAGCCCTCGGATTCTCGTCCCACACCAGGGCGGTCTGGTGGGTATCCCCAGTCTGTTTCCAAACATTGTTACAACACCATCTGGATACATACCCGGAACCGGCTACCTCAGCCTTGGCGTCGGCGGTCCTGGCAACTATACGATCAATCACGTTCTTGCCTATCAGCCCAGCATCACCCTCATCAGGGGCCGGCACACCATTCGGGCAGGCTTCGACATGCGGCTCTACCAAGTCGCCAATCCAGGCACCGGCAGCAACCCTACCTTTTCGTTCAACAGCCAATACACGCAGCAGTTTTACAATAACAATAACTTGGAGGAGATCCCACCGGGGCTATATCCGGCAATGGTCTCGCCTCTCTCTTAATCGGCGACCCAGTTTCAGGAAGCCTGAAATATTCGATCTCACCGTTCAATTCGCAGCATTACTATGCTGGCTGGGTGCAGGACGATTGGAAGGTGACGCCAAAGCTCACGCTGAACTTCGGCATCCGGTACGACGTTCTTCAGGCTCCCGTCGAACGTCACAACAAGCTCAATTACGCCTTCGACACAACGGACAGTAATACCCAGATCAACAATCAGATCCGGGCACTTCACCCGGCGGCATACTGCAGCGTCACGCCTGCTACAGCTCCTGGTACTTGCCTGAATGGTCCGATCACAGGAGGCATTCGCTTCGCTGGAACCACTACCGACCAGACGGGCTTGACCATGAATAACCCGCGCGGTGCGTATGCTACGAATCTCCTGCATATCCAGCCGCGGTTTGGGGCGGCCTGCGCTTTCAGCAACAGCACCTCTCTGCGTGCAGGCTTTGGAGAGATGTATATCAACAACAACAGTTGGAGTGCCCGATCTTTTGTGCCGTTGGAAGAGTTAGTGTAGCGCAGCTATTTCTGAGTTCAAGTAGCCGCCGTCGGGGGTGTGGAGAAGTGGGAAGCGCGTAGCGGTTTCCACTTCTCC
>JAABUX010004271.1_pt1 | contig 18252 bp, 15 predicted proteins | sample 5561851 | NCBI WGS metagenome assembly JAABUX01 (sample SAMN10711883, study PRJNA513361) | rock metagenome | isolation source: Antarctica rocks | place: Antarctica: Victoria Land, Richard Nunatak red sandstone | collected 2016-01-03 | reverse complement strand
CGCATCTACCAGAGATGAGGGCGCACGCCAGGAACGAGCTACTTGAAAAAGATGGGTCAAGCCAAATTGGCGCAAATGGGTCAATTCTACGTCGCCGTGTACAACTCGAAGGGCTTGCCGACAGCGGCGACGGCGCCCATCTCGGCGCCCCGTGCGCGTCGATCAGGATCGGCGGTGACGGCGACACGGGGAATCGCGGCGGTGCAAGGGTCAGCGCGCAGGAGGCGGCTGAGGGCAGCGCCGTCCTGGCCGGGCATGTGGGCGTCAAGCAGGATGAGGTCGGGGTGGACGGCGCGGGCGAGGGGCAGGACGAAATCGCCGACGGCGGCGTGGACGTGGTAGCCCTCCAGTGCGAGGAGGTCACTCAGGAGCGCCACGCTGTCCGGGTTGTCGTCCACGACGAGGACGTGTCCCCTGGGTGTCATCATGACCGTATCGCGCAGGACTACCAGCGCGGCGATCGTCCGCGACCCGTCTGGGGGCGCCTGATAGCGCCGCGAAGACCCGACTTTACCGATCAGCCCCTTGGCCGCGGCGCGTGCGCGCGTGCGCTACCCGATCCTGCTGCCGACCTCGCCCGCTCTGCGCACCCCGGTCTATCGTGCGCGCCAGGGCCTCTTCTATCGTCAACTATCGTCAACGGGCGGGGCGGTCGGGTCGATAACCCGGCCACCCCGCCCGTTGACGGGTGGGCTCGCCTGGTCCGTGCGGCGTCGGTTAGCGCAGCTGGGCGATGACGACGACGCGGTGGGTGTCGACCCCGTAGGGGGTGCAGGAGATCAGCGCGAGCGTGGGGCGGGTGTATGCGGCGTTGAGCAGGCGCACATCGTCGGGCGTGACCACGCTGACCGAGCGGACGACGTAGCGGTCGGTACGCGCGCCGTGCGCCACGACCACCGTGTCGCCGGGGCGCAGCCCGCATCCCCGTCACGCTGGCCCACATCGGCCCTTGTCGCGCGGGATGTGCGCTGATCGTGCATGGTGATGGGTCCCTGCGCCGCATGATGCGGGGACGTGGTGGCGCTTTGAGCGGGGCCATAGGTCGCGCTGACCCGTGTCTCCGCCGTTGTCGCCAGGTCAAGGGAGATAAACGGGTCGGCGCGGTGGCGACTGGTCCGTTCGGGTACGCGTCAGACCGGGGGCAGTGGTCCGTTCGGGTGCTAGAACGAGTCGTCGTGTCGCCTATAGTCGGGATGGTACGGCCTGGGTACACGACCAGCACACAGACCATGAGGTTGTGTGCATGCAGACAGATAGACAGAAGGATGCAAGCCATGACTTTGTTCACCCGACGCCCGTCGCAGCGGGCGCTGCTCGGGGGCGTTGCCCTGGCGGCGGCGCTCGTCGCCGTCGCCCCGCGCGCCGTTACCCCCGCCCACGCCGCCATCGGCTGCCGCTCCGACCCGATCGTGGTCCTCTCCAACGGCGTGGTCCTCGACTTGAGCGCGACGCTCGACGCCGACGTGTCCCAGGTCCAGGAGATCCACTATAAGCTACATGGGCCGCACGGTCTCTCGGTCGTGCGCGCCATCTCCACCGACGGCGCGGTCCAATACAAGGAGCACTTCGAGTTCAAGGACGACAGTCACGGCGACGACAAGGCCGCCAGTAACGCCAGCAGCGTCGAGACCTATCGGGTGGAGGTGACGACCAAGACGGCGGACGGCCACCACACGGGGTGGGCCACCATCGCCGGCGGGTACGCCGTGGACTTGGGGATCACCCCCGCCATGGTCGGTCTCACCGCCTTCCAGTTCGACGCCTCCGTCCCGCAAGGAGACGCGTCTGGCCCCCAGGGGGACGCGTCTGGCCCCCAGGGGGACGCCAGCCACGGCAAGGACGCGCCGCCGCCGCCGCACGCCGACGACAATGCGTCCGCCTTGCCGGACACGGTGACCACGGCCCTGGCCACCTGGGCCAGCACCGCCGCGTGGCACGCGTCCATGTCGTCCCCGCCGGGACAGGCCGACAAGATCCTCGCGGCGACCATTGCGCTGTAACCAGAGGTCGCGGTGCGACGCACGGCCCGCGTCCGTCCGGACGGACGCGGGCCGTGGGCCCTAGTGACGGGTGATGACAGACGACATGATGCACCGGATACGCACGGTCCCCACGGCCCTGCGCCCCCAACCGCTGGTCGGAGTGGGGACGGTTGTCCTCGCCCTCCTCGCCCTCCTCGCCCTCGGCGCATCCTGGCCGGAGGACGTCCTCGCCCTCTGGGGGCAGCGGACGCCACCGGAGGTGACGCTGCTCGCGGTCGCGCTGGCGGCCGCCATCCTGGCGGCCTATCGCTATCCCATCCATGTGCGCCATCAGACCAAGGTCGCCCTGGTGACCGTGGCGTATTATCTCCTGGCCGTCCTCGTGCCCCCGCCGCTGGCCGCCCTTACGGCCGGGCTGGCGGCATGCGCCGGCGAAGTGCTGCGCCGGCGCGTCAGCGGGTCCTACCCCAGCGACATCGCCAGCGAGGTCGGCCGCCGTATCCTCATGGTCCTGATCGGCGCCGTGGTCGCCCACGCCGGCGCGTCGGCGGTCCCCTCCCCCGCGGCCGTGCTCGGCGCCGCCCTCGCCCTGGCCGTCCTCGATGCCGTCTCCCTGCCGCTCGTCACGGCGCCGATGGCGGGGGCGCCGCCCCGTCAGGTGCTCGTCGCCTCCGTGCGGGAGACCGCGCTGGCGGAGGGCATGCAATACGTCGTCGGGATCGTGGGCGCCGTCGCGGCGACGCGCTATCTCTGGACGTTGCCCCTGCTCGCACTGCCCTGTGGGGTGGTCTACGTGGCCTTCACGGTCATGAGTGAGATGCACGCGGGCACACGCCAGTTGCTGGAGAACATGGCCGACGCGGTGGACCTGCGCGACCCCTACACCGGCGGCCATTCGCGGCGCGTCACGGCGTACAGCGCGGCGATCCTGCGCGAGCTGGGGCTGCACGGCCCGGAGGTCGACCTGATCGTGACGGCGGCGCGCGTGCACGACATCGGCAAGATCGGGACGCCCGACGCGGTCTTGCACAAGCCGGGCACGCTCACGCCCGAGGAGCGGGCGATCATGGAGCAGCACCCCGTCGCCGGGGCGGCGTTGCTCGCGCGATATCGCGACTTCGCGCGGGGCGTGGCCCTGGTGCGCCACCACCACGAGAGCTGGGACGGGACCGGCTACCCCGACCGCCTCAAAGGGGCGGAGATCCCGTTCGGGGCGCGCGTGATCGCGGTGGCCGACAGCTACGATGCGATGACCAGTGACCGGCCCTATCGGAACGGCATGCCCCGTCCGAAAGCAGCGGCGATCCTGCGCGCGGGCCGCGGCACGCAGTGGGACGCCGCACTCGTCGACGCGTTCGTGCGCAGCCTCGCTGCACAGGGCGTGTGCCCGGCGCAGGACAACGACGACGCCCCTCTGGCGCCCGCGCCGTCCTGCGTGCCGCGGGACACCGACGGGCCGACGACGGCGGCCCAAGGCGCGGTCGGCCCCCGACACCGCTGCGTGTAACACTGGCCCCTGTGTTCAGGCACGACCGTGTGGATGGTCGTGCGCCGGGACTGCCCCGTCGGGATAGCGCGGCACAGGCACGATCACGCCCCAGAACGCCATGACCGCCTGCATCATCGTGCGGAACGCGTCGAAGTCCGCCGGCTTCGTGAGGCACGCGTTGGCCTGTAACTCATACGCGCGCGCTGTCCTGTGGCGCGTCCGAGGTCGTGAGCAGCAGCACCGGGATGCGCCGCAACGCGGGGTCGCCTTTCATGATCCGGAGCAGGTCGTGCCCGCTCAGACGCGGCATGTTGAGGTCCGTGATCACCAGATCGGGCCACGGGGCCGCGGCGTAGACGCCCTCCCGCCGCACGAACGCCAGCGCATCCGCCCCGTCGGTGACGACATGCAGCCGCGGCGGGACGCGCGTCTCGGCCAGGGCCTCCTGCATGAGACGCGCGTCGGCCGCGCTGTCGTCGACGAGCAGGAGCGTGAGGGCGCGTTGTCTCATCGCGCGGCCACGCGGCGCCACACGGTGTCGGCGCCACCGGCCACCTCCGCCACGCGGACGTGGTGGCGCGCGCCAGTCGGCCAGGAGAGCAGGTCGCTATCGCACCGGGTGGCGCTGGCAGGGGCGATGACCCGCCCGTTCAGGTCCTGGCGGAGGGCCGTGATGTGGGCGATGAGGGCTGACGGATCACGGTCACCCGCACAGATAGTGAGCACTGTAGCGGGCACGGACGGGCGCTCGGGTCGAGTAGACACAGCGATAGACTCCCTGCATGGCGCTAGATAGCGCTAGATAGCGCTAAATGGTACAGACACGCGTCCGTGGACACGCAAGGGCCACGGGATGCGCGCGTAGGCGTATGATAGACACGCGAGGAGGCCCCTGCAATCCCCCAGATGTAGGCCGGATCGCGTGGGGCCACCGCGCGTGCGGGCCGCACGAAGGCGAGACCCCGGTTGACCGATCCCGTTCACCGTGCAAGCGGTGCGGTCACCGGCTTAGTCGGCGGTACGAACCCGCCTAAAACGGGGCCGCTCAGGCACCTGAGCCGGCGCCAAGCCATGTAGGTCACCCATTTTTACACCAACGGTGTCGTGGGGCCAAGTCAGACGCGCTGAGATCATGCGCGCACGGGTGCACGACAGGACGCGCGACAGGACGCGCCCGCCGCCAAGCGCCGCGGGCCGACCGCGCCGCGCCGGGGTACCCATCAGAACCAGGGTGCGCCTGGTCCACGTCGGTACTTGCGGGCTAACACCGGATCGGCCGATACTGGTCTCACGCCTGCTACCGGGGAGGACAGACAGCGTCGTGCGGTCGCACCGACGGGCCGGTCCCTGGCTCAGCAAGGCCGCGGAGAAAGGTCTCGAATGCGCGCCCCCTATGCCGCCTTGCAGCAACGCGCCCGCCGGCTCGCGCGGGGTCTCCCCGCGGCCCTGCTGGGCCTGACCGGCGGCCTCATCTGGGCTGCCCTGCCCACATCGCGGGGGCGCGCGATCGCCTGTGCCCTGAGTTGTGTGGCGCTTGTCCTTGTCTGGTGTGTCCGCCGCGCGGACCCGCCCCCGGACCCCGTGCTCGCCGCTTGCAACGCGGCGCTCACGCGCGCGAACGCGCGCCTCGCCGCGCTGGCCGCGACCGACGCGCTCACCGCGTTGCCCAACCAGCGCGCCCTGGGGGACATCCTGGAGCGGGAGGTGGATCGCGCCCGGCGCTACGGGCGCGGTCTCGCCGTGCTCGTCCTCGATCTCGATCACTTCAAGGCCCTCAATGACGGCCATGGCCACGCCGCGGGGGACGCCGCCCTGCGCGACCTCGCCGTCGTCGCACGGGCGGCGCTGCGCGATATCGATGTGCTGGGGCGCTGGGGGGGCGAAGAGTTCGTGGCCATCGTGCCGGAAAGCGCCGGCGTGAACGCGGTGGCCCTGGCCGAACGGGTGCGCCTGGCCGTGGCCAGCCGGGTCTGGGGCACCGGCGGCGGGGTCCATCTCACCTGCTCGATCGGGGTCGCCGTCTATCCGCACGACGCCACGGATGGCGTGGGCTTGATCGAGCAGGCCGACCACGCCATGTACACGGCCAAGCGGGCGGGGCGTAACCGCGTTTGCCTGGCCGGTGATCCGGCGGTGGCGGCCCTGGCCGCCCCGACACAGGGGAGCGCGTCGCGCGCCGAGACGGCCCTGGCCGGGACGGTGGAGGCCCTGGCCGCCCTGCTGGAGGTCCGAGACCCGGAGTCCGGCGCCCACGGGCGCGCGGTGGACGCACTGGCGCGGCGCGTGGCCCTGGCGCTGGGGCTGGACGCGGCGGAGGCGCGGATGGTGGGCTATGCGGGGCGGCTGCACGACCTCGGCAAGATGGGGGTGCCCGACGCGGTGCTGCGGAAGTCGGAGCGGCTGGATGCGGACGAGTGGGCGCTGCTGCGGCGGCAGCCGGTGGTGGGCGCGGACGTGGTCAGCCGCGTGCCGGCGTTGCGGACGCTGGCGCAAGTGATCGGCGCGAGCCTCGAGCGCTGGGATGGACGGGGTTACCCCCAGGGGCTGGCCGGTGTAGCTATCCCACTCGGGGCGCGCATCGTGGCCGTGGCCGACGCGTACGTGGCCATGACGACGGTGCGGCCCTATCAGCCGGTATCAGCCGGTGCGGGGACACGCGGAGGCGCTGGAGGAGCTGCGACGCTGTGCGGGGAGCCAATTCGATCCGCGGGTGGTGGGGGCGCTTGAACGCGTGGGCGAGCAGGACGCGGCGTGCGGATGGGACGACCGCGCCAGTTGAACTGGTCGCTCTGGTCGTCATGAACGCGCACCGGCGTGTGCACGAGGCGCCACGACAGGTCGTCGCGGTGGTGGGCCGCGCCTACCGGCGAGTGACGAAAGGGGCGGGGGCGGCACCTGCGCGACAGGCCCGCCTCGCGGGCCTGTCGTCACGATACACGCCTCGCCGGTAGACGCTGCGACGAGGGACGTCGGGCCGTACATCTTCATCATCGCGATGGATGGCCAGATGGCACGGACGGCCCTATACCCCATCAAGCGCGCCCGTAGCGCGAGCGCGTGTCATAGTCGCTGGTGTTGCCCTTACCGACGTGAAGGCGCGTGACACGAGGGCGAGCAGAAAACGGAGGCGTGCGTGGCAGATCTGGCCATGTATTGGGAACTCTCCCGCACGTCTGGTGCAGTAGGCGCTTGTCAGAGCGGCATCGACAAAAAGGTGTTTATGCGGCGATGCCCACGTCCGCGAACAAGGTCTGCATATCCTTGCGCACCGTTGCGTCATGCTTAGCGCTCGCGCTCCAGGTCTTCGGCTGGGCTGTGCCGGCCAGAATCGGCGTGATGACCGTATCGCGCAGGACCACCAGCGCGGCGATCGTCCGCAACCCGTCCGGGGGCGCCTGATAGCGCCGCGAAGACCTGACGTTACCGATCAGCCCCTTGGCCGCGGCGCGTGCGCTACCCGATCCTGCTGCCGACCTCGCCCGCTCTGCGCACCCCGGACGAGGTCTACCTCCGCACGCCGTCGCCGGGCGGCGCGGTCACCCTGGTCTATCGTGCGCGCCGGGACCTCTTCTATCGTCAACGGGCGGGGCGGTCGGGTCGATAACCCGGCCACCCCGCCCGTTGACGGGCGAGGTCGTTTGGTGCGTGGGGCGTTGGTTAGCGCAGCTGGGCGATGACGACGACGCGGTGGGTGTCCACCCCGTAAGGGGTGCAGGAGATCAGCGCGAGCGTGGGGCGGGTGTAGGCCGCGTTGAGCAGGCGCACATCGTCGGGCGTGACCACGCTGACCGAGCGCACCACATAGCGATAGGGGTGCGCGCCGTGCGCCACGAGCACCGTGTCGCCGGGGCGCAGCGCGCCGAGGTAACGGAAGATCGAGCCCGCGATGTCGTCATGGCCGCTCATCAGCGAGAGACCAGGCTGGCCCAGCGGGGCCGAGTCGGCGAAGCGGGTGACGCCGTAGGCGGGCACGATGTCATAGCGCAGCGAGCCATCAGGGTTGGCGACGAAGCTGCGCGCCCAGACGGGCGCCCCGTGGATGCCGATGCGGGTGATGCTCAGGCGCGCCTCGACCGGGGGGATGGCTCCGTGTTCCGTGGCCAACGGACCGGCAAAGCGCCCGGTCTTCGGCTGGTGATAGTAGTGGTACATGACGCTCGTGCGGTAGCGTGTCACCGTGTGGTAGCGCGTCACCACATGCGTCACCGTGCGGTACCGCGTCACCACCCGGGGGACCAGCCGCGTCACCGTGCGCGTCACCGTGCGCTGGTGGATCACCGTCACCGGATGCGTGACCACGCGGACGTGGGTGACCACGCGCTGGCGCACCCGTGTCCGCACGAGCACATGGGTGCGCACCGTGACCTGGACCCGCGTCACCGTGTGATAGCGGGTCACATCGTGATAGCGCTTGACGTCGTGGTAGCGCGTCACGTCCTTGTACACAGTGACCAGCGGCGGCCGTGACGTCGGTAGCACGGGGGACGGCGTCGCACGGGGAGAGGGGAGCAGCGGCGGCGCAACGACCGGCGGGACGCTGACAATGGCGGGCGCCCCCGTGTCTGCCGTGTGCGTCGGGAGCGGGGTAGAGGTTGGCGCCAACGCCTCGGGTCGGGTTGGCGTCGGCGTGTTCGTCGGCAGCGCGGTAGTCGTCGCCGTGGCCGTGTTCGTCGGCAGCGCGGTAGTCGTCGCCGTGGCCGTGTTCGTCGGCAGCGCGGTAGTCGTCGCCGTGGCCGTACTCGTCGGCAGCGCGGTAGTCGTCGCCGTGGCCGTGTTCGTCGGCAGCGCGGTAGTCGTCGCCGTGGCCGTCGGCGCCGTGCTGCACACCTGATTGTTGCGCATCACGGTATTGGTATCTAAGGTCACCGCGCCTGTTTGGGCATACAGGCCGCCATTCGTCACGGTTCCTGTATTGAGGGTGATGGAGGCCAGCGCCAGGATATTTCCTGTAAAGCTGGTGCGCGTCCCCAGGGTCGCCGAACTGCCAACCTGCCAGAAGATATTGCTACTGCACGGCTGCGCGCCATTGATCAATACCACGCTGGCAGTGCTCGCCGTGGTGAGGGTGCTCCCGATCTGGAAGATGAAGACACTACTGGGGTTTCCCTGCCCATCGAGGATGAGCTGCCCCGTCAATTGCGCGGAGGACGCGAAACAGTACACCCCCGGCGTGAGGGTTTTGCCGCCCAGATCCTGGCCGGTTAACGTGACATCACACGGTTGCCCCGCGGCCGTGGTATAGGCGGCGGTCGCGTCCTTCTGGGCTTGGACGGCCACCGCGTCGGTGCCGGTATGTATCATCCCGGTCACGAGGCCGGGCGGAAAGCCCGTCGCCGCGGTCCCGGGGCTTACGCCCAGATCGCCGATCAGCGTGGTCGGGCCAGTATTCGTGACCGTCGTGCCCGCGAGCACGGCGAACGTGCCCGCCGTACCAAGAGCGGGACTGGTCGCGGCGCGCGCCGCTGTGGGCGACAGCAGCGGCAGCGCCAGGAGCAGGGCCGCGGGGCGTCGGTAGGTCGTCAGCTTCATGGACGGTGGCTCCCTTCAGAGCGGACTGTCGCACGTCTCTGCGGCCCGTCGGTCGCAGATGCGGGGCAGGGTGATGAACGGTGGGGGACGACAGGTGTTCCTCACACAAAGGTAGACGATCCTGGCCCCGCGCGGTATCACCTATTCGGATGACCCGGTGTCCAGGTATCGCTCACGCACCAGACGGCACAGACAGCACCGTCTGACCGCGCAGGCAACGGGAACGGCGCCACGCCCCTAGCGTGCGCACGGCCCACCTGGGCTAGCCCGTCGCCATGCCTGCCGTGCGCTCATCACCCGAACGGGCGACGCAACGCACGGCTTCTCCCCTAGAGGGGCGACGCCTGTGCTACACGTCCTAGCCCAAATGGTCGATAGAGGAATAGGACGTTTGAGTAGAGAAAGAGTATAGACACCATGGTCACCTGGACAGGACGCACGCGATCGCTACTACTGATAGGGGGCATGTTTCTCATGCTCCACCTCGTACCCCGCACGGGTGCCACGACCTCCGTGTCCGCCGCCACCGACAACGCTCTGGCCCTACAGGGCACGACGGTCATGAGCGCCGCCCCTGCCCACACCGGGCACAGCCCTCTGCCCGCCCCCGAGGCCCGCCTCTCCGTCGCCCGCCTCAACATCTGGGGCGCGCCCGTGTGGGCGCGCGGCTTCATCGCCAACCCCGATGGCTCATTGCTCTATGACATCGTGCCCGCCTACGGCGTGACCCGCTTCGCCGACTCGGCCCCCCTGGGCCAGCCCGGTCTCTCGCTAATGAGCGGCCATGACGACATTCATGGCTCGATCTTCCGCTACCTCGGCACGCTGCGCCCCGGCGACACGGTGGTCGTGACGCAGGGTACGCACCCCTATCGCTATGTGGTGCGCTCGGTCAGCGTGGTCACGCCCGACGATGTGCGCCTGCTCAACGCGCCCTACCCGCAGCCGACGCTGGCGCTGGTGGGATGCACGCCGTACCTGATCGACACCCACCGCGTCGTCGTCATCGCCCAAATGCGCTAGCGCCGCCTGCCCCTGTGTCAGGCGGTGCGCGCGGTGCGCCGGTCGCGGGTGTGCCACGGCGCGTACAGGGCGATCGGCCGACGGAGTCCACCGGCGTCCCGGCAGGGGCAGCCAGGGAGGACAACGGACCAGCGGGGGATCAAGCGCGCGGCGGGCAGGGCACAAGCAAAAAACGGGGACCAGCGCGGGGTCCCACGGCGGACCAGCGGTGGCCGCGATGATCGCGCGTGCGCGCGATCATCGCCGATGCGACACGGCTCCACCCGACGCGTCGCCCAACGCGCACGCCAGCCCTCGCGCGTTGCCGCCGATCGAGGGACTGCCTCCGGCCGCCGCGTGCTAGCGGCGACCGCGGCGGCGACGGCGTGGCCCCGTGGCCCACCCCGGTCACGTCCGCGCCGGGGCGCCGTGCTCCTTGGCTCAACCAAGCCCCGCGTCAGGAGCCGCCGCGCCGCGGCGCGTCCCCGGCGCAGCAGTGATCCATCCCTGGCGCAGGGCGTAGACGACGGCGTGCGTGCGGTCGTTGACCGCGAGCTTACGCATGATCGACGTGATGTGGTTCTTGACCGTCTGATCGCTGATGTCCAGGAGCGTGGCGATCTCCTTGTTGCTGTGGCCCTGTGCGACGACGCCGAGCACCTCGATCTCCCGTGGCGAGAGCGGGATGAAGAGCGCCTCGACCTCCGGCGCGACCTCGTGCGTCAGGGGACGGAAGCTTTCCAGCACACGCGCGGCCACGGCCGGTGTCGCAAGCACGCGCTCGTTAATGAGGTAGGCGCCACCCGCCACCCGGCGCAGCACGTCGCGCAGGGCGTCCGCATCGACGCTTTTGGGGAGATACGCTGACGCGCCGTAAGTGATGGCCGCGAACAGCGTGTCCTCCTCCTCATGGTCCACTACCACGATCATCGCCGCGCCCGGTACCCGCTGCTTGAGCGTGCGGATGAGCGCGAGGCCGTCCCGCCCCGCGACCGCGGCGTTGAGCAGGACGACCGACGGCGCGTGCGTGAGGGCAAGCTCCAGGGCGCGTGGTCCGTCGGCCGCCTCGCCCACCACCGTAAACGCCGCCGGGGCCTCCTCGATGGCGGCGCGGACGCCGCGGCGAAACAGCGGCGCGTCGTCGACGAGCAGGAGCGGGATCGTGTCCATCGGTCGGTCTCCTCTGACACGGGGTCAGGATAGTGAGTGTCCGCCCCTGTCTGCCTGGGTCACGGCGCGTGCAGTGGTCACGCCCCTACCAGGGGCAACCAGACGGTGAAGGTCGTCCCCGCCCCCTCGCCCGAGACGACCGTGATGCGGCCGCCGTGCGCCGCGACGAGTTCCTGGCAGAGGAACAGGCCGAGGCCCAGGCCACCCTGGGCCAGGCGGTCGGCGCGTGCGACTTGGTAGAAGCGCGCGAAGAGATGGGGGAGCTGATCGGCCGCGATGCCCCGGCCGTAATCCTGCACCTCCAGGGCGACCGCGCCGTCCACGCGTCGCAGGCGCACGTCGATCGCCCGCACGCTGGACCCGTGGGTGCGGGCATTGGTGAGCAGATTGAAGAGGACTTGCTCCAGCCGCCCGGCGTCGCCGCGCACCCACACGGGAGCCTCATCGGTGATGAGGCGTATCGGGTGGGCGGGGGGCACATCCCGCGCCGTCTCCACCACCTCCATGACCAAGGGGACCACGTTCAGTGGGGCAAGGGTGAGCCGCAGCGTGTCGCCGTGCAGGCGCGCCGCGTCCGTCAGGTCGCGCACCAAGGCTACCAGTTGCCGCGTCTGGTGGAGCGCCCGCGTCGCGTAGCGACGGGTCCGCCCGTCACCATCCGTATGGAGCAACGGCGCGAGCAGGTCGAGGTACCCCTGGACGGAGGTCAGCGGCGTGCGCAGTTCATGGGCGGCCAGCGCGAGGAACTCGTCTTGCAAGCTGCGGTGCCGGTCAGACAGGGTGACATCACGGATGACGACGAGGCCGTGGGTCACGCCGCCCTCGGGGAGCGGCTGCCCGGTCGCCACGAACCAGCGCCGGGTGTCCTCCCCTCTGAGGGATGGGACGCCGGTGGGCCGACTGAATGAGAGGTTGAACGTCTCGCCGCGCGCGGCGCGGGCCTGCGGCGTCTGGTCGGGGGGCAGGGGGACGCCCCGCGCATCGTCCATGGCCACGGCGCTCTCGCCGACCAGGCGGGCGTAGGCCGCGTTCATGCGCACGGGCGTCCCCGTCCGGTCTACCACCAGCACGGCCTCCTCGACACGGGCCAGGATGGCCGCGAGTTGCGCCCGCTCTGCCTCCAGGACAGCGGCCAGTTCCTGGACTGCTCCGCGCTGCGTCCGCAGTTCCTCATCGGCGTGCTCCACCGCCGCGCCGGTGGCCTCCAGATCGGCGGTACGCGCGTCCAGCGCGTCATTGGTCGCGTGTAGCGCATCGTTACGCGCGTCCATGGCCGCGTTGGTGGCGCGCAGCGCCGCGTTGGCGGCCTCTATGCGGTCGCTGGTGGCCTGCGCCGCGACGGTATCGGCCCGCGCATCCGCCGTGTCACGCCGCAGCGCGCTGTTGCTCGTGGTCAGGGTGTCATTGATCGCGCCAAGCGCGCGATTGGCGGCCACCATCCGCCGCACCTGGGCCGCCAACCGCGTCACCTCCGCGTCGACGTCGTCGAGGCGCCCCCTGTCTCCCGGCGTCTGGGTCCGATACTCCTGCTCCATCGCGGTCCCCTCAGTTTCCCTGATCGGCGTCGGATCCTGGACCGCTGCGGCGTCCAGCGACGCGGTATGGGTACCCCTGGCGCGTCTCTCCTCACCGGTGACCATGGCGTTCAGCCGCGTCACCTCGCCCGGCGCTAGACGCACTAGTGCGCAAATTAGCCCTATATGGTTGAAATTATACCACACCGTACGGGAGCTACAGCGGTCAGAGAGTGCGTCATTGACAGTGACGCTCCGTCAGATCGCCCTGGCAACACCAGGCGGTGGCTGGCGGTGCCCCGTGTTCAGGCGGGTAACGCACGCCGGGGCAGCAGGGTCTTGGTGCTGGTGAAGTCGCTGTCAGGATCCCTTCCACACCGTCCCAACGTCAAATGTAAGCGCCAGTTTTGATCTGGCTCATGGGCGCTTTTGATGATGCCGATTTCGTGGTGATGCGCGGCGGAAACGATGAGAAATTAGGCGCGTGATGGTTGGCTGACGTCAAATCGCCAGGGCCCATGACCAATCAGGAATAGGAGTGTCGAGTTCTCGCAGCGCACGACCGCGCGTTGTGTTGCCGGGCTTCATCGCTGCATGCTAGGGTCGGGATAAGACAAGGCTGCTCGATCGTTTCGGCTGTCTAACGGGCGGTCATCGTCATTGGTGGAGACAAACGTGCCGATTTTCATCTGTATGGTGCGAATTCCCCTCTCAGACAGCATCATCAAAAGCGCCCATGAGCCACTTTGACTCCGGCACTCACACCAAAGACGCACGCGCTGACAGGTGCGTCGAGTGGGCACGTGGATGGACCGCGCTCACATCGCGTGTCGCGCGATCCACGACAAACCGGCGTCCATGCTGTGAGTGCGGAGTCAAAGTGACTCCGGCACTCACAGCCCGCGACGATCACGCCAGCGGGGGACAGGCGAGCAGTGTGGCCGCGACGGCGACCGCGCCACATGCGACGAGGGCGCGACGGGGGCGCCAGGCACGGCGGCGCTGTGTACGGGGAAGCAGACGCACGGCTTTCCTCTCCTCAATCGGTCATCAACCGCCCGCCACGCCGGGACGGAACGCGCGCCAGGTCCGTGGCGATCTTATGCGGCCGTGATGGCACGGCGCGTTCACAAGCATCACAAAACAGATGCCTTCGTGCAATAGATAGCGGTGGTGAGATAGGTTAACGCGACGACAACGTGGCGATGCCCCCACGCCCGTTCGCAGGAGGGTGGACCGCGGGGCGGAGGGGCATGGGGGGCGGTCATGGGGGCATCGCTTCGACGAGGTCTTCGTGCGGGTTGGCGCACGTACCGTGACTATGTCTACGCCGCGACGGTGACCACCGGCGCACATCCTGATCGTGGGGGCGACGTCGTGTCCAATCCACGGTCGCGCCTGCGCGTCAAAGTGGGCGTATCGTGGGCGTGGTCACACATGCGCGTCGACGTCGCCCCCACGATCACGTCCAGTGACGCCGGACAGCCGCACCCCCGCCCGTCCACCGCGACGACGGGCATGAGGGCATCGTCGGGTGCTAGCCCGCGTCACGCGCATCGGCTATGCCGGTGACCGGACCCAGCTGTCCTCGTGCGCTCGTCGCGGGGGGGGCGTGCGTCCTAACTGGTGTATCGGCGGTAGCATCCCGCGGGCGCGGTGCCCAGGGCCGGTCGTGCCGACGCCGCTCGGGTTGACCGTGGGCGCGTTCGACGGCGTGCTCATGCCGTTGGAGGGCGGCGGCGAGCGCCACCAGGGCGCGCAGCTCTGCCGCCAGGCGGGGGCACGCGCCCGCCCCCTCCAGGGGCGTCTCGACGACGCCCCGCCGCACCGCCTCGTAGGCCGTGCGGACCGTCGCGTACTCTAGGGCGAGCGATGGGTCCGTCGCCTCGCCCACGTGGCCCACGACCCGTGTGCGCTGCGTGCCGTGGCGCCTCGTCGCTCCGCCGCGCGCGCTTGCGTCCGGTCGGTCGGCGCGGGGTGGGAGGGAATACAGGGCCTCGCGCCCGATGCCGTGGCGCGTGAGCTGGGCGCGGGCCACCAGGCCCTCCAGGTGGCGCTGCACGTCCCGGACATCCAGCCCGAGATCAAGCGTCGTTGCGATCTCCGTGGCCGTCCAGCCGCGCGGATCGCCGGCCACCAACACAGCGGCCACCGCCTCGGCATGGTCCCATTCGTCCGTTGTCTGCCGTGCGTGCGTCACCATCTCGCGTCCCTCCCTTTCCTCCACCCCTGGGGTGCCCGCCGGATCATCAGGGCTGATGGCCCCTGTGCGACTAGTGGGTCACGCCCCATTTAACTGGGATTGATGCGTAGCGGCCCATCGCGGCTGCTACCCGCCCTGTGACGCCCGTTGACTAGCCGGGGGTGGCACTTGACCAACTCCAGTTAAATGCGGCGTGACCCACTAGTGGGTCACGCTACAAATAGATGGGAATGCTCAACCTGGCTAGACGAGTGCAAGGACGTTCTCGCCAATATCTACTTAAATGCGGCGTGACCCACTAGTGGGTCACGCTACAAATAGATGGGAATGCTCAACCTGGCTAGACGAGTGCAAGGACGTTCTCGCCAATATCTACTTAAATGCGGCGTGACCCACTAGTAGTCCGTCAAGCGAACTATAAACAGTAGACGCTTCCGAGGAGCGGGCATGTTAGGCGACCTGTGCGTCGGGCTGGGCGGTATCTGCGACCGGGGTGGCCTGATCGTGGGCCGGCAGGGTCGTGACGAGGTAGAGATGCTTGAGCTTGATGCGCGCGTCGGCGGTGGTGAAGCGCCAGTCCATGGTGGTCTCGGCACCGTTGCGCGGCTCTTCCCAGGCCGTGATCTCCCGCACCAGCATGTCATGATCGGTGATGCGCCGGTCCAGGCATTGCCGGCCGAGCACGCTAAGCTCGATCTCGGCCATGTTGAGCCAACTACCGTGCTTGGGCGTGTGGTGCAACTCCAGCCGATCGAGGATGCGGCGGGCCTCCTCAGGCGGGAACGCTTCGTACAAGGAGCCGGCCTCATGCGTGTTCACGTTGTCGGACACCACGCGGATCTTGATGGCCTGGGGGAAGTAGACATCGACCAGGTCGCGCATGGCATGGGCCCAGTCCACGCGCGTGCGCCGCTCCGTCACTCGGACATGCCGCCAGCCGGCCAGGGGCGCGAAGAACATGAACAGATTGGCCACCCCGTTGCGGACATACTCGTAGTCGTAGTGAGCGATGTCGCCGGGGCGCACGGGCAGGGGCGTGCGCGTCTCGCCGACGAGTTGCTTGCTGGCCTCGTCCATGCAGACCAGCGGATAGGCCGGATCCTCGGGCAACGTGTACACGTCCAGGACCTCCTCCATCTGGGCCACGAAGGCCCCGCTCGCCTGCGGCGGAATGCACCAACAGTCCTTCAGCCAGGGCTGCAACTCGTTTTTTTGAGCGTCTGGCGGACGGTCTCGTGGGAGAGCGCCTCGACATGCCCGAGCGCGACGAAGCGGTCGGCCAAGAGGCGCGTGCTCCAGCGGGCGTGCCCCTCGGGCGGTGCGCCACAGGTCAGCGCGATCAAGTGCGCCTCGCCCGCCCCATCCAGCTTGGTCGGGTACACCCGCTGCGCGGGGCGCGGATTGAGTGCCAGGTCGAGCCCCTCCTCCACGACGAGCAGGCGGAGGCGCCGCACCGTGCTCGCGCTCACGTCCACCGCCGCAGCGATCCGCTCGTCCGGCCAGCCGGGGCCACCCTCCGCCACATCGGCCTTGAGCAAGATGCGCGCATGCGCGATCTTGCGCGCCGCCGCTTTCCCCGTGCGGGTCATCTCCTCCAACATGGCCCGCTCCTCGGCGGTTAGCGTCACGATATACTTCTTATTCACCACGCATCCTCCTCGCCTGGGTCCACACACGACTCTTGTTGAAAGGATGCCCCATGCAACGACTAACTGTCAAAAAGATGGCTGACGGACTACTAGATAGCGATAAAACCGTACGTGACGCAATAGTGTCATTGAGAATACCATCTCTTCGCATCTGTGATACTACTGTGTGCCCCCGCACCCGCGGTCAGTGGTCACGCGCAGGGGGGTCTCCGGCACGCGCGCTACCACGGGTGACGTCGCGGCCGTCAGGCGGCCAGGGGCGGTCCTCAACCGGGCGTCGGGCGAGCGACGTATGGTCAGGGCCCGTGTCTATCCGTGCTTGCGGGCAGGCGGTGGGGCGGACGCGGGCGCGGAGCGCGGAGGGGAGCGTGGGGACGGATGGTGTTGATCAGGACGCGATGGTGGCAGGCGGTGCAGGCGTAGGCGTGGGTCAGGTGGAGAGGGAAGAAGGAGGCGAGCCAGCGGAGGGGCAGGGGCGGGTGATAGTGGCAGATGGCGCGCAAGGCGAGGGCGTCGTCGGCGCCGCAGTCGGGGCAGGGGGGGCGCGGGCAGGGGTGACGCATGGCGGCAGCCTTTGGCGTCGGCTCAGGCGCCCCCCGGTACGGCGAGCGGCGGCACGGGGACGACACGGATCGTAAACGAGGGAGGCTGCTGGGGGGACTATAACAGGTGGGAGCGGGTGCCGTCAGGGTGCGACAAGAGGGCCATAGAGGTGAGGGTGATGCGACGACGGGAGGGGCGGCGGCTGGTCACGACGCGGGCGGCCCGCACGGTGCGCGAGGCCGCGCGCGAAGTGTCAGGCGGCGGGTGTGGGCCGGCGACGCTGGACAGGGGTGGGGGGTGGCGTGCTCAACGTAGGAGGGGCAGCGGGGTGACGGCCGCGGCGGCGAGCCAGAGGACGGCGGCGATCTGGAGTACGAGACGGTCCGCACGGCCTACGAGGCGGTGCGGCGGGGCGTCGTCGGGGCATCCCTGGAGGGTGTGGGCACATGTCCACGCCTGGCGGCAGAGCTGCGCGCGCTGGTGGCGCTCGCCGCCGCCCTGCACCAGCATGAGCACGCGGCGGAGCGGGGCCGCGGTCAGCCTGAGCGGCGTCGGTCTGACCGCCCCTGGGCGGCGCGCCCGCAGGACGACACCGCCGCGACACCGGCCGCCAGGGCACACGCGCCCGCCGCGACGAGCGCGTGACGGCGGCTGCATCGACCACCGCGACGGCCGGGGCGAGGGCGCGTGCTGCGGGCTATCGCCCGTTGATCCCCGCGGTCCCGTCGGCGCGGCAGACGGACGGGGGTGTGGCTAGCCGGCGCGCGGCGGGCGGCGCGTCACGAGAGAGGAGTGCCCGGCACACTCTCGCATCCTCACGTCGGACCGGGCCTTCTCGTCGTCCGGCCGTGACCATGGTCACCGCACCTGTGCTCCTGACACAGCTGGCTGTATCGCCACGCAGGGAACGTCCTCTGACGACACACGCGGTCTGGTGCGCCAGCGCAGCCACCCGCGGTCATCTCAGCAGGTCACGGACGCCGCGATCCGTCGCGACCTGTTCCACCCCCGTAGCCGGACGCCCGAGCAGACGAGGGCGCGGACACGCTAGATGTCTTGAACAGGGACATATCGTGCGATTGCGTCAAGTTTAGGCGGCAAGTTTGGCCTGGTCGATCCAGCGGTCAAGGGCTCCCTCCAATCTGTTGAAATAGGGCTGCAGCGCCGTATC